>ERZ1292640.4-Hain-H43-02um-R1-4-length-258551-cov-9_pt2 | contig 167382 bp, 134 predicted proteins | sample MGYA00564404_ERZ1292640 | MGnify/ENA primary metagenome ERZ1292640 (study PRJEB36523, sample SAMEA6512636) | groundwater metagenome | collected 2019-01-08 | study: AquaDiva: Metagenomics assemblies of 32 groundwater samples
TTTGGTATCACAAATTATCACAACAGTTTTAATAAATTTGGTATTAGTAGAGTTGATAGACGTAGACATTTGTATGCGGTGGGCAAGTCTGGTTCTGGTAAGTCAAAACTTTTGGAGTTGTTGATTTATTCTGACTTGCAAAATGGTAATGGTGTAGGTGTCTTGGACCCGCATGGAGACTTGGTGGATAACGTTTTGAACTATGTGCCAAAACACAGGATTAAGGACGTAATTTATTTTGATCCGGCTGATGTTAGCTACCCAGTTTCGTTTAATCCTTTGGAGCGTGTAGATGAAGAATATAAAATGCAGGTGACGATTGGTTTCTTGTATATTTTCAAAAAACTTTTTGGTTCGAACTGGACCGATAGGCTCGAACATGTGCTGCGTTATACGGTTTTGGCGCTTTTGGATAGTCCAAATACAACGGTGCTTTCTATTCTAAAAATGCTGACTGATAAGAATTATAGACAGACCATTGTTTCTCGTATCAAGGATAATGTGGTGAAGAATTTTTGGGTGTCAGAATTTGCCGGTTGGAGTGAGAAATTTGATGCGGAAGCGATTACGCCGTTGCTAAATAAAGTGGGTCAGTTTGTGGCGACGAATATGATTAGAAATATCATTGGGCAGCCAACAAACAAGATCAATATTCGTGACATTATGGACAATCAAAAGATCTTGTTGATGAAGGTTTCTAAAGGTCTACTTGGTGAAGAAAATAGTGGACTGATGGGTGCGATGATTATTACAAAAATTTATCAGGCGGCCATGAGTAGAGCCGATATGCCGGAGGAACAACGTAAGGATTTTTACTTTTACGTGGATGAGTTCCAAAACTTTGCTACTGATACTTTTGCCGAAATTCTATCAGAAGCGCGAAAATATAGACTTAATTTGACCATTGCCCATCAGTATATGGGTCAGTTGTCTGGGTTAATTCAAAAAACGGTGTTTGGTAACGTTGGTAGTATGATTAGTTTTAGAGTTGGTGCGGATGATGCGTCGTTTTTGGCTTCTGAATACAATCCGATCTTTAAGGAGAGGGATATTATCAACCTTGGTGTACGTGAATTTTACTGCAAAATGTCGGTGCATGGTGAGATTAGAGAAGCATTCTCAGCCAAAACAATGGATGTGCCAAAACCACCGGAATCTTATGCGGCTGAGATTATTGCAAACTCCAGGAAGGTTTATTGTGAGCCACGTAAAGATGTTGAGGCTTTGCTCAATAAATGGGATGAAAGTGGGGAATTTGAGAATTCTTCGCCTAGTGAGGCACCTGAATTTGAAGAACCTTTGATCTGATAACTGGCCTTTTTTAGTGCATTATTATATAGTAACCCCCTGTTATTGATATAATGCGTTTATTATGTCTGTTGAGCCGGCTAATCCAACAAGTCCTGATGGAGGTGAGCATCTCCCCGTAGATCTTGGGCTGTGTTTAAGTGGGATTAAAGGTGGGCTGGAGGCTTTGTTTGCTAGGAAGAGAAATTCTCTCGAGGGACATTTAGATGAAACTACTTTTAGAGCTATTAGTGAAGACATTACAGCAATTAGGAATGCTATAGATTTATGTACCGGTTTAATGGCTAACGAAACTCCTGCTGGTCCGGTGGAATTAAAACGTGCTTTGTTGGATTTGCCTATTTCGGCTGGAGTGCGTGTGGAGATAGAGCAGGTTTGTGGAATTTTGGCGACGGGTCTTGATGAATTGAAGACTCATCATTTGAATAGAGGTGTGCGGGCTGCAGGTGAATTGGCTAAGTATAAATATGATTCAAATCCTCCATTTGTGCATAGATTTTTTGATAATATGCTGGCGGCTGATAGAGAGAGTTTGAATGATAAACTTGGTGAAAATGAGATTAATGGACTTATGAGTCATGGTATAAGACTAAAGGCTTTTGGAGATCGTTATAAAGATTTACCTCATATGCTTTTTGCGGTAATGGGGGATTCAAATAGAGTGGCGAGATTTATCATGTCCCATATTAGACCTTTGGATGGGAGGGCTAATGTTCATAACGTTGAGGCCTTTGATTCGATGTTAGCCTTCTTGAGCAAGTTTGCTTATGTTAGTGAGGCAATGATTGATGGATCAGGTTTTGATGAATCTAAGGCTGGAGCAATGCGCGGCAGGAGTCAGGCGATTTTGGAGCAAGTGGTTCGTGATAATAGGCTTGTACAAGATGGTAGTCGTCATACTTGTTTCACAATTTTTGAAGAAGTTTTGGGCAAGCTGTCAGACAATGAAAACCCTTGGATAGCTAAAGATTTAGCCGATACGCCTTATAGTGCTAAAAAAATTGCGAAGGGTATGAATTCTGAATATTCGCCTAGAATTTTGGCTGCAGTTGTGGCTGGTTTGAATGGCGGGACGATGGATAATTTGCGACCAAGAGATGATATTAATGCTGTTTTTCAGGGAAATGTATTGAGATTGGAATTAACCGAAGCTAAAAAGGTAGTAAGTGACGAGAGATTATCTAGACTTTTTTATCGCAATACTTTGAAGCGTCTTTTTCCACAACTAAATTTAAAACAAAAAAGGAAATTGATGCAGAGTTTGGGCAAAACTGATGAAGAGGTATCAGGAATGAATGATCAAGAAGTTATCGATGAGTTTGATGATAACTATGTGAAAGATGGGCGTGTGAATTGGCATGATGTTTTGACTGGATTGGAGGTGAAAGATGGTGAATTTAATAGAGACGGAACAAAGTTTTTGATTGGGCCTTTGAGTAGGACGCTTTCTTGTAAAGAAGATCCATTTTTGGATATTCCTGGTTCACTTGATCAACAAAATCCTAGAAAAATTAGATCTAGACTGATGGCTTTGGCTGCAGACGTACTGCCGGGAGAAGATATGAATATGGAAGAATGGCGTCGGGTTTGTCCTCCAGTTGAAGGAGAGATTATGGTGAAGAAATATGGAGATAGTTTGAAGCGTTATTTTAATTCAGCGAAAGAAGGGTTGGCGAGACCGTATCTTTTTGATAGAGCGAGAGCGATGATTGGTATTTATGATTTCACTCAAGTACTTCATTTTGCTAAAAGAGAAGTAGATAGATATTTTGGTGGTGATAAAAAATATGAAATTGGCTTCTTTGCTTCTGCAAGCAAGGCTTTTGATGCTTTTGCAGGTCAGTCTTTGCCGCCACGTACACAAAGAGGAATTTTGGTTGGTACTACACATGAATATAGATCCATCACTGAACATTTTGAGCAGGGTGGTGGTTCAAGATTAATTCCTATTAACCATGGCATTGATGAGATAAAGACTTTTGATGAATTGTTGGCTGATTTTAAAGCGGAAATTGATGGAGCAAATCACGAGGCAGAAGCTCAGGGTAAACTGGGGGTTGAAATGGTGTTTGTGAGTTCTGCTACACGTTTTGGAGATATGATCTCTGATGTGACTTCAGATGGTGAAGTTAAAGGTTTAAAGGAATTTTTTGCTGAAATAAAGGCGGCTTACCCAGATATTACGGTTGCTAGTGATTTGTGTCAGGATGCTGGAAGGGTTTCTATGGAGGGAAAAAGAGTGGCCGATATGGGAGCTGATTTATATTTGTTTAGTTGTAATAAAGCGGTTGGAGCTGGGCTTGTGGGAGGTGTGATGGTTTCTAAGGCATATAATGATAGTTTGCCGGAAAATAGAAAATTTAAACTTAAAAAGGATTCAGGCACTGAGCCTTTGTTGAGTTTTGCGGCTTTGGGGTTGGCTTTACAGGATTTGAGGTTAAATGATGATTTGTTTAAATTTGAAAATAATATTGGTAGTTTGGGGTCTGTTAGACTAGATGAAAAAATCTCTGAAGATTTGATTGCTTTGACTAAAGAGGTTATTGAAATTGCAAATAATTATGGGGATGCCTTTGTGGATGGATTAAAAAAGGATGGAGTTGGTCAGACAATTCTTAGCAGATTGGAGGGGGCGGCAAGGGGTGTGCTTGCACATGATCCAGTTAAGCCTGGCGAAGAATTTATTCAGCAAATCGTTCAGATCATAATAGAGAAATCTAGAGAAGGAGTTGAATTAAGTGATCTTGAATCGGGAAAGTTGGGAGAATTAGTTGCAAAGGAAATTTTTAGATGTGATGTGGTTGCCCCAGTACATAGAGATCAAGCTAAATACACTGGTATAGTGACTCTAGCCTTCCCAAATATTAGGGGTCCTCGCATAGGTAAAATTCTTGAAGAGGATCCAGAAGGGAAATTTGTTGTTTTGACTGAGCCTCAATATAGATGGTTAAGACTGGCTCTTGATTATTGGCATACAGAAGAGGATTTAGGGGGATTATTTAATGCGATTTTGAATGGTCATCTTGCCAGAGTTAAAAGAAAGTATGCTGCTATTTCAGATTGGCAAACGTTAGGTGGTCAGGATAGAATACGTTACGTTGAGACTACGGAATGGGCAGATAATCCGAATATACCCGATAGAATGGCTGCTCAGCCTCAATCTCAGTCTCAGCTAACGCAATAATATGCTGACTAAAATTTTGGAGATGATTGGGCTTGAGAATGACGAAGCCAAGGTTTATCTGGCTTGTTTGAAGTTGGGGACGCAGGATGCCAACACTATTTCTAAGGAAAGTAAATTTACAAGGCCAGAGACAATTAGAATTTTGAAACGATTGTTAAATAAGGGGTTGGCTCAGGAGTTTGATACCGGAAAGTGTTTTTATCTTGTAGAGGAGCCGGCGAAATTACCTGAGATAATGGGTAGATTTGAAAAAATTTCGACAGCCAGAAAAGGACTTTTTGAGAAGGCTTTGCCAACCCTGCTGCAGTATAGAGATCCAAATTTTACCAAGCCGGAGATTTCATATTATGAAGGTAAGGAAGGTATTATTGCCGCTTATGAAGACACTTTGACTTCAAAAAATGAGATTCTTGCATTGGCGTCAATTGATGACACGGAATCTACTTTTCCGCGCTACGTACCTCTTTATTACAAGAGGAGAAAGGCGGCTGGCATCTTGATAAAGGCGATTTTTCCGGATACGGAGATGGCTAGGAAAAGGCAGGGAAGTGATTCTGAAGAGTTGAGAATAAGCCGCCTGGTGCCGCTGACTTCTTTTGATTTTACTTTTGAAATTAATATCTACGACGACAAAGTCGCTTTCTTTTCTTTAAAAGAAAAAATTGCGCTGATTATTAAAAGTGCAGATATTGCGAGTAGCATGAGGAGTATGTTTGGGCTTTGTTGGGAAATGGCAGCTGTCTACAATAAAAATCAGATGTGATTAGCACCATTTATAAAGTGTGTGATTGGCTGCTCCGTATTTGGCGATGTAGTCCATTTCGTGTGTGCGGATTTGGAATTCTACAACATTGGAATCCAGGCAAAGTAGAGTAGTGTGGAGTGATTGATAACCGTTTCGTTTTGGTCGTTTGATATAATCCTTTAGGCGATCCTGATAATAGGGCCAGAGTTTATGTATGCCCTCAAGAGTTTTGTAGCAATCGTCTGATTCTTTTACTAGAATTCTGAAGGCAAAAAAGTCAGTGATATGGTTGATGTTTTTTTGTTTGCGCTGCATCTTTTCGTAAATCCCATAAACGTTCTTTTGGCGACAGACTATTTCAAAGTCCTTTAGCTCGAGGTTGTTTAGATGGTGTTTTAAAATGGCTGATATGTCATCAAAAAGTTTACCCTGGATGTGAGTTTTTTTCTTTATTAATGAAAGTATGAGTTGGTGGTTTTTCTTTTCTGTAAGAGCAAAAATCGTATCTTCAAGAAAGTAACGAGCTTTCCACATACCAAAGTTATTTGCCAGTGGACTCCAGTATTTTTTTATAATAAAAATTTCATCCGGTGTAAGTACGTGATCAGATTTAATTTTTTGGATTAACAGATACACCGCCGTTGCAATAGTTGGGCCAATTGGGTGATTTGGGTCGGTTATTAAGAGAAGTTGATTTAGTTTTTTTTCGTCATTAATGAGAGCCTCGGCTTCCTTGATAAGGCTTGGGTTCACTTCAAAGTGTTCTTGCGGAAGTAAAATCATGCTTGGTTTTTTCTTTGCTCTTATACTTGGTTCTGTTATATATTTAATCCATGAAAAATGAAAGTAAAATAAATAACAAGATGCCTTCCTCTGAGGCGATTGATCATTCTTTGTTTATAGAAAAGCTTCCGGGTTATTTTTTGATAGCCTGTTTGGGTGTAACTCTTTTTTGGCTGCTTAAAATATTAACCCCTTTTATGGCGGTTATTTTTTTGGCGGGAGTACTGGCTATAGCCTTTTATTCAATGTACAAAAAGATATTGTTTTGGTTTAAGGGTTGGAAGAGATCAGCTTCTTTGGTGACTTGTCTAATAATAATTACACTGATTGTTTTGCCTTTTGTATTCTTCAGCTTTTTGCTTATTAATGAGGGCAAAGATACTTATATAGAAGTGCAGGAAAAGGTTAATTCAGGAGTTTTTGATAATTATTTACAATGGGAAGAAGGTGGATTTTTTTATGATTGGAAGCTTGAGCTTGAAGCTACTTTTAATCTAGAGCCAATAAATTTAAAAGAAGAAATTGTGAATCGTGCGGAGGCTTGGAGTGAGAATATAGCTGCTTTTACAGCTGCTGTAGCTGCCGGGTTATCAAATCTGGTCTTGAATTTCTTTGTGATGCTTTTTGCAATGTATTACTTCTTTAAAGATGGAGATAAAATTGTGGAAAAATTTGGAAATCTTAGTCCATTGCCTTCTAAATATGAGGGACAGTTGTTTGAAAAGTTGAGCTCCATGGTTAAGGCGATTTTGGTTGGTGTGTTTTTGACGGCAATTTTGCAGGGTATAGTTGGTGGTGTTGGTTTTGCGATTGCTGGAGTTACCAGTCCGGTTTTTTGGGGAACGGCTATGGCGTTCTTTTCACTTTTGCCGATGTTTGGTACGGCTGTTATTTGGGTGCCTGCGGCAATTATTCTCGCAATTATGGGTTCTTATGGAGCGGCAATTTTTGTTTTCTTGTGGGGAATGTTGGTGATTGGTTTGGTAGACAATGTTGCCAGACCATATTTGATTGGAGGAAAGGCTCATACTTATCCTTTATTAACTTTCTTCGTGATTTTGGGTGGAGTGTTTACCATGGGACTTAAGGGTGTTATCATCGGTCCTTTAGTCCTTATGGCGCTAATGTCATTCCTACATATTTACGAAGCGGAATATAGCAAAGTACTTAAAAAATAAATTTATATATGCCAAAAATTATCAAGAAAAAATCCACTAAATCAGTACAGAAAAAAGAAACGAAAGTCACTCCTTCAAAAAGGATGTCACACAAGGAAATGCTCGGTGCCAATAAGGGTTTCTTTAGTTTTCTCACTTTGTTGGTTGCGGTTTCTGTTTATACTTTGACTTCATTCATGGGTGATTCCTTTACTAATTCAGGTGCGTTGATTGCTACTGATGTACTATCTGCTGATGAGGTTGCTGTGGTGGTTGAAAAAGATAATCCTTTTAATGATTTGACTGCAGAAAATCCAAATTATGAGGCAATTATCGATTTGTATTATCAAGGAATAGTGAGTGGCTACGATGATGGTAGTTTTAAAGCTGATAAAAAAGTAAATCGCGCTGAATTTGCAAAGATTATCGCTGAGGCTGTCGATTTGGATTATTCAACTTTGCCACCTGAGGCTTTGAGCAAGTGTTTTACGGATGTTAAGGATTTGCCTGATCACTGGTTTGCTCCAGCCGTTTGTGCTGCAAAAAATATGGGTTGGGTAAATGGCTATGATAATGGAAGTTTTGGCCCGTCAAAAAATATTGTTAGAGCTGAAGGTTTAAAAATTGTATTAAAAGCTTTTGGAGTTGAGGTTCCTGAGAATTCTGCGGTGGAAGTGTCTTCATTCGCGGATGTGAACCTTCAAACTGACTGGTTTGTTGGTGTGGCTGAAGGGGCAAAAGTTAACCAATTGATTTCTGCGGAAGGTAATTTTGATGCCGGTGTGGAATTGACTAGAGGTGACTTGGCTACAATTATTTATAAGGCGAGATTGATCGAAACATAATTGTCCCAAATACAATTAAGATTACTATTATTGCCAGACTTATGATCAAGAAATTATTATTTTGATCATGAGTCTGGTTTTGTTTTTGCTGGTTGTTGATGGATTTAATTTCATAGCTTAATAGTTGATACCCAGAATCTGTTTTGGCGATGATGGCGTTGATTTCTGAATTTATTTTTAGAATATTCTGACTGATATCCTCATCTGTAAATTGCAGGTTTATTTTTTGATTGTCTTTGGTTTGTATGACAAAATCTCTTGAGTTAATTTCTGTGATATTGCCCTGCGTTTCGTAAAGTTCTAGGAAATTATCTGTTGGTTTTATCCAGAGCAAAGTTGTATTTATTTTTTGATGTGTTTGCCAGTTTAGAATTTTTATTTTTGCGAGAATTAAATTTTCGAGAGCGGTTTTATAGGAGATTTGATCTATTTGTTGATCGTTGAAATCAAGTAGTGTGATTTTTGTCTGGCTATTTGGCAGTGATCGTTTGAGGTCACTATTTTTGAGAATTAGCTCGCTTTGTGAATTTATTATCAGCTGATCGGATAGCTTGATTGTTGAAGTGGATTTTGCGGTTGTGAATTGCAGTTGCCAGTTGCCGAGATTAATATTTTGATTACTGCTATTATATATGGTTATAAATTCCTGGTCTTTGTCTGCACCTTTTGGATTTGGAAAAATTTTTTTGAAATTGAGTTGAGTTGCGAGGTCGCCGTTTTGGTATTTGGAAGATTTGTTTGAAGTTTTGCCGGATTTGGATTTGCTGGCCTTTTTTTCCTTGGCCGGTTTTGGATTTGCCGTAATTTGTAGACTATTCGTATTGGAAAGCCCTTCGTTATCCGTGACTGTTAATTTAATTTCATATGTTCCGGCAGTTTCAAATCGGTGGGAGCGTGGATTTTTGCTGTCGTAGGTTTTGCCGTCAGGGTATTCCCAAAAATAGGTCAATTTTCCGCCTTCCGGATCTAAAGAAGTGCTACCGTCTAGATTTAGAGAAAAAGGGACCTGGCCTTGGGGATTGCCTTTTTGAATAGTGATGATGGCTTGTGGGGCTTGGGCCAGAGCTGTTTCTGTAAAAACAAGCAGGCAGATTAGGGCTGTGATGTATTGTCTAAATTTGTTCATAACATTATATAAGCAAATAGATATTAAATTTTTCTAAAATCTAGCTACATTGCCTTTGACAATTTGTCTTTATACATTACAGTGTGTTTGTAATTAACAAGTTTTAGTCGTTTTTGAAGAATTTATTTGTGCAGTTTTAAGATTAAATAAGATAAAGATTGCTAATTGATATAAATTTCCAATTAGAGCTAAAGAGACCTGCTTAATGGCGGGGAAATAGGGCTGTTTAAATAAAAATTCTTCAATCTAGGCTGAAACTGGTGCTAACCATCAAAACAATGTTGAATGCTTTACTGGCGATTTTGGGACTAGTTTTGGGTGGCGCTGTTGGCTATTTTTACCGCAAAAAAAGGGTCGAGGAACGTAATAGCGACCTGGTCATTAAGTCTGAACAGATTCTTAATGATTCTAAAAACAAGGCAAAAGAAATGGTGTTTGAGGCTAAGAATGAAGCCTTAAAGCTCCAGGATGAGGTAAAAAGAGACCAGCAGAGGAGCCAGTCAAAATTGGACGAAATTGAGGAGCGCTTGCTCAAAAAGGAAGAACTGATCGATAGGAAACAGGAGGATGTCGAAAGGTTGAGAACCGAACTTGATAATAAAGTTGGTTCTGTTCGTCAGCTCCGGGATGAAGTTGAGGGGATTTACAAACTCCAGGCTCAACAACTCGAGAGAATTGCGGCCATGTCTAAGGACGAGGCCAAGGATTTACTTCTACAAAAAGTGGAAGAAGAATCAAAGGAAGACATTATTATTCAGATTAAAAAGGCTGAAAAAGAATTGCAGGAAAAGGCTGACGAAAGGGCGCGCTGGATTCTCGCTGATGCGATTTGCAGATGTGCTGCAGAGACTACAGCTGAATCTACGGCTACGATTGTAAATCTGCCAAGTGACGATCTCAAGGGTCGTATTATTGGTAGAGAAGGTAGGAACATCAATACTTTTGAGCAGATCACTGGTGTGGATGTAATTATCGACGATACTCCTGGTTCTATAGTGTTATCCGGATTTGATTTGGTGAGAAGATATATTGCCAAAATTTCTTTGGAAAGACTGATTGAGGATGGACGTATTCATCCGGCTAGAATCGAGGAAACTGTAGAAAAAGTGAAAGATGAGGTTAATGTTTTGATTAAAGAATTGGGTGAAAAAGCGGTTTTGGAAACTGGAGTTACGGCTCTACATCCTAACCTTGTAAAGATTTTGGGTAGATTGAAATTCAGAATTACTCATGGTCAGAACGCGCTTAAACATTCTATAGAAGTAGCTCTATTGGCTGCTAATCTCGCAGCAGAATTGGGTGCTGATGAAGCGGTTTGTCGAAAAGCTGGTTTACTACATGATATTGGTAAGGCGGTGGATCACGAAGTGCCTGGTCATCATTCTAAAATTGGTGCGGACATTGCGAGAAAATTTGGTCTACCAAAAGAAGTTATTCATTGTATTGAAGCTCATCATGGAAACCCAGCTCCAGAAAGTTTGGAGGCACAGTTGGTGCAGGTGGCGAATTTGATTTCTAACTCAAGACCGGGCGCAAGCAAGGATAATCTGGATACTTATATCAGACACATGACTGAGCTTGAAAATATGTGTAATAGTTTTGAAGGGGTTAAAAAGTCTTTTGCAATTCAGGCTGGTAGTGAAGTTAGAATATTTATTGATCCGGAACAGTTGGATGATTTGCAGTCTATGAAATTAGCTAATCATGCTGCTCGAAAAATCGAACAGGATTTACAACATCCAGGTCCAGTTAAGATTCATGTAATCAGAGAAACAAGATCTGAGGAATATGCTAAATAGCCAGAGGCTTTAGCCTCTATTGAGCTGATGTATGTTAAGGAGCTATCTGTGAGCAATTGCAGGTAGCTCTTTTTTTTGCCAGGTTTCTGGCCTTGGAAAATTCACCAAAATGTGCTATAATTCGAAGATAAAAAAATAAATATAAAATAAACAAAAAAATATGTTCAAAAAATTCTCTATTAGTTTGCTTAAGAAATCAGTAGCCATGTTGTCTTTGCTGGCGTTTTTGTCGCAGTCAGCTTCTGCGGCTATCTGGAATGTGGATACCAGTGCCGATACAGATCCGAACACCTGTTCAGCAGGTGATGCCGTTAATGACGATAACTGTACTTTTAGAGATGCCGTGACTCAGATGGCTGATGGGGATACTATTCGATTTTTGGAGAGTGTGACTATTGTGGATACAACTGTTGGTTTAACTTCTCATGAAATTGATAATAATAATATTACTATTGATGGTCAGAATGGTGGTTATACTATTCAGTTTGATGGAAATCAGAAGGGTGGTGGTTCAGCTGCTGCGCTTTTGAGGGTGACTGGTAATACTTTTGTTTTAAAGGGTGTACATATTTATAACTACAATGGTAATGCGGTGGAAATTGGAAGTTCTACAACTGGTGCCAATATTAATAACAACGTCATTGGTTTAACTTCAGATGGAACTGTAGATGCAAATCTGTACGGTATTGCTACGGGGGGGTCAAATGTAACCATATCTGATAACGTAATTAGTGGTAATAATACGGGTATTTTGGTTAACGATGCCAGTGATAATGATACTAACATTGATGGAAATAGAATTGGTACAGACGGTACTTTGTCCGCTGGTGTACTACAGTCTAGTGGTGGAAATACGGATAAAGGTAATGGTAGTGCTGGTATCGAAGTACAGAATGGTGACTTTACTGGTGATGGCAGTGGATTTGAAGGGTTGATTATTGGTGGGACTGACGATGCTGATAGAAATATTATTTCAGGTAATGGTGGAATGGGTATTTGGATTAGAAGTGGTACCGTTACGGGAGGTATTACTGTTACCAATAACAACATTGGTGTTGGTAAAGATGGTACTACAAAAATAGGTAATGGAGATTCAAGTTCTTTGCCGGCTGGTATCAGATCGCAAGATGATGCTACTTCAACCGCTGATTGGACTATTAGAAATAATGTGATTTCAGGTACTGATAGTACTAATCCTTTTTCTGGTAATTACGGTCATGGATTATACATAGATGCGGCAAATTCTATCACTGCTACTGGAAATTTTATTGGTACAGGTAGAGATGGTACAACCGTAATTGGCAATGAAGGGCATGGTGCTATTCTTGATGCAACTACCATTACATTTGGTAGTAATTTGGATGGTACAAATGATTCTACTGAAGGAAATATCGTTGCTAATAACGGTGATAGTGATGGATATTTTGCGGGTGATGGTTTGAATATTAGTGGTGCTCAAACTACTGCTGCGAATGTTTATGGTAATAAAATTGGTGTGAATGGCAGTACTGCCTCAGCTCCAAATACAGGTGATGGTGTGGAAATAAATGCTCCTGCGTTGACGACTCTAAACATGGGTGGAGTTGGTCCTACGGCTGCTGCTGATGGTAAGAATATAATTGGTAAAAATACTTTGCACGGTATTAGCGTTATTACTACTGGTGGTACAAGTGGTAGTCCGGCAACTGTGAATATTCGTAATAATAGAATTGGTTACGATGGAACTACAAATTTAGCCAACACTTTGTCTGGTATTAATTATGCTGCCACTTCTGGTGTTGCGGCGGTTACTATTGGTACAAATGGAGATGGTACAAATGATGCAACTGAAGCAAATATTATTGGGTTTAATGCTACCGGTGGCGTAAGTGCTACGAGAGCAGAAATCTACGTTGCAAGTGGTGTAAAGACGTTGGTTGTTGCGGGTAATTCAATCGTAGGAAATAGCACTGCTAGTCAGGGTAGTCATGGTGTTACTTTGAATATTGGTGATGCTAACTTGGCTACGGCAATGATTGGTGGTGATAACTGCTCTAGTGAGGTTAACTATTTTACAGGTATTGATGGAAATCCTATCAATGTTGTGGATGTTGGCACAACTTCTCCAGCGACTGCCGATGTAACGGTTAGATGTAATACCATTGGTTTTACGTCCGGTGCGGTTAGCAGTAGCAATGGCTTGACTACTTCTAATGCTGCGATTGCTGTCGGTGAAGCTGACGTTATTATTCTTAAGGATAATTTAATTGCAAATTCCTCTGGTTTTGGGGCCAATATTACTGGTGGCAATAAATTGGAAGTTTATGGGAATAAATTTGGTACAGACTCAGCCGGTACAAGTCCTTATGGATTGGGTGCTAGTGCTTTGTACGTGAGTTCAGGTTCGTTGGCTGTTGCCGAAGGCATTGCTACACCGGTAATTATTGGTGGATCAAGCACGACTTTGGGAAATCTATTTGCGGCTGCTACCAAGGGTATCTGGATTGCAGATGTGGGAGCTACTACAACTCCAATTTCTATTCTGGGTAACTATATTGGTGTTTGTGGTAATCCATTAAGTGGTAGTGGTACTATTTCTTCAGGAAATTTATCAACATGCAAGAATACAAGTCATGGTATACAGATCAATGATGGTTTGCCTACAATTGGTGGTGATAATGCTTATGAAGCTTCAGGTTTAGTCGGTGAAGGTAATGTCATTAGTAATAATGGTGGAGATGGTGTCCAGCTAACCGGTACTGTTGGCGGAGGATCTTTTTATGGAAATATTATCGGTTTAATTTTTGGTGATGCGATTGATATTGCTGCCGGTAATACTGATAACGGTATTAATATTACTCAACACAATGCTGCTGCTGCTTTTAATATCGGTGCGGTTGGTAGTACTAATGCTTCAAGTAAGAGAAATATTATTTCAAAGAATAATACGGCGGTTTCAATAAACAACCAGAGTTCAAATCAAACAGTTAATATTATTAATAATTACATGGGTACTGATTGGGCCGGAACTTTGGATAGAGGAAATACCTCTGGTGGTGTTGGTTTAAATGCTGATGCTACTACAAATGCGTCTACTGGTTCTGTGCTTAACGTAGGTGCTATTGGTACAAATCAAGGTAACTTGATAAGTGGTAATGATGGTCCAGCTATCTATGTTGCAGGTAACAGCGTTACTACAAATATTTATCAGAATAAAATTGGTACGAATGCTGCAGGAACTGCCGCTTTGGCAAATTCACACGGTCTCTATATTGGTGATGCCAATGCTGTAGGTACAGTTAACGTTGGTAATGGTGCTTCAACAGGTAGAAATGTGATTGCGGGTAATACAAGTTATGGAGTAAAACTTGCTGCCGGCACAGTAAATATGCAATCAAATTATGTGGGTGTTGCGGCTAATGGCACAAGTCTTTTACCTAATGGTACGTATGAAATTTATGCTGAACCAACGGCTGGAACTATTTCTGCAACTATTGGTGCTGCATCTACTAAAAATACTATAAATAATACTACTCACATTGGTGCTTATTTTAAGGATGCGACTCCGGTAAATGCCTTGGATGATCATAATACCTGGATCGTTTCTACCAATCCAACTTATAACTGGTGGGAGAGATATGCAGGGGCTACTCTAGCCGATTTTGGTCCACAGGACTGTCACGATGGAGTGGATAATGATTCCGATGGAGTGTCTGATTACCCTAGTGATGCTGGTTGTTCAGGTCTAACTGACTCAAGTGAGGTGAATGCTGCTGTTGTTGTTAGTGGTGGTGGATATTCTGCGCCGTCTTCTTCTTCAAATAGTAATTCAAATACGACAACTACAACGACTACGACTACAACTACGACAACTAGCGAACCTACGCAAAGTACAGAAAGTACTACGGGAAATACTTCAACAACTGAATCTCAGTCACAATCAACTACAACAAACGAACAACCTACTCAACAGCAGATTGTGCGTGAATACATTGTAAACCAGAGATTAGATGAAGCAGTTAATGCTACAACTAATGATATTTTGGGCAATAATAAGGTGAATGTAGATATTCTTTTAAAGGATGTTGAAGTTGATACTAAAGCTGGAGTTGAAGTTGCTCAAAGTGCTGATCAGAAAGTGATTTCTAGTGCTTTGGAGGTGGTTTCAAGTGGTGGTGATTTGAATAAAACTGAAGTTAAACAAATTGAGTCTACAGTTCAAAATGTTGTTAATACTTCTGTTCAGCAGACCTTAAGTGCTACTAGTAGTGGTTCAAGTGCTGGTGGGGGTTCAAGCTCTACGATTGCTGTACGTACTTCAAATGGTAAAAATGTAGAAATTAATAAAAATACCAAATTAGAATTTAGTTTGGATGCAAGAAAGGCTACTGATTTACAGGATATTGCTGATGCTCGTGGTGAAAATACTGTCATATTGACGCCTTCAACTGTATTGGGTGAAGGTCGTGTATCTGCGATGTTGGAAGTAGCAAATGGTGGTAAAGTTGGTGATCCTCTAGCTTCTGAAAAAATTTATTTTGAAGGTTTGCAGGGATTGGCTAACGAGGCTGATTCTGTAGATCAATTGATTCCAAATGAGCCAAGAATTACCAATCTAGTAAAAGATATTACAATTGGTAAAAAAGGTTTGATCTGGATTGCCGGTCCAAGAATTGGTCAAAAAATTGAGGTATACGTAGTTGATAAAAATCTATCAGAAGATCCAAATGAATGGAAAATTTATGAAGTTGGTGAATATGAATTGGATGTTGGTTACAAGACGGCTACAATGATTGATTTTAGTGAGATGATAAAGAGTGATGACATTCATAAGTTTGAAATCATCGTTCAGGACAAAGATGGTAATGGTTCAAAACAAGAAGTTGTTGTTGACCCAACTAAACAGATCATGCTGGATTCAGTATTTTTGAGGAATGGTGAACAGGTTGTACCAGCCAGTCTTACTAAGAATAATGAGAAAAATAATGGCAGTATGACCAGTTTGCTAGGTGCGAATGTTTTGATGGCTAATGCCGGAAAAATCGAAAAACTTAATATGCCAGAAACAGAAATTGCGAGTGCTGGAGATTTAAAATCTGATGAACGAAAAGTTCTTAGTGGTTATGCCGAACCTGGTACTATCGTATTTGTGACTTGGCAGAGTATTACTTTGTCATCTGTAGTAATTGCAGATGCCTCTCAAGGTTACTTTGAAGTTGATGTGCCACCACAGTTGGCTTCAGGTGAACACAAAGCTTTGACTTATTCTTACAACAAAGGCGACAAAGTATTTAGTAATCTTGCTCAGTTGATGTTTAGAAAAACGATACAGTAGGCCGAATTTAAGATCTAAAAACGCTTGACTCAAAACTTTAGCACTCTATAATACGGGGTGCTAATTTTTTATAATTTAAACTTAAAAATAACATGAGTAAGATCATTCCAGTTGGAGATCATATCGTTGTTGAGGCTGTTAACGATCAGATGAGTTCAGCGAGCGGTATTATCATTCCTGAAAGTGCGTCTAAGGAGAAACCGATGAAAGGTAAGGTAGTTGCTGTTGGCCCAGGCAAGATGCAGGAAAATGGTACAAGAAGAGAAATGGAAGTAGAGGTTGGTGACGTTGTGATTTTTTCAAAATACGGACCAAATGAGATCAAAGTTGAAGGTAAGGAGCTGCTTATTTTGGCGGCGAGTGATATCTATGCGAAAATTTCTTAATTAAAAAATATGGCAAAACAAATGATGTTTGGTGACGATGCTCGTCAAAAATTACTAGCCGGTGTTACTAAGCTGGCTAATACTGTAAAAATCACTCTTGGACCTAAGGGCAGAAATGTGGTTTTGGAAAAAAAATATGGTGCGCCTTTGATCACAAATGATGGTGTGACTATCGCTAAGGAAATTGAACTTAAGGATCCATATGAGAATATGGGTGCGCAAATGGTGAAGGAAGTTGCGACAAAAACTAATGATGTGGCTGGTGATGGTACAACGACTGCTACTCTGCTTGCGGAGGCGATTATTAAAGAAGGTTTGAGGAATTTAACTGCAGGTGCCAATGCGGTAAGTTTGAAGACTGGTATCGAAAAAGCGGTTAAAACTGTGGTTCATGCCCTTGAAAAAATGGCGGTGAATGTGGGTGATAGCAAAGAAATGATCACTCAGGTTGCTTCGATTTCTGCGCAGAATGAAGAAGTTGGTAATTTGATTGCCGACATTATGGAAATGGTGGGAACTGATGGTGTGATCCAGGTTGAGGAATCTCAAACTATGGGTCTAGAGAAGGAAGTTGTGGAAGGTATGCAATTCGATAACGGATATATTTCTGCATATTTTATTACTGATCCTACAAGAATGGAGGCCACGTATGACGAGCCAAAAATTCTTATTACTGACAAAAAAATTACTTCAATTCAGGAGATTTTGCCTTTGTTGGAAAAGGTTGCGCAGACTGGTCGCAAAGAGCTTGTAGTTATCGCTGAGGATATTGATGGCGAGGCTTTGGCGACTTTGGTTTTGAATAAATTACGTGGCACATTTAACGTGCTTGCGATCAAGGCTCCGGGCTTTGGCGACAGACGTAAAGAGATGCTAAAGGACATCGCTTTTTTGACAGGTGCTACTGTGATTAGTGAAGAAATTGGTTTGAAATTAGATACTGCAGAATTGGAACATTTAGGTGAAGCTCGCAGAATTGTGGCTGACAAAGAGCACACAACTATTATTGACGGTAAAGGTAAGAAGAAGGAAATTGCTGAGCGTGTTGCGGAATTGAAAGTTTTGTTATCAAAAACTGACTCTGATTTTGATAAAGAAAAATTGAAAGAAAGAATTGGTAAATTGAGTGGTGGCGTAGGTGTACTAAAAGTTGGTGCGGCTACTGAAATTGAATTGAAAGAACGTAAATTGAGAATTGAGGACGCGCTTAATGCGACTCGTGCTGCGGTAGAAGAGGGAATTGTGCCTGGTGGTGGTTTGGCTTTGCTACGTGCAATGGAAGCTCTTGAAGGTTTGAAATTGGAAGACGCTGATGAGATGACAGGAGTATTGATTATTAAGAATGTTTTGAGCGCACCTTTGCGTCAGATCGCTGTGAATGCCGGTAAAGACGGCGCAGTGGTTGTGGACAAGGTTTTGAATTCTGAATATGGCATCGGTTACGACGCTGCTCGTGACATGTACGTAGACATGGTTGAAGCTGGTATCATCGATCCAAAGATGGTAGTCAGAAGTGCCATTGAGAATGCGGCCAGTGTCGCTGCTATATTTTTGACCATGGAAGCGGCTGTTTGTGATATCCCAGAAAAGGAAAAAGCTCCAGCCGGTGGCGGTATGGGAGGCATGGGTGGAATGGGAGATATGATGTAGAGATTGGGAGAGCCCCCGGGAGGGGGCTCTTTTTGATTAATTACTATATGGTTGATAGCTGGAGACAATTAGGTCATGTGAATTTTTATACTAAATCCAAGTACGTGATTACTTTACCTTTCAATGTTCTTGAAATTGTTAATATACTTGAGATGCTTGAATATATTTATCAGAAAGAACAGGAAGATTTTTTTGTTGATGATGAGGACAGGTTATTGAAAGGCTCTGCTGGTTTCATGACGAGAATTATCGCTTATGTGATGATAGTTACGAATTTAGATAATGTTATTGATCAGACTTATAGTCATACCAAAAAATTTATTAAGAAATATGGTTGGGGGCAGATTTTACCTTCAAATAAATCGATAGATGATAAACGAAAGAAATTAATAAAGTATTTTCTTTATAGAAATAAAATTTTTGCTCATCCATCTTTTTCTAGTCCTGCTGGGTATACGCAGAGTAATTCGAGGATCATAAATGTTTTTGCAAAATTACTAGGTGGAGTCTTTAGCCGGCCAAAAACTGACAACATTAGCACTCAAGTTACTTCTTTGAAATATTTTTCAGGTTCTATATTATCTTTTAATGAAAAGAATTTTTCTTTAGGTAATGTGTCTATGTCAGTTGGGGGTGTTGATTCAATAGCTCTTCCTACGATTGATATTGCGACAGATCATGAAGAGATTCGAAAGTATTTTAAGGAATGGGCTGAAATTTTTTCTGAAATTATTGAAAAATTAAAATTTATTAATCAGGAGGAATCTCTTTCTAAAGGAGACTTTGAGGAAGTGATGTTTAGTTGAAGTATAATCTTAAAATTTAATATGCTTACTGAAGAAAATTTCGATGAATTTATTGATCAGATAAATACTACTTATTACTATTTTCAGTTGTGGATTAATCTTAATAATGAATATGTACCAGTGCAGGACAAGTTTTCTAGTTATGAAATTCCAAAATTAATGAAGTTTACTTTGCACTCCCTTCAGCAGACTTGGATTTTGGGAATTGCAAGACTGCTTGATGGTGGAGAGTATAATGGCAATCGTCGTTTGTCTGTTGAATTTATACTTACTGAATCAGGGGATATTGAATTGATGAAATATTATGTTGATTATATGCAACAGGATCACATGAAGAAGTTTAAGTATTCTAATAGAGATCTTCGTGATGAAAAAATAGCTCATATGACGCCTGGTATTATAAAAATAAAGAAACAAAAAGCTGGTATCGAAGAATTTTTTGATTTAATTGAGCACATAATTCAGAAATTACAGAAAAATCATCCCTCCAATAAGAAAATAGGCTATGATATATCTGTTATTGAGGCTAAGCAGCAAGCTAGTTTATTTATTAAAAAGATAGTTTAATTCAATGCAAAACCTCTCCTACATCTTCGGTCTTCTAGGCTCAATTACGGCGGCGAGTTTGTTTTTTCCGCAGGTGTGGAGTTCGTATAAGACAAAACGGACTCATGATTTGGCGTGGTTTGGGATAATTATTGGGATGTTCAATGGTCTGTTTTGGGTGATTTATGGCTTGTTGCAGGCGGATCCGTTCATTTATATGACGAATATAATTCTGTTTGTTGGCGCTTTTTTGTTGATGATTCTCAAGAAAAAGTATAAATAGTTGTCATGGCGGTTTTAAATTTAAAAAGTATTGATGACGGCGTGGCTACCTTGGAGTCATATCAGGATGCCAAAAAGAAAGCACCGAGATATGTGGTTAGGATTGAAGGGCAGGGATTTTCTTTTAGCATTGGTGATGCCGTGAATGGAGTTAAGGTGAATGTGGGAGAAGTTTTTGCAAGGCTTAGTGTGAGTGATACCGTTGCTGAATTGTATGATCGGTTTTTTCCTGCAAGTCAGACTGAATCGGAGGTTTAAATTCAGGATAGCCAATGATTTTTAAACCGAGATTCCGTCCCGGGACAGAAATTTGACTTTTAGTTTTTCGGAACGTTCCTAAATCCCCGGGGAGAGTTTTTACAGATGGAACATGGCAGATTTAAGGATTGTGGTGTGTTAGTTTTTCTGGTTAACCCGAGATTAAACGGTCGACTGTTTGCTAGAAGGTATATTTATTGATATATCTTTAGTATGGTGAAATTAGGAGAAAAAAGAATTGGCGAAGGGGTGGTGGCTACGTTAGAGCTTCAGCGATACGATGATAGTACGGTTGCTGAGATTTACGACTCTTTGTTGATGGCTACTGAGGGCTAGAGTTTGTAGAATGTGGTGATTGGATGCGGCTATTGACAAGTACGAACTATAGTGTCATGATTCTGGGCTAACAATTAATTTAACCAAAAACATATGAGAGGATTAGTATTAGGTGCTGCAGCCGCACTTGCAATGTCCACGGGTTGTAAAGAACAAGGTAGTGGGTCGTTTGAAATGAATATTCCCAATAAAGTCGAGCAAAAAGCTCCGGATAACGGTATTGATAGTATGCCTGAAGTTGAAGCTCTTCTTGCTAAATATAGAGCTGAAAGTCAGAGCGGAGATATGGCTGCACTAATGCTTGGTAGTGCTGCTGTAGTTGGTGATCTATCTAAGTGTGAAACTACTCCTTCAGATTACAATAATGGAATTGTGCTAACTGGAGAAATGCCTGTTCCGGGTTTGGAGGCTGTAGGCGTTAAGGGTTTGAGAGTTTGTGGAGATAATTTGCTTAGTAATATAAAACATATTGGAGAAGTTCCGAATATGGAAGGATCTCAGATTCCTTACAATACTTTAGTAGATACAAGAAATGAGGTTAAGGCAGACTATGATAGTTTTATAGATGAAGCTAAACTGTAAAAATATTTAAAGGCCTCGCCACGGCGGGGCTTTTTTGTTAGAATGGCTTTCACTACATTGCTTAATAACTATGGACCTAAAAAAACTCGACACAATTCTTACAGACTTTCCGAAGTTTCGCTTAAAACAGGCGTATCAAGCGCTTTTTGAACAATTCATCGAAAACTGGGAAGAGGTGACGGTTTTTCCAAAAGACTTGAGGGCGCGGTTAGTCGAAGAGATTTCTCTAGAGGTGCCGGCCAAAATCAGCAAATCAATTGATGGAACTATCAAGGCTTTGGTGAGCCTACATGATGGCAAACTCGTCGAGACTGTTCTTATGCGTCATGCCGATGGTCGCAATAGCGTTTGTGTTTCTTCACAAGCGGGATGTCCTATGGGCTGTACTTTTTGTGCGACTGGCGATATGGGTTTCTTCCGCAATTTGACTGCGGGCGAGATTGTGATGCAGGTGCTTTTATTCTCTAGAATTCTAAAAAAAGAAGAGCAGCGCGTGTCCAACGTCATTTTTATGGGAATGGGGGAGCCGCTATACAACTACGATGAGGTGCTTAAAACTGTAGAGATTTTGAATAAAGAATGTGGAATTGCGGCGCGTCATATTTCCTTGTCGACTTGCGGAATTGTGGACGGTATTAAAAAGCTTACAAAAGAGCCGTATCAGGTGAATTTGGCGATTAGTTTGCATGCGCCGAACGACGAAATGCGTAACAAAATTATGCCGGTAAATAAAAATTATAATGTGGATACTTTGCTCAAGACTGTGGCGGATTATTTGAAAGAAACGAATAGAAAAGTGATGATTGAATATCTTTTAATTGGTGAAATTAACGACTCTGTGGAGACGGCTCAGGAGTTGGCTAGCGTATTGAAAAAATACCTTGGGTCTTTGTTTATTGTGAATGTTATTCCGTACAACCCGACTGGTCGTTTTACGCCGCCAAGTCGTGCTACTGTAGAGAAATTTAAAGAGGTGCTAGAATCTCGCGGAGTGGTAGTAACTCAACGTTTTACCTTCGGTCAGGAGATTGACGGCGCTTGCGGACAGTTGGCGATCAAGGGTGTAAAGGGAGTTTCAAAAGGACGATCTTTGCAGAAGGGCGCGAAGTCGTGAAGTTTTAGTTTGTTTACTGTTGTACTTCTATGATTTTTGAATTAACAGACGGTGAAAATTTAGAGCTTAAAACAATCGTTGTAGATTTAAATGGTAGTTTGAGTGTTTATGGAAAAGTTCCTGAGGGTGTGCATGAGCAGATTCAGCAGCTAAAAATTTTGGGTTTTAGAATAGTCTTGCTGTCCGGTGACGTAAGAGGAAATGCAAAAATAATTGCGGATAATCTTGAAATAGAATTGATTGTAGCTAAAAATTCTGCCGAAAAAGAACAGGCCATACTTGGGTTGGAGCCTGAAACTTGTGTATCAATTGGCAATGCCAGAATCGATATTGGTACTTTTAAGCAGGCAAAAATTTCAATAGTAACTGTGCAGGCTGAGGGCATTCACGCCGAGGTTTTGCAGTATGCCGATATAGTGGTGCCTTCGATTGGCGCTGCTTTAAATCTCTTTTTGGATAAAGAAGCTTTTATTGCGACCATGCGAAAGTAGGTTTGTACAAATTTACAGAGGGAAATTACCCCACGCGGGTGAGGTATAGCATAAATTTGACCTGAGGCATTTTGCCCGTCTAATCAGTCGGCGCCGACGAATGAGGATAGTGATTTGAAATGTGTCGAGATTCGTAGATCAAATTCAAATCTTTCCGGTAATTTCTTTGTTTAGTCTTTTGAAGAAATCGACCATGAATTGGTGGCGGGATTTTGCGATGCGACGGCCTTCGCGTGTTTGTAGGCGAGATTTGATGTATTTTAACTTCACCATAAATTCTCTGTAGGCAGTGTCTTCCAGGCTAAATTCGGCTGTTTTGCTGATGTCGGTTTCGACAGCGTTGTGTAATTTGGCGCCGATTTCTCCTGCAAACAAAAAGGCGCGACCAACTCCGGTAGCGCCGATGGAGTCTAGCTTATCGGCATCAAACAAGATCTTTGCCTCAAGGGTGCAGGGCTTGATTTCGTTGCGGAATCGGTGAGCCTCAATGCAGTGGCAGATTGCGGCAATTTTTGCAGGTGCAATTTTAAATTTCTCTAGAATCTCACGCGCGGCCAAAGCTCCCTCGCGAGCATGATCAACTTTTCCTTTTTGCTCGTCGGCGGATTTACGGCTGACATCGTGCAAAATTGCGGCTAGTTTTAAGATTTCCAGATCTGCGCCCTCCTTCTTCCCAATATGCAGAGCCATTTTTAACACCCTCTCCACGTGGTCAAAATCATGACTACCGCGGGCATTCACAAAGTGTTTTTTGGCTTCAACTAGAATTTGATTGAATTTATTCATTTGGCTAATTATATGAAATTATCTACTAACTTGATAGAGGAGGTCGCCGTGATTGACTAATTAGCGTAAATCTTGTATTTTATGTTCTATTATTTGGATTATGGAAAACGTTGTATCAATTAGCGATATTCACCCCGCGAGGATACTAGAGGGATTTGATCATGCTGAATCGGCTTTGAATGGGTTTGTTGATTTTGCTGGTCAAAATAGCGCTCGTTTGGTCCTTAATGGTGATCAAACGGAACATTATTTAGCTGCTAAGCCTGGAGTTATTGATCCGGCTGTTTACGATAGGGAAAGTCGGATGCTAGGCAGGGGAGTGGCCAGATATTCTAACTCAACTGGTTTTGCACCGATGGTCATGCGTGGCAATCATGATCCTGTTGATCTGGATCAGGCGTTTATGCAAAAACTATATGATCCAGATGGTCAGCTTGGGTTGAGATTTGATGTGCAAAAAGATGCTTTGGTTCATGCCGGACCGGATGTGCTAATTCATCATGGGCATTTGTTGCAGGGTATAAAAAGCGTGAGAGATGCCATAGAAAAAACCTTGAGAGGTGAGATTGACCAGGACGATCTGATGGCTGTCATGAATGGGACTCAGGCTGAAGCGGAATTTTGGAGGAAGGAAAAAAAACATGACCGGATGATTCATTTGGCGATGACTCTGGCTAGATTGATTGGTAAGGATCGTAAGCTGGAAGCTGAAATTGCCCCAAGAAGTATTCTTAGGAGCAAAGCTAAGGAGCAAGGTGATCATGTACGTTGGGGTTTTGAGACCTGGAGTATAGCTGAGCACTTTACTAACATGAAATTTGATGAAGCTGTCGTAGGGGATGAACTTCGTTTTGCAGAAGAAATGACTAAGGCAAGAGTCCCTAAAAAGTTGAGCATGACTGATGGTGCAGCGTATTTGACGGCAGCAATGGGGGCAAAAGTTATTACGGTAGGGCATGACCATGCCGCTGGTCTAGTGCGGAGGCGTATTTTGTTAGCCAATGCGGGCGTAAAAGATGTTTTAGTGGCTAACTCGGGACATTGGGTGGGTGATAAGTCGCCTAAAACTGCTGTATTTGTGAATGGCGGAGAACAAGAGGTGTCTATATTAACCGCTGACGTGGAAGGTAAGGTTAGTACAATGATCGGGCCGGTTTCTTTTGCCTAGTTTACAGATGACAGCCTTGACTTGATCGACAAATTGACGGATAATAACTTCTTAATTATTTAAATCAATTATTATGGCTGGACATGACTCTAGTTTTGACAGACCTAAGTCTACAGTACGAACTCCAACTGCTCAAGAACGACAACGGATGGCTGAAGTATCTGCTGATGAGGAACTTATCGGCGATTTTAGAAGAATTGGAGGTGAGAATATTCTTGTTCAGCCAGGTCCCGGTAGCGGAAGATTTGGATCGTTAAAAGCTAGTGTGGAAAGGCGTACTGCCATTGCTCCATTTGTAACTCAATTAAGAGCCCTACCTTCTGCGAGAAGAAATGCTGTTATTGCTAAGTTGGTGAGCCATTCGGCTGATGGTGCTGGAGGTCCTTTTTGTGTTGATCCAGATAAGGATCTGCGTTCGCTTAAACTGATAACTCCTCCTCAACTTTTAATTAGGGACGTTATGGAAATGGCTTTTGAGGCTCCTGTTGAAACTGAAGAACCTACTGAAGCAGATACAGCTAAGGTAGAAACTCATTCTGAGATAGAAGGAGTTTTGTAATTTCAAGTTATCGGTTTTTGGGGAACCTTGTCCTGCGCAAAAAATGTACGTACAACATCCGTACATTTTTTTGTTTTAAACATACAGTTTTTGCGTTCTGGAGAATCTGTGTTAAGCTCTTTGCAGTTTAATTTTACCCTTTATGCCTCATTCATATAAGGATCGCGACGACGAAGGAATAATTGATTTGCGCAATAATAAAGACGAGCCTGAATTCAAGATAAATCATGTGCACGATCAGCATGAAGCAGTTGTTACAAAAGTGTTTCCAAGGGATGCTGCTCCTTTGAGCGAGATGGAAAATGCTGCGATGCAACCTTATGACAAAGTAAAAGTTAAGTTCGATAAATTTGTGAACTTGGTGGCTACTCACGCTTACCAGGAAATTTTTGATAAGCATCAAGATGAGGATGTGATTATCAGTACCGATCTTTTGGCTGATCTTGCAAATGCTCATGAAGAAAAGGACGATGGTAAGAAAGTTCCGATGGTGTTTGTCGTTGGGATAGTGCTTGGTATAGCGCTAACTTGGATCATACTAAAAATGTAGCAGAGCGCAAGCGCTCTAAATTCTCAAAAATAATTTCTAAAAAAATAATGTCTAAACTAAAATATAAACGTGTACTTCTCAAGATTTCTGGAGAAGTTTTGGCAGGTGCAGACACTCCGTCAGGAGATAATAACAGGCAAGGTATTGACGGCAAAGTGCTAATGGATCTAGCAAAAGAGGTGGTTAAGGTTCAAAAAATGGGAGCGGAGATTGGCGTCGTAATTGGTGGCGGGAATTTTTGGAGATATAGAGATTTTACACATCTAAAATTCGAGAGAACTACGTCTGATACTATGGGTATGATGGCGACAGTTATGAATGCTTTGGCTTTTGAAGAAGCCCTTAAAAAACTTGGTGCAGAAGTTAGAGCGGTGACAAGTTTCCCGTGTGAAAAAGCTATGGAAAATCATTATATCAAACGTTCTCTAAATCATCTGGACGAAGGCAAAATTGTGATTTTTGCTGGAGGTACGGGCAGCCCATTCTTTACAACTGATTCTGCTGCGGCTTTAAGAGCTTTGGAAATGAATTGTGATCTACTTCTAAAAGCCACAAAAGTGGACTATGTGTATGATAAAGATCCGGTGAAATTTAAAGATGCTAAAAAATATACTTCTCTATCTTATCAGGAAGTAATCGAAAAAAATCTTGCGGTGATGGATTTGACTTGTGCGGCTTTGTGCAAGGAATCTAAGCTGCCGATGATAGTTTTTAATCTCAATAAAAAAGGAGCTCTTGAAAAAGTTTTAAAGGGCGATAAGATTGGCACAATAATAAATTAGTAATTAACAAAATTTTTATGAATATAGATCAAGCTATCAATACAGCAGTTGCCGAGTTCGACAAAAATGTACAACATTTACAGGTAGAATTTAGTAGATTGCAGGTTGGTCGGGCTAGTTCAATTTTGGTAGAAGATATTCCTGTAGAAGTTTATGGAGCTACACAGACTGTTAAAAGTATTGCGAGTATTTCAATTCCAGAAGCCAGAAGTTTGGTTATTCAGCCTTGGGATCGTAATCTTTTGGGAGCGATTGAAAAGGCGATTGTTGGTACTGGCACAGGTTTAAATCCGGTAAATGATGGTATTTTGATTCGTATTAATATTCCGGCTTTGACTGAAGAAAGACGTTTGGACCTTAATAAAAAAGTGAAAAAAATCGCTGAAGAAGCTCGTATCACTTTGCGTAATATTCGTCAGGACGCTCATAATTCTCTAAAGCAATTAAAGGCTGATAGCGAAATCACAGAGGATGAATGGAAAGGCGCAGATAAAAAATTGCAGGTTAAAGTTGATGAATTTAATTCTAAGATTGAAGAATTAAGTAAGGCTAAAGAGGTTGAAGTTATGACAGTGTAAGGGTAGAATGGGCGACAGTATTCCTCCCTTAAAACCTACAAAATATGTCTTATGTTATAACTGCGATTGTTTTTATATTGATATTTTCTTTTCTCATTCTCATACATGAGTTGGGGCATTTTATAATGGCTAAGCGGGCGGGGATTAAGGTTGAGGAATTTGGCTTTGGATTGCCTCCAAGACTGTGGGGCAAGAAAAAAGGTGAGACGATTTATTCTATTAATTGGATTCCATTTGGAGGATTTGTGAGAATGTATGGTGAGGATCAGACCAATTCAAAATTCTTAAAAAATGACAGGAGCTTTGCCTCAAAAAGTATGAGGGCGAGGACTAAGGTGGTTGTTGCCGGTGTGGTGATGAATTTTTTAGTGGCCTATGTTTTGTTGGTGGTTGGTTTTAGTGTTGGTATGCCGCCATTGGTGACTAGTCAGGAAGACGTGATGCAGTTGATTAATGATGGGCAGATCGTGCTTGAGCCTGGTTTGAAAGTTGAAAAAGTATTGCCTGGAAGTTTGGCCGATAAGGCTGGGTTTAAGGCTGAAGATGTCCTTTATGCGGTGGATGACAAAGAGATTACTAATATGAGTTTTGCTTATCCTGAGGTTGATGTTGGAGCTAAATATACAGTTATGAGAGATGGTCAATTGCAGAATTTACAATTGGTAATTGACGGTTTGCCTCAGCCTACGGATTTAGATGGTTTTGGTTTGGGTCTTTATGATTCAGCGGCTTTTCCTAGAGTGAAGGTTTATGCGGTTGATAAGGAAACTTTGGCTTATAAGGCTGGTATTCGTGCGGGTGATGTGATTCTAACTGTAAATGACAAGCAGGTTTTTGATACTCAGCAGTATGAGACTTTGGTTAGGGGTGTTGAGGATTTGGATTACAAAATTTATAGAAATGGAGAAGTCGAGAATTTTATTGTTGAACAGGCTAGTCCAAGACAGATTATCGTTTCTGAAGTAGTTATTGGTAGTCCAGCTCAGAAGGCTGGTTTGGTGGCGGGAGACGTACTTCTAGCTGTTAATGGTAAAAAACTCACCGATAGCCAGGAATTTATAAAATTTGTGCAGGAGAATAAGGACAAAAAGTTGGCTTTGGCTGTATCTAGAGAAGGTAAGCAGATTTTTTATGAAGTGGTGGGGGATAAAAAGACAGGTTTGATCGGAGTTGTCCTTTCTGAGCTGATGAATTATCAGGCTGTTGAAAATATGAGTCTTTATAGTGCAGCTCAATTGTCCACGGTGGCAGAAATTAAGGATCAAAAATATCCTATACACGTGGCAATGTATAAATCCTTTGGTGAGACTTACAGACTGTCAAAACAGACTGCCCAGATGTTTGGAAATGTCCTACTCAAACTAGTCAGGTTTGAAGCTGTGCCGGAAGGTGTTGGTGGACCGGTTGGAATCTATAATCAAACGGCTGGCTTTATCGAAGAAGGTTTTGTGTCAGTTTTGGTGTTTGTGGCAATGCTCTCCTTGAGTTTGGCGGTGATCAATATTTTGCCTATTCCAGCGTTGGATGGTGGTCGCCTTTTATTCATCTTTGTTGAATTCATTTTAGGTAGAAAAATTAACCAGAAACTTGAGACTCGTATTCACTTGGTTGGCTATGCTTTGATACTACTTTTGATTATTAGAATTACATACAACGATATCGCTAAATTGTTCAGTTAAAAGTTTTGCTTATGGGCTGCTCAAAAGTTAAATTTTGGGCAGCTTTTTTTGTGTGCAAAAGTGGCGTTTTAGATCTGTTAATTCTTTTGTACTTGCGGGGTGGTGTGGAATTGTATTGTGGAGTGATTGCGGGGGATTTTTTTTGTATTTTAATATGCTGGTTTTTACAACATGTAGTAGGCACCGAAGGCACCTGCACCAGCAATTGTATTGAGATTTTCCGGGTCTTTCTGACTTGTTTATGGGGGGTAAAATGCTATTATTTGGGTCCAAGAAATTTTAGAAAATCGTGGGCACGAAATTCTAAGCAAAACAATTTCTTAAGGGCTAACTTTTAATATTAATTTTCCTATGACGAAAAAAGATTTTTGGATCTCTGTTTTAAAACGCTTAATGCCAACTATTACGAAGGCAAATTTTTTGACCTGGTTTCAAAATACCGGCGTCTTGGAAATTGAAAAAGATACTTTAAAAGTTGGTGTGCCAAGCAATTACCTTGAAACATGGTTGAGCCAAAAATACGGCATCAAAATTCTACAGGCCGCTCAGGAAATTAATCCGGAAATTAAAAAAGTTGAATATATTGTTGAGACAGCTTTGATGAATCCAGGAGATATTAGAGCGGTTGATATCAGACCGATTGTTGCTGCTGTTAATGAAAAAAAAGTTAGGAAAGTTAAGAATTTGAATGAAGTTACTATGATGTCTGGTGCGAATGGTGAAAAGATTTTGAGCCAGATGATGAACAATAGATATAAGCTTGATAACTTTGTGGTTGGTTTTGATAATAGGCTTCCACATGCGGCTTCTGCTGCTGTCTCTAAGGTTCCTGGTGGGATCTACAATCCACTTTATATCTACGGAAAAGTTGGATTGGGCAAGACACATTTGGTGCAGGCGATTGGCAATGAAATTCTAAGAAATTTCCCGAATAAAATTGTTAAGTACATAACTGCTGAGCGTTTTGTGAGTGAGGTTGTTGAGGCGATCGGTAAGAGACATATGCAAAGTTTTAAGGATAGATATCGCAAAGTTGATGTGTTTTTGGTTGATGATGTGCAGTTTTTTGCGCGTAAAGATTCTTCACAGCAGGAATTTTTTCACACATTTAATGAGCTTTATGATGCTAACAAACAGATCGTTTTGACGAGCGATAGGGCTCCGGCAGAATTGGACGGTTTGGAAGAAAGGTTAAAAAGCCGCTTTGCGATGGGTATGGTGGTTGAATTGCTTTGCCCGGATTTTGAGACTCGCCTAGCTATTCTTCAGCAAAAATGTCGTGAGAGTCAGATGATTATTGATTCAGAGGTTTTGAATTTTGTGGCGACAAATGTGCAGAGTAATGTGCGTGAATTGGAAGGTGTTTTGAAGCAGATTCTTGCTGAGACTCAGTTGTTTAATTTGGTTCCGACTATTCGTTCTGCGGCAGAAGTTATTAAGAGAATGAATAAGGCTCATCAAATTATTGGATATGATATTGAGGCTAAGCAGAATTTTATTGCGCGCAGTTCTCAAGATGTGATGAAGGTTGTTTCCGAACATTTTAACGTTACAATTGAACAATTAATTAGTGAGGACAGACATAGTGATTTGATGCTTCCTAGACACGTTTGTATGTATTTGATCAAGAACGAGTTGGGAGAATCTTATGAGAAAATTGGTTTGGGGTTTGGTGGACGAAATCACACAACAGTCATGCATGCTTGCAACAAAACCGCAAAAAAACTTCGCACCGACATTAGACTTGTGAGGGATATTAATGCTATAAAAAGGGAGATGGGTCTTTAATTTTATTTCCTCTTTAATTTTATAGCGATGTATCAACAACAAAAAAATTCTTACAATAGACGCGCTGGTGGTAGCGGAAAAGCTGCGATGGATTATGTAATGCCATTTTTGATTTTGATTTGTATTGGAGTAGTCGGAATCTTGGGTTTTAAACTTTGGAAAGTTTTTTTTGGAGAAGAGAATGCCAAAGCTGCATATTTGCATTTAGTTGAAGGTACTGCCGAAATGAAGGCTTGGGGAACAGACGATTTTTTTGCGATTTCAGGGGATTCTTTGGTGATGCAGGGCGATGAGATTAGGTCTTCTTCTGACGCTAAAATTATTGTGGAATTTACTGGTGGAACAATTATGCGTATGGACGCTAATACAGAAGTCAGTTTTGATTTAATGGAAAGTGATGATGAAAGTCAGACTTTTGATTTGAAATTACTCGATGGTGCAGTTTGGTTTAATTTAGCTCATAGAGATGCTGCAGGTGATTTAGAGCTTACTGTGAATACAGAAAATTTGGTTGTACATTCTAATCAAGCTAGTACTTTTGAGGTTCAGGCTGGTGACGAAGAGGCAACTAGAGTTTTGAGTGTTTATGATAACGAAGGTTTGTTGGTAGACATTTTGAGTAAGGACAAGGAGAACGTTGTGGAGTCTGAAAATATTGGAATAGGTCAGCAGATTGTTTTTAATCAGGCGGTTTTGGATAAATATTGGGCTTACCAGGCTCCTACAGTTTTGGCGGCTTTGGATCCTGAGTTTCAGGGCAGTGCTTGGTATTTGTGGAATTTAAAAGAAGACAATGCTCCAACTAAATTTCAGAGAACTGCCGATGGCACTGGATTTATCAGAGTTGAGCCAGAGGTTACTGGTGTAGCTAGTGGAGAAGAGGCGACTATGAGTGGAGTGGTGAGTGGCGCAGTTGTGCCAAGTGGACAAACTCCAAGTGCTCAACCAAGTGCTGCTGTTAGCGGTCAACCGAGCGGGGCAACTTCTTCTACCTTAAAATCTCCAACAGTTGTTTCTGTGGCTGGTGTGACTAAAGTTGATGCGCAGGGTAAATATCAGTCAAAAAGCCGTGTTACAACTTTGACTGGTAACGTCAGTGGTGCAGAAAAAGTCACTGTTAATGGCTATACTTTAACTAAATTTAAACCAGGCGATACGACTTGGAGTTATTTTGCGAATGCAGATTTTGGTTTGATGAAAGCTGGCGACAATACTTACGAAGTAATCGCTTATGATGCGGCTGGTACAAAGAGTTCTTCTTTAGTTATTAAGGTTTTTTATGAACCTCAGGGGCCGGTTGTTGCTCCAGCGAGCAGCGGTCAGGCGAGTGGTGCTTCGAGCGGCGGTACTACATCAGGTACGACAAGTGCACAGCCAAGCGGCGGAACCTCATCTGGTGCGGCGAGTGGGACTACTGAAGATGCTGATGTAGTAAATCCAGGGATAAGTGGGGCTGTGACAGAGTAGGCTCTCCCCGGGGATAGCGCAGCATACCTTGTGTACACAATTTAAGCTGTTTGACTGATTTGGTTATCATATTTTGATATGTTCTTGCGGACACTTTTACAGATTAAAGTCTTGCAAAACTATTTTATGAGGCTCGTTTGACTAGTACGATTTCTGTATCGTGATTCGTCGGCGCCGGTGAGGGAAAAGTGAGAACTTTAATATGTCAAATATGGCGAGCGTGTCAAAGTACGTCAGGATTTTTAAGTGGCAGGCTCTATAAATACTTCGCCCTATTGGCATTGTGTTCGTCGTTGGTGCGGGCGTAGATTACTTCGCCGGTGTCGAGGGTTGTGAGGTAGAACCAATAGTCGTTTGATTCTGGGAACATTGCTGCTTCGATGCTTTCTATACTTGGGTTGGAAATTGGCCCTGGGGGTAATCCAAGGTTTTTGCGGGTGTTGTATGGAGAATCTAAATCTAGCTCGCTGGCACTGAGGTGGCGATCTTTTGTGATATATAATAAGGTCGCATCTGCTCCCAACGTCCAGCCACTTTCCAAACGTTTCCATAAAATACCGGAGACAAGTCTCCTGTCTTTGGCTCCAAATACTTCATTCTCAATAATAGAGCCCATTGTTACTATTTCGTGTACGCTGTGGCGTTTTAGTTGGCCCTGCAAATCTGCAAACTTCTTCTCAAAATTATCCAAAGCCAAATAAATCAAATCTTGAGATTCAAAATCAGCTGGGTCTAAAAAGTAGGTGTCTGGGTAAATGTACCCTTCTAAGGGTAATTCCAAACTGCTCAACTTTTCCTGGTCCAAAAAAGAGTAATATTCCCAACCGTCAAAATCCTTTACCGCCTGCATAAAATCGCCTGATTCGCCGAGCCCCAATTCTACTAATTTTGTGTCTATATCTCTAATTCTCAAACCTTCTTGAATGGTGATTACAAACTGGGCTTGGGCGGGATCACTCAAGGCTGCGATAATTTCTGGAGTGTTCATGCTCGGTTTTAACTTGAATCTGCCAGCTAAAATGTTTTCGCCTAGACTGTTGAATTTCGTATATAGGTAGAATGAAGTGTCGCTGTTGATCAGGCCTTTTTCCTCTAGTGAGGCTGCTATTTCTTTAACCGCTGCACCTTTTTTAACTTGGAAAGAGACGACTTCGTCGTCGTTTTTATCTACAGGGCTGTAGACATTAGATCTATACTTTAGATAGCCAAATAGTAGGACTAAAGCGATTGCTGCTAAAATTATCCAGATTAGTTTGCTTTTTTTGTTGGGTTTTTCGAGTTTTTGCATATAACAGTTACGATGAGGGTTGCTGCTACATTCTTATTGTTGTGGCTGGTCTATACCCATGCCACCACCAAGATTTAGGTCGCCCATGATATCTTTCATCATTTCTGCACCGATTTGTTGAGACTTTTTAATGGCTTTGTTTAGACACTGTACCATATTGATCTCTAATTTTTTCTTATCGGCCATAGCTTCATCACTAACGCGGATTTCTACAGCTTCCTGCTCACCATTTATTACCACAACCAAACCTTCGTGTTCGGCTTCTATATGAGTATTTTTAAGCTTCGCTTTGATTTCACGAGCCTGTTTTTGCAATTTATAGAGATTTTTTGCTTTATCAAACATATTTTTAAATTTAAGTGAAATTGACGGGGGGATTATAGCTTGAGCTTGAATTTTTTGCAAAACGCCTATTTTTGATTCTAAAAATTTCTATTGCCAGATCTTGGGGTTTACTCTAAACTAGGCCCCGCTTAATCTAATAGTTCACTTTTTATGCAAACAATCAATTTAGAAGTACAATCCAGAGACACAGAGACAAAAGCTAAGAATCTACGTAAAACTGGCTTATTACCTGCAGAATATTACGGTAAGGGGGTGAAGAATAAATCTTTACAGATGGACTATCAGGTTTTTAGAAAGCTTTTTAGAACAGCTGGTAAGAATACTATTTTGGAATTGGATGTTGATGGTAAAGAAAAAATTAATGTGTTGGTGCACGACGTGCAATTTAATCCGGTTACAGATCTAATGAACCATGTTGAGTTTATTAATGTACGCATGGATGAGGTTATTTATACTAAAATTCCAGTTAAATTTATTGGTCAGTCTAAAGCCGTTAAGGATCTTGGTGGTATCTTGAGTTACAACTTGAAAGAGCTTGAAATTTCTTGTTTACCTAAGGATCTTATTCCATTTATCGAGGTTAGTGTTGCTCCTGTTACGGATTTCCATACTAATGTTAAGGTAAAGGACTTAGAGGCTCCAGCAAATATCACTATTGAAACTCCAGGACATGAAGTAGTTGTTTCTGCGGTTGCTCCTAGAGAAGAAGAAGCTGCTACTACAACTGCTGCGACTCCTGTTGAGGGTGCTGCTCCAGCCGCTGGTGCTGCTGCAACTCCTGCTGCGGCTGCTGCTCCAGCTGGTAAAAAATAAACGTTGTTGTTGGCTTTATCTGAAAAAGTATTATAATGCAGGAAGTTTAATTTCTTCCTTATTTTCCTATGTTTAAAAATTTAAAGTTTCTTGTGCTTGGTTTGATTGCCGCAGTGGCTTTTACTGGCTGTTTTACTAGTGGCCAAAAAGTGAATTATCTTGAATTTAGCTCTGTTGGTAGCGGTGATACTGATGCTGAGATGATAGGTGCAACGATGAAGTTTGTACCAAATTACGAAGACAGAACTATAGCAGTGACTTATAAAGAAGATTCTACTGTAGCTGCTGATGATAAATTGATTGAGGCTGTTTTTGGTGGTGAGAATTTTGATAGGTTTGAAAAAAGTGTGGAGATCGTGATGGATAATGAAAGTATGGAAGACGTTGGGGTAGTGACCTTTTCTGCAAAAGTTGAAGATCAGGAAAAAAAGATGCATTATTTCTTGCCAGCTGAGAATTTGGAAGAGACAGATGAGTTGAATGCTTTTTACTCTGATATTTTGGCCTTATTGACAGAAGAAGAACAAGTTTAACCAATTTAAATAAAAATTTAACCTCAAAACTATGGTGATTTTAGTAAATCAGATAAAGGAAGCTATGGACGTCTTGATGCTCGATAAGGAAAAAATGGCTTCTGTATCTAATAAGTCTGATGCCACAAAGTGGGGAATTATAATTTTGGTTGTACCGCCGCTTTTGAATTTGATTCTTTCTGCTTTAAGTTTTCCATCTGGTTTAAATGCGATTTTTACCGGTTTGGTTTTTTGGTCAATGGTTGTGCCTACTGTTTCATTGGTTGCGACGATGTTTTTGATGTCTTTTGTGGCGCAGAAGTATTTTAAAGGTGGGGATGGGCATAAACAGTTTTTTAATGTTTTGGCTTATGCTTCAGTGGTTTTTTGGCTTACTCCAATTGCGTTTTTGATTGATTTGGTAGGAATAATGGACGCTTCAGGTTTGCTTAATTTGATTTCAACAGTCGGTTTGGTGTGGGTTTTTGTGGTTGCTTACAATTACCTGGTTCACATCAGAAAAGTTACTCAAAAAGATGCTACTTTGGTGGTTTTGGGCGGTGTATTCTCCTATTTCTTGCTTCAATACATCCTTGGAAGAGTCTTAATCGGCAAGTACTATAAGTTGTTTTACTAGGTATTTACTTGACGTAACTATTGATAAGTGTTACAGTTCACTCTTATTTGTTAATCAAATTTTTATGTCTATTGTAAAGCCACAAGATGGTGTTATGGAAGCCTTTAGGGATACTAAGTCTTATAGTTATGTTAAAGACGACGGGTCCAGGCTTAGTGCAGAGTTGGATGAGAGCAGTGAGAATGCAGCGTTATTGGACGGTATGGATCCATATGAAGTGGCTCGCAGAGAGGATTATTTAGAACCAGTAGAGGCTATACAGTTACGCGTACAGGGTCCAGATTATAGTCGAATTGTTAATACTGGAGCTAGTACTCCACGAAGAAGACAAGGAGAGTTACCGGCTTCATTCACTGCTCTTTTGAGCGTAGATGGACAGGAAGTTTTGAGTGTTTTAGAGAGAAGAGTAGACCGTGGTGCGACTCTTGGATTAGAGCAGATTCACGATTTTCCTGCGGAAAGAGTTTTGGCTTTATTAGAAGAAGTAACACGATTGGGTTTAACTCTTGATGAGATTAGTACTGGCAATGCTTTACAAGATGCTGCTAAACATATAGCTGATGCAGAAAGGCTAGAATCTCAGGCGAGAGCTTTGAGGTCTAAAGCTGAACAGGTGAAGGGAGGTGTACAGACTGTATTGGAAGGTCTTACTCAAAGATTAGCTGAGGTTGGTATTAGTGATGTAGCTGGCTATGTTCAAAAACAGAGAAAATAAGGTAGAATGGAAATTTTGCCGGTTGGTTCTTTAGCTCTTTTATGGTATAATTATGTAATCAATTATACCTAAATGAGCGATCCTAATTCACAAGCAGCGGGTGGTGGACAAAGCGGTCAGGCTGGGCAAACCGGTCAGTCTGGACAAGGGCAGCAGAATTTGAATCCCGATCAACAGGCCCAAAATCTTGATAATCAACAGGATCAGCTTAAAGATGAGGCTGATAAGGATTATGCCAATCGTGTATGGCAAAAAATTGGTAAGTCCATGGCAAAAAACCAGAGGGCTGATATTAAAAGTGAGGTTCCAGCGCGTCCTGGAGAATTTAATGACGATGAGGTTAGGAGTGAGATTTCGGATGATGTTCCTGAGGTCAAAAAAAAGCGTCGTAGACGTCGTAGAAAAAAGAAAACGCCAGTTGAGGAAACTGCGGTTGTTCCAGTGGAAAAGCCTGTTGAGGAAATTGTGGCTGTGCCGGCAGAAAAGCCAGCCGAGGAGCCTGCGGTTATTCCAGCAGAAAAACCAGTCGAACCAGTCATGGATGAGCCGATAAATCCTTTTGCGCAGCCTGTAAATTTGCCTCCAAATACCTATGAGGCGGCGAAAGTTCAAAAGGTTCAGGAGGAGGCACCTATGGTTTCTGAGAATGAGGTTGTGGACGACGGTGAGCCAATAAATCCTTTTGCAGCTCCAGTAGTGCCGCCTTTGGAAGATAAGCCATTGGATAGGGTTAGTGATGTGCCGCAAAATCCTTTTGCTGATTTCCAGCAAGAAAAACATGCGGAAGAAATTAAAGAAAATGAAGCAATTGAATCTGAGCCGGTCAATATAAATGATCGATATGAAGATTCTGATAATGATAAGGATATTCGGGAAGTTGAGGTTGTTGAGGCTACACCGGTTGAGCCGATTTTGGCTGAAGCCGAAGTTGTTTCTAGCGAAAAAGAAAAGGCTCCTGATCTGCCACCGCCTGTGGCTGTTGTAGACCACAATGACGGATTTAAGGAAGATTTCTGGACTGTTTTGGAGCAGGCTGGTATTACACGTGGCAAGATTGTTGGGGCTGTCGTGGTTTTGGGTTTCGCGATTTTGATTTTTATGGGTTATGCCTTTGGCTGGTATGAGAATTTGATGTTTTGGAAGGGTGGACCTGATGTATCTGATGTGACGGTTGAAGAAGTGGAAGGTGATACGGATATAGAAATCGTTGATAGTGATCAGGAAGGTGCGCAGGACTCTGCGAGTCCGTATGACCTGGTTTCTTCTTACGTTTTTGGTCAGGAGTACAATGATTTTGCCGCCGAGGGAATTGTGGCTCAGCCAATCAGTCAGATAGTTAAGTTTGGTGGCTATGAGGCTGCGTTTATATTCGGCCAAAAAAATAATTTGCATGAAGAAAGATATATTGAATATCTCGATCTGCTAAATAAAATGAAGAATATTTATGAAGTTAATATTTATGAGTTCATGAATTTTTCTACTGATCGGAGAGAATCTTTGGAAGAATATTTAGTTGAAATGGATGCGCTTATAAATCATGCTTTGATCGCGCTGGATTCTTTAGATGCAAATCTTGCAATTTTGGATAATGAGTATGAAGTTTTGGCAACTCAGGCTGCGCAGTATGAAAACGAATTTTTTGCTTACAGTGAGCAATATTACGGTAGGGCGGCTTTTGAAGTAATGGATTTGTATGTGGCAGAATCTCAAAAGGCCATAGAAATTAAAGCTCGTTATAATGCAGAAAATGCTTTAAGGACTAAATTTATTAATTATCTCAATGCTTTGCGTCCAAGATATGAAGATATTTCTTTGAATAGGGAAGCTGTGATAAAAGGTGTTAAAGTATTTGATATTCCGGAGTCTGAAATTGATGCGATTATCAGATTAAACGACTAAATTTCCTTTTGAATTTTATTTAGTATATACTTGGAGCTTAAGATAAGCTTTTATTATGAATGGGGTTATTTTAAGCAAGATAAATCAATACAATAATGAGCTCAGTCAAGAAAAGGCTAGGAAAGCTTTGGAATTTTTTGCTGAGAAAGTTGATTATCCGGGGGCTGAGGCTTTTGTTGCTAGAATTCTGGATATTTTGATTCCGTTTAAACCCGATGAGTCGACTATTCTGGCGACAGTTTTATATGAAGTTTTTGATAGGGATTTAATTAGTGAGGAGCAGGTTATTAAACATTTTGGTAAAGGGACCTTTCAGGTTTTGGATGGTATGAAGCGTTTAAATAACCTTAGTTATGGCGAAAATAACAAGATTCAGCAGACCGAGGCTCTGAGAAAAATGTTTATTGGTTTGGCTAATGATTTGAGGGTGATTTTGCTTTGGTTGGCTTATAGACTTTCAAAAATGGAGATCCTGGATAGTATTTTTGATGGTGAGATGGCCTTACATTATGCGAAAGAAACCATGAATGTTTGTGTGCCTATTGCTTCTCGTTTGGGTATTTACAGACTCAAAACTCAGTTGGAGGATCAGGCTTTTAAGTATTTGAACCCTGTTGAATATCATAGAATTATTAATGAAATTCAAAAGGAAGATATGTTGAAAAAAGATTCGATGCAGTTGATCAAAAAAAAATTGCAGGCATTCTTTGACAAGCATGGGCTGGAGGTAAAAATTTACGGTAGAATTAAAAGTGCCTATAGTATTTATACTAAATTAAAGAAAAAAGGCTCTGAATCAATCAATGATTTATATGATCTCTTTGCGATTAGAGTGATTTTTCCAGACGCTAAAAATACAGATGATTTATATAATATTTTGGGTTTGATTCATACAGAATGGAAGCCGCTTTCTAATCGTTTTAAAGATTACATAGCAGTGCCAAAATCTAATGGATATCGTAGTTTACATACCGTTGTTTTGGGCTTGTCGCCAAAGAATCCCACGCAGCCGGTAGAGGTGCAAATTAGAGATCAAAAAATGCACAGAGAGGCTGAATACGGTATTGCTTCTCATTGGCTGTATAAGCAAAAAGGTACTTCGAATTTTGGAAATATTGATTCTCACGCAGAATGGATTAAGGGCTTGGAGAGAATTCATGAAATTTTTGAGTCGGAATTTGATGTTATCAAGGAAGTTGCGATTGATTTGTTTAAAGATAGAATTTTTGTGCTGACGCCAAAAGGTGAGGTAAAGGATTTGCCATTGGGGTCAATACCTGTGGATTTTGCTTATGCGGTGCATACTGATGTTGGTAATAAATGCATAGGAGCAAAAGTGAACGGTGCTACTGTGCCTTTGGATTATAGTTTGAGAAATGGAGAAGTTGTGGAAATTTTGACCCGTCGTGATGCGGTGCCAAAATTAAAATGGCTTTATATCGTGAAAACTAGCTTTGCAAAGACTAAAATCAAACTCTGGTTTAGTTCACAAAATAAAAAAATTAGAGAGCCTATGCGTGGAGATGGGTTGGATGTGGTCAAGAGATTTAGGCCGAGCAATGAGGTTTATAGTGCCGCTAGACCTGATAAAAAGAAATTCTTAAAGAATCAAGTTGGCAGTTTGCCTTTGGAAGATCAGATTACTGTTGTTGGTGAAGACAATATGGTTTTAAAGATTTCGTCATGTTGTGCGCCTAAATACGGCGACGAAATTTCGGCTTATGTGACAAGTAATGGCAAAATCAGCATTCACCAACTTGGCTGCAAGGTTTTAAAAAGATTAAACGAAGAAAGGTTTTTGGTTGCAGACTGGAAGAAACTTTAAGCAAAGGATAAAAGCAGTTGGTCCATGAGTTTTGCAATCTGTATCTTTTCGTTTTCCTGCAGGTAGATTCTTTCGACTTCGTAGACCGGTTTGTCTTTGAGAAACTGGAAAAATTTGAGGTATTTTTTTTCAATATTGCTTTGTACTTCCTGGAAATCTGGGATTAAGCCACTTCTGTCGAGGAGTTTGATAATGTAGCTTTGGGCTGCTAGTTGAGGTTTTTTTGAGATCATGATTTGTTCCAGGGTAGAATTTAGCAACTGGTGGAGGTTATCGATTTTTTGATTTTCGTAAATTACGCTATTGGTTATTTCCGCAATTTTTAGAGCGTTTTGGAGTTTGTCGAGGTCGGTATAAAGTTCTTTAAATTGTTTGATTGTAGAGATTTCTGTGAGAATTATATTGCGGGGGCCAAAGTATAAACCCGCATCGCAAAAATTTAGAGTCTCTAAGTGGCCGGTAAATTTGCTATTCATTTTTCGGCTACCTTTAGCCAAAACTTTTATTTTTCCTAATTCTTCCGTATACAAAAAAATCGTTTTGTCATTCTCGGCAAAATTCTTATGGCCTAAAATTACGCCTTTAACATTACAACTTCTATTCATATTAAGTTTAAGTTTCGTGCAGGTCCTTTTTGAGGTACCCGTTAATTGCTATTAGTGAACTTAGAATACTTAGAGCGAGAGTTGCGAGAATTTCTACCGCAAAAATTGTAGCGAAATTAAGTGAATCGTAGTAATTCCAAAGGCTCATTTCGTCGATTTTTATTTTTTGAGAAAGGAGGAAGAGCATTACGAAACTGCTTATTACAGCCAAAACTCCGTAGATGATACTTTCGATTAAGAATGGTGAGCGGATGAACCAGTGAGAGGCGCCAACGAGTTTCATGACGCTGATTTCTTGTTTGCGGTTGAATATTGTGATTTGCAGTGCATTGAGAATAATGAGGGCGCCGCCGATGATAAAAATTACCACCACCCAGAAAATTATTTGCTGGGTAAAGTCGGTGAGTTTGACTAAGTTTTTTGAGACGCTGGTGATAATGCTGTTGCTTTCGTCATTAGTGCTGATGACGTTTGAAAGGTAGAGTTTGTATTTATCTTGAGCCAAATATTTGCTAATTTCTTGATGATATTTTGGGTCGATGGTTACTATATTTATGCTAGCTGGGAGGGGATTGCCGAGGTCGTATTTTTCAAAAGCTAGGGTGATGTCGGGATGAGTTTTTTTGATTTGAACGAGGGCATCTTTTTTTGAAGTGTAAGTTACCTGCGCAACTTCTTTAATGTTTTTTAGGTCGTTAGTGATTTGTAGGGCTTGTTCTTCGGTAGTGGTTTCCTTGAGGTAAACGGTGATGTCGATTTTTTTGTTGAGATTTGAGAGGGCGTCCTGGGCGATAAAATTCACCGCAAGAATAATATTAAAAATAAAAATAATAGTTCCGGTCACAAAGATTGTGGCTAGAGAAAGCAGTTTATTGCGCCAGATGTTACTCAGGGCAAGTTTAAAACTTTTATCGAAAAGATTTTTCATAGTATGTAATGAGAATGAGGGGTCGTTTGCCTTGGATTATATAGGAAGTCGCTTGAAAGTAAAAGATAGAGGGTCGGAAATTTGACTGGAAGTTTTGTTGATGTTTTTGATAACTTCCCCGAAATGCTGGCCGTAATTCTGGTTTTGCCTTATTTATAGCCAAGAATTGATGGTGGTCCATTTTCTTGGGGAAGTAATGTTGAAGTAAAACATGGTTGGACCTTTGCTGGGTAGCTAGTTTTTTCCGGAAAAATGTACGGCAGTTGTACGTATAGTAGGGATTTTTTGCTATCGGTGCCGATGAATTACAGCATAAATTTGACCAAATCCACTTTACTTGTTTAATCAGTCCCCAAGAACCCGGTATAATACAAAAATAAAACTGGTCAAATAAACATGGAAAGAATTTTGCACAAAACTGATCTGTAAATTCACCCACGCGGGTGAGACATAATTGGTGGTAACTCGGCTTTAAACTTTTTCAGTTGTTTCGTTGAGGGTGCCAATTTCTGCCAACTGTCTTTTGATGATGGAAGATTTGTACATGTCGGGTCGGTACGGTTGTAGTCTAACGATTTTGGCATCCAACTTAATGTCCATTAAATATTTTTCAAGTCTGTAGGTAAAAGCAAATTGGTCGTAGCCAAGTGCGATCACGTCAGGCCTATATTCTTTGATAACTTTATTCTTATCTTTTTTGCTGCCTAATACAACGATCTCGGCCCAGTTTGTGGCTTTGAGATTCACTAAACGATCCTTTTCGTTGTGGTCTGGCAATTGGCCTTTGATCTTTTTAACAGTTTCGTCGCGGGCAATTACGGCAACAATCTGATCGCCGAGCAATCTGGCTTGTATAAAAAGATTTTCGTGTCCGGCATGCAAATAATCAAAAGTGCCAAACACCATAACCAAAGTTTTTTTTTGCGTAGTCATTTTATTGCAGGTCGGGGACAAGAATATTAACTAAAACCAGTACTAACAGGGCTAATATAATTACAGAAATTAGAATTATGTCCAGCGTTTTATGGTCTTTTTCGGGATTGCTTAGACTTAATCTTAGCGCTGCCAAGCCATAAATCAGGCCGGTGATGGCAAAAGGAATGTCCATTAGTTTGTTGACGATTCCAGCTTCTTTGCTAAAAACATCGTTAGCTAAAAAAATGCTTGAGCCCAGATGCAAAAAACCAGTTACTATAAAGAAAGCGAGAGCGACTTTTTTGATGTTTTCTATGGTATTTGTGGTTTGCATACGCGGGACATTATAGGCGTTTGCAATAATTTTTAAAAGATGTAGACTTGCACTGCTTTTAACAGATCAATATGCTCACGGATGAAGAGGTTAAACATATAGCAAAATTGGCCAGACTTAAGCTGAGCGATTCAGAAGTTGAACGCTTGGGTAAGCAAATCAGTGGTGTTTTGGATTATGTGAATATTTTGGCGGAAGTAGACACCGCAGGTGTCCAAGAAACTTCTCAAGTAACAGGTTTGCAGAATGTGATGGCCGACGACGTGGTTTTGAAGAGCCCCGCTAGTAGGGAGGAATTGTTGGCTTGTAGCGAACTGCCGGTGGACAGTAAACAGGTGAGAGTGATTAAGATCATGAAATAACAATGGCAAACTTTAATAAACTTACAATTAGACAGGCGGCAGAAGGTTTACGTGCTAAGAATTTTAGCGCGGAAGAATTATTGAATGATTGCTTGGCCCAGATTAAGCTTAGAGATAAAGACTTAAATGCTTTTGTGACTTTGGATGAGAATGGAGCTAGAGAGCAAGCTCAAACTGTGGATAAAAAGTTAGAGGCCGGAGAGAAATTGCCTTTGTTGGCGGGAATTCCAATGGCTGTTAAAGATCTGATTTATACAAAGGGCGTAAAGACGACTTGTGCGTCGCCAATTCTAAAAGATTTTGTGCCGCCTTATGATGCGACAGTAATGGAAATGTTGAAGGCGCAGGATATTGTGATGATTGGCAAAACTAATTTGGATGAGTTTGCCTGTGGAGGTTCTACGGAGCACTCTTGTTTTGGGCCGACAAAAAATCCTTTTGATTTGACGCGTGTGGCTGGTGGTTCAAGTGGTGGAAGTGCGGCTTGTGTAGCGGCGGATATGTGTTTGTATAGTTTGGGGACGGACACTGGTGGGTCGATCAGACAGCCGGCGTCGTTTTGTGGAATTTATGGAATGAAAGTGACGTATGGTCGTGTTAGCAGATCCGGAGTTAATTCTATGGCTTCTAGTTGGGATACTGTGGGAAATTTTGCTAGGAATGTCGAAGATATCGCTCTAGTTTTACAGCAAATTGCCGGTAAAGATCGTCGTGATATGACTACGCCTGATGTTGCTGTGCCGGATTATTCTTCATTCTTAAATAAAGATGTGAAAGGTATGAAAATTGGCTTACCAAAGGAGTATTTTGCTGAAGGTGTGGATCCAGAAGTTGTGGCGGCCGTTAAAAATTCTGCCAAAAAACTAGAAAAATTAGGTGCGGAAATTGTCGAAGTTAGCCTGCCCTATACCAAATATGCGGTGGCTGTTTATTATGTGAGTGTGCCTGCGGAATTGTCTGCGAATCTCGAAAGATTTGATGGAATTCGTTATGGCAAAAAGCCTAGTGAGGATCCTGCGGACATAGTGGATTTTTATTTTAAGGCTAGAGGAGAAGGTTTTGGCGATGAAATCAAGCGTCGTATTATGATCGGAACTTATGTTTTGTCGGCTGGATATTTTGATGCTTATTACAAAAAAGCACAGCGTGTACGTACGTTGATTATTCGTGATTTTGCCGAGGCTTTTGAAAAAGTTGATGCGTTGATTGCGCCAGTTGCGCCAACTCCAGCGTTTAAAGTTGGTGAATTGGTTAATGATCCTTTGGCGATGTACATGGCTGACGTTTTGACTATTCCGGTGAATGCTGCCGGTCTGCCTGGTTTGGCTTGCCCATGCGGTGTTACTGCTAGTGGATTGCCGATTGGACTACAAATTATCGCTCCCCAGTTTGAAGAGGGAAGGTGCTTGCAGGTGGCTAGTGCTTTGGAGAAGGTTTAGCTATGGATATTGACAAAACTGGATAATTGGTTAGTATTAGCGTCCTAGTTGATTAACCATTAAAGAATATGGCTGAACGTGTTGGTGAAGTTTTGGGTGAACGCTTTATAAGCGGCGTTAGACTGCCAGCTGATTTCGATATGGCTAGTGTGAATTCAAAGCCTGGAGTTGAATCATTGGTGCCTTTGATTAATATGCGGGATATCGCTGAAGAGGATTTGAGGGAAGCATTAGAGGCTGTTGGCAAGGATCCTGGTTTGGTCGATGGAGTCGCTTGGTTAGTATGTGCTGAAGTTGATAAATTGCTGATGGGTGTTAGCAGAGTGGCGGGTGTTGTTGATGTTTTTAAAGATGTTGCTGCAGAATATGCAAAGCAGCAAGGTTTTGATGGATTGACTGCGCCACAGCCTGGATTTAGACAGGCCTCTCCTGATTTTGATGGAAGTAGGGTGAAGCCTATTTTAAAAGATACTGATGGTCGCTCTAAAATTGATATTGTTAAGAGTTTTGCTACGCTTGGTTTTCATGAAGCAACTTTAGAGATTGCTCGTAGGAAGGTTGAGGCGCAGAGGAAAACTTCCTAGCTCTCCCCGGGGAGAGTTTTTACAGATTAGAAGGTCGTTTTGTTGACTTTACGTATTTTTGATGTAGAATCGGTTGCCACTGTTTAAACATAAAATTATGACTGAAGGATATACAGATTTAGGTCCAATGCTAGGACCAAGTGATCCGATGGCTGCTGATTGTTATAGAGCTAATATTGCTTGTGAAAAAGCTGGTATTGGTCAGAACGATGTGCTTGCTCTTGGAATGGTTGTAAGTGATTGCGTGAGAGATGCTTCTGATACAGGACATGTAGACTTTGTTTCATTGGGCAGAGCTGCTGCTGAAGGTTACGCTGTGGGAACATTGGGGCTCGAAGATGGTGCCCAGATGGATGCGTGTAGAAATTTAGGTGTAGCTCAGGCTCAGTGGTTGGCTGCTAGCTTGGCTGGCCTAGAACAGCGATAAATTTTTGTCTGAGGCCTCGTCATTTTTGGCCACGGTGGCTGGAGCGGCTTTGACGATTTCGGTTTGTTTGAGCGGTTCTAGGAGTTTTGTCTTGATGCCCATTTTTTCGGCGAATTGCCAGCACATGTTAAAGATGGCGCGTTGGCTGTTGGCGATTTCGCTGCTTTCGATTATCATGCCGATTAATTCGTCTTTAAAAGAAATGATGGCAACTTTGTCGTCATAAATATTGATTTCGTTGGTGAAGTCGAATTGGTCAGAAGGGATGAGTCTAAGTTCACGATTAAATTTTTGGTCTTTGGCGTGCACGCTTTCGCCGGCTTTGTCTTTTGGAGCAATACCACGCAGGTAGATCCCTTTTTTGGCCCTCTTGCTTACGTATTCTTCATCATAATTTGGCCATTGATTGCGGATTTCTAAAGAATTAGAATAGTTGAGAATCTCGGTTTTGCTAGTGAGCGTGTCGGCGTAAATGGCTTTAATACCTTCTAACCCTTCAAAATATCTGACACGTGGATGATTGATTTCACCGGTGAGGGTTTTGAATTTTGGTAGGGAAGTGCGCAGGTCGCTAGTGCGTTTTTCGTATTCTTCTAATAGATTTTCTGGTGCAATTGCGTTGAAAAATTTTAATTTCTTTTTTGTGAAATAGCTCACGAGACCTTTTTGTTTGAGCTTTTCGAGAATGTCGTAAGTTGTCACGCGATTGATTTTTGCGGCTTGAGCAATATCAGAAACCACGGCTGTTCCTCTTTCTACACAGGCCAAGTAAACTTTGGCTTCTTTTTCACTTAGACCAAGATTTTTTAGAACGTCGATAAGTTGTTTTTCCATTTTGCTTGATGAAATTATAAGGCCCGGGACTGGCTGTTGAAATTTACAACAGGAGGATTTTAGCTGAGGTTTAGGTTTCTATCAAGTGATTGTAAATTACTTCCCCGAGGAAATGGACCACGCTTTGTTTTTGGCTTGCCGTATGGATAAATGGCATGTTTTACGTATGGTTTTGGGGAAGTGTTTTGGCTGAAAATGGCGTTAACAAAGTTATTTTTTGCAGCAGTCTAAAATCACTCTTTCGATGGCCAGTTCGAATTCACTGTTGTCGCCTTGATAACTTTTGATGCGGCCGGTTTTGACACCTTTGTCTATGTGCAGAAGTTTTTTGTAGATTTCGGCGAGTGTTTGGGCTGGGAAATTTTTGCATTGATAGAGGCTTTTTTTGACTACGAAAGGATGTAGGGCTAATTTTTTGACAATACTGAGCTCTCTTTCTCCTCTGTCCATTAGGTCTTTTACCTGTAGCAGAATTCTAAATTGGCGGATTATCATGAAAAAAACTTTGTTGGGGTCTTCGCCGCTGTCGCAAAGGACCTGGAAACTTTTGATCGCTCCTTTTTGGTTTTTTTCGGCGATGCTGTCGGTCAATTTAAAGACGGAAGCGGTTAGTGATTGGATGCATAAATCGTCGATCATTTTTGGCGTGATTTCTTGGCCGTTGGCGTAGAGTTGGAGTTTTTCGAGTTCGTTATTGAGGCTCCAGAGCTCGGGTTTGCAGTATTGGCTGAGGTAATCGGCGGTTGAAAGGCTGATTTTGATGTTGTCTTTTTTGGCTTTGTCGACAATCCATTTGTAGGTTTCTCTTAGGCTAAGTTTTGGAAATTCTTGGAGGGTGCCGATTTTGGCGATTTTTTTGTAAACAGGGTTGGATTTTTCGGGTGCTTCGGTTTCGTGGAAAATTATGATGCAAGAATCTATGGAATCTTCTAGTGAATCAGCCACGAATTTTTGATTATCTTTTTTGCCTTCGTCCAGAAAATTTTTAATGACGATCATGCGTTTTTCGCTAAGGAAGGGCAGGGAATTGATGTTGGTGGAGAAGTCTTTGACGTCCATTTTTTTGCCATCCAGGATTTCAAGGGATGATTCGTCGAATTTTTTGCTGAATTCTTTTTGCCAGAAATTTAGTTTTTGATAGCTTGAAAATAAGTCGTCGCCGAAGAAAAGGTAGATAGGTTTTGGGGGGGCTTTTGGTTTGCCTGTAGCGGTTTCCGCAAGGGATGCTACGCTATCGGTTTCGTTGGTTGCGGTATTGTTTGATGTGCTAAATGTGGTTTTTTTGGCTGGCATTTAAGGCGGCTTAAATTGGAGTTTGAGTATAGGGCGATTTTAAAAAAGTGTACAGGCGGTTGACGGATTTTTAATTAGAATTTTGATATGTTCTCGTGAACAGATTAACAGATGGGGTTTGACCAGTTTGATTTTTGTATTATACCGGGTTTCCACGAGGGATGCTGCGCTACACGCGGACACTCTTGCAGACGTGATTTGACCTGATTCGTTTTTATGTTGTACTTGGTCCCCACATGGGGTGCTTATCTGTCTACCAATGTACTGCAAAAAACAGTACGAGCAGCAGCGAGTGTCGACGTAGACCAAGTGGAGACGGTACTAAAGGTACGCTTTGCTCTCCCCGGGGATTGTTTTTAAAGATTAGGATTGTGTAAATTATCAAAAAAAGCCCCACCGTTCTTGGCGGGGCTTTTGGATTTAAGGACGCAAGCGTCCTGGCGCTCTAAGGAATAATTGCTTGTTCCAAATCTACTAATTCACTGATTCCTGGAGGAGTGTTTAATAGAATTCTTTGGTCGTAACGGATTGTTACTGAGCCTTCTTCTTTACGTGGGTCACCAACCGCTTTACGATTCTTAAATAGGTCGTAAACGTCACCAATCAAGTTACCGTTAATTACTAATAATTGTGTTGGAGAATCTGCGCTTGTAGCTTTGCCGTTTAACTTTGTACCATTGATTACTTTGCCATCGTCACCCTTTTCGTCTGTATCGACAGCCATTAGAATACCATCAATTCTTGTCACGTTAGGGTTAATTATGATATTACCATCGATTACGATAAAGGCTGCAGAGCTGATATTCTTAGCATCACCTAGATCGCCAAGTTTAGCATATTCAATGTTTGAATTAATGATCAAATCGTGTCCTTTAACTATGTATGTTTGTGCAGCAGGTACGTTTGTGCCTGATTTTACTGTAAAAGTTGATGCGTTAGCTCCGATAATTAAATCTCCTTCAGTTTTTACAAAAATACCGCTCTTACTATTCTTTATAGAAGAATAATTTGTGGTGTTGCTGATGGTAGATATGCCACCAAGATTCTGACCCCAACGAGAGATTCTTTCTACGTTTGCAGAAATTGCTTCGTTGATGTTTTTCTTGGTCCAAATATCCGCAACCTCGGCACGTAATTCACAAATTGTACTTGAGAAATTCTTTAAGACATCGTTGTAACCTTCGATGTTTGTTTTTAAATTACTGTAACGACATACATCATGAGAAGGGATGTCCAAACCAATGATTTCATCTGGTAGATCGCCTTCACCGGTCCTGGTTACCTCGGTTGTCCTGAAACGCTCTGGAGTGATAATTACTGGAGCGTTTTTTACTTCAGAACATTGGGAAACGTCGATACCAATATCAAGTACATCATGGAAGAATGTGTCACCGCCCTGACGTGTCAAAACGTAAGGACAGATTGCAACAACTTTAGCCTGATCGTCGCCGTCGAAATCTACGTCAAAGCTAGTGTCGTTGTCGTCGCAATAATCCTTGTCGTCCTCGTCTGTCTCATCTTCGTCGCAGTCCTCATCGTCATCGTTACGGCTGTCGTCTTTGTCGCTGTCGGCTTCAAATTCTGCATTATTTTTGAATTGCTCACCACAACGGCCGGACATCTTTTTACAAGCTTCGTCATCAAGTCTGAATTGTTCTGGGTAGGTCATCTGGTATTTTATGACGATTGCGCTGTCGCTATCCAATTTTTTTACATTGTGGAAGAAAATCTGGTTATCCTCGTCGTAACCATTCCTAAACTGTTTAACTATATCGCCTTCAGCCTCGTTTTTAGCGAAAGAATTTTTTAAGGTGCTTTCTGAACCTACGCAGAAGTCTTTGTCATTTTTGCCACAAATTGATTTAGTTAAATTTGAGAATGCTTTGAAATTATCATCATGGTAGGTATCTGTATTGTTGCCCCTGTCTTCTATGTAGTTGCCATCTTCAAAGATAGTTACACCGGTATTTTTATTGTCTTCAAGGTATGAAATCTGCATGGCTTTGTAGATCAACTCGCTACCTTCTGAACCTTTGATTTTACCATTTCTCATGGAAGTGTCTCTAAAGGCAATTGAGTTAATGTTTTCACCGGTTTTAAGTACGACCATAAATGTCACGTAATCTGTGCTGGCATTTACATTGATGATATCATCACGTTTTTTGATGTCATTTTTGGCGTAAACATATTTTGAGATGTCTGGAGTGCGATCACGTTCTCTTGGTTTTTCTTTATCAATATCGACTCTGATGTAATCTCTACAGATTTGATCGCCATTGTTGTTTTTGAATGTATCATTTGAATTGCTGGATTTTGTAGCCCAAACTTCTACCAATGTACCGTCTTCAAAATCACGTAGGATTTGAGAAGTTTCGCCACGTTCGGTGATCAGTTCTTCATCCTCATCTTCGCTATTCCAATGAGTATTGTCGCCTTCATTTGAGAATTTCCAGTTGTAGTAGATGTCGTCCTGGTAGCTGGTTGGGTCTGTATCCACATCAATTTGGAAGGCCTGTCTATCGTCGTCTTCGTCAGCTTCCCATGGGCTGTCTGGTTCGATGATATCAAGGTCTAGACAAATGTTTTCTTGAGGAGGAGGTGGGTTTTTGCCAACTTCAGCCTCACACACGCCAGCTGCAGTGCCGGTAGCTTTTACGCCTATTTTTACAGCATTTTTTGAAGGATCACAGTCGTTTGTTCTCTTGTATTGGAATTGTAAATTTCCAGCTGGAGCTTTAAATTCTGCAGGAGTAAAAGTAATTGTTTTACCTACTCCAAATGGGTCTGACAATCTAGTTACGGAGCCGCAAGTTGTTGTGACTTCGATATTCTGGTTGTGGCCTTTGTAGTCGCCGCCGATTTCAAATAGAGTAGCGCTGTTGTTTGGATTAAAGTTTGCAGAATTTGGTGTTAAGAATAAATTCACACACTCTGTAGGAGCTGGTGGGACAACGAGGTCAACCTTTTTAATACAATCGGGGATTACGTTGAAATTTAATACGGTGTTGGTCATTGAAAGTACGCCGGTTTTTGCGCCAGGTGTGTTTGTGTAAGTTACAAAAACAACTTTTTCGCCTTCATTCTTGATAACAAAGGATTTTAATACTGCTGGAGCGTTGACACCAAAAACAGTTTGAAGTGAAGCCAGGCTAACGTTATTAGCAGCAATTAAAGCTTTTACTTCATTGAGTTTTGCAACATCGGTGGTTTCGATAAATGTACCGTAGGAGAGATCCATCAAATATGTAACTTGATTAACTCCAGGTTGTGAGAATTGGACATCAGCCACGACTTCGTAGAATTTATTTCTCTCAAGATTCGGAATTACAGTTTGAGTGCCTTGTAGAGTTAGGACGTAAGTTAAGTCTACACATTCATTGATTACTGGAACTACGAAATCTATGGAATCGGCACAGTCTAGATTTGATGAACCTACTGCGGCCATATTCAAAACTTTAGTTATTCCGCCTGGAGTATTTGTGAAAGTTACAAGTAGAACTTTTACGTTTTCATCTTTTGTAGTTGTTTGGTTTAATACCGCTGGAGCGTTGGCACCAAAAACAGTTTGTAATGATTGTAAGCTAACATTTTTTGCAGCGATTAGGGCTTTTATTTCATTGATTTTTGCCGCATCGGTACTGTCTACAAATGTTCCATAATCTGCGTCGATTGTGTAAGTGACTTTATGAATTCCACCTTGTGAAAAGTTTGTATCAGCTACTAGTTCGTAGAATTTATTTCTTTCAAGGTTTGGAGCTGTAGTTGCAGTTCCCTGTAGAGTTAATACGTAAGTTAAGTCCACGCAGACGTTTTCTGGTGGAGGAGTTACGACGATATCTACAAGTTTTGTACAATCAGGATCTGTTTCGTTGGTAGCCTGGATTTTTAATACACCGGCTTTTGAACCTGGGGTATTAGTATAGATTATGAGAATCAACGGAACGTTAGCATCTGTGATTTGTGCTGTAGATGACAGCATATTTGGGAATGGCATTATTGCAGCCACTGATGCTGGAGTCACATTGTTTGCTAGAATCAAACTGTTAAGACCGTTGATTACTGGCTGCCAAATATTGTTTTGTGGTTTAACATTAACAAAAGTACCGTAAGCTGGGTCAATAGTGTAAGTAACTTTATTTTTGTCTGGATCGTTTGGATCTGTAAACTCTGGAGTTGAGTGAATTCTGTATAAGTTGTTTTCTTCTAGAGTTGTTGGTTGGTCAACTGATGTAATTGGAGAATAATCGTAAATTTTGTAAGTTAAGTTTTCACAAACACTATTTTTTGGTAAAAGTTCGATATCGAAATCACGGCTACAATCTTCTACATCTGTGCCTTCTGTTGTTACGTGGATTTTGTCTTCACCTGGTTGAGTACCAACAAAGTAAACTTTTGTTCCGGCTGGGACTGTAATAGTTGTTTTTCCACCCGCTGGAGCGGCTGCTTCAGCTTCTGGGAAAAGGTTTAAGTCGAATAGATTGATTCCAAAATTTGAACCTCCTCCGCCTGGCATTTTTTCTGGAGCTTTTGATGGTTCCTTGAAAGGTTTACCAAACCATTCTGGTAATTTTAGATCTTTGGTTTCGCCCATGGCTTTTTCCTGATTCTTGATTTCTGTTGAAACTGGTAAATTTGGAATTTTAAAGAAGTTGGCATCGGAGTTGTCCTCTTCATCTTCTTCGTCATCCATGCTATTTATGATAAATTCGAATACTGATTCTTCTGGAGTGTCTGTATCTGTAAAGTACATCATATAGGCAAATGGATTTCCCACTGGGATTTCTTTGACGTCAGCACTTGGATTATCTGGAGGTCCAACTGGTGGTTCTGTGTAAAAGAAGCCATAACCGTCTTCAACTGTGTAGGTCACGTCTTCTTCGAATTCTTGGCCGTCTTCACCAAGTGAGCCGGATGTGAATTCTGAAGTTGTATCTACGTAAACTGTTTCCGGATGATCAATCAAAATTTCTTTACAAACTTCTTCAGGAATTTCGAAAGTGATCTGACATGGTAAGCCAAGTGGTTTTCCATTTTTGTCTAAAACGTCTACAGTAATAGTGGCTGGGCCGTCACCAATGTAATAAACTTCCCAAAGAGGTAGGTCGGCAACATCTATTGTAGCGCTATTTCCCCAGTACCATGGAGACCCAGAGTTAGCTGCTTCAAGCCAAAATTCGCCCTGGGGGTCACTGGTTGTAAATTTTAATTTTGTACCTTCTGGTACTACGCCAAGGCCATATTGGACTTCATTAATATTGATTTTCCACATGTTGGTTACATCTTCCTGATTAATTAGTGATTCAGCCTGTGATTTTGAAAGGTTGGTAAGATCATCTGCGATAATTTCTTCACAGACATTTTTTGGGGTCTCAATTTTAAAATGTTTTTCACATGTTTTATCTGGTGCGCCGACAACTTTTACATCTACATTAGGACCATTACCTCTGTAATAAACTTTGGTATCTGGTTCGTATGGAATTTCGACTGAATTGCCACCTGGTATTAAATCTCCATTTGAGTCAAAAAACTTGCCGTTTGGATCATCAGATGTGAATTTTACTTTAACACCTGTAGGTACTGCTCCAGGTTCAAAATCGACTTCCTCAACATTGAATTCCCACATATCAAAAACGTTTGATTCGCCAATAAGAGCTTTTGCTTGTGATGTTGAAAGATGATTTGCTAGAGGCATGTTTAATTCTGTACAAACTTTTGGAGTTTCCTTAACTATTGCGTCAAGAAAGACGAAACCTGAGTAACGGAAACATCCAGGAAGTTTATCAAATTCAATCCACATTTTCTTACCTTCAAAATGTGGAGTACCTTTGACAGTCACGGTGCCGCCATCTTCTGTTACGAAAGTGAAATCCGTTGTATTTGGAACTTTTGTTGTAACGTTTTGTCCGGCTGGTTGCCCCTGTAAATTCTTAAATTGTGCTTTTGCGCTGCCTGATAATGGTTCAAGAAAAAGTCCTTCGTCAAACATCACTACACCCATATCATCGGTTGCTTTTCTTACTATGTTATTGCCTGATTTGATTACTGTAGAAGCATCTGTGAAATTTGTTCGATATTCATTATTAGTTGCTTCAATGAAACCTACTGGTCTCTGTAGCAGAGCTTCCTGAGCATTCTGAATATTATTTAGATCAATACCAATTTTAACGTTTTTTGCATCTGGGCTTGTGGTGTCATCGCCATCATTTGGATCATCGCCATTGTTATGGAAATAAACTGAGAATCTCACTACATCTCCGGCCTTAACCAATGTTGGGATAGTGTTAAAATAGGTGCCGCTATCTCCACAATTTGCCTGTCCGCCAGCACATTGTCTACCAACGGTAAATTTTCTTTCATCATTTTCAAAAGCCCCGGGAATATTTGGGTTGTTTGTGAAATTGTTGAAACTTGGGTAAGGCAAGCCTTGAATTCCAAGAACATAAGCTTTTATAGCTCTGTTTACTGGCGTGAAATTACTCACGTTTGGAATGTTGATGGCCGCCTGGACCGTTGTGGCCAGCAGCACTGAGCCTACGAGGCTGACAAGGAATGTTTTTAGTAGTGTATTGATTCTCATATTTTTTGTTTTTATTTAAGTTTTTATTTTAGCCACCTACATTTGTGCCGTCACCACTGTTTATATCCATTTCTTGACCTTCAGCATTAATTTGCTGGCCAGCTCCCTGACCTGCGTCTTTGTCACCAGGGGTTTCTCCATCAGCTCCTTCTCTATCATCTTTGCCTTTTCGTTCTGTAGTTCCTGATGAGCTTGTGAAGCCTGTTGCGAAGCCAAAGTTTACGAATCTCTTACTTAATTCTACGTTTTGAACTTCGTTTGTTGTATCAAGCACGCCAACTACAGCTGTTTGAGCGGTTATTCCTTCGATTTTGATTGAACCTAATTCGTTCACACTATGACTGGCGTTTCCGCACTTAGTGTAAGCGCCTGAGTGAACTTTGGTGTCGCTCATATCTAGAGTGATAGTAAGACCATCATGGGTTTTAATTACGTATGGGGTTTTATCCATCTGATGTTTACGCACTTCTTCTACAAATCCTCTAAAGCGATTCATTTCTGCAGCGTACTGACTGGTTTTTGTTGGATCTTTTACGATTTCCATCATGGCTTTGAATTGAGCTTCGCCACCGCCGTTATTCACATCTTCTACCATCAATCTATAAGCTTTTAGACCCAGGATCTTAGTAGCAAGAGGGGATCTGATTAATTCTTCATTTGAAGTTTTAACTGGGCTGGCGATTTCAAGTAAGGCACGAGCTAAATCTTTTTCAACTGGATCTTGAGAATTTAAATCGTAATCTTTACCAGTGTCACCAAAGAATCCAAATTCATGAGCCAGGTTTCCTGGTTTTACAATTTGTTCATAGTTTGCTGTGAGACCAAAAGCTCTCTGTCTTGAGCCATTGTTTGTGCCCCATGTACCGGAGACAAAGATGTCACCTGGATTGAGGCCGCTCACGCTGGCGGTCTTTAATTTTTCTGCTAAACCATTGTAGATATCGTCTACAAATTTATCAGCCATAGCCTGGGCACTAGACTTTAGGCCGAGGTTATTCTTCATTGTCACGAAGGCACTTAGATATTTTTGTTTTGTGTATTCTTTAACTTTGTTTAAACGTGCAGGGCTTTGGTTTAAGTTAGAATAATGTCTGTTCAGCATGTAGCTGATTGCAATGTTGTATTCTTTGTCAGAAAGATTTTCCAAGCCTGATTGCTGTTTTAATAGAGCAATCATGTTTTCTGGATCTGTGATCACTTCGATTCTATCTAATTGAGCTTTAAATCCAGCACTCTTGTAGACATCGTCTAATGCGTTATACAAAGCTTGTTCATCCATTGTAGTGTTGCTGTTGTATTCCGCTTCTGTCTTTGCGCCCAAAGCTTTTTGCATTTCCGTAGCGTCGGCTTCAAGTTTTGTTACACGTTCTTCGGTCAAGCCATTACCTCTTTCAGCTTCATCTCTAAAGCCATCGTGGTATTTAAGTCTGTTTCCTGTATCGCCACTTCTATCTTCTTGAGTATTATCGATAATATTAGATTGTAAACCTTCTGGGTTATTGCCGGTTTTAATTTGGTACTGCTTCTGGCCAATTACTTTTTCTAAATATTTACCTTCGTGTGCTTCGATGAACATACGATCGGTTTCTGCAAGCATAGATTCATTTTGTCTGATTGTAATCACATCGCGGATGCTAGTTCCTTCTGCAAGATTGCGATTGAACTCAAAACGTTCACGAGTAATTATCAAATCACCAATATTTCCGCTCAAAATTACATTGCCACCATCTTTTACTAAAGCCAATTTTTGTAAGGCTGGATCGATGTGAATTTCAATATCTTTGTCGTCGTCATTATCGATAACCAGCTCTGCTCTTTTACCACTTTCTATCAATCTGATTTCGGCTGGTTTTAGGGCTTCGTTGTATTTGTCGAATGGGGTGCCTGTGCCTGCGGAAGTCTTTGCTAAAGCGTCAAAGCTAACTTCTGTAGATTCTGTACGGATACCAAGTCCAAGGCCAGGTCTGTAGTAAATGTTTGGAGTGGTTTCGGTAAATTTGACTGGGCCTGTGCCTGCATTCAATTCTGCAATTTCTTTTTTAGCTCTATCACTTAATTCTTTCTTTAATTTATCATCGATAACCAGGCTGGAAATTTCGTCCAGGATACGAGCTTCTTCACGTGGATGAGGAATGAATACAGTTGCTGAGCCAATTTCGAATTCTGCGCCTAACAGCCAGCCAAAACCAGTGGCAACTCCAAGTGCAGCTACACCGGCATTTACATTAAGTCCGACGAATCCAGCGGCACGAAGTTTGTCATAAACTCCTTCCTGTTTTGCTTTTTCGATATGCAAGTCTACTGAATGAACGAACATGTCTTCCGTTACAGCATCTGGATGCTCTCTCTGGGCTTTTTCTATTTCTGCTAAAGCCGTCTTGTCTTGTTTTAGAATTTCAAGTTTTTCTTCTGTGTTGTATTCACCGCTGGCCCATTTATCCCAGGTTTCTTTTGAAATACCTGAACTTTTTTGCGCTTCTTTTGTATTTTCTCTTACGGATTTATCATTCCAGGCTTTTTGCCATGAATATGACAAGCCAACTTGTGCACCTAACGTTGGTAATGCGGCAAGATCTGCCCATGAGAAACCTACTCCCATTCCTGCACTCCAACCAAGTTCTCCATTGCTACCAAAATCATGTTTACCGGCAACTCCAACGCCAACTCCGGTTCCGGCTGTGCTTAGACTTACTCCAATAGGAATTGAAATTGTACTAACTTCTCCTTTGTAAACTTCGATATTTAAACCAACTCCTGTTACAAATGGATTATCTTTAGTTCCACCGACACCAACTAATAATTGGTAACCATCTCCTACGTCAATTTTGGTTCCAAAACCTCCACCTGTAGGTTGCATACCGTTACCGTCGCCCTTGTCTTCAAACTGCATGTAGCCATAACCAAGTAATGTAGACTTTATTTTGTCTAGTTGTCTTGATGGAATTCCTGCTGCGTTTAGCTTCTCTAAAATGCCTTTGATAGCCGCAGGGGAGCCTTTCATTATTTCTTTAGCATCTTTAACTTTTTGTTCAAACTGGCGGGTTTTTTCTACGATATAACCAGTCTGGAAAACCATCATTTTATCTTCAGACAAATTAGCCAGGTCAGCTAGACCATTGATTTTGTAAGTTGCTTCTTGATATTTAGGACCTGTAGTGTCTTTGTGGGTAAGGTTAGCTTCAATCATTAACTGACCGTAACCAACTTTTAATATTCTGTTAAGTTCTGTAACGACAGCACTTTCATCAAGCCTTTTTTTGCCGTTTTCTAATGTATACAAACCAGGTTTGTTTAAGAATCCTAGTAGGGCAGCCTGAGGTGCAAAATGTCTGCGGAACATACCTTCGTCCAAAGCAAAGGTTGTACCATCAGCACGACTCATTGTCATTTCGTCTGCGCGGATACCACCGGCAATCCAGTTCATCATTTTTTCCCAGCCGTTGGAAGTGTCTTCTGTATAATTAAAAATTTTCTTTAATCCTTCTAATGCTTTATCCTGACCTTGAGCTAGTCCAGCTTTGAGAATTTCTTCTTCAGACATTTCTGCAGCTTCCTGGCCTTTTTCTGGATATTTAATATATTGTAATTTATCAAGCAGACGGAAACTTGGAAGCAAGATGTCGTTAGTCATGCTGGTGAACATTGTGCGTTCTTCGCTGATTGAAGTATCGTTTTCCATCTTTCCCTTTAATTCTGTATATTTTTTCATGAAATCATCAGAATCTTTTAGTAATTCTGCAGGGATAATTTTTGGATCAATACCTTTAAATCCACCTTCTCTATTGATGATTGTAAATACATCTTCAAGTTCAACTCTGTCGTTATATCCTTCTGTTAATATCGCAGCAGCAACGCGTGGAACCTGGTTTGGGAAGACATCAAAAGGTTTTACCTTAAGGATATCTCGCACTGGTTTTATACCATCAAATTGTTGCCATTGTTTTTCAATGTCGCCTTCGTATAGGCTGCCAATTCGATTATCAACAGTGTAAACCTGCTCACTTAGTTTTTTGTATTCTTCAAGGAATTTGTCGTTTTCATTAGAGATATTTTTCTCTCTTTCTGTTTTGATTAATCCTCTTCTGGTTTTTTGTAAGAATGGTTGATATTCTGGGCTTTGCTGACCTTGTTTCTCAGATCGAATCCCTAAAATTTTGTCTAACAACCCGTTTGCCTTAATTTTTTCACCAGTATCGTTTACTTTGCTATTCGTGAATCTTGGATCGATAGTTGAGCCAAAACCAAAATTTCCTTTTTCATTTAATTGCCATGTTAATTTTGTTGCTGATCCTGTTGGGGTAAAGTCGATTTCTTTTTCTAGTTCGTTTTTATATTTATCTTTTAATTGAATGCCGATTCTTGCAAGTTCATCGATTACTTCCTGTACACTTTTCTTATCAAAAATTAATTTTTCGATTTGTGCTTGTAGTGCAGGTTCTTCACTTGGCGCTGCGGATGGAGCTGCGGCGGCTGTAGGTTCCGCTGGTGCAACTGCAGGTTGAGCTGGGGCAACAGCTGGTTTTGCCGCTTTTTCCTGAGGTGTTTTTTCTCTTACGGCATAGTTGACACTGCTTGGATCTGGATCTAACCATGTGTAATTTTCTGTTAGGGCGAACGTTCTCTTTTTGTTCTTATCAGTTTTTGTTACTATCAAAAGTCCTTTTTCCAGGGCTTCATCGGCATTCATAAAAAGAGTACCTTCTTTAATTGCCTTTGCTCTTGCAGTTTTTTGTTCTTCTGAATCTGCTGGGTGTGAAGCTAAAGTCCCTGGACCTTCGGCGGCTGGTTCGCTTGGTTGTCCAGCAATTGATTTATCAAGTGATGCGGAAATTCTCTTACAATCTGCAATTAATTCCTGCACACTCTTCTTCTTGTTATCAACCGTTAGATTGCCTGTTTTTGCAGTTTTAAATATAGGATATTCACTTTCTATCGATTCTTTAATATAATCCTCTAATGTTTTTCCTGCCTCGAGATTTTGTCTTAGATCAAAAACTATATCTTCTTCATATCTAGCTTGTGTGCTGTATTCTCTTCTTGTCCACTCAAAAATTTCTTCCTCTTCTATTTTAGCTATCTCTATAAGCCCGTCATTATTATCCATCCCAAATACTTTGCCTTTCCATAATTGAAATTCAGCAAAGGTATACGAAGTGCCATGTTCTTCAGGTAGGTCCTCAGCTAAAACTTCTTCTGCTTTATGCCATTTACCGTCTTCTTTTTTTGGTAATTTTGTTAGCCATGGCAACTTTTCATTCTTGTAGAATTCTTCAGATGGGGCTTCGGCAACTGCTGGCGCTTCTGCTACTTTCGGAGCGGATTCTCCAGTAAAGGAGGCTTTGAAATCGTTTATAACGTCATCTGTAGTTTTTATTTTGCCCTCTACGGTTAAAGATTGTCTTTTAGCAAGGTCAAATAGACCTCCAGGTTGGATTGTTTTTAGCTCGCCTTTTATGTATGTATCGAGAGCTGCTTTATTATTAACTTTGGCACGGTTTATTAAGTACTCTTTTAAGTCTCTTTCATACGGTGCTTTTTTTAAATAATTCTTACTGACTATTTCTAGCTTTATTGCGTTGTCTTTCGTAGCCTTTTTATCGCCTATATCGTAAATATATATTACGTCTTCGAATTCACTTTTACCGTATAATTTCCCGTCTTCAATTTTGTACTCGTCGAAGTTGTTCCAGCCATTTTTGTACTCATCTGTTGATGGATCTATAACGTCCTTACTTTTTTGCCACGGACCATTTTTTTTGAGTTTGGTTAAGAATTTAAGTAATGGGCTTGAATAATATTCTTCTGGGTTTTCGCTTGGCGTTGCGGCTTCGGCTGGTTTTTCCCCGGGGAAAGCTCTAGCCATTACAATATCTGTAAAAGCTTGAATAGTTTTGCCGCCAATTGTGATGTTGCTTAATTGGATTTTGTGTTGTTTTGCAAGGTCTTTTAGTATGTGAGGAATATTTTCTCTTAGCTTTTCTGGCGTATCAGAGATTAATAAGACCTGTTCGTCTACTAATTTAGTAAAGTTGGCTTCATCAAGATCAAGGCGATATGTTTCCCAATTATCTCCATTGAGACGTTGTGCGATAGTGCCTCCGTTAATCGTAGAATATTTTCTCTCAATTTTTCCAGCATTAACTCTGAATTCTAGGTTGCCGTCTTTAGCATACATGATGTTTTTTGTATCAGTACCAGTTATTAATTTGGTGGTATCGACAACGTCTACCGCTTTTTGCCATGAACCATCGTTTTTTAGTCTTGTTAAGAATGGTAATTCCGTATTTCTGTAGAATTCTTCGGTAGGTTTTTCAGCTGGCGCATCCGGAGGATTGACTGGGCCTCTGGTTTTTGGTTCAGTTGGAACCGTTAAAACTGGTTCACGTACTGCTACGATTGGCTCGGCCGGGGGAGTGACATCTATCAATTTGCCGTTTTTTTGGATTTCAAAGATTTTGTAACTGTCCTTATCTTTAATTCTATATCTTAATTTTCCATTGATAATGGCGAATTTTCCGTCATTTTTGGTATAGTCATCTTGTAGTTTGCGTATTTTAGCTTGATCTTTGAATAGTTCCCATTTTGTATAATCCATGGCTTGATACCATTGTCCATCATTTGTTGGTAGAGTTTTTAACCATTTTGGTAAATTTGGATTAACAGTTTCTCTGTTTTCAGCAGTCGCAATTTGTTCTGGTACTACTGAGATGGTTGCAAATACACCATTTTTAAACTCATAGAACTGCTCTTGGCTGTTGATTGTTTCTTTTGAATATAAAACATTATTTCGTACTACCACTTGAGTGTTTCTACCATGATATTTCATGAATAGATCCTGGGGAATTGCTTTGCTATCTACGAAGTCAAAAATGTCATGCCAATTGTCATCTGTAGGAGCACCTGCAAATAGTGACGGTACTTGAATACCATTGATTATCTGGAATGGCTTTTCAACTTCAGATGGTTCTTCAACTGGTTTTTCGTCTTTAGCTATAGGTTTTTCGTCAGGTTCGTCATCTGTTAGTGCGAGAGTCTTTTTCGGTAAATTTTCTTCAATTACTTCATCTAAGTCTTTGCCTCCGATTGTAACTATTACATCAGTTTCTCTATATGTTTCGTCTAGGGCTGCTTCAAGTTTTTCTCTGCTTAAATTAGATTTTTCTGCAATAAATGCTTTGAAAACTTTTTCGGAATGGTCTTTTTCGATTGCTATCCAATCGTTTGTGCCGGCAATTTTTTTGTATGTGACTTTGTTGTATTCTTTTGGGTGACCTGGATTAGGTTCTTCCCGTCTTCTATAAAGTTCCCCATCAGTAGTAGCTTTGTATTCAACGTTTTTTAGTTCGCGACGAAGCCTTTCGAGAGCTGCTTCTCCTGGGGGTAATTTGCTGATTACTTTTTTTTCTGGGTGCCACGCGCTATCTATAGGTAGTTTTGTGATGTAGGCTAGAGATTTGTCTTTAAAGAATTCTACTCTGGCAGCTTCTTCTATAAGTTGTTCTACTTCAGTATCACCTTTTTCTGTGTTAGGGTCGACTAATACGCCATCCTTAAATTTTTTGACGTGAATAGTGTCGTTTTCTAAGGTGATTTTGTAGGTTTCTTTAGTTTGTTCTTCTCTTGCTTTTGCGAGTTGACCACCTGGAAGGGTTTCAAAAGTTTTTGTTTCTGGATTAAATCTAAAATAACCAATGGCATTTCCATCTGCATCGACTACGAATTTTTCTAATCCATTATCTTTGAAATTTGCTTTGTAAATACTGACACTGGGATGGATATTAAATTTCACCTTTTGCTTCTTTTCACCTGGATATTGATAAGTTAAAGTGCCTTTGTTATCTCCGATTGAGCTCTTGCCATCTGCTATGGTATATTCCGTGTCTTTTTTAGCCACCATTGCTTCTGCTCCCGGAGGGGCGTCTTGTCTAGTGGGTCCACCGGGGATATTTTGTGATTGTGATTGTGGTCCGGCTGCTACGGCTCTAGTCAATTCTGCAATCTGATCTCTTAAGAATTGATTTGAGGCTTCAAAGGCCGTGATATTGTGTTTATTGTTTTTAATGCTGCCGTCTCTTTCGATAGATTTTAAAAGTTTGCTGTAGATCAAGAGTTTTACTCTGTCAGTTGTGTAGTTTTTTAGAGTTTCATCTTTGTTTCTTGCCTGTAATTTTGCCTGTAGGTTTTTTGTTAATCTGACACTTCGTTCGCTTTCTACATAATGGCCATTTAGATCTTTTACGGTAAATTTCCAGATAGCTTTTTTGCCATCTTCAGAAATGTGCATATTGCTTCTTTCTAGCATTTCCTGCAGGGTAGACTCTGATTTTAATACAATATTTGTGGCATCCTGTGCGACTTTTTCGGCTTCTACATTACGGTTATCTTGACCCGCTAGTTCTACTTGCTCAATGTTTTTTTCCAATAATTTACTTGGGTTCTCCACCTGGATTTTAGGCTTATCTCCACCAGTTTCTATTTGAAAAACTAAATACTTTTCCCCAAAGGAAAATAAAGACGATTTGAGCATATTTTTTGAAGGTATTTTTGTTTTAAACATTTATTTGTTTTTGAATGTATCATATAATCATATCAAATTTTTACTAAAAGGTCAATCATGAACTTACCGCTAATCATTGTGAACTTTAAGGCTTTTGAGCAGGGGACTGGTGCTAATGCCGTGAAATTGGCAAAAATTCATCAACGTGTTGTCGAGGAAACTGGGGCAAATATTGCGATTGCGGTTAACTCTTTGGATTTGGCTGCGGTTTGTAATAGTGTCAAAATACCGGTTTTTGCTCAGCACCTGGATTACGTGGATTACGGTAGCCATACTGGTCATTTTGTTGCGGAACATGTTAAAGAGGTTGGTGCTTTTGGGACTTTGTTAAATCATGCAGAATATCCACTCGAGGGAGAAACAATAAAAAGAGCGGTACAAAGAGCGCGCGCGGCTGGTTTATTTACCGTAGTGTGTGCGAATACGCCAGAACGGGCCAGGGAAGTGGCAAAATATGATGTTGATATGGTTGCGGTTGAACCTCCTGAGTTGATTGGTGGCGCGGTTTCGGTTTCTAAGGCTAATCCTGAGATAATTGAACAGGCTGTTGCATTGGTTGGTAGTGGACGCTTGCTCGTAGGCGCGGGAATAAAGACTGCCGACGATGTCAGAATAGCTTTGTCACTTGGCGCAAGTGGAGTTTTGCTAGCCTCTGGTGTTGTTAAATCTGATGATCCTTACAGTGTTTTGTTGGACTTGGTGTCTGGGTTGAAGTAGGTACTGCGATGGTGATTTCATTGAGTACCAATACCCCCTTTCCTGCTTGTCTATTCGTCTACGCTCGCCTGTAATTCCGGTAGAGCTGGTCAATTTTTGCTAGGTTTTGATTGTTGCAAATCTGTAGTTGCCACATTTTTGTCTCAAATTGCTCGTTTTGTATCAGTCCATTATGCGCAAACTCATGGTGAATTTCGCAAAGTGGTTGGATGGATTCGTGAGAATGACTGACTGCAAAACGGTCCGTATGGTGAAAAACTTCAGGTGGCCGATTGCAGTTTGGGTAGGCGCAGTGACCATTAGTTTTTTGAAGTGCAGATTTTTTGTTTTTTACTGGAATGTAGCGGCTTTTGGCTTTTGCTTTCTCAAACTTCTCGTCCATTTCTTCATCATTTTTACCTGTAGGACAATCCCCGGGGATTCCTTTTACAGATGTAGGGCTGTTGATTCTGATCATTTCTTTGTTTTTATCTATCTTCTGAAAATCTTTCAAATTCTCACTCATCATCTGTAAAATCTTGGTCATAACTTCCTTGTTGCTCAACAAATTGGCAAATTGCTTTTTGAGTTTTAAAAACATAAAAGTCATCTCCTCATCGAATTCGATGGTTAGTTTTGTAGGTACAGCCTGGCAGTCAGTTGGTTGATTTGTATTAAACATATTCACAGTCCCGTTCTGCACGCTTTTCGCTCTGAGCTCTTTAGCTAACTCCTGAAGTGCCGGTTTGCTCATATTTTTTATCTTGTCGACCATGGCTTCCTCGTTTTCTGGATTAACTAAAGTTGCCATGATTGCCACTTTGTTGATGCCTTCTGATCTGATCGCTTCTTTCAACTTAGGCTTATTCTCCAAAAACTTTTCTAACCTCAATCTCTTTTTGACCACTGGTTCGCTCAAACCGCCAAATTTTGCCGCATATGCTTCGATGGATGAAGCATATTTTTTATAAATCTTTTTTTCGTAAATTAAAGGAAGAAGTACTAAAAGTTCGTTGGTTAATTTTCGGCGGTCATTGCCAAACTTTACGAATTTTCGGTGTAAAGATTTATCAGCCTGATTTTGAGAATTATTTTGCATGTATTTTTGTTAGTGTTTTGGACTAAAATCGTATCGAAAACCACAGGGGAAGTCAAGGTAAAAGTGGCTTAAGCAGGCCATGGAATGCGGCTTTGACATGTTTTGATGTCAGTTTAAGTTCTACTCGAAATTAATATCAAAAATTCACGCAAAAATCAGCCATAATGGCACGAAAAACTAAACAATCTAAATTCAAAATCAAAAACAAAATTTAAACAAAAACCACCGCCAAAAAATCACCAAAGATTCACAACAAAAAAACCGTCAACTGCAAAACTTCTCAGTTCTAGGCAGGGCTTCGGAGAAGTAGTCGATCCCCGGGAGAGTGCGGAATATTCCGTGTATAGTGAGGCATTCTCTTGAGTAGGCTATTTGGTGGCAGGTCTAGCGAAACCTGTGGTAAGAGCTACCGCTTCAGCGCTTTCTTGACCTTTTTTTTGATCTTCAAAAAAATTGTTTCCTCCCGCACCAATGCCAATTCCATAAACAAAATTACCAAAATCAATAAATCATTCTTAAAAAATGGAGTGTCGATTAATCCGTGGATAAAAAAGTACAGCAAAATATAATTTGCGGTTCCGGCTAAAGTTTTACTGTCGCCGTCGCGGGTAATATTCCGGCAGACACTAAATATACAATAAACGATAAACGCCAATCCGAGTAAGCCAAATTGCATCACAAAAAGTAGAAAAATATTGTGCGGTTGCAGTACGTAAAAGTCCAAAGGCTGGCGCTCAAGTACTTGTTCGACATTCAAGAAATATTGTTGCTGGAATTGTCCGTAACCAACTCCGAATAGTGCGTTTTCTGGCTTGCTCAATAGGTAAAGTGAGGTTTGCCATATTTCGCCACGTTCGTCTAAACTTGAGTACTCCGTTTGTAAAGTCGGCAGAATTTTTGTGTACACAGTGGCAGCTACTGCTGCAACAACCAAGATCCCCAATATAATTTTACTAACTCGAGATTTAAGAATTTTCAACTCACTGTTCTTGTAAAAATAAATTCCCAAAACCAAAACGCTGGCTCCGATCGCGCCCATTGAACGAGTCGCAAGTAACAGCATTCCCAACATCAAAGCGTAAATTAAATTTGATTTGTCCTTGTGATTCTCAAAAAAACTTATAGCAAAAAATAAGAAAAATGGCGTGAAGTAAAAAGCTAAATAAACGGCTGCATCAAGCGGTCCCAATAGGCGTAGGTCGTATGCCGCGTTATACCCAAGTAGGTTGTAAGTGACGCAAAAAATTCCAAAAATGATGGCGCCAATTCCACCAATTCTTAATGCACTTTTTCTATCGGCATTAGTTTTAAATGTTTCAACAAAAATAAAACCAAGTATTAAAGCAAAAAATAAAAATTTCAAATGTCTGACGAAATCCAGACCGTTGCTAAATGGCACAAGGGTCACGCTAATCACTGTTAAAGCGATAAAACTTGAGATGATCCAGTGCTTTTTAAAAGCTTCAACAAAATTCTTAAAAGGATACAAATATAAAAAAGTAAAAGTATTCAAAAGAATCAAAATCTCCTGGAGGTTGGTTGGAAAATTCCCGATCTGAAATCTGATTAAGTAGGCTTGTAGCGCAAAAAGGTTGATTCCAATAAGAATTTTATTTAGGGTTTTCATTTAAAAGTAGTCATGGGTTATACTCACAATATATGCAAACTGTTATAAAAGGTAAAAGGATAAAAGGTAATAGTCTGGGTCAGCAGCTCGGTTTTCCGACTATTAATTTAGAATATAACGGCAAGGAAAATGGTGTTTTTGCTGGAGATATAGTGCTTGCCAGCAAGCACTGTTTAGCAGCTGTGAGTATTGGTGCTCGTCCTACTATTAATGATGAGCAGCCACTTTGTGAGATCTATATTTTGGATTGGAATGGAGAAGTTAAACCTGGCGAAGAGGTCAAATTAATTCTCAAACAAAAAATTCGTGAAATCAAAAAATTTAAAGATTTAGCGGAATTAAAACTCGAAATTGCCAAAGATGTAGAAACAATAAGAAAGTTGTATCCAAAAAATGATCTGATATAATCCTTTCATGAAGAAATTTTTGCAAAAGCTGTTTCCGGATAGACATCCACTCAGACTTTTATATCACAAGATTTTGGCGGTGATGGCTGCGGTGATTAATGGCTTTCCTGGCAATAAAATGATTGTTGTGGGTGTGACTGGGACTAAGGGCAAAAGCACGACAACTCAATTTATTACGAATGTGCTGAATGCGGCTGGTTATAAGGTTGGCATGACTTCTACGGTGTCTTTTCAAATTCTCGATAAAAAATGGTCTAATGCTACCAAACAGAGTACGCAGGGTCCTTTTGTGATGCAAAAATTACTTAGACGGATGGTGAAGGCGGGCTGTAAATATGCGGTTTTGGAGGTGACTTCTCATGCCATAGATCAGTCTCGAATTTTTGGTATTAATTTTGATATTGCGGTGGTTACTAATGTCACGCCAGAACATATTGAGTATCATGGAGATTTTAATAATTATTTATATACCAAGGGTTTGCTTTTTAAAAAAGTGTCTAAGGATAAACGAAAATTTGGTGTTCAAAAAGTTTTTGTGATGAATGCGGACGATAAATATTATACTTATTTTGACCAGTTTATTGCTGATCGCAAACTCACTTATGGTTTAAAGGCTGCGACAATTTATGCTGAGAATGTAGAAAAGAAACCTGAGGGTACAAACTATGTTTTACATGTGCCAAACAATGCTTTGCCGATGTATGTGCCACTTCCTGGAGAATTTAATGTTTATAATTCTTTGGCGGCCGTGGCTGTGGGATTGGCTTTGCAGGTTCCACTTGAGACGATTAAGAAGGGGATTGAGCAGAGTTCATCTGTGGCTGGACGTTTTGAGCATGTTAAGTGCGGCCAGAAATTCAGTGTGATTGTTGATTATGCTCATACTGCTGAGTCTTTGGAGAGTTTATTAGCTATGTATCGTAAGTTAACTACAGGTAAATTATTTGCAGTTTTTGGTTGTACTGGCGGTGGTCGTGATCGGTCTAAACGGCCGGTGATGGGTGCGGCTGCTAATGAGCATGCTGATTATGTGATAGTGACGGATGATGATCCTTACGAAGAAGATGAATGGCAGATTATTGAGCAGGTTTCGGCTGGTATTCCACGTAAAGAGGGTCATGGCTTTTGGAAAATTCCGGATCGTCGTGAAGCGATTAGATTGGCTTTAACTCTAGCAAAAGAGGGTGATTGCGTGGTTGTTGCCGGTAAAGGTAGTGAGGAAGTTATCAAAGTGCGTGGGAAGACTTTGCCTTGGAGCGACAAACAGGTGATTACAGAATTATTACAGCGTGAAATCGAAGTGAAAATTTAAGGATCGTCTTTTATGAAGGGATTTTTATTGATAGATAAGGGAGAGGGCTTGAGCTCTTTTGACGTGATTAAAAAAATAAGGAAGGCTGTTAATTTGCGTGGAATTGGGCACGCTGGCACTTTGGATCCTTTGGCTAGTGGCCTTATGATTGTGGCTGTTGGTGAGGCTACAAAATTGCTGGAATACTTTATTGGTTTTGATAAGGAATATGTGGTTAAGGCGAGGTTTGGCGCTGTTTCGGCGACTTTTGATAGGGAGGGGCCGATTGTGGAAGTTGAAGGTGGGGTGGAGGTTTTTACTAAGCGCCAGATTGAAAAAGTAATTAAGTCAGAATTTTCGGGCGAGATTTCTCAAGTGCCACCCAAATATTCGGCCATTAAAATAGCTGGTAAAAAGGCAGTTGATCTTGTGCGTAAGGGCTTTGATGTAGAATTAAAAGCGCGCAAAGTCAAGATTGATGAATTTAAGATTATGGATTTTGCCTGGCCGGAAGTTACTTTTAGAATTAAGTGTGAAAGTGGAACTTATATTAGGTCTTTGGTTCACGATTTGGGGCAAAGGTTGGGTTGCGGGGCTTATGTTTTAGAATTAAGGCGTACGAAAATTGGGAAATTCTCTGTCCCAAAGGGATGCTGCGCTATCCCCGGGGAGAGTTTTTATAGTCGGTTGCGTTGCAAAATCATTCCTGGTGAGGTTCATCGCAGGCCGACAGTTGTATCAGTAGAATACGAAACAGATCTATCGAACAAAAATATTGAACAATGTTTTGTGTCACTTGAAGATGCTACTAAGGACTTCAAAAAAATCAAATTAAGCGCTGCGGACTACAATTCTTTAAAGCTTGGTCGTATACTTTCGAATATAAAAGTTGAACAGGGCGTGCCAACTTTGGCTACCTATGAAGGAAAAGTCGTCGGAATCCTGGAAAACTTCTATAAATACGGAGTTAAATTTAGGAAGATGATTTTGTAGTGCCGTACGTACAACTGCCGTACATTTTTTGAAAATAAACTATGTACCCAAGGGGCGATCAGATGTGCTGAGTTATCCCCGGGGATAGCGAAGCATACCTTGTGTAGAGTTTTTCGGAAGGTTTTGTTTCAGGATGTTTTTCCTAGTTCTTCATTTAGATCTCTAATTTTGGCTTCTATCTCTCGTTTTTTTGCGCTTAACTTGTCTATTTGACCATGAATTTCACTTCTTCTAAATTCAGGAGTTTTTTTGACGGCAGATTCGTCTTCTCCCAGCGCTGCATCAATTTGGGAATGCGTGGAATCGGTATCTACTGTAGCGGTTTCTAATGTGGCTGCCGGTTCTCTGATCAGACTATCCATATTCAAGTAGCAGTATTTAATGTTTGTGCTTACAGTTTTACTTTCTAGGGCTTCTAGGGCTTCTTCGTCATTGTTTAAGCCGAGTTCTAGTAATAATTTTTCTAGAACGAAGTCTAATATATTTGGACGTGTTGCCTCTGGAATTGCTAAATATTCTTCTTTGTATGTTTCCTGCAAATCTTCAGGCGTTCCGTTTTGAAGTGAAAATTGTATGTAAATTTGGTTAAACTCGGGCTTTACTAATACGTTCATACTGTTTAAAACGATTTTTTCAAGTGCTTTATCAAAATGTGGACTGAAAGTTTCAATCACGCTATCGGTTAATGTGTCTACTATTTTTCCACTATCCCTACGCATAGTTGCTAGCACAGATAGTTTTTCCGCTACTGGTAATTCGCCTTCAGCTGCTTCGCTTTCTCTTGGATTAGGTTGTGGTGCTCGCATAAAGTTTTTGGTTAAGTTCGAGATGGTAAATTAAAAAGGGGGTAAAATTATCATGTTCCTTAAAATCTGGCAAGGTTTTGAGTTTTGCAGTTTTCTTGTTAAGATGCTAAAAACGAAATTTACATCTTCTGAATTATGAATCTAGGGAATATTATCATGGAATTTTGGAAGCCAGCTGTAACAGCGTTTTTGCTTACGCTAACGCTGATCATTCTAGCGATAAAGTTTTTTCCAAAACTTGGTTTGATGGATAGGCCGCATAAGTATGGTCTCAAGAGAGCGCCGATTCCTTATTACGGTGGACTTACGGTCTACCTGGCTTTCCTAACTTGCGTGTTGATTTTTGTGCCGATGGATAGGGAAGTCGTGGGTTTAATAATTGGTTCAAGTATGGTGGCGATGGTTGGTTTTTTTGATGATTTGTTTAGTATTAGCCCTTTTATCAGATTATTTTTGCAGTTTTTAGCGGCTTGTATTTTGGTTTATTTTGGAGTGGGTATTCTTTCAATTAATCTCCCGTTTATCGGTGTTTTGGATTTTACTGGAATAATTTGGGGTGGGGTGGTGGTTTTGAGCGCGGCATTCACGGTTTTGTGGGTGATGACAATTCTGAATACCATGAATTTTATAGATGGCGTTAGCGGCCTTAACAGTGGAGTGACTTTTGTGGCGGCTTTGACAATGTTTTTTTTGAGTATTAATCCTAGTCTTCATGCGAACCCTGAATCTCAGATTCCCATGGCGACGATTTCTTTGATTGTGGCAATGGCTGCTCTGGCATTCTTAATTTTTGATTTTCCTAAGGCGAGAATTTTGATGGGGGACACTGGTAGTACGTTTTTTGGCTTCTTGTTGGCAACTTTGGCTATTTATTCTGGAGGAAAGGTGGCGACAGCGTTTTTGGTTTTGGGCATTCCGATTCTCGATATGATTTGGGTGGTTGTGCGTCGTACCTTATCTGGCCAAAAATTTTGGAAAGGTGATCTCAAGCATTTGCATCATCGTTTATTAAATATTGGTTTTTCTGAAAGAGGCGTGGTGGTTTTGTATCTCGTCATTACAGCGGTTTTTGGCTTTAATGCGGTTTTACTAGTCAGTAGCCAGCAAAAATTCTTTATGGTAATTGCGCTTACTGTCTTAATGGTGCTTTTGGCGGCGGCGCTAATAATTCTTCCAAAAAAACAAAAATAGGTTATAATTTGCGTCCATGGCAGAAATCGTTGATGAAATAAAGTCGAGATTGAGTATTGAGGATGTGGTTTCGCAGTATGTGCAGCTCAAAAAAATGGGCCACAACTTGAAGGGGCTTTGTCCCTTCCATAGCGAAAAAACTCCTAGTTTTGTGGTGAGTCCCGAAAAGCAAATCTGTCATTGTTTTGGGTGCAATAAGGGTGGCGATATTTTTCAGTTCGTACAGGAATTGGAAGGTGTTGGTTTCGTTGATGCTCTGAGGATTTTGGCGGATAGGGCGGGTGTTAAATTTGAAGAAGAAAAGGCTAGTAAAAAAATTCCAAAAAGTGAAAAGGATGAATATTACAAAGCTCATGAATTAGCCTGCGATTTTTTTTGTGATCAGCTTTTTAATACTGAGGATGGTAAAAAAGTTTTGGATTATCTGCATCGTCGAGGCGTAAATGATGAAACGATAAAAACCTTTAAAATTGGTTTTGCCCCTGATCTTTATGATGCTTTGTATCCCGATTTGTTGAAAAAAGGAATTAGTAGAACGGTACTTTTGAAGGCTGGATTGGTTAGCTCAAAAACTGTAACTTCGGATCAGATTTACGATAAATATAGGGCGCGTTTGATTTTCCCAATTTTTGACGCCTTTGGTAAAGTTTGTGGTTTTGGTGGTAGAACTTTAAAACAAGAACAATCTCCCAAATATTTAAATTCTCCAGAAAATCCAATTTATAATAAAAGTAAAATTCTTTATGGGCTGTCTCACGCTAAGGACAGCATCAAAGAGCTGGATAAAGTGGTGGTTGTCGAAGGATATTTCGACGTGGTTTTGCCGTATCAGGCTGGTATAAAAAATATCGTGGCGACTTCCGGGACGGCTTTGACCGAGCATCAAATTAAAATTCTCAAAAGATTAACTGAAAAAGTTGTTTCTTGTTTTGATACTGATAGTGCTGGTTTTGAGGCTACAAAAAGGGCTTATTTCCTTTTTCAGGAGCAGGGAATTATGCTCAAGACTTTGGAAGGTTTGGATAAAAAAGATCCTGCGGATTTCGTGAGAGATCATGGTGTAGAATTTAAGGTTTTAGTTGATAGGGCTGAAGATTTTTTGACTTTTTTTGTGAAGAAATTGTTAGAAAAAAATGATTTTGGTTCTCCTTCTGGACGTAAGACAATTTTTGATGAACTTTTACCTTGTCTGGCTAGATTGTCACCCGTGCTTAAGGATTTTCATATTAAGGCGCTATCTTCTAAATTAAATATTGAAGCAAAATATTTGCATGACGAGATCGCAAATTTTAAGTTACCGGTAAATCATCCTGCGAAAGCAATTCTTGCAAGTGAAGACAAACAAAAAATGTCGGTGGAAATTGTTATTTTGGGTGTGGCTTTGGAGTACCCTGCTTTATTCAAAATTTTGGCTAAGAATTTGGCGGAATTGGACTTTGAAGATCCATTTAAAAAGGTTTACAAGGATCTGATGGATCAGTATAATTCGGCTCGAGAAAATTTTACAACTTGGAAGTTTGATGGCGAATTTTTACTTGAGGAAAGCGAAAAGTTGAAAGTTTGGCAATTGTATGCGGAAGAACAATATTCTGAGTTTAGTGAGGTTAATCTTGAGTTGGAGATGTATAAACTGATTGACAAGGTAAAAAAAGATGGTGTTGCAAGGAAGGGTAAGCAGCTGATTCAAATGATCCAGGAAGCTGAAAAAAACTCTGACAGACAGCGACAAAATGAACTTATAATTGAGCTTAATGAGCTCAAAAGGCAGAAATTACTTAATCCATAATTATGGCTCGTACAACTAAATTTATCTCTCATCCCGATGATGATCAGATGTCAAAGTATCCAAAAGAGGTACAGGATCTAATCAAAAAAGGTAAGGAGCAGGGTTTTGTAACGCATCAGGAATTGCTCAAGGCGATGCCAAATATTGAAGAAGATCTTATTCTTTTGGATGAGATTTATAGTATGTTTATGGATTTGGGTGTTGAGGTTATAGATACAAAAGACGCTTTACTTGTTGAAGAAGAAGACTGGAGAAGTCCAGATGTTTTGAAGGTTGATGATGTTTTGGCTGTAGCGCCTGAATCTGTTTCATCGGTTTCACGTAAGGAAAAAAAGGCTAAAAAAGAAGCTGAATTTAAAGAAATTGCTAATGACTCAATACGTTTGTACTTATGTGAAATTGGACGTGTCGATCTGTTGACTGCAAAAGAAGAAATTGATCTAGCTAAGAGAATTGAAAAAGGTGATCAATCCGCTAAATCCAAGCTTGCGGAAGCCAATTTGCGTTTGGTAGTGAGCATTGCTAAAAAATATATTGGTCGTGGTCTTTCATTCCTGGATTTGATTCAGGAGGGAAATATAGGTTTATTTAGGGCGGTAGAAAAATTTGATCCAAATAGGGGTTTTAAATTCTCCACTTATGCTACTTGGTGGATTAGACAGGCTATAACTCGTGCGATTGCTGATCAGGCCAGAACTATTCGTATTCCGGTACATATGGTTGAGACCATAAATAAATTAACTCATGCACAGAGACGTTTGGTGCAGGAGTTGGGTCGCGAACCGTTGGTAGAAGAATTGGCTGCGGAAATGGATATGGATGTCAAAAAAGTTAGACATATTCTCAAAATTTCTCAGGATATAGTTTCTCTTGAGGCTCCGGTTGGTACAGAAGAAGACAGCAAGTTGGGAGATTTTATCGAAGATGATGAGGCTTTGTCTCCAGCTGAAGCCACAAATCGCCAATTGCTTAAGGAAAATATTCGTGAGATGCTTCAGTATTTGTCTCCAAGAGAGCGTAAAATTATTGAGATGCGTTTTGGTTTAAAAGATGGAGTTGGTCACACTTTGGAAGAAGTTGGTCAGGAATTCCACGTTACGCGTGAACGTATTCGTCAGATTGAAGCCAAGGTTTTACAAAAGTTAAAGGAACATCCAACAAGTGTTAAGATTCGTCCACATTACTAAAATTTAAATAATTAATTTATCTCCTAATTTATAAGTTTATGGCTAATAAAGGTATATATGATGATTTGATTGATGAGAATGAGGCTCATGAAAAAATGCTTGAAGAAGAGAACTACGACACCAATTTTACTGGTGATGCTACCGTTCAGGATGACAAGGTTACTCTTGTTACAAAAGATGGTTTAGCGCAGTTAAAAAAAGAGTTGGATTTCTTGAAGAATACTAAACGTAAGGAAGTTGCTGAAAGAATTAAGGAAGCTATTTCATACGGAGATCTTTCTGAAAATTCTGAGTATGAAGAAGCTAAAAATGAACAGGCCTTTGTTGAAGGTAGAATTCTAGAGCTTGAACAACAGGTTAAAAATGCAAAAATTATCGCTGATTCACATCAGGCAAAAAACAAAACTATTCAACTTGGAAGCACTGTACATTTAAAGAATACAAGCAAATCCAAGGATGATGTTGAAGTTTATACAATTGTAGGTTCAACAGAAGCAGATCCTTTTAGTGGCAAAATTTCCAATGAGTCACCAATTGGTAATGCTCTATTGGACAAAGAAAAAGGTGAGGTAATAAAGGTTATGATACCTGCTGGAAGCGTTGAATATCAGATTGTGAAGATAGATTAGACTTAGAATTAATTGGATTAAATCGGATAAATAAAAACAGCCCGCCAATGGCGGGCTGTTTTTTTGTGATTTTGGTTTGTTGCTACGTTTTATTTCTTTGCGGCTACGTATCTCTTGGTAGATTTATCTTTTGCGCTTTCCATTCTATTATTCAGGCTAGCTTGTTCTTTTTTGTAGTCAACGTAGTAGGTTTTTACTGTGTTTGCTGAGAAATATACAAAGAAACCTAGTGTGAGATATGTCCAAAGTCTCATTGAAAAATAAGGAATGCCTTCGTATCGTAGACCAAGTAATATAAGGAATAAAAAAGCATAAAGGTACATTCTACCCGCAGTTAGTTTGAACATTCTTTTAAATACAGGATTGGATTTTTTTTTATTTTTGTAGATTATTGAGAAAGCAACTGCGCCAGCGACTAAGAGGCCAATCAAAATTAGTGCAAGTGTGTCGTAGTTAAATTGAGTCGGATTAGCGCTTACGAAGTAGTTAAAAAAGTTTTTAATTGATTCCATATATGAAGTTTAAAATTATGAAACAGATCGCAAAAAAAGATAGTGCTAAATCAGGATAAATGCAACCTTTTGTAAAAAAACCACGTGGCTGATATTAAAACTAGTAGTGTAATCACTTGGTCTAGGCGAACGCCTACTATGAGAATAGTGTCATCGCCTCTGATAAATTCTTCTAAAAATCTAAAGGAGCTATAGCCTATTATTCCCAAAAATCCTATAAAACCAGGAGCCTTGGATTTAATCTTTTCGTTGTGACCCATTAAAATCAGAGTGGTTGCAATAATTGTGGAGTATAAAAAAGCGTAAATCTGAGTTGGGTGAATTGGTACGGCGTATTTAATGGAAGGGCTTTCAAAATTAACTCCCCATGGTAGGGAGGTTTCTATACCGTAATTGATTCCGTCAAAAAAGGCTCCAATGTGTGTTATGCCTAAGCCAATGATGATGGATGGCACAAGTATGTCGAGCCATTTGTAAAAGTTCTGGTCGTTTTTTTTGCAGGCGTCGTAGAATGAAATAAAGCTGGCAATTAGTCCTGGCCAAAAATAAAGTCCCTTATCCCAAACGTAAAAAAGTCTGAAGAGACTGTCTATGCTTAATTCAGAAAAGTAGATTTCATAGTTTAGAATGATGAAGCTAAGTCTTGCTGCGATGATTCCAAATAAGAAAAATTTCAGAAAATTTTCACTGATAAACTGTATCTTTAAGCCATTTTTTATACTTAGTTTGATCATGGCGTACGTGCCGGCGATGACACCAATTACAAAAAATAACCAGAGAGTGTGGAGAATGAAAAAATTTGTCTGAAAAATTATTGGGTGCATAAATTAAAAATTAAGCAAAGCGATGATAGTAGTTAGTAAAAAAACTGGGGGAATTATAAAATTTGAAATAGTGTTGTTTTTGAGAAAGTTTATTTTGATTGCGGTGCTGCAATGGAGGAGAAAAATTGTCACCAGAAGGTACTTGAGGAATCGTGTTTCATAAATAAGGAATCCTCTGGAAAGTGGCATTTCTAAGCCAAAATCCTTGGTGTTTAAATATAGTCCGACAAAGTAATAAATTACATAAAATGATAGTAGCCAGCCTGTTAGTGAATTTAATTCTTCGGTAAAAGCCAGCATTAGATGTTCTTCTTCATGGTTGGGTTTTGTTTTTTTGTTACCGTCTTTACGGGCTTGTTTTAGTAGTTTCAAATTCTCTTTAGCTTTTTTGCGTGCTGACCAAATTGTTTTAAAAGTGTTTTTTACCTTTGCTTTATATTCTGCGGTTGGTTCTTTAAAGTAGAGTTTTATGGTCTCAAAAAGTTGGCGGTTATAAATTTTTATTTGGTCTTTTATGGCGGCAATATCGGGGGGTGTAGTGAATAAATCCTTTATTTTTTGTAGAATTTTATTGATGAATTTTGTTCCACCTGAGGTGTCTTTTGCCTCTACAACATGTACTTTTTGCCAGTTAGTGATTTTTTCTAAAACGTCTTCTGACAAGGTTTTTGACCCCGGGTTGATATTTAGCTCATGCAGCATTTTTTTTGTTTGCAGGTAGAAATCTACACGCTTTTCCTGATGTAAGCTCTTGGAAAAAGTTTTTTCCTGCTCGATTAAATATTCTAATAATTCTTTAGCTGTTGCGAGAATATAATCTAGATTGTTGCTGTTTTTTATTCTTAAAAGTTTGTCGATTTTTTTATTAATTTCAGCCTTTTGCAGTCCAGAAAAATCCTGCGCAAAATTTTGCAGCAAAGTGTTAACTTCTTTTAAAACATTTTCTATGTGTTGTCTGACAATTATTTCTCGTTTTTCATCATCGGCGCTTTTTAAATTTTGTTCTACTGGCGCTGGAATTTGTATTCCTGTAGCGCTGGTGTCGGCAGGTTTTACTTTATTTAAATTCTCCTGAAGGCGCTGCTGGCCTAGTGTTTTTGCTGCTTCGATTTGTTCTGGTGTAGCGGTTTCATTCCATATTGCGTTAACGTTTAGGCTGTATTCTTCTTCAAGTTTTTTTAGTGCTTCAGCTTCGTCTTTTGCTGGAATTGTCCCGCTTATTAATTTGGAATTCTTATCAATGGCTTCAAAAATAAACTTAGACAAACTGGCGTCCAACGTTGGTTGTTCGGTAGTTTCCTGTAAAAGCAAAATCGAAAAACCCAAATTGTTAAGTTCGGTTCTCGCTGTAGCTTCATCTGGAGCTTCAACTGTGCCGCTTAATTTTTTGCCTTCTTTATTTGCGACTGAATATTTGAAGATTGCCATGTCGCCATTTTATCAATTTCCTCTGATTGCTTCAATGAAACCTTTGAAAAGTGGATGTGGACGATTTGGTCTGGATTTGAATTCAGGATGGAATTGGCATCCAATCATAAATGGATGGTCTTTTAACTCGGAAATCTCTACTAGATCAGCTTTTTCGTATGTACCAGGGAAAGTCATGCCTGCGTCTTCAAGAGTTTTTTTAAAGATATTATTAAATTCATATCTATGTCTATGGCGTTCGTTGATTAAAGTACTTTTGTATAAATTGTAGGTTTTTGAATTTTTAGAGATGTTGCAAGGATAAGATCCAAGTCTCAAGGTTCCGCCTTTGTCGTTTTCCTTAGATTGTCCTGGTAAAAAATGAATGACGTATTCTGATCTGTCTAATTTGCCTTTTTCGTCGAATTCTTCAGAGGTGATGTTTGGATTTTTTGTTATGAATCTGGCGAATTCTATATCCATTATTTGCATACCGAGACAAATTCCAAGATATGGAATTTTATTTTCTCTAGCATATTTTGCAGCCATGATTTTACCTTCTATCCCACGAATTCCAAAACCTCCTGGTACCAAAATACCTTTAGCTTTTTTTAGATCACTCCAGCATTTTTTGTCTTTTTCCTCTAGTCCTTCAGAAGAAACCCAAATTAAATTTAATTCTTTTTTGTCATGAAAGCAGGCGATTTTTAGTGATTCTATTACGCTTAAATAGGCATCATCCAGACCTGTATATTTACCAACGATGGCGATTTTTAGTGGTTCTTTTTTAGCTTTAATTTTGCGGTCAACTTCTTTCCATTCTTTTAGATCTGGTTTGATATTTTTTAGTTGAAGTTTTCTAGCAATTTTTTCTGTAATATTGTATTTCTCAAAATTTAAAGGAACTTCATAGATTGAGCTTACGGTCTGAGCTGGGATTACATATTCTTCATCCACATCACAAAATAGGGCAATTTTCTTTAGTAGGTCTTTTTTTATTGGATAATCTGCACGAGGCATAATAATATCCGGTTGAATACCAATAGAGCGTAATTCTCTAACTGATGCTTGAGTTGGTTTTGTCTTTAATTCTTTAGAACCAGCCAAATATGGCAGCAAGGTGAGGTGTACAAAAAAAGTATTCTCTACTCCGTGTTTATATCTCATTTGTCTGATTGCTTCAAGGAAAGGAAGACCTTCGATATCACCAACTGTTCCCCCGATTTCTACCATCATTATGTCACAGCCACTTTGTTCCGCGGCGTTGGTAATACGATTTTGGATTGCGTCAGTAATGTGTGGAATAATTTGAATTGTACGTCCAAGAAATGCTCCTTTGCGCTCTTTATCCAAAACTTCATTATATATTTTGCCTGTAGTTACAGAAGAAAGTTTGTTTAGACTGGTATCAATAAATCTTTCGTAATGACCAAGATCGAGGTCGGTTTCTCCGCCGTCATCTGTTACGAAAACTTCTCCGTGTTGGAAGGGACTCATTGTTCCGGGGTCGACATTGAGGTAAGGATCCAACTTCTGAGTGAACACTTTTAGCCCGCTAGCCTTGAGAAGTGCGCCGATAGAAGCTGATGCTATGCCCTTACCTAAGGAACTGCAAACACCGCCGGTGACAAAGATATATTTACACATTTATGTTGATAAATTTAGTCCAAGCGGTAGCAAAGTGCAATAGTAATTTTGGTCGAATTTAGAGCAGATTTGTGGTCTTAGGCTTCTGTTTCAAAAAAGTTTAAACTTTTAGTTGTTACTACCAGAAATTTTGAGAATGATCCCAGGTGTTCTTCGAGGTTGCTAAGGGTTTCTTCAAGGCCCATTGTCCATGCTTCTTCTCTCAAGTCGCCTTCGATTTGGCTTACGATGGTTTTGATGTTTGGATTGTTTAATTGTTCTATAGGAATTTTTGGAATGATTTCTTTGATTTTAATCAGATGGTTTAAGATCTTTGAAGAAGCTATTTGATCTCTTAAAAAAGTTTGCATAAAATCAGATTTTTGCACCATTGCGGATAAATATTTTGCCGCAAGTTGTCCAAGTCCAACTGCTGCCAAGCCTGAAACGAAGCCAACGGTGAAATTTTTTAAATAGGGTATTGCAATATCTTTAGTGAATTCCATATTGATATAACTCTTAGTTTTAGGGTCGTAAATTTGTTCGTCTGCAACCCAGCTGCCTAAAAGTGATCTGTCTTTATAGTATTCATCACTTGCGGATCGTAATTGATATAGTCCTTCTGCAGCTAGTTCATATCCGGTCATTCCAGAAAAAGTTGCCGTTGCCGCCAATACCCAAGTAGGAGCAGTTGCCCCAAAGGTCGCGATGATGCTGGCTACTGCCAAAGAGGCTGTAACAATTGAAACTAACATTTTTGCTCCGTTATATCTTAACCAATTAGCAAAGTTAGCAGTATGAAATTTTGATTTATCAAGAATTGTTTTTAACATGTTGATTAGTTCCTGATTTTCAAACAGTTGGATAAAGCATTCAAGGGCTTCGATTCTACTGGAGAGTTCTTTTTCAAGAGGGCTATTGGCTGAGCCCATTTTTAAAGATTTTAACTGTACTAAGAAATCTTTTGCTACTTTTAAGTCGGCTTTCAATGAATTGTCTTCTAGAATCATCAAGATGTTTTTTGCTCCATTTCTCATGTAATCAACAAGGTTTTCAGGTTTATCTGATTCCGCTCCCGCTGAAAATAATTTGGAGAGATTTTCTAGTGATCCTCCAATTTTGCCTGCTGCTTGAGATAGGGATGATATATTTTTGTTAAGATCTAAAACTTTCAAAACATTTTTTGTTGCAGTTTGATTGAGATCTTCTATTTTTTTAGCGTCATAGTTGGTTATTTTTTTCCCATCAATTCCCCAGATTCTTAATGTCCCATCTTTGTCTTCTTTAGCATAAGCAAAATCGCTAACATATAAATAATCGTAGCTTTCCACTATACGTACTTCTGATCTTGGATCTACCATGTTTGATTTATCTTTACTTACTTCTAAATATGGTTTGCTTAATTTGATATCTGCGGGCTCTCTTATCAGTACGAGTCGGATCCCTTCTAATTGTGGTTTTGCGAGTAATTCTTTTACCTCTGGCATAACTCTTAATCCTTTGTAAACTTTGCCAGATGGTAATTGCAAATTTGTGAGCTCGTATTTAAAGTCAGGCAGCCAACCATATGGATGAATTTCTAAAGGTTGTCCTTGGAATTCAGGAGTAGTTGAAATAATGATATTTTGGGCTTCTGGCATTGGAATTTTCATTCCTCTTTCTGAGATTCTGGATTTGAGTTTTATTTCTGATTTTGCGGCACTTTCTTCTTGTGAATAAAGTTGGCTGTATGTATCAAGCTTAGGTCTGTGTGCGTAGGGTGTTTTTTCGCTATAGCGTATCTGATCTAGGATATCTCCACTCATTCCTAGGCCGGTCTTGTAGTTGATAGCCCAGTCTAAGGCTTTTTGTTGAGAGAAAGCTTGGTCTTGAGCAAAAAGGGGAAATAGCAGGTTTCCGTAATGTAAATTATTTTCAAAATCTGATAATTTGTTTTTTGCAGTGAGTCTTCCAAGAGCGGAAATATACTCTTTACCCATCTGTTTTTTGACCACGTCTCCGTATTTTTCAAAACCGGCGAGCATTAATCGGTCGGCCTTTTCTTCCTGATTTGATGACTTTAGTCTTTTAACCTCATTGGCTAGTTGAATTAAATTAAGTTGTGCGAGACCACTCATCGTTTTAAAAATTTCAGTTTCAACTTCTTTCATTCTTTTTTCAAAGTCGGTGATTGTAGTAAAAAAACCTTCTAAATCTTTTTCATCAAACCCGCCTGTAACCATTTCTGCTAATTTTGTGATAAGGTGAGTTTTATCATTACTTAGATTTTTAAATTCACCTTGTAGTTTTTTAAGCTTTTCTGAAAGGTTGTCTTTTTCTTTAATTTGAGTAAGTTCCCCAGAAACTTCATTGGCTGCTTCACCGGTCGATGGCGAAGGTTCCAGATGCAAATTTATATCATTAACTTTTTCGCCTTCTGGCGTACTGACTAGATTTGAATTGTGGTTCTTCATAAGGCTTATTATACCATAAAATGCCGCCCTGGGATAGGGCGGCTTGGGGTTGAAATTAGGTATATGTGGCCTGTTCTATAGGTAGCCGATTTTTTTCTTCACTGCCGTGAGTGTGATTTGAGCCTTAGCGTTGGCTTTTTTTGCGCCTTCTTGTAGGACTTCGTAGACATAATCTTTTTGTGGAAGAAGGTCGTTGTATTTGGTTCTAGCTTCTGCAAAAGTTTCTAGAATTTTGGCTAATAGTGTTTTTTTGGCTTCACCGTAACCAAAACCACCTGCTTTGTATTTTGAGGCTAATTCTTGAACTTCAGTTTCGTTAGCTAAAAGTTTGTATAAGTTAAAGACATTACAAGTTTTTGGATCTTTTGCTTTTTCAAGTGGAGTTGAATCTGTGACTATGCCCATGACTTGTTTTTTGAGAGTGGCATCGTCGGCAAAAATGTCGATAGTGTTGCCGTAAGATTTACTCATTTTTTGGCCATCAGTTCCTGGCACAACGGCTACTTCTTCTTTAATAAAAGGATCTGGTAATTTGAAAGTTTCTCCAAAAGTTTTATTAAAGTTGGCGGCGATATCACGAGCTATTTCAACATGTTGTTTTTGGTCTTTTCCGACAGGTACTATGTCTGGTTGATAAAGTAAAATATCGGCAGACATCAAAACTGGATAATGAAATAGTCCGACTGTAATTTCTTTTTTACCTTTAGCTTGAGCGTCTTTCCAGGCGTGGGCTTTTTCGATAAAAGGAACTTTAGTAATGCAGTCAAAAATCCAGCAGAGCTCGGCGTGAGCTGATACGTCGGATTGTTTAAAAAAAACTGTTTTGCTCGGATCAAGGCCCAAGGCTAAGTAAGAAACGGCTAGTTCGTAAGTCTGCTTGCGCATTAACTCAGCATCTCTAACTGTGGTGAGTGCGTGCAGGTCAGCGATAAATAAAAAACATTCATAGTCTTTTTGCATCTCAATATGTTGACGCATTGCTCCAAGGTAGTTGCCGATATGAGGGCGTCCGCTGGGTTGAACTCCAGATAAAATGCGTTTCATGTTAGGTGGCTTTAGAATTTAAGTTTAAGTGACCGTTGTAGGGTCGAGGTCGATTTTTACTCCTGGGTCGATTATATATTCTTTTGGCAGTTTTGAAAGTAGAGAATGCAGTGGGTTAAAAACTGTTGGGGAACTTGTGATGTATTTTAGGAGAATAATATGGCGATATTTGCCGCGTAATTTTGTCAGATAGGCTGGGTAAGAATTGATTTCTATAAGCTCTTTTTCTGGCTCTGTGATTGAGTTTTTTAGAATTGATTCGAGTTTGATTGTGAGCTCTTGCAGAGTTTTTAGAGATTTATGTTCGATTAGAATTTTTGCCAATTTACTGAATGGTGGGTTCTTCAAGATTTTTCTTTGGACGCTTTCGTATTTAAAGAATTTTTCGTAGTTGTGGGTTTGAGCGGCCTGGAGGGCTATGTTGTCTGGATTGTAAGTTTGGATGACCACGCGACCCTTTGAATCGCCACGTCCAGCACGTCCGGCAACCTGAGTGAGAAGTTGAAAATTTCTCTCTGTGCTGCGGAAATCAGGGATGTTTAATCCAATGTCGGCAAGTACTACTCCAACCAAGCTAACTTTTGGTAGGTGCAGTCCTTTGGCAATCATTTGAGTTCCAATTAGTACATCGGCTTCCTGATTCTTAAATTTTTTGTAAATATTTTCGAAATCTTCTTTGCCACCAGTTGTGTCTTTGTCGGCTCTAAAAACTCTAATCCCTGGAAATTCTTTTAAAAGTTCTGTTTCGATTTTTTCCGTGCCTATTCCCAAAAAACGGATGTGTGAGCCCTGGCAATTTGGGCAGGTGGTTGGGACTTTATAAATTTTGCCGCAATGATGGCAGATTAATTTTGGGGCTGATGTTTTGGAGCTATGATAGGTAATTGGAGTTTCGCAATTTGTACATTTTACGGTGAATCCACAGTCTCTACAGACTATTGAACTTGCTGAGCCTCTGCGATTTAAGAATAAAATGGCTTGTTCTTTTTTGAATAAAACCTCGAGCAAGGCTTCTTTTAGACTGTCGCTAAACATAGAATAATTCCCTTTTTTGAATTCATCACGAAGGTCTATAATTTCTACTAAAGGCAAGGTGGAGCCGTTAATTCTCTCTGAAAGCATGAGCGTTGAGTCTTTGAGTTTTTCGACCGTTTCTATTGAAGGTGTGGCAGAACCGAAAACTACTTTTAATTTTGGATTTAATTCTAAAAGTTTGTCTATAATTTGATGTACATTGTATCTCGGTGCGTTGTCCTGTTTGTAGGAATTTTCATGTTCCTCATCGACAACTATTAATCCCAGATTTTGAAAGGGTGCAAAAATGGCTGAACGTGAGCCTATGATGAGTTTTGTTTTACCTTCATGGATTTGCATCCAAGTTAGCTGCTTATTGCCTTCGGCAACTCTACTATGTATGACTGCGGCTTTGTGACCAAGGGCTTTTTGAAAATAATCGATAATCTGAGGAGTAAGTGAGATTTCGGGTACGAGAATTAGAACCTGTTTGTCCTGATTTATGTATTCTTCGGCGAGCTGGGCGTAGACCTCGGTTTTGCCTGAGCCAGTTATTCCGTGTATCAAAAATTTATTCAGTGTTTGTGCTCTAATTGATTTGGCTATATCGTCTTGTTGCTGAGTTAGTTTTTTTGTTCCTGTCTTAATTATTTGATCAGTGTTTTTGGCTGAGTTTTTAGTGATTTTTTTATTATTAAAAACCCTTTTTGGGATAAATAATTTAAGAATTTTGTGAAGAGGGCAAAAGTAGTATTCGCTCATCCAGCCGAGCAACGCTAGTTGCTCTTGAGTTAAAAGGGGTTGAGAATTTTCGATAGCGAGAATCGGTATTGTTTTGAATTCCGGTTTATTCTGGTGGATTTCCAATACTAAACCTGTAAGTTCTTTTCTTCTTAAATTGACTTTTACAAGATGACCAGGCTTTAAGTCCAGGTTTTCGGGTACACTATAGGTGAGAGTTTCTTTTCCCAGACCAACTTTTTGAGGGAAGAGAATTTCAGCAAAAAACATTTGAAACTTTTAGTGGAATCAAATTCTAAGCTTAAACGTTTTTGTTTGCCACTGCTTTTTTGAGTTGATCAAGTCTTTCTATTTTGGCTTGTGCTTTTTTAGTGAAGATTTTAAATAGAATTGGGATTACCAAAAGTGTTAAGAAAGTTGAAGCTGTAAGACCAAAGATTAATGAAGCGCCAAGGCCAGCCCAGGTTTCATCGCTAATGGTCAATGGAATCATACCCATGATTGTTGCAATTGAAGTTAAAAAAATTGCTTCAAGACGAGATTTAGAAGCATCAACGATGGCTTCTATAAAAGGAATTCCTACTTTTAAATTTAGATTAATTTTGTCTACAAGTATTACGGCGTTTTTTACTACTATACCAAAAAGTGCAACTACGCCGATCAAAGCTGGGAAAGAAAGACTTAATCCCAAAATAGTTAATCCATAAAATACACCGGTGATTGCGAGTGGGATTGTGGCCAAAACCAGGAAGGCTTTTGCAAAGGAATTGAATTGTAGAATTAAAGTGCTGACGATCAAAATCATGGCAATAATCATCGCTCTTAAGATAGAAACTATGGATTCTTCGTTGGCCTCATTTTGTCCACCAAAGGTAATTTCATAGCCTTTTGGTAATGGTTTTTTTGCGATAAGTTTTTGGAATTCTGCTAAAACTTCTGCCGGTAGATGTGGTTGTTCTACGCTGGATGTAACTACGATTACGCGGTCCCCGTCGATGCGGCTGATTGATGTTAAAGATGATCCAAGGCTGATTTCTGCAATGTCACTTAGTTGAAAAATCTGTCCGCGATTGTTGATTAATTGTAGATTTTTGATTTTATTTATTGTGTCTAAAGAATCTTTTTCAAAGCCTGCTTTAATACTAACTTCCTCACCGTCTTGGGTGATTTTTGTTAATTCTGATGGACTGATTGCCGTCCTTAATAATGCTGAAACTTGGGCTGAGCTGAGTCCATTTTGGCTCATGGCTGCGTAATCTAGTTTGATTGTGAATTCGCCAGGGCTCAAACTTATAGAAGTTTTTGCGTTAATAACTCCAGGGATTTCACTCAAAATATCTTTATATCTATTGGCTTCTTGTTCGAGAATTTGCATGTCTTCTCCGGTGATTCTACCTTCTATGTCTGCACCTGATGGTGGGCCTCCGGCAATGTCTACGACTTCTACTTTTGCTTCCTGAATATTGGTAAATTTTTCACGAAGTTTTTTTGCAATATCATAAGATTTTTCTGCGCCTGGGCGTTCTTTAAATGGATATAGAGTTATTGCAAATTGTGCTTTGTTACTTTGACTGCTTGCACTTGCGCTAAATGAGCCAGAGACATCTACACCACCTGCACCGCTTATTAAAGAAAAGTTTCTTATTCCTTCTTCTTTGAGTAGTGTCGTTTGTACTTTTTCAGCAATTTTTTGAGTTTGTTCGGTTGTTAATCCTGGAGGGCCTTCTACATTAATATATAAATTTTCACTATCGGCTGATGGAAATAATTCTGATTTTAGTAGGCCGGTGGCAGGTAGTGCGAGTGCGGAGAAAAATAATAAAACAGTTACTAAAAGGGTTGTAAATATTCTTAGTTTGCTGCGTAAAATCTTGTCTAAAAATCGGCCATAACCTGGGAGAACTTTATCTAATTTAATTACACCGCCAATTAGTTTTGAAAAGAAGCTTTTTTGTGAACTGTCAGCCAAATAATGATGATATATTTTGGCTTTAATTTTTGCTGGATCGGCGATTTCTTCAAGGATCATTTCTTCATTTTTTAGAGCTCTGGCTTTGAGAACTTTTTTGTAATAAATCCAGAATCCAAAAAAGAAAAATGCAGCGGCTGCGATAGCAATTGCGCCAATATTTGTAGGCAAAGTTTGGTTCGAAGTAAGTAGAATTGTCGTTAAAAGTATAATTCCAAGAATTGCTAAAAACGTTTTTGGAATTACGCGTGTCACTCTAAAACGTTCCAAAATAATTGCCATTGGATGATTGATAATAATGGCGATAAAGTATGAAGCAGCTAAAGTGATAGAAACCGTGATCGGAATTGAGCGGATAAATTCTCCAATAATACCTGAAGCTAAAAGTAGGGGAATGAAGGCCCAGATGGTGGTCAGTGTCGTAGTCGTTAGAAGTATTTTATAATCTCTAAATACTAATAAAACGGCTTCTTCTGGGGTGAATTTCCCGGTTGCTAAATATTGTTTTGTGGCTTGCACTACTACTATTGCGTCATCCACCAGCAGACCAAGTGAGAGTATCAAAGAGAATAGTGATAAGAAATTTAAGGTAATTCCAATAAGGCTCATCACCCCAAAGCTTACGCAGAATACTAATGGTACCGCCAACCCTGCTACAAAGGCTTCCTTTAGACCGACGAATAAAAAAATTACCATGAATACAAGTCCAACTGTAATTAATCCATCATGAATTAATTGATCTAGATTTTTGCGAATTTCGAGTGAGGCATCCATCGTGGTTTCAATCTTTAAATCAGCGGGGAAATTCTCGAGTTTGAGTTTTTCGAGGGCGACTTTTCCGTTGTCTATAAGTTCTATAATTGAGCTACCTGTTCTTTTTACTACTGATAAACCAATGGCGTTTTGTGGAGGATTTCCTTCGTTAGAAAAAGTATTTATTATTTTTCTTTCTTCGGCCATTTCCACAACATCAGCTACATCTTTAAGTTTAATTTGTTGATCGTTAATTGTGAGTAGAGGTAGTTCGCGAATGTCTTTTACGTCTTCAAATTTTCCATTAGCTTTTAACGTGTATTCGTAATTTGAAATTTTTATACTACCAAGTGGGATAGAAAAATTATTGGCTCTGATGATGTTATTTACTTGATCCATAGCCAATCCGTAGTGCTTTAGCTTGTCTGGATCGTAGGCGATATTTATTTCATGAACGTCGCCGCCACTAAGTGTAACCTCGCTTGTACCAGGCAATTTTTTTAATTCTTCCTGCACTAGTTCAGCATATTTTCTAAGTGTGAAACTGTCATATGGTCCGGTAACTACGAGAGTCCAAACCGGCATACTGCTAAAAGAAACTTCATTTACTGTTGGTGCGGAGGCTTCTTCTGGAAGATCATTTTCTAAACCTGCAGTAGAGTCTCTAAGCCTGCGAATAGCGTCTTTTAGGTCTTCGTCAGCGTTAAATTCTACAGTAGTTGCAGCAAAAGAATTTGAAGCAGTTGAAGTGATTTGTTTAATTCCGGTAAGGTTGGAAATTTTTTCTTCGACTTTTTTGATAACCATTTCTTCCATGTCTTCAGGCGAAGCTCCAGGCATAACTACGGTGATAATACCAAAAGGAATTTTAACTTCTGGAGTGGTTTCTTGAGGTAAACCGAGAGCTGAGGTGATACCCCAAATAATAATTGCGATAACAATCAATACCGTTACGCGAAATTTTTTAATAAAGAAATTAAGCCAGGTTTGGCCGTCTTCTTCTTTATAAGTTAACGTGTTGAGGTATAGGGAGTCTGAGGAATTATTGTGATTTTCTTTATTCTCCATAGTGATTTTAGCTTTATCTTTGGACATTTGTACCAATTCTAACTTCTTCGTTTTCAACTAGATTTTTTGCGCCTTCCAGGATTACTTGTTCACCTTCTTTGATTCCGTCTTTGATTTCGATGGTGTCATTATTAATTTCTCCAACTTTAATTGTACGTCTTTTTGCCTGGCCTTCTTCTAAAACATAAACATATTGTTCTTCTGTGCCAATTATTACGGCATCAAGTGGAATATAAAAAGTATTTGCAATTGGGCTAAAATTATTAAGTGTTAAACGTGCTTTTACATTTTGATTTATAGCTGTATCTTTGGCTTGTGGTAAAGCTATAGTGACTGGTACTAATTTAGTTATTGGATCTGCAATTATGCTAATACTTTTAATTGGTGCTTTGATATATCGTTCACCAATTTTAATTTCCGCTGGAATATTTGCATTAATTTTTGCTGCGCTGGTTGTATCTACGGCAATTTTTAATTCGTAATTATTGGTATTCACGATTTCAGTTAATTGAGATTGAGGGCCAACGGTATCACCTTCATTAAAATCTATAGTTCCTACTACACCATCGATTGGAGCTGTAATAATCAATCCTTTAATCTGATTTTGTATCATTGAAACGTTAATTCTAGCGAGCTGAACCTGTGATTCAATTTGTACCAAGCTGGCGTTATTCCTGATTCTTGTAGCCAGCACATTTTGCCAAGCCATATTTACTCCGTTCGCACCTCTTCTGTTTAAACCAAGTTTTACGATAGTACTATCTATGGTATTTTCGTACCCTTCAACCTGACCTTCGTATTGGTTAATCTCCATTCTTAGCCTGTTTTCGGCTGTTGTACCTCCTAGTTCTGCTCCTGATTCTGATTTTTCGGCAGTATTTAATTGTACTGATATTTCTTTTAATTGAGCGTTTACACCGTTTAACGCAGTTTGTACTTCCTGAATATTTTGAGTTTTTTCTGGTTCTGGCAGAGTGCTTGTTTCAAGCTCCGTTAGCTTTTGTTCAAGATCTGTTTGCTGGTCCTGGAGTTCGTTTTCTAAATCTTGCAAGTCGTCGATGAGGTCGTCCAGCTGGTCCTCTGTATCTTCGTTTTGGTCTTCTGTTAGATCTAAAAGATCATATAAAAGATCAATGTTTTCTTCTGTTGTATCTATGCTGTCGTCAAGGGATTCCAGGTCGATCTCTGCTCCATCTAGCTGGTTTTGAGCACTTTGTAACTGAAGCTCGGCGATATTTAAGGCTGAGTTGTTGCCATCTAAGGTTTGATTGTAGCCATTAATTGCGCTATTCAGATTTATCTGGGCAATTGTCAACTGATCGAGTAGGGGATGAGTTGTGTTATTTGCTCCAGTAATTTCAAAAAGTAGTTGGCCTTTTCTAACTTTTTCGCCTTCTTTAACTCTTATAGATTTAATTTGGCCAGGTGCCACGGGATAGATTTGAGTCTGATTCTGAGATTTTACTGTGCCGTTAACTTCAAGATATGATTTGCTGTTTTTTGTAACATCAAATACGGTGATTGCTCTGGCTGGAGCCGTTTGAATTGGTTCATTTGTAACCGTAGTTTCCTCTGGTACAGCAGAATTACAAGCTTGCAGAATTAATGAAACAAGTGCAATTAAGCTTATATAGAAGCGACTTTTTGAATTAGTTATAGACATAGGTTAATTTAATAGTGAGGTACTCTATAACTTAAAATCCATTTTGTCAATAGATTGCTTTGACATATTTCATATTAAATGTAAACTGGCTGCTTAATTATTTATGGAAAAGATAAACTCACAATTTGAAGTAGCTCCGCTCAATCCAGAAATTGAAAGAAGGATTGTTGCTAAGGTGCAAAGAATTATGTCTCAAATTGGAGAATTTGAAGACCAACCTATTCCAATTGATATGCAGGAAAAATTAATTCCGGATGATTATATAAAGCAGGATTTGGCTCTGAATAAACGAAAAGAAAAAATGTTTTATAGTGCAATTCAATATATTTTGGACTCCATCGATGCTAGAGTAGCAACTTTACTTGAGGGTAAGGTTCCTATTGGAGTCAATATTTGGTGTACGAGTTGGAGCTTAGAAGATGAAAACTTACCAATTGGAGAGTGGCATCTGGATGATGAGGTTGAAAGAGTTTTTATTGCCTTTGGTGATATTGCAGATATTGAATGTATTAATGGTGAAATTGAGTTAGAAGATTTTGAGGATGATAATGTTGTTTTTGCTGTTGAAAATGGATTAAAGGCTGGTTCTATTACAGCTACATCGATTCCGAATAACTGCCCCGTTATCTTAAAGCCCCATACCATCCATCGCAAGGGACCTCATAAGGCTGGTCGAAGATTAACTTTAGATATTCTTTATAGTTATGGAGCCCGACATCGCCCCTTGACAATTCCCGGGAATGGTATATAGTTTAGGGCTTTTAAAAAGCTATTATGTTTAAGAAAGAAGATCAATATCTGTTAATTGAGAGATTTGCCAGGGGCAAGGAGTCTCAATTGATAGAAAAATACATTCAGGATGGTCCGACTGCTGTGCAGGATGAATTGGAGTTAACCGATACTGAATGGCAGGTGATTTTTGATTATTTGGTTTTTGAACATAACCTTTTGTATAAATGTGTGAGCCATAGTAGTGAATTTTTTCATGACTGTTATGTGAAGTTTGGTGTAGCGCACGTGCGTAGTATTATTGAGGTTGAAGATAAAAAATATGATAAAATTTTTGAAGTAATTTTTGATTATTTGGCTATTTCTTTAGAAGGTTTAAATTACCACGTGATGCAAAATAGAGAAAAATACGTGATGGCTTTTAAGGTCAGGGGCGGTGATTACATTCGTACGGTTTTGGCTCTAAGTAAAGAAAAATACCAGGATCAATGGATGCAAATTTTAGATGTTTTGTTGAAATTAGTCTGCGACGACATGTTTACCGAACAGAATTGCGAACACAGCTTAAATGCTTTTGTTCATCTCTTTAACATTAATAGGGAACATAGAATTATTACTAAAAAATCATGAGTGAAAATGTAGATAACTTGGAAGAACAAATTCCGGATTTTGCTAACGTGGCTGAGGCTGTGAATTATTTTAGCACGATGTTTTCTGCTGATATCCAAAGGGATTTTATAGGTGTAAATGATTTGATGAATGACCCTTATGTTGTACCAGTGCTGGGTAAAAAACTTAGCGATATGCATTTTGTAGATGGTGGTTTTTTCTTGGTTTATGACATTCTGGTAACGGCTTTAAATAGAGTGACTAGCAGGTTGGCCATTACATATAGTTCAATAAGACGTGATGATCAAATTGATCTTGCTGTAAAACAACTGGCAAGTTTTAGAGCAAAATTATCTCAATTGAAAAAAACGGAAATTTTGTCTGCACAGGCTAATGTTGGTTCATCCAATAATCTAATCCAATAGTATGGAAAAATCTTTGGACCAAAGAGAATTGGAGTTTGATAAAGTTGATCAGGTTTTTGATTATTTTAGAAATACTCTGCCTGAGAATTTGTATAAAAGATTTTTTAGAACTCAGAATAGTTATCAAGTTTTAAAGGAATACTGCAGGTGCAAACAAAAACTTGAAGGACATCATCTTGTTTGCATAAAGCATTTTTTGCAGGGAATTATTCATAGTTTAAGGCAGGTGCATTGTCATGAAATTAATCCGGACGAGCTGACTAGAAGTGAAGAAAATGAGTTTTTAGATTTTCTTCAGCGTTTTATAGATGAGGCAAGGGTTAGTGAAAAAAATATATTTGAACGAATGTATGATTTTGCCGGAAGATCTTTTACTAGCGATATGGCTAGAGTTTTATCAGATCAAGACGCATCTTATAAAATTGATGACGTCCCTGCTTCTCATGTGGAGATTGAAATTAGCGAAGCAATAAGGCTTAGGATCGCTGGGGCCGGAAGATCTGAGGTCATTAGAGCTTTGCCAAGAGAAATTATTGGTGATTGGGAACGTGTCGCGGATGTCATCGATGCGGTTATGGCTCATGGCAAAAAGAAGTAAAATCTGATATAATTAAGAATCTAAATAATTAAATTTTATGGCAGAAGGATTGAGAAAATTAGATGAAATTAAGAACTTTAGTACAGTGAACGAGGCATTGGACCATATGTTTACTCTTTTGCCTCAGCCTGTATCGGAAGATATTGCAAAATTTCGTTCCGTTAAGAGACTCAGATCTTCTGGGCAGAAGCCTGTAGATTTAGATATCTTAGAAAGATTGAAGTGGTTTTTAATAAATGAGCTTGTCCCACATATTGGGTATAGGAGGGATAATAGTGTTGCAGATGTTGATAGGGATCATTTATTAGGTGTCATTGATGATTTAAAATTTTTCTCTCGATCTTTGAGGGTAACTAGAGTGATTAGACCTTATGAAAAGCCGATTATTGATGATGGCTTACTGGCTGCAGTGAGATCTTCTTTATCTGAAGATATGCGTTCTGTAATGGGCAGTGAAGCTGATGATGGTGGAGTTACAAGTTTCTATCTGGAAGATTATCCTCCAGCTAAAACTAAAGATTAAATAAATTCTGGTGCACCCCACAGGATTTGAACCTGTAACCCTCAGTTCCGAAGACTGATGCTCTATCCAGTTGAGCTAGGGGTGCATTTTTGCTATTGGAGATTCTTAAAAAGAAAGAGCTGATCCTGCGACCAGCTCTTTGATTATAACTTATTTATTCATTTTGCTGTCATTCTTTTTTGCCCACCATACTAACATTGGAGTGGCTGTAAAGATTGAAGAATATGTACCAATTCCCATACCGATTGTAAGTGCCAAAACGAAGTAGAAAATTGAGTGGCTACCAAATATCAAGATGGCAATCAATGTTAACAATACTGAGAATGAAGTGTTAAATGAACGAACTACAGTTTCATTCAAAGCGTCGTTAGCTGTTTCTGCAAGAGGTGCGCCTGGATTCTGTAATAGTTTTTCACGTAAACGATCGAATACTACGATGGTGTCATTTACTGAGTAACCTAACACTGTAAGCATCGCTGTGATGAATAAGGCATCGATTTCTACGTGTAAATAATGCCCAAGTAGAGCGAATACACCGGTTGTAATAATTACGTCATGAACTACTGCAACGATTGCGCAAGATGCGCCAAATTTCCAGGCCTGGATTGATTTTGGTACTTTGCGGAAAGCAAAGGCCAAGTAAGCGATGATCATTACAAGTGCGGTGATAATTGCAATGACAGCTTTACCTAAAAGATTTTTACCAACGACCGGACCGATTGCCGTGAATCTTGGTTCAGTAAAGGCCGGTAACTTATCGATCATTTTTTCAGTTAATTTATCGTGAGTTGCTGAATCGATATATTTAGTTTTTACAATAAATCCGTTTGTGCCAGTTTCAGTAATAGTCAGAGTATTGAAATCCAATTTTGTGCCGGCTTCTTCGGTTGTTGCAAGTTGAGCTTCTGCAGGTTTTTCTGCTGTAGAATTTACTGCTACTGGAACGCTTGTGTCTGCGTTAATTTCTGCCTCAAGACCTTTGAGAGTTTCTGTTAATTGTTCTTTTGTAACTGGTTCACTGAATTTGAATTCCATTAAACTTCCACCCTTGAAATCTATACCAAGATTTAATCCAAAAGTTAGAATTGAGATGATGGAAATCGCTACAACCGCACCTGAAATTCCAAACCAGATTTTGCCGGTTTTGATGAATTCAAAAGTCTTTTGAGCTTTTTTTCTAACTCCAAATAACCATAAATTTTCTCCAGTTTTTTTGCTGATAAATGCATGAAGTAGAGTCTTTGTTACAGTGATTGCTGTGAACATAGAAACCAAAATACCAATAGCCAAGTTGAAAGCAAAACCTCTAATTATTGAGCTACCAAAGTAGAATAAGATCACACAAGTAATCAAGCTTGAAAAGTTAGAATCGCGGATAGCTGTCCATGCTCTGTTAAAGGCTGTATCAATTGCGTTAGTCACTGTTTTACCGGCTTTTAATTCTTCTTTTAATCTTTCAAAAATAAGAATGTTAGCGTCAGTCGCAATACCAAATGACATTACGATACCAGCGATACCTGCAAGGGTTACAACTACTCCAGACTTCAATAAGAAAGTTATAAAGAAGAATGCAAAACAGCTGATTATAAATGATAGGAATTTTTCCCAACCTGGTTCTTTGCTGTTGAGTGTTTTTATTACCAGGAAGGCAAAAATCACTAGAGAAATTAATAGTGAGAAGTAAATGTTAAGTTGAGCTTTGATTAAGAAAACAAATATAGCTCCATACATAAGAAGTGAAAGGCTGGCAACAAAACCAGGAAGTCTATAAACAATGATCATGAATAACATAACTAGTAGAATTCCGATTAAACCTGCCCATAAACTTTGGTCCAAAGCTTCCTGACCAAGGGTTGCTCCGAGAGTGTATTCTCCTGATAGAACGATAGGCGCTGGGATGGCACCAGTGTTAAGATCTCGTGCTAATGTTTTAGCTTCATCTGTTGTGAATCTGCCAGTGATTGTAGCTTTTCCACCAGAGATTTTTTCGTTTACATTTGGGCTAGAAATTAATTCTCCGCCTACGAAAATTGCGATAGGTTTTCCGATATTTGCACCTGTAATTTCTTCAAATAATTTTGCACCTTCATCATTAAATTCGATGCTAACAAAAGGTTGGAAAAACTGATCTAACTGTACGTCTGCGTGTACAAATTGTTCTCCGTTTAGAGCAGTTGCTTCCCATGAATCCGGTCTAGTTGAATAGCTGATGATTTCGTATTGGTACTGTTTTTCTTTTGCATCAACACGTAGGGCATTAGCTTTAATAATATGGTAACCAAACTGAGTTTTTACCACTTCACTAACTTCTCCTTCCTTAGTTAAATTTAAAGAAGCCTGTTCGAAATCGTAAACATAAGTTCCAGCTCCAGTTACTGCACCAACTAATTTTCCACCATCTTCTTTATTACTTGCGTCATCAGAATATTGTTTAGCTAAAGCCGCAAAATCATCTCCTTTAGCAGCTTTTGCCTGTACTTCTTTTGCAAGATCTTCTGCTTCTTCTTCAGTTCTTGTAACGTTAGCATCAGCTGTTTCTAGTCCTTTATATGCAATTAAAATGTGACTAACATCAACTTCTTTTTTATTTTTTACCGCTTCTTTGATGTCTAATAATTTGACGATAACTAAACTACTATTTTGAACAGCCTGGCCAGTTTCATCAATAATATAATCTCCAGTTGTTTCAATTAATTCTTGACTCATTGAACCAACTTCTAGTCCTGTAATAGCGTCTTTAATGCTTGTTGAAATGTCTGAAGCAAAAATGAAGTCAGCTTTTTCATATGTAACTTTTCCAGGGTTTGCCTGTTTTTCTTCTTCACCTGTTACTGAGAATGAAGTGCCGCCTTTTAATTTATCAAGAGTTTCCTGGGCCTGTTTTTTGATTTTTGCAACTTCTTCAGGATCTACGGTTGTTTTTTGAGTTTTAAATTCTAGTTGAATTGTTTTACCCACTGTAGCTTTTGCCTTTTCTAGACTCACTAATTTTTTTTCGTCGTCATTTAATTCTGCTAATACTTTTTCTGTTCCAAGGTAAGTCGTTACATCGTCTTGAGTCAAAACTGCTGTTTCTGCAAGTTCTACTACGATGTGTGTTTCACCTCCAACGTTTGCACGATAGATATTTGGTTCTGCTACACCAAGGGCGTTAACTCTTTTTTCAATTACTGTTTGTACACCTTCTATAATTCCTTCCTGATCAGCTTCTGCAACTTTTCTCAAATCAACTTTATAATCAAGTTGAGATCCACCCTGTAGGTCTAGACCCAAGTGAATTTTGCTTTTTTGAATTGCTTCTGGAGTGAAAGGAAGAATTTTTGTTTGGATATTGCTTGGCAGGTCAAAGAAGCCAAGAATTAGTGTAACGATTAGAATGGCCGCTACTTTCCAGGATAAAAACTTTTTCATGTGTGATCTGGTTAGGATTATTTTTTATGTAGTTCTTGATCGAGACTTTCGTCGTTACCTTTGCCGGATCTACCGTAGTCATCCTGCAATTTCACAACGTCGTCTAGCTCTGGAGTGGATACTTCAAATACCTCACTATCTTCCAAAGCCTCAAGGCGGTGGATAGTATATGGTCGAACATCGATTTTGTCACCTGCATTTAGGATTTTGTCTTGCAGATTGGCTTCATCGGTGCCGTAAGTCAATTTTACCTGTCCTTTATATATATACTGGGTTTCCTCTTTTCTTTCATGATATTGAAGGCTATATCTGTGACCTTTTGTTATATGCAGAATTTTGCCGGCATATTTTTCTGTATGCGCAAACCATATTTCCTTGCCCCAGGGTTTGAGTTTAATCTGAACTTTTAGATCATTTTCTTCCATAGGTTTGATTTAAATTTTTAGGATTTTACTTGAGAGAATCGAGAATAGGAGCGATTTTAATTTTTACTTCTGATGTATTAGATGGGTGTTGCTCAAAAGAAGTTTTTTTAGGTTCAGGTGGTAAAATAATTCTATTAGGCAGACTTGGGTTTTTTTGTTCTGGTTTTTTAAATTCATCTGATATGGCTAGAGCTGTTGCTCCCAATGTAGCCGCTGCTATCGAGATTGCTATAGCGGCGGTGTAATGTCTATCGTTCCAAGATCTAATTGGGGGTAATTCAGATATGTTTCTAGCTGGCTCTTTTGTCTCGACCGGTTGAAGTAAATGTTTAGGTAGAGGAGGTGGGGTTGTACGAGCTGACCTTGCTGCTTGGGGGATTGGTGGAGGGTTTACTGGTTCAAAATTTGCCCAGCTTGCCCTAACTTCACATCCATCTGGTACTTTTGCCTTGTTGTTGTATAGCAAACTGTCTCTTGGCGCTACTCCAAGTTCTATTTCGCCTTCTCCTATTAAGTTTGGTTGTGCTACTTCTGCTCTTTTTAGTGGCATAAGTGTTTTATTGAATTTCTTTAACCCTTTTACTATCTTTTTTGTCGGTAATCAAGAGGCCGTCTGGGGTGTCGACGATTACGGTGTTTTTTAGGCCGATGGCAGCGATTTTCTTTTTGTTGTCGCTGTAAACCAGGCAGCCCTCACAATCGATCAGTTCAGTTTCGCCTCTAGTGAGATTTCCTTTGCTTGAAGGGCATAATTCTTTCCAGATTGCTTCCCAGGTACCAATATCGGACCAACCCAGGTCAGCTTTGATGATTCTGACTTCCTTTGGGTCGACTTTTTCCATGATGGCGTAGTCTATAGAAATCTTTTCTAGAGTAGGGTAGAGGCTCACTGATCCGGTCTTCATCATTTGAACAAATTTCTTGTACGTATCAGGTTGTAGAGCTTCATATTTTTGTAGAATTGTAGCCGCTTTCCAAACGTAAATTCCGGTATTCCAAAAATAATCCCCGGATTGAATGAATTTTTTAGCAGTGGCCAAATTTGGTTTTTCGATAAAGGCTTCTAATGCAAAAACGTCATCTGAGATTTTTTTACCGATTTTTACATAACCATAGTTAGTGTTTGGTTCGGTTGCGGTTACTTCTATTATATTTAGAGTATTTTCTTTAAGGGCTAGTTCTTCAGCGATTTTTAATTTTTGCTGGAACTCTTTTTTATTCTTAATTAGGTGATCGGCATAGATAACAGCCATAACTTCTCCCGGAAATTTATTCTCAATAATTGCCGCAGCATAGCCAATACAAGAAGCGGTGTCGCGTAATGCTGGCTCAATAATAATATTTTCCTCGGGGATTTGTGGGCAGAGTTTTTGTAGAAGTTCGAGATTGCGTTCGTTGATGGCAATATAAATATCATTGATTGAAAGATGGTCCAGGCGACCTAAAGTTTCTTCCAACATTGTTTTATTGGAAACCAGTTTCTGAAACTGTTTTGGACGTTCGGCAGTAGATAATGGCCAAAGTCTTGTACCACCTCCACCGGCAAGAATTACTGCTTTCATTTGTATCTTTTTAGTTGTTTGCGGTATTTTAGCATTAATTTATATAATCCGAAAAATTTTATTTTATGTACAAACTTGTTTTACTGCGTCATGGGGAAAGTCTTTGGAATAAGGAGAATCGTTTTACAGGCTGGACAGATGTGGATTTGAGTGAAAAGGGGATTGAAGAAGCTCATCAGGCTGGCCAACTTCTCAAGAAAAATGGGTTTAATTTTGACCTGGCGTTTACTTCTTTATTAAAAAGAGCTCAGCGAACTTTGGAAATTGTGTTGGAAGAATTGGAGCAGCGGGGGATTGAAGTAGTGAAGGACTGGAGATTAAATGAGCGCCACTATGGAGCGCTACAGGGCTTAAATAAAGCTGAAACAGCGGTTAAATATGGTGATGAACAAGTGCATCTTTGGCGTAGAAGTTATGACGTTCAGCCGCCAGCTTTAACTAAAGAAGATCCTAGATATGTTGAAGGGCAGCCATTAACCGAGTCTTTGAAAAATACAGTTGAGCGTTTTGTGCCTTATTGGAATGAGACAATTTTGCCAGCTATTAAAGGTGGGCGACAGGTGATTATTACAGCACACGGTAATAGTTTGAGAGCTCTTATCAAAAATCTTGAAGGAATTTCTGACAGTGAAATTACCGAATTAAACATTCCAACCGGTAAACCTTTGGTTTATGAATTGGATGGTGAGTTTAAAGTGCTTAAGAAATATTACCTAGAGAGATAATTGGGCATTATTATTTGCAGTATAGTTTACCCGAGAATTTGATTGTTTAACTTCCCCAAGAAGGTGGTCCAGTTTCGTTTTGGTCTATTTTAAGCCGTTAAGTCTGGTTTGATTCTTGATTTTGGGGAAGTTATTAAGAATGGTGAATTTACAAAATGTTAATTTTGTTTTTTAGACCTAGATTTCGTCCCAGGACGGAATTCGACATTACAACAGAATAACTGAAATTGCGCAATCCAGGCCGGTTCATGCATTGACTGGTTTGGTTTTATCTGGCAAAGTAATTTCTCGTATTTTTAAGCCTGTAAAATGGAGAAGCCTAATATATGGTGTGTTACTGGCGTTCCTGGTTCTGGAAAGTCTACTTTATCTCAACAGTTACTTGAAACTGGTGATTTTCAGATTGTTGAATCAGATGAATATTCTAGAAGATTTTATGAACAGATGGATTTGCCCAATTTGGAGCGGCTTTACAATGTTGGGAATTTTGAGAATTATGAGGCTTACTTATCTCAGGTAAGTAGGTCCGCTGGGATATTACGTAAGCAATTTGAAAAAGTTTTTTCATTAGCTAATATCCCTGGATTTGAAACGGCTAAAAATAATGAACCCTATCTTAGGCTTTTATATGAGGAAACTGACTTAGGGCTAATCAATGAGTTTTTTACTCAGCCTCGACAGATTCTCTCTTATCTAAGTATTTTGATTACTAAGATAGAAGCTCTTGAAAGGTCCGTTGAAATTGCTGCCTTGAGAAGAGAGACTGTGCTTCTTGTTGATAATACTTTAGTTGGGGCAGTTGTTAGAAAAGCTGTTTCGGATTATTTCAAAGCTAAAGATATAAATCCTGGACTATTGATTGTGCAGGGTGTTTTTTCAAGACTCGTAGAAACTGCGAGGCAAAGAAGAGGAGAGATTTTAGCTAGTGGTGATCAGGTTTTTGTAGATCGTGGTAATGAAGCTTTGATTCGTCATTATGATAAGTATCATCAGAAGGAGGGTTGGGAGAACGTTTTAGTCGTGAGGAGAAGCAGTGTTGATGAAGATCTTGATGGTGTACGTCAAAAGCTTTTGGGGCAAGTAGATTTAGTTAATGGGCCTATAGAGTTTGTAACTGATGCTTAGATCAAAAAAGTATTGCTATACCATTCCACGATTTGGTTTCCGTAAAGGGCCATAATTACCATCGCTGTAACTAAGAATGGTCCATAAGGGACCGCTGTTTTGCGGGTGGCTTTGCCGGTGGAAAGTAAGTAAATGCTGTAAATTCCGCCGAGTAAATATGAGATTACTAAGGCGATAAGTCCAAATTTCCAGCCAAGAAGTAAGCCTGCTAAAATACCGAGTCTGATGTCGCCGCCGCCAATCCATTTTCCTTTTGAAAGTATGAATTGTAATAGAAAAAATCCACCAACTACTGCTGCGCCAATTAACATATTATCCCATGCAATTGTGCCAAGTAGTAGATTGCCGATGATTGCAATTGCTGCTGCCGGCAATGAAAGTTGGTCCGGAATTTGTTTGTGTAGTAGATCGTAAAAAAAGATTGCCACCAAAAAAGTGAATACAACTAAGTAGAAAAATAAATATTGGAGAGGAACTCCTTCGATGAAGTTGAATTGTAAAAATGTTAGAGCGTAAACTGCACCTGTTAGTATCTCTAAAAATAAATAATGGCTGGAGATTTTTTTGCCGCAATATCCACATTTTCCTCTTAAAAATAACCAGCTAAAAATTGGGACAAGGTGCTGCCATTTGATTGGTTTTTTGCAGGCTGGACACATTGATCGGCCACCAAATATTCCTTTTTGTTTATGCTCTAGACGATGAATTAAAACGCTTAAAAAACTGCCCTTGGCTGCTCCAAGAATGAAGATAAGAATTGCAACAATTGTTGTCATAGGTTGAGAGGTTAATTAAAAGTGTTAACTTGAAAACTTTTTTGAGAATTTTGGTCGTTGAGTTTATTGTAGCGTACAGCCGCTAAACTGGCGATAGAGTTGTTTTTACCAATTTGGTAAGCCTTTTTGTAGTATTCTTTTGCCAAAGTTTCCTGTCCATTTTTTTCGTAAAGCCAGCCGAGATTTAAATGTACAGCGTCTAGTTTTGGATCCATGCTGAGTGCGATTTGTAGATTTTTTTCGGCGTTGTCGTAGTCTTCCATTGCGGTATAAGCCCAGCCTAATAAGTTGAAACTCATGGCTTTGTCTGGATGTATTTCAACTGCTTTTTGAGCAATTTCCAGTCCATTCTCTGGATTATTTAATTTGTCTATGTTGAGCCAGATTGCGCGGGTAAAGACATCTATTTTATCAGTGTTTTTTGTTAGTAATGATTCGTAATTTTCGGCAGATTTTTGGTAATCTTGTTTTAGCAAATATAGATCTCCAAGTTTTAATTCAATTTGTTCTTTTGGTTCAAAACCATTTTTATCTGCGAGCTCTACATAATGAATTGCTTTGTCGATTTGGTTGTCGGCAAAGTAAGAAAGTCCGAGAAAAAATAAAGTTTCCGGCTTTGCTGGTGTAAGCTCTTTTGCTTGTTCCAGAGCGTCAATTGCTTCTTTTGGTTTATCTGAATTTAGGTAGGCAAATCCCAAAACTATCCAGGCATCGCGATAATTATTTTTAGTATTTATAATGTCATAAAGCACTGGAATTGCAGCTTTATATTCTTGAATGTCAGTGAGGTTTTTGGCTAACATTAGTTCTAAATAGAGTTTGTCGGTTTCCGGGTAGAGATCGAAATTGTCGTAAGATGCTAGAAATTTTGCAGTATTTTTTAATAATGTATCGCTGGCTTTTGGTTCCATGGTAGCTACTTTTTTGAATAAAGTTTTTGCGTCATCAAATTTTCTGTAGAGGATTTTTATAATTCCCTGGTAGTAAATTACTTCTGGATTGCTTGTATCTAAAATTGCGATAATCTCATTTGCCTCTTCAATTTCCCTGGAATTTAAATGAGCTCGCGCTAGACCAAGTTTTAAAACAGTAGAAGTCGAGTTTAGTTTAAGGGCTGCACTAAAAGCTTTTTTGGCTTTATCCGGTTGATTGTTTTTTAAGTATGATTCACCAAGTGCAGCAATTAACTCCGGAGAATTTGGATTTGCTTTTACGGCTTTTTCGTAATTTAAAACAGCTTTTGCAAAGTCCCCGCTTTTAAAGAAGCTCTCTGCATTTGTTAAATATTCTTGATAGGTTTTGTCTCCTTCTTTTGGAATATCCAATCCATCAATTTTTACAATATCTTTATCTTTTTCATTGGTTTCTACGTTTGTCAGTTGATTGATTGAATCATCCTCAACTTTATAGAACCTTGAGCCAATAAAGATTACTCCGGTCAAAATTATAACCCACATTATTATCAGAGTTTTTTTCATTTTGTTGCCAGATAAATATTTAGAGAATTTGCGAGGCATAAGCCAACGGCAATTGCATCGGCGGCGTCGTCAGGTTGTGGAACTTCTTTTAAATTTAATATCATTTTTACCATTTGCTGGACCATTTTTTTGTCAGCTTTTCCATACCCGCAAACAGCCATTTTAATTTCTAAAGGTGTGTATTCTGCTAGCTCTAAGCCGTTTTCCGTGAATGTATTAATTATTACTCCGCGGGCTTCCGCTACCGACATAGCGGTTTTGACATTGGTTTGGAAAAATAGTTTTTCTATAGAGGCCATTTCTGGTTGCCACTTTTGCACCAGTTCTTTTAAATCTTGTGATATTTGGTGAAGGCGAATGTTTTTTGCGAGTCCGGCGGCTGTCCTGATACATCCATAATCTAGCAGGGTGATTTTTCCATTCTGCTTTTCAATAATGCTGAAGCCGACTATTGCGACGCCCGGATCTATACCGATTATTCTCATATAATTAATAATTTATCATTCTTTTTGCCGACTTTTTGTTTTTTTAAGAATTCTAAAATTTTAGGCGTTCTTTTTTCGGGACTTAACTTATGTAAATCGAGAACAAAAATATTATTTAATCCCCAAACTAAGGTTAATTCTCTAGCTACTTTTTCGTTTTCTGCGATTACCGTTACTGGAGTGTAGCTGCGTTTTTGGGCTATATGTCGGGCACTTAAGCCGTCTGAGCTGTATACGACGATGCCGTCCAGCCCTGTATCAAAATTTTGCAGTTCTTTTTCTACGGTTGATGCTACTTTTGTAAGTGTTGCAGCTGCTTTAGTTGGGAATTTACCAATTGCAGACTCGTTAGAAAGCATAATGGCGTCGGTGTGATCAAAGACAGCGTTAGCAGCGTCAGATACCTCGGCTCTTGTTGCGCGTGGACTTGTGACCATAGAGAGTAAAACTTCTGTAGCGGTGATAACTGGTTTTGCGTAAGTATTACAAAGTGCAATGATACGTTTTTGAATTATTGGTACGTATTCAGCCGGAATATCTATGCCTAAATCACCTCGAGCTACCATAATTCCATCTGAGACTTGAATTATTTTTTCCAAATTATCGACTGCGAGTTTTAATTCAATTTTCGCAATTATTTGTGGATGATGGCTGTTTTTTTGAATTAAATTTCTGAGGTCATTAATGTCTTTTGCGGATTTCACGAAAGAAAGTGCCACGAAATCTACCTTATTCTTAAGCCCAAATTCCAAATCCTGCTTGTCCTTGTCGGTAATAGTTACGACATTATTGCTGATGCTTGGTAAATGTACGCCGGCTCGACTTCTTAATAGTCCGCCGCATTTTATTATGCATTTAACTTCTGTTTTATTTATGACTTTTAAAACTTTTGCTTCGATTAATCCGTCGTTAAAAAGGATGCTGTCATTTTTCTTTAAACCTTTACTGAAATTTTTAAATTGAATTGGAATTAATGCGATGTTTTTTTCTTTTGCTCCTGGTAAAACTTTGTTTGAGGTGAGAATAAAAAGGTCGGATTTTTTAATTTGTATTCCTCCTTCCTGCAGCATTCCTAAGCGGATTTTTGGACCCTGTAGATCTTGTAAAATACCAATTCTTTTGCCGGAAATTTTTTCTACCTTACGAATATTATTAATAATTTCTTGATGTTCTTTGTAGTCTCCATGCGAAAAATTCAGGCGGGCAACATTCATACCTGCTTGCACTAATTTGTGAATTTCTGTAACGGAATTACTCGAAGGACCAAGCGTACAAACTACTTTAGTGTTTTTGTTATACATGGATGAGGAGGAAATTTGTTTTGATTATAGCATAAATTTCACTAGAATAGTGCCAATTTAATTAAATCAAACTTATGGCGGAAAAAATCTTTTTGAAGGATGTTGCTCAAAATGTGGGTAAGGAAGTGATGATAGAGGGATGGATGTATAACAAGCGTGGAAGCGGTAAAATCTACTTTTTGGAACTTAGAGATGGTAGTGGAATTATTCAGGGAATTGTTTTTGTGAAAGCTGTTTCTGAAGAAGTTTTTAAGAAAGCGGAGGAGCTAACTATGGAGTCTTCTGTACGAATTACTGGTGAAATTACTAAACATCCAAAGCAAGAAGACGTATATGAATTGCAAGTTAAAGATATTGAAATCGTGCAGTTAGTTAAGGAGGATTATCCAATTGCAAAAAAAGAACACGGTCCGGATTTCTTGCTGCAGAATCGTCATTTATGGCTTAGATCTCCTACTCAACGCGCGATTCAGGTGGTGCGTAATACTTGTATAAATGGAATTTATGAGTATTTAAATAATAATGGTTATATAAAAATTGATGCGCCGATTTTGACGCCGAATGCTTGTGAGGGGACTACGGAACTTTTTGAAATGGAATATTTTGAAGAAGGCAAAGCTTACCTTTCTCAATCTGGTCAGTTGTATATCGAAGCGGCGATTTTTTCTGTTGGAAGATGTTTTGATTTTGGGCCAGTTTTTAGAGCGGAGAAGTCTAAGACTCGTCGTCACTTGACTGAATTTTGGATGATGGATGCTGAGGCGGCTTTTGTGGAACATGAGGGAAATATGCAGATTCAGGAAGGTTTGGTTGATCATGTGGTGAAAAAAGTTTTGAAAGACAACATGGCAGAACTGCTGATTTTGGAGCGTGATGTTGAACCTTTAAAAAAAGTTGAAGCGCCTTTTATTCACAAAACGCATACTGAAGTTGTGAAAGAATTACGTGAAATGGGATCTGATATTCGTGAGAATCAGGATCTTGGTGCGGATGATGAAACAATGTTAACAATGAAATATGAGAAGCCAATTTTTGTGGAAAAATATCCCGTGGAAGTAAAAGCTTTTTATATGAAGCGTGATCCGGCTGATCCTCGTTTTGCTCTATGTGCAGACCTTCTTGCCCCTGAGGGATATGGTGAAATTATTGGTGGAAGTCAGCGTGAAGATGATTATGATACTTTGCTTGGTCGTATTAAAGATCACAAATTATCAGTAGAAGCTTTTGACTGGTATTTGGATTTACGTAAGTATGGTTCAGTGCCACATAGCGGCTTTGGAATTGGCTTGGAGCGTTTAGTCGGTTGGATTTGTGGAAGAAAACACATCCGCGAAACTATCCCATTCCCAAGAACAATTGGTCGTATTAAACCTTAATAAATGAAAACTTCTCAACTAGAAATTTTGTACGAGGATGAATATATGCTGGCAGTAAATAAGCCCGCTAGGGTCATGACTGTGCCTGCTGATAGCAGAGCACAAAGTGCTCCGGCAGCTAAAAATTCACAAAATAAGTCTATGATCGAGATTGTGCAAAAAGCTTTTGAAGAAAAGGATTTTAGGCCTTATTTGCTGCATAGATTGGACATGGATACTTCTGGAGTTTTGCTATTTGGTAAAAATCCAAAGCATCGCAAAGAACTGGAAAATATTTTAAAAGATGAAAAAACTAAGAAATTCTATGTGGCTTTAGTTAGGGGAGTTCCACGTAATGCAACTATCACTCATGCCTTAAAAAGTCGTTATAAAGGTGAGGCTGAAAAACAAAAAGATAAGGAATCTTCTGCCGTTACTGACTTCAAGGTTTTTAAAACTTTTAGTCTTTGGAAAGGCCAGGTTTGCGCTATGGCTTCAGTAAAGATCCTTACTGGTCGTAAGCACCAAATTCGTCAACACTTCCAACATATTGGTTTCCCAGTAGTGATGGATGAAATGTATGGCGATAAGAATTTTAATCGTAGGTTTCGTTTACAATATGGTTTGAGTCGCCAATTCTTACACGCTGAAAAAATAGAATTTTTCCATCCGTTTTTGCAGAAAAACATTTTGATCAATGCGCCACTGGCCTATGATTTAAAGGCAGTGGTTGGCAAGATGAGCGGTAGAAGATAGCCTATTTTACGGTTACACTCTTTGCTAAATTTCTTGGTTTGTCGGGGTCGTTTTTGCGGAGGACTGCAAGTTGGTAAGCTAGAATTTGCACTGGGATGATGTTGACGATTGCTGAGGCGGCTTCTACGTCTGGGACGCGGATCCAGTAGTCGAAACTTTCGTGGTTTTCTGGGGCGATACCAATGATGTAAGCACCACGAGCTTTGACTTCTTGTACGTTTGAGAGAATTTCTTTTTTGCAATTATCGTTGGCAACAAGCGCTATAACTGGAGTGTTTTTTGAGATAAGAGCTAATGGACCATGCTTTAATTCTCCACCAGCAAAACCTTCTGCGTGGATATAAGAAACTTCTTGTAACTTAATTGCAGCTTCCAGGGCGATAGGGTAATTGATGCCGCGACCAATGATGTACATTGATTCTACGTGTTGGATTTTTTTGGCAATTTTCATGATGTGATCTTCGTACCTTGGGTTCAACATGTCGTTGATTTCGGAAGCAGTTCTGATCAATAGTTGTTTACCTTTTTCAATTCCACCGTCGCAAGAGTAAGCCAAAAGCATCAAAATGGCGATTTGAGAAGTTGTGCCTTTTGTTGAAGCTACAGCCTTTTCCTGGCCGGCTTTAATTGGGATTACGATATCGGAAGCACGAGCAATACTTGAGCCTTCCACGTTCACGATTGAGGCGATTTTTACTTTATGTTTTTTTGCGATTTCTATTGCTTCTAAGGTGTCGGCTGTTTCGCCAGATTGAGAAATTGCTACGAGTAAACTTTTTGAAGTTAAGAAGTCTTGATAGTTTGAGAATTCTGAACCAAAGGCAAAATTAATATGTTTTTTAGAGATCTGGGCAAAGAGGTATTGTCCTACCATAGCCACTTTTGCCGCTGTACCACAACCAATAAAATAAGTGCCAAAAGCACCTTCTATAGCTCTGGCTAGACTTTCGATTTTTGCTGGGTCCTGATTAATTGCACGATTTAAAGTGTCTTTTTGCTCCATGATTTCTTTGATCATGAAGTGTGGGAAGTCACCTTTTTCTGAACTTACTATATCTAATTCTATAGGGATAATGCGCTTTTTAATTTCTTCATTTGTAATGGCATCGAAAAATTTAATAGTCTTATTTGCTATCACTGTGATTTGTCCATCATCTAAATAAATAACGTTTTTAGTGTGTTGTAAGAATGCTGGAATGTCAGAAGCAATAAAGTATTCTCCCTTATCTTTACCAACACCAATAATAATCGGAGAACCTTTACGGGCTGCGATTAATTTGTCTTCGCCTTTTTTCATTACGAGAATTGCGTAGCGACCCTCGATCTGTTTAATAGCCAAACGTACGCTGTCTTCAAAAGGATGACGGCGGCATTTTTCTTCTATTAAATGGGCAATAACTTCACTGTCTGTTTGTGAAACAAATTTGTGGCCTTTGGCCTGGAGCTCTTTTTTAACTTCTAAATAATTCTCAAAAATTCCGTTATGGATTATTACAATTTCTTTGTTTTCAGAAAAATGTGGATGAGCGTTTGCTTTAGTTACACCACCGTGAGTTGCCCAACGAGAATGCGCAAAGGCGATATTGGATTCTCCCAAATTAAGATCTTTAATATTGAGATCTCCGATCTTGCCAATGTCTTTGTGAATTACGATTTCTGAAGGAGTTTGATAGGCTAGACCCCAGGAGTCATAACCACGATATTCTAGCGATTTTAAGCCCTCTATTGCGATATGAGGGGCGGTATTTTGAGGTCCGTAGTATGCGAATATTCCACACATAAAAATCTATTAATTAATACTGGTACATCAATAACACGGTGAGGCAAGAAAGGTTGTGGTGTGATTGTACTAGTCTAGAATAATGTCTTCAAGCCTTTTTTGGACTTTGGTGAGGCTTTTGTTGCCGGTTTTTGTTACGAGAATCATGTCTTCGATGCGGACGCCGAATTCGCCTTCGAGGTAGATGCCTGGCTCGATGGTGATGATTGAGTCTTCCTTTAGGGGAGTTTTGAAGTTTTCAGAAAGAGAAGGGGTTTCGTGGATGTCTAGACCTACTCCGTGACCGCCGGCGTGACCATATTGCTCGCCATAGCCAGCTTTTTTGATTATGTCTCTGCTCATGGCATCAGCCTCTGCTCCGGTCACGCCGGCTTTAATCTTTTTTATAGCATTCTCCTGTGCCTCTAACACTAAATTGTAGATTTTTGCCTGTTTGTCTGTTGGGGTTTTTGTAAAAAGCATTCTGGTCATATCTGAACAATAGCCCTTATATTTCATGCCCATATCTATCAAAATTATGTCGCCTTTTTTGAGTGGAGTATTATCTGGTTCGTGGTGAGGGCGTGCGGAGTGAGTGCCAAAGCCAACTATTGGATCAAAGGACATTTCTTCGGCTCCAAGCTGATGGCCGATTTCTTTAATTTTCCAGGCTAGGTCTATTTCGCGCAAAGGGGTTTTGTTAGCTGATTTTAGCCATTGCTGTATAATTTTTTTGATCTCCAGGAAGACCTGGCCGTTAATATCCTGACTTTTTTGAATAATTTTGATCTCTTCGGCTGTTTTAATCTCGCGGATTTTTTCTATTTCTCCAGATATATCTACGAATTTTGTTCTATTTTTTTGCGCGGAGCCCTTGTTGGTGATTTTTTGGAATCTTTTATATTGGCTAACGGTTAAGTTAGATTCTTCCATGCCTAAAATTTTGATACTGTGTTTTGCTAAGATTGATTGCCAGCTTTTTGCTAGTTCCGTTGGATTACGCCATACCCTAGTTATGTTTACTAATTCTATGTCTTTTTTGATAATACTTTTTGCACGTTCCATGTATCTAAAATCGGTAAAAAGGTATTTTTTCTTTTTAGTAAGCAACATAAACCCAGATGAACCGTTGAAATTGGAAAGATATTTAATGTTGGATTTGTCAGTGATCAGTTGCGCGTCGGAAGAGATTTTCATAATTTATAATGATAAAGAGTTGTTTCTTGTTTTTCGAATTTTTCTTATAAGTCTGGTTATTGGTAAAATAAAGGATATTTCTGTTTTGTTTCTCGAATTTTCCTTATAATTCTGATTATTAATATGAGAGCTGAAATTGATGTTGGGAAAAGTGCCAATAGGAGAGGTCCTAAACCATTTATATCTGAGTAGTTATGATGACTCCACATGTCGTCCAAGCCAAATAAATATAAAATGATTAATGCTATGGATATATACCCCAAATTAAATAATAAACTTTCAGGTAGAGATCCGTTTACTTCTTTTGCATTGATGTAATTTATTATGGCTAAACCTAGATAACAGATTATGAATATCATAAAAATGATAGTATCTGGCGCTGGAAAAAAATAATGAAAATTTGATGCTATAATACTTATAATAATGTAGTTGAGTGCTACTGCAGCATGTAAGATTGTTGCAACCCTGTATAGAGCTGTTTTTTGAGGTATATTCATATTAAATATTCTTCAAAAAGTAAGTAATAATTTCTTCAGTCTGGACCAACTCTGCTGGAATTGTGCGCAAAGTTTGAGCAATGTGATGACGCTGGTAGCCGAGCTTGATAAGGGCTTCTAGAGCCTCGTTATTAAGGTTTGGTTCGAATCCTTGGTAGTCACTGCTGAGTGCTTCCGGAGTTTCAATTTCAATTTTATTCTTTAATTCTAAGATAATACGCTTAGCGGTTTTTTGGCCTACTCCAGGGATTTTACAAAGGTATTTATCGTCTTCATTTAAGATGGCCGCTTTGATTTTTTCACTTGGCACATTTAGAATTTCCATCGCGGATTTTGGACCAATTCCGTTAATATTAATCATGGTTTTAAAGAACGTCATAGCCTCGTAAGTCGTGAAACCGTAGAGGTCAAACATGTCTTCGCGGATGTGGCTGTGGATGAAAAGTTCTATAGGTTGGCCAATGGTAATTTGGGCCATGTAAGTGGCGTTTAGGTTTACTAGATAACCTAAATTGCCTGTATCAAGAATAATTGTTTTTTCTGTTTTTTGGAGAACGCTCCCGCGTAAAAAAGCTATCATATTAATGGGTGAGTTTTTAGAAAAATAGCACTGCTTGAGGCAAAAGTAAAATTTAGGCTGTCTTGTTTTTTAAGAATTTTTTGAGGAAAGATTTTTTGAATTTTGAGAATGTACCAGCGGAGATATGTTCGCGTACCTCTTTCATCAAATCTGTCAAAAAATGGAGGTTGTGAATTGTGACTAGCCTGAGCCCTAAAATCTCTTCTTCAAAAAATAAATGGCGGATGTAAGCACGAGAATAATTCTGGCAGGTTTCACATTTGCAGTCTTTTTGCAGAGGATTTTTGTCGAATTTAAAACATTCATTTTTAATTGCAAAACGTCCATCTTCTTTCCAAAAAGCACCATGGCGGGACATGCGAGTTGGGTGTACGCAATCGAACATATCGATGCCTCTTTCTACAGCTTCGAGTAAATCTTCTGGTGTGCCGACACCCATTAAATAACGTGGTTTTTTTAGGCTTAAATGGGGGACAGTGGCTTCGATCATTTCTAACATCTGGTCTTTACTTTCCCCGACAGAAAGCCCTCCAATGGCATTGCCTGGCAGATTTAGAGCGTTGATGAATTTTGCGGATTCGATTCTCAAGTCTTTAAAAATTCCACCTTGGACAATGCCAAAAAGTGCTTGAGGATTTTTGGCCACGCCTACGGTGGGGATTGATTTTTTAGAAAGTTTTTGATGTTCTTTAATGCAGCGAATTAGCCAATTGTGAGTGCGTGTCATGGCTTTCTTAAAATATTCTTTGGTGCTATCGGCTGGTGCGCATTCATCAAAAGCCATAATAATATCGGCGCCTAAATCATGTTGGATTTGAGTGGCTTTTTCGGGAGTTAAGTAATGTTTTGAACCGTCGAGATGTGAACGAAATTCCACGCCGTTTTCATCAATCTTAACTGTAACTTTTGTCATTCCTTTAGTGAAGTTTTTGCCTTGTCCGAGCGAAAAAACTTGAAAACCTCCAGAGTCGGTAAGAATAGGATGAGGCCAATTCATAAACTTATGCAGACCACCCATTTTTTTAATTAATTGCTGAGTTGGGCGCAAGTAAAGATGGTAGGTATTGCTGAGAATTATTTCGGCATTTAGATTTTTTAAATCAGCAGGCGAAAGAGTTTTTACAGTAGCTTTTGTACCAACCGGCATGAAAACTGGTGTCTGGATTTTGCCGTGAGGTGTAGTAAAAACGCCAGTACGGGCTGAGGTTTTTTTGTCGCTGGCTAGAATTTTGAAATCAAACATTCATTGGTGTTTTTAGCTGCGGTCAATCTAGCATGAAGTTGGTTTGATGTTAAGCCGGAGAGGTAGCTAGGTGCATGTTTTCCACAGGGCTAGTTATTGCATCGAAAACTTTTTTGACCTGGCTGCTGATGCCACTGGCAATGCTCGAAACCCATTTAGCTGGGGTGCTTGCTGCTTTAAGTAGTCCACCTGCAACCCAGACGCTACCCAAGGTTTCTCTGCCGTTGTCTATAGTTCGATCTACACCTGTTTCCACGGCATCGTCCAATGCGTTTGCAGGAGTTTGAATTATTCTAGCACCAGTATTTAGGCCTGAAGTTAAGATGCGAGCTGGTTTTTTGAAGAAAGTCTTGCCTGGTTCAGTGAAAATTTCTTCTACATGTAACGTAGTTCCAAGCGTAGCGTCTACTACGGCTGCTGCGCCTTCTCCGATTGGTTCAATTATGTCTGTGGCTCTTCTTAAGACATTTCCTATTGTGCCATCAATTACGTTACCAACAGCACTTACCGCATTTGTAATAAGGCCTTCGTGTTTAACCGGAGCTTTTGCTTTATATAGAAAGCTGCGGAAAGAATTGAATCCACCTTTAATTCCATTCATAACGCCATCTATTTGGCCCCAAACCCAGTCGCGGGCTGCGGCTATTGGAGATTTATCTCTAATGGTTTCGGTTGCTGGTGTAGGATGGGCGGCATCAGCGTGTGCGGCTGGTGCCGCACCATGAGCTGCTTCTGGATGGGCAGTTTTGGCGTGGGCAGTTGTTGCATGTTCATCATGGTGTTCGCCATGTTTTGCAGCATCAGCTACGGCGGCATCGTTGTGAGCTTCCTGGGCACCGTGAGCTGGCGCATGGTCATGTCCATGATCTCCAGCGGGTGCTGGGGCGTGTTCGTCATGATGACCGTGGCTTTCTGGAGGGTGTGCCGACATTGCTAAACGTTAAGAGTGTTTTATAATATCAAAACAATGGAAAAAGTCAATACTTATACTGGGTTGGGGATTATGTTTTGTCCGTCGGGTTAACCCGAAAAATCTTAATTTACTTCCCCGAGGAATTGGACCAGGTGGACGTTAAGGCTACGGTAAGCCGTTAGTGGCATTTCGCGTGCCGTTTTCGGGGAAGTTATCGATAAATTAAATATGAGAAAAGTCAAATTTGCCAAATATTATTCTATGAAATATACGATCAAATGTGATTCCTTTTGGATTAAGCAATTGCCCTCTGTTGTAGGTATAGATCTGCTAAAACTAAGGCGGCCATGGCTTCGGCAACGGGGATTATGCGGGGAGCGAGGCAGCAATCGTGGCGGCCGAGGGTTTTTATTGTAGAATTTTTGCCTGATTTACTGATGGTTTTAAGTGGAATGCTGGTACTTGGCACGGGTTTAATTGCTAATCTGATAATAATGTCTTCACCTGTAGAAATTCCTCCTAAGATGCCTCCGGCGTGGTTGGATAAGAATTTTACTGCGCCGTTTTTAGCTGCGGGAACCGATGACTTCGTCATCTGATCATTGTTTTCACTGCCTTTTAGATTTACTGAATTGAATCCGGCGCCTATTTCTACGCCTTTAACTGCACCGATTGACATCATGGCTTTGGCTAATTCTGCATCTAGTTTGTCAAAAACCGGCTCACCTAAGCCTTTTGGTGGGTTTTTTATGATGATTTCTATGATTGCGCCTAGTGTATCTCCGCTACTAAATCTGGTTTTTTCTACAAATTTTTGCATTTTTGCGGCAATAATTGGATCTGCGCAGCGCATTTCATTCTTCTCAATATTTGCAATATTTTTTGCATTTAATTCAGCGGAGTTTTTAATATTTCCAACTTGAATTGTGTGACCAAAAATCTCGGTTTTATTCTTAAGCGAAAGCAGTTTTTTGGCTATAGCTCCAGCTATAACGCGTGACAGAGTTTCACGTCCAGAAGACCTGCCTCCACCGCGATAGTCACGGAATCCGTACTTTAAATCGTAAGTGTAATCAGCGTGGCCGGGACGGTATAATTCTTGAATATTTGAGTAATCTTGTGAGCGAGTGTCTTCATTAAAAACTAGCATGCTAATTGGTGTGCCGGTAGTTTTGCCTTCAAAAATTCCAGATAAAATTTGGACCTGGTCTTTTTCGCGACGGGTTGTGGAAACTTTGGAACCGACAGCCGGACGACGGCGATCAACTTGTTTTTGAATGTCGTTTTGGTCGATTTTTAAACCTGCCGGGCAGCCGTCAATGATGGCTCCCAGAGCTGGTCCATGGGATTCACCCCAGGTTGTAATTTTGAATAATTTTCCAAAAGTGTTGCCTGACATAAAAATGTTTAGATTGGACTAAATATACTGATTTTGCACTTTTTGTGCAAATGTGTTATAAATTATTCTTAAAATTTAATTAATTATTTATGTCTGTAACTAAACCTAGTGAAGAAGTTGAAGTTGTGAGGGTTGAAGAAATTGCGCCTGATGCAGTATCTAAGGGTGTTAAGGATGAAGTTAAGGGTGTTGCAGGAGCAGAGGCCATAGAAGCTGAGCCAAAATTGCGCTTGACGGTTAAGGCTAAATGTAAAAGTGATGGTCAGTATGTCGGTTTAAGTAAGGCGCAGAGGGATAAGCTTGGGGTTAATGTTGGTGATGCTGTTGAATTAAAAGATGTTGATGGAAAAATAATAGGAGTTCGTACAGTCGGTTTAGGATTAAAGGAGCTGGCTGGTGTGCCAGAATCTTTTAGTGCAAATGATGTAGAAATTGGTACGGTTGTTGATGTCGTTAAACCTAGGACTATTGAGAATAAAGCACTAAAATTACCACTTCAATTTGGTGCAGAGAATGATGAAAAACATGATAGAAGATCAAGTATTATCGGTACAAGATTTCCCAAATATAAAAAAGGTGAGTATTTAGTTTTACCTACGCCTCTTCAGAAAGATGTTACTGGGCAAAAAGATGCCTCTACTATAGCTTCAATTGCCTTGGGAGAAGTTCGAGTTGGTAATACTCAAATGGCTTTACCAATGGTTCCAGCTGGTTCAGCGTTTGCTTTGACTAGCGAAGCTGCAAAGGTTCTTGGTATTCCAGATAATGCAGGTGATCAAGTTGAGTACTTTGTAGATAAAGATGGAGTTTTGATTATTAATCAGATTACTAAGGCTGAAAAGTCTAACTAAGCAGCAACAAAAAATCCCCTGCAAATAGGGGATTTTAGATAATTTTGTGATTTTAGCTGAAGTTTACGCTTCTGTAGATTCTTCAGTTTCGGCAGCGGCGTCTTCTTCTTCACCTTTTTTAACTTTCTTGACCTTAGTTTCTGCAATTGCCTGAGCTTTTTTAAGCTTAGCTTTGAATTTATCTACACGACCTGATGAATCAAGAAGTTTCTGTTTACCAGTATAAAATGGGTGACATGCTGAACAGATTTCAGTTTGAAACTCTTCGCCTAGGGTTGAACCAGCTAGGTAAGTGGCTCCGCAAGCGCATTTAAACGTTGTTTGAAAATATTGTGGGTGGATTTCTGCTTTCATATTATGGCTTAATTATAGCTTATTTGATCAATTTAGCTGCAGCAATATACTTGAAGTAAATACCCATTGCAAGCAAAATTCCAGTCACGCTTAATCCGATTTGTTTATAGAACTCCAGATTCATTACGTTTAGTTCAAAATTTTTAGTAACTGTCTCGCCGCTATTGTCGGTAATGCTGAGTTGTACGCTGTGTTTACCTAGTTTATTGAAGTCAATATTTATGGCGTTGCCTTCTTTTATAATCTCATCGTCAACTTTCCATTGGTAACTCACGATTTCGCCATCTTCATCATAAGAAGGAGTGGCGTCAAAAAGCTGTTCGTTGTTGATATCCAGAGTGAAATCTTCGTCATCAAGGGCTATTACAGGTGGTTTATTTAGTGGGAATGGGTCTTCTGTGTCTTTTAATCCATCGTTATCATCGTCAATGTCAGAGTTGTTACCAATTTTGTCATTGTCTGTATCTAATGCTTCTTTTGAATCTAGTGGAAAAGCATCTTTTTTGTCTGTTACGGAATCTGCGTCTGTATCAGAATTTGATGGATTTGTGCCGGTGTTTTCTTCGTCTATATCGCTAATACCATCGCCGTCATCGTCTGTATCGGCAATATTCCCAATGCCGTCTTTATCGGTGTCTAGGGTTTCGTTTGGATCTAATGGCATTTCGTCAGAATTATCTGGTACGCCATCGTTATCGTCGTCTGTATCTGTATTATCGCCTTTGCCGTCACCGTCGGTGTCTTTTTTTTCTGCAGAATTTAATGGGAAGTGGTCTTCGCTATCTTTTGCTCCGTCACCATCGTCATCGTCGTCGGTGGCATTTGGAGTACCGTCGTGATCGGTATCTTGAACTACAAAGATATCATCTTCTATGCTGTTGTTACTTGGATTATCTAATTCTGGTTGCCATGGAAATATTTTTACTGAAACTTTGTGATTGCCAGCGCCAGGAGCCCAATCTATAAAAACGCCGTCGTTCTTGCCGGCAAAAATAGAAATAGCCTGATCTCCACCGATTTGTTTGCCATTGTCAAAAAATCTCACAACGCCAAGTAGGTCTTTTGAACTGAGGTTGCTGGCCGTGGCGTAGATTCTAACAGATCTGCCTTCTAAAAAATTACTTGTAGAAAAACTGATGTCTTTTAGGTCTATAGCCAAGTCGCCAGAAAAAGCTGCAAGGGCTACTTGTAAATTTAAACTTAAGCTAAGTATAAGGCTGAGAAGCCCAAGTTTGGCAAATTTTTTCATAGGATTGAGGTATTAAATTTACTTTTTAGCAGTTTCGTCTGCTGGTTCTTCTAACATTGTTTCAGTTTCACCTTCAGGCAGGTCTTCACCTGTATCGATATCGATGTGATCTATAATACTGATAGAAGCAACTTTGTCATTTGGATGCATACGCATTAGGTAAACACCCTGAGTTGCACGTCCCTGTGAAGGAATGTCTTTTGTATGCAATCTGATCACCTGACCAGCTTTTGAAATGATAATCATATCGGCGTCGGTGTCGTTGCTCAAAACTTTTGCACCAACTACTTTGCCGGTTTTTGCTGTAATATTAGCGGTTTTTACGCCTGTACCACTACGTCCCTGGAAACGGTAATTTTTTAATTCTGTCATTTTGCCTAAACCATTTTCCATGATGACAAGTAATTCTGCGGCATCGCCATTTTTCACCACGTCCATTTCTACAACGAAATCACTACCTTTTAATTTCATACCTCTTACTCCGATAGATGGACGACCCATTGGGCGCACGTCTTTTTCACCGAAACGGATACATTTGCCTTCGTGACTGATCAAGACTACTTCGTTGTTGTCGTCGGTTTCTTTTACCCATTCTAGAGAATCTGTATCACGTAATTTGATAGCGATTAGACCGCTCTTTCTAACGTTTTTAAAGTCTTCGACTGGTGTTTTTTTGATGGTACCTTTTTTGGTTGCCATGAATAAATATTGGCCAGTGAATTTTTCACCACCATTCATTATTGAAGTAACTGTTTCACCATCTTGTAAGTTTAGTAGATTTACAATGGCCTGACCTTTGGAAATTCTTGAGCCGGCTGGAATCTCGTAAACTGGTAATTGGAATACACGACCCTTATTAGTGAAGAATAAAAGATCGTCGTGGTTAAAGGCGAATTTGATTAATTTGATTTCGTCTTCTTCTTTTGTAGTACCACCGATGATGCCTTTGCCTCCACGATGTTGCGCGCGGAAAGTGCTTGAAGGTACACGTTTAATATAGTTTTCACGGCTTAGTAGAACGATAACCGGCTCGTTTGGAATAGTATCTTTTTGAGAAATACTATCCACGGCGTTGGCTACAACTTCTGTTCTACGTTCGTCGTTATATTTTTCTTTAATTTCTTTAAGTTCATTCTGCATGATTTTTAGAACTTTTTTAACGTCAGCAAGGATGCTTTCAAGTTCGGCGATTAGGGCCATTTTTTCTGCTAATTCATCCTCGATTTTTTGACGTTCGAGGCCGGCAAGTGTTTGTAATCTCATTTCGAGAATTGCTCTGGCCTGAATTTCAGAAAGTTTGAACTTTGTGATCAATTCTACCTGAGCGTCTTCTTTAGTTTCAGAAGCACGGATTGTTTTGATAACGGCATCAATATTGTCTAGAGCGATTTTTAAACCTTCTAAAACGTGAGCTCTTTCTTTAGCCATCTTGAGCTCGAATTGAGTACGACGAGTGATGACTTCTTTGCGGTGGCTGATGAAATGTTCCAAAACCTGTTTTAGGTCTAGTAGATGCGGCTGAATTTCGTCAACTAGCGCAATCATATTCATGTTGAAAGATGTCTGAAGAGCAGTCATCTTGAATAACTGATTGAGAAGTTTTTTTGGATAAGTGTCTTTTTTAAGTTCGATAACTACACGAATACCATCTTTGTTTGACTCGTCACGGATGTCAGAGATGCCCACAATTTTTTTGTCGCGCACTAATTCTGCCATTTTTGTAATTAAATTTGCTTTGTTTACTTGATATGGAATTTCACTTACTAGAATGTCAAAACGGCCACCTTTTTTTTCAACTATTTCAGTTTTTGATCTGATGACTATACCTCCACGACCAGTTGTGTACATTGTTTTAATTGCTTCGCGATTGTAGATGATACCGCCGGTAGGGAAGTCAGGGCCTTTGATAAATTGCATCAAATCGTCAATTGTGGCTTCTGGATGGACTGAAAGGTGCTGAACTGCGTCAACTAATTCTCCCAAATTATGAGGAGGAATTGAAGTTGCCATACCTACGGCAATACCTTGAGATCCATTAAGTAAAAGTTGTGGGATTTTTGTTGGAAGAACAACTGGTTCCATGTAGCGACCGTCGTAGTTTGGGCGCCAGTTAACTGTTTCTTTGTCTATGTCTCCAAGCATTTCGTCAGTAATTTTTTCCATTTTTGCCTCGGTATAACGCATGGCCGCAGGAGAATCTCCATCGATAGAACCAAAGTTACCCTGACCTCTTACGAGTTCATAACGCATGGCAAAATCTTGAGCCATACGAACCATTGAATCGTAAACTGCAGCATCACCGTGTGGATGGTACTTAGCCAAAACTTCACCGACAACCGCAGCTGATTTACGGAAAGGACCAGAGGAACGTAGGCCGATTTCGTTCATTGCGTGGAGGATACGGCGGTGAACCGGTTTTAGACCGTCTCTTACATCTGGAAGCGCACGTGAAACGATAACGCTCATGGCGTATTCAAGATAGGACGTTTCCATTTCTATCTGGATTTCGCGTGGTTTGACGTTGCTTGGCCCTTCGAAAAGTTCGAGTTTTTCTTGAGGGGCTTGGGCCGGCTTTTCGTTTGTTTCTTCGGATGGAGTTTGGTTTTCTTCTTCCTCGGGTTTGTTGTTTTCCTCAGCCTCGTTATTGGCTTTTGGGTTATTCTTTTTTGCCATCGCTTAAAATGTTAATTTGAAAAAATGATTTTTTTAATCTGGCGAATTTTAGCACATATTGCAGCTTTGAGAAATCGATCTTTTGGCTTGTGGTAGGAAAAACTTGACGAGACCGTCCGATGTGGTAGAATCGCTTCTTTGTAGTTTCTTGAAATTTCCGAAAAATGAATTTAGATCAGTATTTTAAACCAGTAGATGGGTTTGAGGATCCGTTAAGTGTTATTGCCACGGATTTAGAGTGGCCGAAAGATGAGAGGAGAATTTGGGTGCCAGAGAGTGATAGGCCTAGGATTCTGGCTAGGCAAGAAAATTTTTTGGGGATTGATAGGCAAGGTAGGGCCTACGGATGGCAGTTAATGAGGCCGTTGTATGACTTGCGCTGCGATGCCAAGAGTTATGCTGAGGAGTTATCCATAAGGCAGGGAAGTGGTATCAGGGAGATGTTTAAGGCTATGGCCAAACTTTGTGGTAGATCGCCGCTTTCTGTCTTGGATTTTGGCTGTGGGACTGGTTTTGCGATGAGTCATATGGGTGATTATAAAAGGCTGATTGATCCTGTTGTGGGAATTAATCTATTGGCATTTGATATTATTCGAGATGTGAGGGACAAAATTCGAGTGGCGGATGCGATTAATCTGGCTCCAAATTTAGAGCAAAATCCCGATGCGCGTTTTGATGCAGTGTTTGTAATTTTTGGGGCGAGTCATTATTCTCCATTAAATAGACGGCCGCATTCTCCTGATGATGATGCGTTTGCGAGAAAGATTGATCTGAGTTTTGGCAATTTGCAGGCACTTAATTTTTTGAAGGTAGGTGGTTTTGCTTTAATTAAGAATTTTAGGAACGATGCTTCTCTCAAGCTGCTTATAGATATGGGAATTTTGGCAAAAGTGCCTGAATTGGAAAAGTTTAAAAGACCGAAATCTAATGTCGGACCAGGGCAGGCTAATTTTGATTTGATTGACTATGTTTTAGATCAGGAGCCCGAACTGAATGTCTACAGGCTCATGAGACGGCCGACTCCAGCGGAGATTAAGGTCTTGTTGAAGCTGAAAGAGGATAATTGTTATACTGGTTTTTTGGATGCAAATTTCGAGGATTTTGGTGAAGATGAGTTGGAAGTACGGAATCCATTTTTACGTACCAGCAGTTTTGGTAGGGCGAGGGGGGTCAAGGTGTAATTTCTGGTGAGGAAGCTATATATTTGACCTGGATCAATTTGTCATCTTAAATCGATCTCCGGGGACTCGGTATGGCATAAAAGCAAATTGGGTCAAATCCTATCTGTAAAAGTGTTCGCGTGAACACGGCACAATACTAAAGTTAATTGAGTCAAGGCGGTCTGTGGTTGGGGCGGGGTGGGTGTATTGTGTTTTCTCGTGTTTTTTGGTAAAATAATATGATTTGTGAAATAAAAACTAAAAGAAATAAATGGAGCCAAATTCAAATACTTATAGCTTGGGTGGTAGTAATCCGCAGCCAGTTGATGCAAGTCAGCCCGTGGTTTTGCCGATTCTGCCAACTGAAGCTCCTGCAGCTAAAGGTATTTTTAGTCTAGACCCTTTGGCTAAGCCTGAAACTCCAGAGTGGTTGAAGGATGCTTCTGCGAGCCAGGAAAGTAATTCGAATAAGATTGCGGATGTGGGGGAGAGTCAACCCGCGATTGTGGCGAGTGAGCCTTTGGCGGAAGTGAAGCCTGCAGAAATTGTGGTTAGTGAGCCGATTGCTGAACCCGTGGCTGCTGAGCCGGAAAAAGTAATTCTAAATTTTAAAGACAAAAAACCTAATGATGCAGAATTGGGTATGGACCCTGCGTCTAATGTTCATGTAGAGCCGTCCATGGTCGTCGTAGAAAAGGCCGACAAGGAGGCTGCGGTAAAGATGACTGGAGCTGGTTATGATCCTACGACTGGTAAAAAAGTTGAGGAGGTGACTCCGCAAGTAGTTGAGGGCGCGGTTGTGGTAGTGCAGTCGGTTGTGCAAAATACTGATGTGGCTGAGCCTGTTGTGCCGGTTATGGCTACGGTGCCTGTTGCGCCCGCGGAAATTCTGCCACCAAGTGATGCTCAGATTGAGGCTGCGGAAGTAAAACAGGACGCTGTTAACGTGCAGACTGCTCAAGTGCAAGCTCAAAAAACTGCTAAGGAAAAAAAATCTATTTTTAGTAAATTGAGTTCTTTATTTTCTTTTAACACAAGTGCTCATAAGGAGGCTGTGGCAAAGGTAGATTCAAAAGACGCGGCTAAAATTTCTCAACAGGAAAAACAAAAATATATAGAAGCTGAAAAAATTTACCAGGAAGGTTTGACTGCGATTAAAGATTTGATTGCTCCGGCTTCGATGGAAATCCAGTACGATAAGTTGCGTATGGATGGGGTTTACACTCAGTCGTTTTATGTGTTTTCTTACCCACGCTATTTGGATGTAAACTGGTTGGCGCCGGTGATTAATTTTGATGTAACTATGGATATTTCTCAGTTTATCTATCCGATAAATTCTGGAGATATTATGAAAACTTTAAAGAAGAAGGTTGCGCAAATGCAATCAAGTATGCGTATTAATGCAGAAAAAGGTCAGGTGCGTGATCCGGCTTTGGAGACAGCTTTAGAAGATGCCGAGGTCCTCCGAACTGAGATTCAGCGTGGACAGGAAAAATTCTTCCAGTTTGCTTTGTACTTTACTTTATATAGTCAGAGTGAGAAAAAATTGGAAAAAATTACTAAACAATTGGAGAGTTTACTTGCCGGTAAATTGGTAATGGTAAAACGTGCTCAGCTACAGGCCGAACATGGACTAAATGCGACTTTGCCGCTTGCGTTGGATGAGCTTTATGTGATTCGTAATATGAATACGAGTCCACTTAGTACGAGTTTCCCTTTTACTTCTTCAGATTTAACTTCTGATAAAGGTATTTTGTATGGTATCAACCGTCATAATGATAGTTTGATTATCTTTGATCGTTTTGCTTTGGAAAATGCCAATAGTGTGGTTTTTGCCAAGTCTGGTGCCGGTAAATCTTATGCGGTGAAATTGGAGATTTTGAGAATGATGATGATGGGTACCGATGTGATAGTGATCGATCCGGAAAATGAGTATGAGGATTTGACCAATACGGTTGGTGGAACTTATTTACGTTTGAGTTTGAATAGTGATAGACGTATTAATCCTTTTGATCTGCCAAAACCCGTGGATGGTGATGAAGTGCAGCCGGGAGATTTGTTGCGTTCTAATGTGATTACTTTGCATGGGTTGTTGAAGTTGATGCTTGGTGCGATGACGCCAGAAGAAGAAAGTATTATGGATAAAGCTTTGATTGATGTTTACGCGCTTAAAGGTATTACTATGGATCAGGTTGACCCTTCTAGCTTCGAACCTCCTACAATGGAAGATTTGTATAGAATTTTGGGGTCTTTGACTGGTGCGGAGAGTTTGGTACAGAGACTTTCTAAATTTACTGCCGGTACTTATTCTGGAATATTTAACAAACCTACGAATGTGAATTTGTCATCTGGAATGATGGTGTTTTGTATTCGTGATTTGGAGGACGCTTTACGTCCGATTGCGATGTATATTATTTTGAATTACATCTGGAATAGCGTTAGAAGCGAGCTTAAAAAGAGAGTCCTTGTAGTGGATGAGGCCTGGTCAATGATGCAGCATGAAGACAGTGCTAGATTCTTGTATGGTTTAGTAAAACGTGCACGTAAATATTATTTGGGTGTGACTACCATTACTCAGGATGTGGAGGATTTTATTAAGAGTGATTATGGTAAGCCAATTATTACCAATTCTTCAATGCAGTTATTGTTGAAACAGTCACCAACTGCGGTGGATATGTTAGCAAAAATCTTTAATTTAACAGACGGTGAAAAGTACGTTTTGTTGAATAGTGGTGTTGGGCAGGGTCTATTCTTTGCAGGTAATAAGCACGTTGCCGTACAGGTAATTGCTTCTTATACAGAAGACAAGATCGTGACTACAAATCCAGAAGAAGTTTTGAAGGCTAGGGAAGTGGCCTAAGTTTTAAAATTCTCTTTAAAATTCTTTAAGAGCTGCATCTAGCTGAGCGTCTCCGTTGCCTGTTTGAGTTACTGTTTTATCTGGCGTGATGCCTTTTTCATTGATGCTGTGGCCGTTTGGGGTGAGCCATTTTGAAATAGTGTATTTAAAGAGAGCTCCGTCGGTGTAGCTTTTTAGCTGTTGGACGCTGCCTTTGCCAAAAGATTTAGTGCCGATAATTGTTGCTAGTTTGTAGTCTTGGAGTGCGCCAGCCATGATTTCTGAAGCTGAAGCTGAGCCTTCGTTAATTAATACTACTGTTTTTTGGCCTGACAGTAATCCCTGACCGTTGGCTTTGTAATCTTCGGTATGATTGTCGGCATATTGTAGTTGTACCGCTGTTTGAATTGTTTTGCTGAATTGGCTGACCATTCCTACTGATACGTCCAAATATCCACCTGGGTTGTTGCGTAGATCTATAATAAATCCGTCAGGGTTGCTTGCCAGCATGGTTTTGCCTGCAGCGTAAAAGTCGTCACTGGTTTTAGAACCAAAAGTTAAAACAGAAATGTAGGCGATTTTTTTGCCACTTGGGCTTGTTAGGATTTCGGATTCTATGCTATTGGTCATAATAAATTTACGAACGACGTTGAATTCCATCTCTTTATCTCCGCGTAAAACTGTAATTTTTACCTGACTGTCTTTTGGTCCTTTAATTTTTGATGAGACCGTTTCCAGGCTTTCGCCAACTACGCTTTTGCCATCAATTTTGACTATTATGTCCGCAGCTTTTAGGCCGGCTTTTTCCGCAGGAGAATCCTTAAAAGGTGAAATTATTGTAATGTTATTATTGATTGTTTCGATGATTACTCCAATGCCTTCGTATTCGTTATTAAGAAGTTTTAAAACTGAACTTTGGGATTTTGGCTCTTCGAAGGTAGTGTATTTGTCGCCGCTTTTTGTGGCTGCGTTATCTACAAGTGCTTTGGTTGCCTTGTTGATTAATTCTTTTTCATCAAGTTTGTCCTTGTAGTAAAAATCTTTTTTGAGACTGTTCCAGACGTCAATGAAGTTGTTTAAAACTGGGTCTGTTGAGCCGGTAGTGATTTTAACCGTCACTGGTTTGTTGGTGCTATTTGATTGGTTGCCGGTTGAGTTGTTGCTGTTAGTTTTGATCTGGTAGAGATAATGAGCTAATTCGCCTTTAGTTATTCTCTTTGCAAGTTTGAATTTTGTAGGCTGGTCTGATTCTAAAATTTGTAAATTTGCCGCTTTGTAGGCTAGGGGAGCGTTGCTTGAATCTGGGCCAATGTCTTTGAAAGGGAAATTTGTTTTGTCAAAAAAGTAGTCTGTACCAACTCCAAGGGCATTAAAAAGTACTTGAAGTGCGCGACTTTTGCTAACTTGCTGGTCAGGATTGAAGGTTGGATTTAGGCCTGAAGGCTGTAGTAATCTGAGTTTTAAAGCTGTTTGAATATAAGGTGCGTATGGAGAAGTCGAGGTCAGATCGCTATATGGGATTGGAGTGTCTTTGTTTAACTCTGCCTGGCTATAGGTTAATAGGATTTTATATAAATCTTTGTTTGTTAAGAGCTCATCTGGTTGGAAAGCCTCGTCAGTAATTGGTAGAAGGTTGAGCTCGTAAAGGCTACTTATTTCTTGAAAATATAAATGGTCGGAATCTACGTCAGAATAAAATGCCAATGCCGAATTTAAGGGAATTAGTAGCGCAAAAGCTGCTATGCTTAGGTTGAATATAAAACGAGAAAATATTGTTTTCATATGGAGTTGAGTTGAGGTTTGAAGTATTTGCCGGGCTATTTTAATCCAATATTTTAGCTTTGCTTTACTGGTCGACTTGATTCTCGCGGCTAATTGTTGTATAGTATGGAATGTAAATCTATTAATTAAACAAAAATAAAAATGAAAAACGTAAACGCCATTCATTGGCAAGCTCACCCTATGGTAATCTTTTGGTTGGGAATATTAACTGGTGCCGTAGCTGTGGCGCTTATTTTCTTTAATAAGAATATGAGTCCTTCAGATTACAGCTCTGCAGTTTTGAAAACTAAACCGGCTCAGGTCCAGGTACAAAAAAAGGCTGTAGAAAAAATTGCCAAACCAGCCGTTCAGCAAGCTATACAGGTTAAGGCGGTGAAAGCTACAACTGCAAAGAAAGCTAAAGCTGAGAAGGCATTGCCTATGCCGACTGGTAATAAATCATTGCCTATGCCAACTGGTAACTAACAATTTAATCAAAAGAACTAATCTCTACTCTGAGATTAGTTCTTTTGAGCCTTGTAATTTTTTCAGTTTATTTAAGCCAGATACTCTTCTGCTTACTTCTCCAGTATTGTCGGTGTGATTTTTTGCCATTGCTAAGCCTGCGTCAGATCTTTCAGGTTTAAGCATAGGATATTCTGTAAAATTTGTTACGTCTGGAATTTTTACATCTTCACCTTTTGCATTTCTTAGTTCATTAATCCCTAAATCTCTGACTGTAGTCATTATGTGGCCAATTTGAGAGCTGCCGTAGTAGGCATATACCCCTTCATATCCAGTGTGATTATTGAGCTCGCTGTTGTGACTGGGATTCTGCATTAACCAGTCAAATGCTTCTAGTGCTGTTGCAATATATGGGCTTATGGCTTTTTGTAAACGCTTTATTTCTGCTTGATTGTCGATTTTCATGGCCATGTCGATTTGTGCAGTATAATCTTGCGCCAAGGTTGCGACTAGTCTCACAAGATCCATTCTTAGAGGTAACTGAAATAAATCTTCTGGTGGTAGTTTGTTTATTGAGGGCAATCCATTTTCTAATAAAACTTTAATTGCTGATTCTATTCTGGATCTGATAATTCTTCCTCCTTCATTCTGTTTCATTTTAAACATTCTATCTGGATCTGGTTTTGCTATTCCAGTAATGAGCAGGGATCTGGTTTGCTGCATAGCTGCTCTAGCTTCTTCTCCTGGAGCCTCCATTTTACCTGCTACTCTTCGTGCTTCTCCGAAAGCCTTTGCGGCTTGTTGATGTTGCCCTAAAAAGGCTAACAATCCACCTTTTTGGTCGTGAAGTGCTAGTTCATCTATTGTTGAAAGTTTATCGCTTGATTCTCTGTTGTGTCTATCTATTTCTGTTATTTCGCGGAGAGCCTGTTGCATCATGGCAATTTCTTCTCTTAATAAGAAACTTGGTTCTACCGAAACGTCTCCATCAACTATTTTGCCACCCGTAGATTCTGTTCCGTCGTTTTCCAATCTCTTTCTAATTGTTTCTGTCCTAATTCTAATGGCTAGACGTTTTATTCGAGGGTTGTTTTCTACTAATGTTGGATTTTTTTCAAGAATTTCTATTGCCGTTGAGAACTCATCGGTTTTTAAGTAGTATCTTAATTGTAATTCGACATTTTCTTCTTCAGTCAGGCCGCCAATTTCTTCAATTGCTGCTTTATAGTCTGTGAGTTTTGGTTTATCACATTGTACATAGGCTGCGTCAAAAGCAGTTTTGTAAACAGCTTTCAATTCATCTCTATCCAATAGGCCAGATTTTTCTAATTTTACCAAGGTAGCACATGTTGCATGGACATGCTTAAATCTACCAATTATAACACCGTTTGTAAGAATGCTTTTTAAAGAGGCAATTGCAGTTGCTAAAATTGGAATTGGTATTGTTGAGGGGTCTATTGCTCCTGTTGTTAGATCTTGTACTGTTTTTGCAACTGCTCCACCGTGCTCGGATATATTAAGAGCTGTAAAGTAACCGTTGCTGTAAGCTTTCATTCTATCTGCTTCACTTAAGACTTTTGTGGAAAATTTGTTGTATTTTATCCAGAATTGTTCGTCTGAAGCTGGGGTTACCCCTGCGGCATGTTGTAATAAGCTGAATTTTACACTATCAGGAATAGATGGATCTGTTTCTAATTCTTCGAATAGGAGTGTAGATAATGCAATTCTTTTATCATCAGGAATTGTGCTTAGGACTTTGTCTCTTAAGGTATCGTGTTGAATTTTGACTTCTCTATCATTTCCTGAATAAAGATATCCGAGTCTTTCCAGTTTTCCGATGATTTTGTCATAACTTGATTCAGAACCAAAACTATCAAGGCTGGCAGCTTTACTCGCAATTCTTTCAAAAACGGCCATCGGTACAGTTTTTCCTAACATGGCCATAGAGGCTAGAATGGTTTTTTCATGGTCTTTGAGGTTTCTTAGTCTATCTTCTTCATACCTTTCAACATCTCCGCTTGATTTAAGATCCTTTTCAAAAAGGTCTTTTGCTGCTGGTTTTAATCCAACTTCATTTTCTGTTTCATCTAAATATTGATCAGTATCTCTAAGTAAAATTTTTATTAAGCCAGACATCTCTAGACCAGTTCTACATCTTGCTGCTAAAAGTTCATTCCAATGGTCAGTTAATTTTTTTGGTTGGCCACTTGAATTGACACCACGTTCTTGCAATGCCTTCACTACATATTCTCTAGAGATGGCAGGATCTTGTAGTTTTAGTTTTGGATCTCCGTTTTCATCTTGCAGATAAACTTCTTCAGCTTTATCACCTAGTGATGCAGTTAAATCATTTAACGATGTGGACTTTTCTTCGGCTTCAGGTCTTTGGCCAATGAGTATTCTGATATTAGGATTTTGGCTAAGTCCATGAATAAAATCACAAATTATTGGGTCGCTAAGTGTGTCACCGTGGTGGAGATCATCTATACCAAAAACTAGGTGTCCTTCGGTTTTTGCTATACGCTCTAGAGCTGTTCTGGACCATGATGCAATGCGTTTTGCTCCCTCGTCAGTTTCGGCGAATTTCATTTTTTCATCTAGAGGTTTTTCGGCAAATTGGATTAAAGCAGATCTTTCCAGACCTGGATATAATTTTGGGTGATTTCCTGCTCGCTCCTTTAGATCAGTGGCAGTTTGATTGGCAATACAAAGGATACCGTTACCTGGGAGGTGTTCGCCTTCAACTTGAATAGATGTTACAACCATGTTTCTTAATTCTCTCTTTAGCTTTTTGATCATAGTTGATTTAGCAGTACCGGCTTGTCCCATTAAGAGAGTGACTCGTTTGTCGCTGTCTGGGCTCAAGTTTTTTACTACTTTGTCGTACTCTTCTTTAAGAGCAACTAAGTCATTTGGGCTACCTTCTACTGGTTTTTCCTGAACTTTTGATTTTACTGAAGTAAGTTTTTTGTATCCAGTTATGCCTGGTATGGTATCTGTCGCTATTTCTACGGTTGTTCCATCTCTACCTGTTCTGATTGAATCTTCAAGCCCATCGGAAATTGTAACTCCATGAGCTAAGAGTTCATCTAGATCTTTTGCTGCAGGGTAATTTTCTATAGTTGTTTGTTCACCGTTGCTAATTAATTTGCCCTGTCTTAAAACTTCAGATGCTCCAATACTTTGTAAAAAGGCTGCTAGCTCACTCAAGTAACTTCCGGAACGTTCTGTTAAAGGCGGTAAAACTATATGTCCTTTGTTGTCTACCATTGCTGCATAATCTGGAGATCTTAGAATTCCGCTAAGAGCATTTATTAATCTTGGTTGTTGGTCTGGATTTAAAGCATGTATATCAATGATGATATAATTTGCTTCATTTGATCCATCGGGCACGCGGTCGATTAATTTTTTTGCGTTGTCCAGGTTTTCTGTAGGAATTTGATCTGGATCTAGAGTTGTAGCTGTTTGCCCGCTTGGAATCTTGTTAAGGGCAACGTTTACTGGCCCGGTGGGTTTGAAGTTTGTTGCACTTAATTGAGTTGGTTCAGTTGTTGTGTAGAGACGTTTGTCTAGAGAAAACATGTTGATTCCCAGCCCCACAACTGGTTTTTGTTGGTGGCTGAAGTTTAAACCACAATTGATACCGGTATCTTGTAATGCAACTGTTAATGGTACTATATTGTGAAGGTCAATTAGGAGAATGTTGACGGTAATATTTTCGTCTTGATCACTGCTTACTGGTTTGTTAAGAGGTAAGGCTCCTCCAAATTCTCTTATTAACCCTAAAAATCTAGTATAATCTGCTTTTTTTAAAGTTGCAGTTATAACACCTGCTTTTGCGGGTAATTCTCTGATTTCTGCGGCTTTTGAACCAAATCCCAAAAAGGCAGCGGCTTTTTGACGTGGATCCTTTAATTCGGCTAGTTTTTCAGCATTTGTTTGAGCTATGTCTGCGGCTTCATCTCCTGTTTCATCTGCAATATGGCCTGCTTCATCATTAAAAAAGTCGTATGTTTCTGTTGGTGCTCGTTTAGGTCCTCCAGAGAGCTTATCTACCTCGCCGCTCCCGTCTTTGTCTACTATGCTGCCCATATCTTAAGTTTTTATGGTTTGGCTATGGATTGTACAACTTTTATTACTTATTGCAAGTAGTTGTTGTTTTTAGCCCGGTTTTTGGCTTTACAGCATTGTGTTTTCCTCTGTTTTTTGGTATAATTTGGGGATTTATTTCAATGCGAAAGCTGAGTCGATTTATGGCTAATATACAGAAAATTCAGAATAATTTAACAGTAAATCTCATAAAATCTATAGTTTTTATGTTGATTGCTGCCGGTGTTGTTGTGGGTAATTTTTTTGTGGAAAATAAATATGCTTTGACTCAAGAAATGACACAAAAGCAGTTGCAGAATTTTGACTATAAAAATGACAATATTCTTCAGGAAAATGCGGTGATTCGCTTTGATCAGGCTGCAGAAAATGATCTTGTGGTGCTAAAACCTAATATTTTTGATTTTAAAGAAGGTAAGTTGTGGGCTGACTATAGCCGTAGTTCCGCAAATGTTAACTTTTTGGTGGAAGGTAGAATAGTCATTATTCCAAAACAGGCAACTTTTGATCTTGCCTACAATGGTACAAAGCTTGATTTGCACGTTTATGATGGGGATGTTTATATAGGTTTTCTCGAGGAGGATATCGTTGCTGAGACATACATGGACGAATATGATCCGGTTTTTATGAATAGAATGTTGGTGCCAAAGGGTAATCAGGTTGCTATTCCAGCTAAAAAAATTGATGAGAGAATTGCGCCGCTGCTTTATTCTAAATTAGTAAAAGAATTTAAATATGCTTCCATTAACAGCAAAACTCTCGAGTCAGAGTGGGTGAGTGTTAATCTGCAAAAAGACAAAACTCTTGCCGATGGTTTAAAACAGCAATTTGCCTCCAATGTCATTAAAAAAGGTGCTCAGGCCAGGGAAGGATTTCTTAATTCTTTTTTATTTTGGTCTGAAGAAAACCTTTCTTTTATTCCGGAAAAGAAAAATGCCATGTTATTGAATCATCTTTTTGCATATTTGGATGATGCGATTTTGGCTGCAAGTAGCGGTGATAAGGAAAGTATGGAGGTTAACTTCACGGCTTTTGACAGATATATGGACACTTTGCCTACGGACGAAAATTTGACTTTGCAGGTAAATGAAAAACTCGATATTTACTGGCGTGATTTACTTTTGTTTGAGCCGGATGAGGGATATTTCCCGGTTTATAAATTCATTACAGAAAAAAAACTCAAAAATATTGAAGCGGTTTATGAAGTTATGCCAGTTGCCTGGAGCAATATCTACAGTGCTGCAGCGGCAAATTCTACTCTGGCTCTTGAAACTTTGGATGCTTACTACAAAGATTTTGAAAAAACTCTTAAGCAATTAGAGGCAAAAGACAGCGAAAAATATAGAATGTATCTGACTTACCAGAGTCAACTTTTTGATAATTTGTTACTGGATAATGCGGTTTTTTATCGCGATGCTTACTTTTCAATTAAACATAATTTGGAACAAAACTTGTTGAAATTATATGAAGACGGCCAGTTGAAAGATGAATTGAAACAGGCTTTTATCAGTAACAAGATCAACTTTTTAAAACGTTTGAAGGTTTACTTTTTTGCTGGAGAATTGGATGTGCGTGAGACGAAAGAGATTTTTAGACGTTTGGTTTCTAATGTAAATGATTTGATGCCACAAAAAAATTCTCAACTCGCGGTGATTGAACTTTTTGAGCAGCAGTTAGCGGATATTGATGATTTCTGGGGATTTTTGGGAAGTACTGAATATCATTCCAACATTCATGGTGTGATCTGGGAAGAAAGATACGAAACTTATATTAAAGAAAGAGATACTATTTTGAGTTTTATTGATTTGACTCAGGATGTTTTGGGTGAAGTTACGGATAAAAAAATGTCTGAGTTTGAGATTATTCAAAAGATTGAAGCTACACTCAAGGCAAATTCTCAAGTGGGAGATTTAGAAGTTGGAAAGTTGGAGAGCCTGGATCAGCGCTACGTAAAGGTTAATTTGGTTTTGGGCGGTTATCCGGTTGAGGCGCAATTTGATCGTGATGGAGAAACTCTAAAAGACGTTAAAGTTTATGGAGAATTGATTACCGAAAATGCGGTTAGGTTAGATAGTTTGCTGGCGATTTTACAGGAAAAATTTGCTGATTTGGCGGGAGAAATCAAAGCGGGTGATGAAGAAATTACTCTAGAAACTGCCGCACAGAGAATTGCGAAAGCCTTTGTTGTAAAAAAGTTAGCTGCCGTAGGTTTGTCTGTAGAAATGAAGCAGGTCACTATTATTAATGAAAAAGATTTTATTTACAGAGTTGAAGGGGTGATTTTAAAGACTGGAAATAGTGCCAAAATTACTTTTGATTTTGCAATGAATGGAGAGCTTGCGACTAATGTTTTTGTTATGAAAAAGGGTGATCCACAGGTTTTGAATGGTGAATATAGTTTGCAACAAGTTGCGGATATGGCTGATCCTGATTTTGATTTTAGTACCTTGGAGGATGAGGAAAATAGGGCTAATTCATCTGAGGAAGATACGGAAGAAGAGGAAGCCTCTAGTAACGAAAACTCAGATAACCTTGGAGAATCGGATTCAAAAGATTTGGGAATTACTGATGATGCCGATTCCAGCTCTACGCAAAGCGAAGAAGGCGATGTTTTTGGGCCACCAACCGGTAAAGTTTTGAGATAGGCAAAATTTCTCCTGACAAAATTCAACTCTTGTGATAAAGTGCAGCTCGCATTCTAACTCAAGTTTTAAGTATGGCTAATAATACTACATCTGCAAATAATTATAGTGCTGATCAAATTCAGGTCTTAGAAGGTCTACAGGCCGTTCGTAAAAGGCCTGGTATGTACATCGGTTCAACTGATGTTACTGGTCTTCATCATTTAGTTTGGGAAATCGTGGACAACGCAATCGATGAAGCGATGGCTGGTTTTTGTACAAATGTTATGGTTAACATTCAAAAAGATGGTGGCCTTTCTGTAGAAGATAATGGTCGTGGTATCCCCGTTGATGTTCATAAAAAAACAGGTAAATCCGCTTTGGAAACAGTTATGACCGTGCTTCATGCCGGAGGTAAATTTGGTGATGGTGGTTATAAAGTTTCAGGAGGTTTGCATGGTGTGGGTGCGTCAGTTGTAAATGCGCTTTCTGTAACTACAATTGCAGAAGTTTATCGTGATGGCAAAGTTTATCAGCAGACTTACGAACGTGGTACTCCGGCTGGAGACGTTAAGTCTATTGGCAAGAGTGATAAGCAGGGTACTAAGATTACTTTTTACCCAGATAAAGAGATTTTTGAGAGTGTGGAATTCATCAAGCCAACAATTCTAAATCGTATGCGCCAACAGGCTTACCTGACAAAGGGTATTACGATTTCAATTGCTGATGAGCGTGATGAAAGCCAATACCGTTTTTATTTTGAAGGTGGAATTAAATCTTATGTTCAGCATTTAAATAAAGGCAAAGAGCCAATTGGTGGAGCCATTGTTTATGTAGAAAAAGAAGTGCCGGAAGGAATGATAGAAGTTGCTCTGCAATATAATACAACTTTTCAGGAAACTATTTATACTTTTGCAAATAACATTCACACAGTTGATGGTGGTATGCACTTAACTGGTTTTAAATCTGCTTTGACTCGTACGATAAATAGTTACGCTCGTAAGCAGGAAATTCTAAAAGAAAAAGATGATAATTTATTGGCCGATGATGTGAGAGAAGGTCTTACGGCAATCGTTTCTGTGAAATTGGCAAATCCTCAGTTTGAAGGTCAGACAAAAGGTAAACTTGGAAATGCAGAAATGCGAACTGCTGTAGAAACTGTTTTTGCAGAATCTTTAGCTCAATATTTTGAAGAACATCCGGCTGATGCTCGTGCTGTCGTTGGTAAATGTACATTGGCGGCTAGGGCGCGTATGGCAGCTCGTGCGGCGCGTGATACGGTAATTCGTAAAGGTGCGCTTGAAGGAATGACTTTGCCTGGTAAATTGGCGGATTGTTCTAGTAAAGATCCATCTGAATCAGAATTATTCATCGTTGAGGGTGACTCAGCGGGTGGTAGTGCAAAACAGGGTAGAGATCGTCATATTCAGGCGATTTTGCCTTTGAGAGGTAAGATTTTGAATGTTGAGCAGGCTCGTCTTGATAGAATTCTTGAGAATAATGAAGTTAAAAATCTTATCATTGCGATGGGTGTTGGTATTGGAGACAGTTTTGATGCGACTAGATTACGTTATCACAAAATTGTAATCATGACCGATGCCGACGTTGATGGTGCGCATATCAGAACTTTGATTTTGACTTTATTCTACCGTTACTTTAAATCACTAATTGAAGGTGGTTACATTTATATTGCTCAACCTCCTTTGTATAAAGTTGCTCAGGGTAAAAGCGTGAATTACGTTTACAGTGATGAAGAAAAAAACAACCTGACTAAGGGTTTTGCCAAAGATGCCAAATTTAGCATTCAACGTTATAAGGGTCTTGGAGAAATGAATCCGGATCAGCTTTGGGAAACGACTATGAATCCTTCAAATCGTGTGATGCTGCAGGTTACTATTGATGATGCTGAGCGTGCTGATAAAGTTTTTGACACTTTAATGGGTGCAGAAGTTATCCCCCGCAAAAAATTCATCCAGGCCTACGCAAAGAAGGTGAAGAATTTGGATATCTAGTAATTCATCATTCTATATTGGAGTATTGAAACCAAGATGAGTTGAATTATTGCTAAACTTATACCCTGACGGGCGTATGTTTTTTTGTAATTTTTTTCTTTGCCCAGACTTATAATTCCAAGGCTAATAGCGATAACTGGAAGCCCAAAAATTAAGAGATAAAATAATAGATCAAGAGGTAGTTCTGCCGGATTGCTAGTCAGGGATATGTTGTCATAACAACCTTTGCCGTTGCATTCTCCTAAATCTGAAAAGAATCTTGCGAATCCCCATAATAAATTTGGAAATACAAAGTTAATCAAAAATAGACCGAAAGGAATTGCTGCAAAGATTAGTGAAGCCATGCCGATTTTTGCATAGCCTTCTTTTTTAGTTTCAGTAGTTTTTACTTTATTTGATTCATTTATCATGACTTTAATTGATCCAGCAATAATGCCTATAATAAAACCCAAAGGAGCCAGAAATATGGCTAAAAGAGGTGCTTGGTTTCCGACATTGACTCCTAGCGCACTGATTAGTAAAAGTATTGAAAATGTAGCTACTGCGGTCCCGATTCCAAATAAAAGTCCCCATTTTAAAACTCTAAGAAAATTGTTCATGTTTTATTGTTATGTTGATATTAGTTGAGACGCACTGTGGTATTTATACTTACCAAACTTTTAACTTCGTCTCCAAATTTACGGCAAAATGCCAGCAAAATGGAGACGGAAAATAAAAAGGCTTCCGTCCTATGGCAGATATCTACGCTGAGTAGCGTCAATCTTCTTATTTATTTTGCAAAGTATGAGTACAAATAGCATCTTATATTCCCGTTAAATAACTTGCGGTTTTTGTCGGCGGGACGGCCAAAGAGGCGGGGGAAGTTTTCGTTGGAGGTGATTAAAAAGAGTGAGCAGTTTTTGCTCTCTTTGAATTTTTTACCGAAATCCTGGTACATTTTTTCGACGGTGGCGGTTTCTTCTAGACGTTCGCCATATGGTGGATTAGCGATAAAAGTGCAGTTTTCAAATGTACTGAACTCTAAATCGTTAAAGTCAGAATACTTAAAAATCAAATTAGAAATTCCGGCTTTTTTGGCGTTTTGCTTGGCAGTTTCAAGTGATCTTTGGTCGAGGTCTGAGCCTTGAATTTTAAGTTCTAGATTGGATTTTTCGGCCTGGCGGGCCTCTTCATAAATTTCTTCTATCATTTTTGCATCTAGAGATCTCCAGGTTTGAAAGACGAAGGCGCGATCTAATCCGGGAGCGATATTTTGGGCTATTAATGCGGCTTCTATCAAGATTGTGCCACTGCCGCAAAATGGATCGATTAAGGTGCGATCAGGAGTCCAATCGGATAATTTCACCAAAGCGGCAGCTAAAGTTTCTTTAATTGGAGCGATGTTTGCTTGGCTGCGATAACCACGTTTGTGCAAACTTTCTCCTGAAGTGTCGATGGTCACTATGAATTGATCTTTGTTGGCTTTTACGAGAATTTGGTAAATTGAGCCGGAATTTTCTGGTAGAAGTTGGACGTCGTGTTTTTGTTCTAAACGTCTAACTATGGCCTTTTTTACTATGCTTTGTATGGCAGGTTCAGAATGTAAGGCGGATTTTGTACTGGTTGCATCAACTGGAAAAGTATCATCAGGGCCAATATATTTTTCCCATTCTAAAAGTTTAATTTTATCAAAAAGTTCATCAAAGGTTTCAGCGGTGAATTCGCCAATTTTAATTTGTACTCTATCCGCACAGCGAAGCCATAAATTTGTTCTGACTATGTCGCGTTCTTCACCTTCGAAAATCACGCGACCGTCTTCTTTTTTGACCACCCAAAGTCCAAGCGCTTTTATTTCATCATAAACTAGTTTTTCCAGTCCAAAAGCGCAACTGGCGATCAATTCCATCTTCATATTTATAATTTGAAAAATAACTTTATACAATTGTCTAGATCCAAGACTAGGGGCATTTTAAGGGCTTCTTGCACTGTTGCCCAGCGGAAATCTTTATGTTCCTCTGGATTTGTTTGTATTTCAGGCTGAGTTTGAAATTCTGTCGTAAAAATATGGTAAGTAAAATCGTATTTGGGGTAGCGCACGTAAATTTCTTGAGAATAATTTAGCTCATTTTTTGCCAGAATAATGCCAGTTTCTTCTTTTAATTCTCTTAGCATGGCGTCGTAGATATTTTCGTCAGGATTGATTTTGCCTGCCGGTAGCCCCCAGGTGTCACCTTGAGCCTTGTGATCTTGACGGTGCAACAGGAGAAATTTGGTTTGCCCTTGCTCTGGCGAGTTGCCTTTAAATTCACAAAAACAGCTCACTACTTCAAATTGTGGATTAAAATTATCTGGTTTTTGGATGAAAATCATTGCAATCGGCGAAATTTTCTCTATAATCTGCGTGTTTTATAGTTTAATCAATAGAAGGAGGTGAGAACAAGATGAGAGTAACAATTTGGAAAAACGAGAAAGAATCAAACGAAAGGTTAGTTGCGCGTTTCAACAAGAAAGTTCAGGGAAGCCGCAAGCTTTTGCAAGTTAGAGCAAAAAGATACCACGTTCATAAAACTACCAAGAGGGTAGCAAAGACTGCTGCGATTATGCGTGAATACTACAGAGCTCAAAAGGAAAAGAATAAGTTCTATTAAGATTCAACTAAAGCCCTCGAGTTATCGGGGGCTTTTTTGTTGGATATTTTTGTGCTATTGTGCGGGTCAATTCAATATCTATCTTATTTATGAAAAAAATTTGTTTGGTTTTAAGTTTGTTTTTGGTTTTGACCGCTTGTAGTTCAAATCAAACTGTAGAAGTTGTGGAAGATGTAGGAGATGTAGAAAATGTGGAAAATCAAAATGAGGTAGAGTCAGTAGATGTTGAAGAATTGGAATCAAAAGATATTACTAATGAAAGAGAAGAGTTTTTAGTCGAAGCTGATTCTGTTTTGGTTGATGATACAAAAATTGGGTTTAATTATGAGCCTGCGATGGTGGCGGATCAGGATTTTTCTACTTCATGGTGTACAGCAAATGGTGGTGCTCGGGGTGAATTAGTGGTGACTTTCCAGGAGTTTGTGAAAGCAGAAAATGTCGGTATTATGCCAGGTTTTGGCCGTGATGATGTGATTTATTTCCAGAATAACCGTATCAAGGAGCTGGAAATTTCTTTTGCAACTAATGGGGATTTTGGTGAGCCAAAAATCGTGGAATTTTCTGATGATTACAAGATGCATTTTATTGATTTAGACGGACAGGAATTTCATCAAGTTAAATTTGTAATTAAAGATGTTTATAAGGGTTCTAAATACGGTGATACCTGCATTGCTGAAGTGGATTTCTGGAGTGATTTTGTGGGTGATGAAGATGCAAAAGCGGCTATGGATTATTATGTGAAAAATAAAAAGGATTTTGCTTTAAGCCCGTATGATATTATTAGTAAGGTTGTTATGTCTAATAACCCGGCTGATAAATGTAATAATCCTGGTAAAAGGGATGGGTGGAAAGACGAGGGCGATATTGCTATGACCGAGGATGGAACTTATATATTTTACAATGGGGATATTTATGCTAGTGGATACGTAAATGAGTATGGTAAAGAAGGGGATTTACTAACTGTAAAATGGTACCAGGAGCTTTTGGATTTTGAGAATGCTGGTGATGATGGGTTTAGGCATGTTGGATGGGATTTGAAGGGAACAGAGGAAGCGACTGTGGTTAAATCTTGTGATGGTAAGTTGTATGTTCATTCTGGTCGCGCCATGGTAACTGGGCCGGGATTAAGCAGGAGTAAGGTCGCTTTTTATCATGAAGGTAAAATTGTTGGTGGAGCGGAATTTGGGCTAACACAGTAATTTTTATAATTAAATATGCAAATATTAGAGATAATTAGATCTGCCTTTGAGCGCTCGGGGGAGAGAAAAAATGCTGCTCTTGATTGTGAGGTTCTTTTGGCCAATGTTTTGGGCGTGGAGCGTGAATATTTGATTGCTCATTCTGAAGAAGAAGTGGACCCTGATTTGGTAAAATTGTTTGAAGCATATTTGGCGAGAAGGGAAAAAGGTGAGCCAATTGCCTATATTCTCAAGGAAAAGGAGTTTTATGGTTTTGATTTTTATGTTGATAATCGGGTTTTGATCCCACGTCCGGAGACTGAGTTATTGGTTTCTTTAGTTCTGAATTACATTCTCAAACAGCAAGAAGAAGACAAAAGTCGTACTTTTAAATTATTGGATATTGGTACTGGCAGTGGGGCTATTCCGATTGCGATATTAAAAACTTTGGAGAATCAGGAAAATGATTGTATTAAAGAGTTTTTGGCTTTAGAGGTTGATGAAGGTGCGGCTGAGGTGGCTAGACTAAATGTTGAACAGAATAGTTTGGAGCCTGCGATTAAAATTCTACAGAGTGATTTGTTGGAAGTTGTGGAAGAAGGGGAGAGCTTTGATGTTATAGTGACAAATCTTCCCTATATTGCTACCGCCAAAGAGAATAAATTTATTGATCATAACGTGGAAAAGTATGAACCAAGTCTAGCTTTGTTTGCTGGCGAAGACGGCTTGGACTTGTATAAAAAATTGTTTCAGCAAATCAAGGAGAAGGGGATTGATTACAAGCTTTTTATTGGAGAATTTGGTTTTGGCCAATCTGAAAAAATGCGTGAACTTTTGACTCAATTTTTTGATCAACGCTTTGCTCTTGAAAAAGATTACGCTGGAATAGATAGGTTCTTTGTAGTATATTAACCGAAATTATGAATCCACTTTTTGAAAAATTAGATAGGTTAGAAAAAGAATATTTAGAGATCCAAAATCAATTATCTGATTCTGCGGTGATTGCCGATCAGAATAAATATAAAACTCTTTCACGTCGTTACAAGTCTTTGGAAAATGCAGTTAGATTGTCTGAAAAATGCAAACAGTTGATGGCTTCAAAAAAAGAAGCGGAAGAACTTCTCGCAACAGAAAAAGATAAAGAAATGATTGCTTTGGCTGAGGCTCAATTAAGTGAATCAGACGAAAGCCTTGATAAATTAGCCGAGGAAGCCAAAATTGAACTTCTACCAAAAGATCCAAATGACGACAGGGATTGTATTATAGAAATTCGTGCGGGTGCTGGTGGTGACGAGGCGGGGCTTTTTGCTGGGGAATTAGGCAGAATGTATTTCCGCTTTGCTGAATCTAGAGGTTTTAAAGTCGAATTAATGAGTCAAAGTGAAGGTGCGCCTGGAGTAATGAAAGAACTTATTTTTGCTATACGTGGCCAAAATGCTTATGGTGCAATGAAGTTTGAAAGTGGTGTACATCGTGTACAGCGTGTGCCAGCAACTGAGGCGCAGGGTAGAATTCATACTTCTACTGCTTCTGTAGCTGTTTTGGCTGAGGCTGAGGAAGTTGATATTGATATTAAGGATTCTGACATAAAGCTCGATGTTTATAGATCTGGTGGTTCTGGTGGTCAGTCGGTAAATACTACGGATTCTGCCGTGAGGTTAACCCATTTGCCAACTGGTTTGGTGGTGACTTGTCAGGATGAAAGGTCTCAGTTAAAAAATAGGTTAAAGGCTATGAATGTTTTGCGAACTAGATTATATGATTTGGAGACAGAAAGAACTCGTAAAGAACGTGGTGATGCCCGTGCCGATCAGATTGGAACTGGTGATAGAAGTGAAAAAATTCGTACATATAACTTTCCTCAAGATCGTTTAACTGATCATCGTATCCACCAAAACTGGAGTAACTTGCCGGGAATAATGAGTGGTGCAATTGAAGATGTGATCGAAGCAATGGGCAAGGCTGATCAGGAGGAGAGATTGAGTAAGTTGGGGGAGGGCTAGGGTTGAATCATAGCTACTCCTTTTTGGAAAGTTTCTACTAGTACTCTAATTGGGCCTCCGGATTGTTTTTCTTCGTATAATTTTCTTGCTATTTCTACGGTTAATTTTGGTGGCGTATTGAGAATTGCGTCTGTATTTTGCCTAAATCGGAGTTTTACAAATTCCTGTTGGTCGGGGCTAAGCTTTGCCCATTCTTTTTCTATTGTTATACTGTCTTTTCCATACTTTGAAACTATTATAAGATATAAACGCAGTACGTCTTCAAAGTTTTGAGGCTTTAGGTCTTTGAAATGTTCTCTATTCCAGCCCTCTGCTTCATACTTTTTAGGATTATTTAAAATATCTAAGGCCATTAAAAATAATGATCCATCTGGTATTTGTACTCCAAAGAGTGCGACTTTGGTTTCTTCAACTAGGGATTCATGTCCGCAGATTGCTGCCATATGTGGCGGCAGAACCTCAAGATTTTCTCTGTATTCTTCGTTTGGTTCAGATGGCCCAGCTCGGAATACTGGCATTGGATCCTGTCCTTCAAGTGCGCGTATAAATAGATGGGTAAAATCGTGCAAATATGCATAATTAATTTCGGTTTTTGACTTGGCATCGATTGCTGCTAAATGTCTTTTTATGAAAGTATAAAATCTGGCAATCTGTTTTTTTTCATATGTTTCTTGCTGATCTGGGAAATAGTGTGTCTGTATTTTTGGCCTCATTCCCTGCAGGGCACTACATAATAAAATTGGAGCGAGTTTAGTCTGGATGCTTGTTCTACAGAATTCTGCTTCTTCTCTTGTGACTGGTGCGTGAAACCATTGTTCCAGATCCTGTTCTGATAGGTATCCGTTAGTTTTGTAAGTACTTGCGGCTAATACTCTAGGTAATTCAGGCATTTCAGCTTTGATTACGCTTGGTAAATAGCGGTCAAATGTTTCTTGCGCAGATGTTCTCATTTTGAGAAGAAATTTAAATAGACGGGAATGTATCAGAAATCCTGTCATCAGTAAATCCCAACTTGACAGAAGCCGAATAATTGGTATCATGTGATTTAATCTTTGTTGTACTATATGGAGACTGCATCAATAAAATCTTTATCAGAAAAAATTGCAGATTTAGGGAAGGGAGAATTTAATAGGGTTCCTTTGGCCAGACGTGCTGAATCTGTAATTTCGGGAAGGCAGGAGGGGCGTGTGAAAGACCACGAAGTTTTTCCTATTGCTAGTGTTTATATGTTGGATTTTTGGTGGAAGGTGTTTGAAGAGCGCTCTCTGGATGTGTCTGCTATGACAGCAGAGCCATTGCCTGAAGGAGTTGATGCTTTTGATGAAATTTTTAGAAGAATTTTAAGATTTGGTACTGAGGCTTTGGATGAAGTGGATTTTAGTTTAAGGGCTGAAAAAGCTTTAAATCCTGATAGGCAGATATTTGATGTAGTCAGTAAAGCAGAACGTATTTCTATGCAACAAGGTACTATGATTGGAAAGAGACCTGATCAATGTAGTATGAAGGATAAAATTAGAACAAATATGAGTATTGGTATTAGTCATGATTTGGCCTTAATTGAAGTAGTAGAGAAAGTTTTTAGACGCCAATTTGGACGTGGAATTTGGAAAGAGGAATATGAACGAATTATTTCTTCGCGTGAATTTGAAAATATATTAGCAGCTATTGGTGCGGATGGGAGAATTCAAGTTATTCCTTTGGTTGGTTTATTGGAAGCTGATAAACGAAATATCGGAGTAGATAATTTATTGAGATCTACGTATGATCCTGATAGTTTTTATTTTGAGCAGGATCCAAAAATGGGGGGGGGTAGAATTTTACAGGTCTTTGAGGAAACGTGGGTTAAAATTGAGCAACAAGTAGCAGACATGATAAAGATGGTTAAATCTGGTACTATTACTTTTGAGCCTGGTTTTTTGGAGCCAACGGGATGTCCACTGCATGCCGTTAGGGCAAATGAAGGTGCAAATGCTTTTAGAGTTTATTCTCGAGTTGTAAGAGATGTTGTTAAGCAGCTATATCTAGAAAAATTTGAAAAACGTGAAGAGCTGCCTTCTTCTGGACAAGTTTTTCACATGGGTCCTTCGTCAACATAGTGGCAGCCTAGAGAGGTTTTGCGAGCGTAGGCGGATTTGAGAATTTCAAGTGAGACTTTTGCCATGTTGTGGGCTTCAGCGATTTCTTGGTTTGTGCCTTTTATTGATTCAAGTTTTTTTAGAATTTTTTGGATTGCTGGAATTGCTAATTTTTTTATATTACTGCGGTTTCTGACAATTCCGGCGTATTGCCACATTATTTGCTGGATTTCTTTTTTAAGTTTTTTGGCAGTTTTTGTGTGTGGAGAATTTTGTGGGATTAAGTGATGTTTAGTTGTTAGCAGGGGTTGTCGTGTTATCCTCGGGGAGAGTTTTGCAGTAGGCAATTTTTTTAGAATTTGGTTGCTAAAAACTAAAGCTTCTAACAATGAATTTGAGGCTAGGCGATTGGCTCCGTGCACGCCAGTGTAAGTCACTTCTCCGAAAGCAAAAAGATTTTTTATATTAGTTTGGCCGTGAATATCCGTAACAATTCCACCACAAATGTAGTGAGCGGCTGGAGTTACTGGAATCAAATCTTTCTCCATTCTGTAGCCATATTCTAATAGTTTTGCATAAATTTGTGGGAAGCGATTTTTCAAATGTTCTGCAGTTTTGCCACGACAATCCAGGTAAACTTTTTTGTCTTTTAATTGTTGATAAATTTCTCTTGCTACAATATCGCGTGGCGCTAAATCTTTTAGTGGATGAGCGTTCTCCATGAAATATTCACCTTTGGAATTTACTAATTTTGCACCTTCTCCACGCACCGCTTCGGAAATCAAAAATCTTGGGAAAGTATTTTTTGCTAGTGCTGTTGGGTGGAATTGAATGAACTCTAAATCTTGGCTTCTACATCCAGCTTCTAAGCCTATTGCTAGTCCATCTCCAGTAGCGATTTTTGGGTTGGTTGTGGAACTGTATATCTGCCCAACGCCGCCAGTTGCAATGATAATTCTGTCCGCGAAAATATTCTCAATTTTATTTTTGTGAATTATTTGTGCGCCGTAGCAGGTTTTACCCTGCGCACGGTTATCAACGATATTTTTTGTCAGTAATTTTAAGGCAAAAGCGTTTTCTAGAATTTTAATACTTGGATGTTCTTTTACTCTTTTTACGAGAATTCGCTCGATTTCTTTGCCGGTATAATCGCCAACATAAGCGATACGATTTTTGTGGTGGCCACCTTCTTTTGTTAGCTTTAGTTTGCCATTTTCTTTCGCAAATTCAACTCCTAATTCTACCAATCTATAAATTGCTGCAGTAGAATTTTTGACCATAAATTCCAAAGATTTTTGGTTGTTGTGAAATGCTCCAGCTTCTAAAGTATCTTGAATATGTTCTTTTATATTATCGGTTTGATCCAGCACGGCAGCGATTCCACCCTGAGCATAGTTAGTATTACTATCGATGATTTTCTTTTTTGTCACAATCAAAACCTGCCCTTTTTGCGCTGCATTCAGAGCAAAATTGAGGCCGGAGATTCCTGAACCAATGACTAAAAAATTAGTTTGCATTATACGCGGGTGTTTTTACTTGATTAATTGCTGTAATTGTTCCATAGTATGCTCTCGATCTGGAGTAATTATAACATGATAAATATGGAATTTTCTAATTCTGATTTCGGTGATGAAATGCCTGAAATTTTAAGAGATAATTTGGATTCGGTAGAAGGTGGATTGCGCTCTACTTTTTTATCTCAGCAGCTTCTTGATGACTTAACTAGTCTTGAATCTAATCTGGCTTTAACTGAAAGAGATTTGGAGAGATTGGAATCTGCTGGTTGCGATGATATGGCTAGAGAAACTCTTTTAATTAACTATGCTGATCTTATGCAGACAACTCATTTGGCCTGGGGATTTGCTCCAGTAGAGGTTGTTGCGAGAGTGAGTCAGGTTGGTGCAAATAACCCAAGATTAGCTTTTATTTTTGCCAAAGCTAATAGTTTAAGACAAAGATTTTTGTTTCAATTTAAAACTTTTAGGCAATCAGACATTGGCTTCCAGACTTGGGTTTTACGCCAAACTAGATCTATTACAAACAGCGCCAATCGGAATATTGCAAGACACCAATAAGACTGCTTAGGTGAGGATTTCTTTTAGTTTTGGTCTTAATCGGCTTTTGTATACCGCTAGATTATCAGTTCTTTTATCCTGTCTTCTGAGTTTGCGCTGTTCCTCAATTGGTAATTTTATGAACTCCTGACACTTTGTTGTGCAGCAGCCGTCGTATTTTTCGGCGCATTCTTCACACTGGATAAATAACAAGTGGCAGGCGTCGTTTTTGCAGTTGTTATGCTCATCACTGGTCTTTCCACATTGGTGACATTGGCTGATAACATCGTCAGTAATTCTTTCGCCAACACGTTCGTCGAATACAAAATTTTTACCTTTGAATTTTGATTCTAATTTTTTTTCTTTAACTTCGTGAGCGTAATTGATAATACCTCCTTGAAGTTGAAAAGTTTTTTTGAAACCTTGATGTTTTAAGTAAGCACTGGCTTTTTCACAACGAATTCCACCTGTACAGTAAAGTAGAATTTGGCGCTCTTCCTTCCCCTTTAATAGGCTTTTTACCATTTGTAATTCTTCTCTGAAGGTATCGGCATCTGGACAGACCGCATTTTCAAAACGTCCAACTTCGCTTTCGTAATGATTACGCATGTCGACAACAATTGTCTCAGGTTTGGCCATTTCTTTATTGAATTCTTCAGCGTTTAAATGAGTTCCAGTATTTGCAGGATCAAAAGTTGAATCATCTAGTCCATCAGCGACGATTTTTTCTTTAACTTTTATGATCAGTTTGTAGAATGATTTGCCGTCGTCTTCCACGCCGATTTTAAAAGGTACATCGGTGAATTTTTCCTTTGCGTATAGCTCTTTTTTGAATGTTTCGAAGTTTGAAGTTGGAACGCTTAATTGAGCGTTGATTCCTTCATGAGCGAGATAAATTCTACCCATCACGCCGAGAGCCGACCATTGTAGATATAACTCGTTTCTTAGGGTTTCCGGATTTTCGATTTTTACGTAACGATAAAACGATAGGGTGGTACGCTTTGTTGCGTCTTTTTCCAATTTCTTCTTTAGCTCGTCTTTATTGGTTTTATTAAAGAGAAGTGGCTTAGCTGATTTTTTTGGATTAACTCCCATAATTAGTTTGGTGTTTTTGCCTCAATTTTTTGCGTGCATAAATATAGCTTAATGGCTTAGCAAAGGCAAGCTTTATAGGTTAAGAAGTTTTTTTATATCTCTTTCTAGGCTTTGGCTGCGATCAAAAATAATATTTGCAGTTTTGCGATAGGTTAAGTCACGTTCTTTATAGAGGTGTTGCATTTCCTGGAGTATAGATTTTTTGTTGGTGAGTGGAGGGCGTTTTTTGCTCTCTAGTATCCGCTTTGTGCAGATTTCTGGTTTGACGTGTAGATAAATAATTTTACCGGTTTTTTGTAGAATTTTGGCGTTAGTTGGATCTATAATTAGACCTCCGCCAGTAGAGATAATTGTGTTTTTTACTTTTGCTAGTTTTTTTGTGACCTGGCTTTCTTTAGCCCTAAAATAAGGCCAGCCATGTTTTTTTACGATTTGTGGAATTGTGGATTTTGTCAGTTTTTCAATTTCTTTGTCAGTATCTATATATTTTTTATTTAATTTTTCCGCTAATAGTTTGCCGATTTTGCTCTTACCGCTGCCACGTAGTCCAGTAAGAATAATATTGTGGTTGTCTTGATTTTGTGGTTTTTGTAAGAGTTTTGTTGGATTAGATTTAGCTGGTTTTAACCTTATGCACTTTGCTAGATCGTCCCAAAAAGTCATATAGCTTTTAGATACACAGCCTGGATTTTCTATCTTAATAAATGGAAAAATATTAGTCAGAATTCCAAAAGACATAGCCATGCGATGGTCGTTGTAGGTTGATATAGTGGCGTTATCGGAAGATTGACGTAATCTGGTTTTACTTTCTACCGGGTTCTTGTGAACGCTGTTTCCTCTGTTAATTTGTGCAGACTCATTATTTTTGATTTCAATCCAGTCTTTGCCAGTTTTAACTTTTACATTCAAATTGGCGAATTTTGCCAGTTTGTTGATTTCATTTTCAAGGGCTTGTAGACGATCGGTTTCCTTGATTCTTAAATTTCCAATATTGGTGATTTTAGTTTTGCCCTCAGTAAATAAAGCTAATATTGCAAAAGTCATTACTATATCTGGAGTTTCGTTCATATCGACAGTTCCTAGGCTTTTGAGAATTTTTGGTCCTTGGACTATTGTTCCATCTTTTTTCTGAGAAATTTTGCAGCCCATTTTCTTGAGATATTCTAAAAATTTTATATCTCCTTGTAGAGAATTTTTGTGGATATTTTTTAGTAGGATTGGTTTATTTGGATGAAGTGCTGCATAGGCTCCAAAATAAGAAGCTGATGAAGCATCGCTCTCGATTGTATATTTTTTTTGTTCAAGCCTTGCGGTTTTTGCTGCTTCTTGGTATTTTTCGGATTTTCTGAGCTGATTATTTAAAGGTTTTATAACTATTTGTTCAAAATTCTTGTTCTGAAACTTGATTCCAAACTCTTTTAAGAGCTTTAAAGTCATTAAGAGATAGGGTTTTGAGCAAAGTTCTTGTTCAATTCGGATTTTTACATCTGATTTTGCGCATGCGGCAACTAATAAAATTGCTGATAAATATTGACTGCTGATGTTTCCTGGGATTTTTACCAAACCACCTACTAATTTTTTTGCAGAAATTTTTAATGGGACGAATCCGTTTGTAGTTTTTATGTCGGCGCCTAATGTGGTTAAAGCTTTTGTGAGTTCTGAGATCGGACGTTCTCGCATTCTTTCATCGCCATTGATTACTACTTCATTTCCGGTGATTGTTGCTAACGCAGCTAAAAATCTAGTTGTGGTACCTGCGTTACCGGTATAGATCTCGATTGTTTTCTTAGATTTTTTAAAATTTCCGCCACAGCCTTCTATTTCTAAGTAATCTTTATTTTCTTTAATTTTAATTCCCAGTTTTTTTAAACCAGAAATCATAAAACTTGTATCATCGCAATCAGCGATATTGACTAGCGTCGTTTTTCCTTTATTTAAAGCCGCGAGTACGAGAGCTCTGTTACTCAGACTTTTTGACCCTGGAATGGAAATTGAAATAGTTTTCACTAGATTTTTTCTTTAACAATTTTTACTGACCCTATTTTTGTTGCGAGAATTAAATTAAGTTCACCGCCAATTCTTTTTTTGTCACTCATCAAATCTTTTGTAGAAACTTTTTGCATAGTGACTACTGGTAGGCCAGTTTTTTTAAGCAGATTTTTTATTCTGTCAGAATCTTTTATTGAGAGTAGTTTTTTTTCTACAGCAATTTTATTCACAATTACCATGCCAATACTGATTGCGTAACCGTGTAAAAGTGTGTATTTAGAGAGCTTTTCGAGTGCGTGTCCGTATGTGTGGCCATAGTTTAAAATCATTCTTAAACCGTTTTCTTTTTCATCTTTTTTTACAACATCAGTTTTAATTTTTACGGATTTTTCGATGATGTATAGTAATGTTTTTTCATCCTGTTTAAATATTTTTTCTAAATTTTCTTCAATGAATTTAAACAGAGATGGATCTTTGATAACTCCGTATTTTATGACTTCAGCCATACCGTTTATTATTTGGTTTTGAGGCAAAGTTTTTAAATACCCTGGATCAATAAAAATGGCTTTTGGCTGCGTAATTGTGCCAATTAGATTTTTGCCGCTATTGAGATCAACTCCGGTCTTTCCGCCGATTGCAGAGTCAACCATCGCAAGTAGAGTTGTTGGAATTTGAATGCAATTAATTCCCCGCATGTATATCGCTGCAAGAAATCCAGCAAGGTCTCCGACAACGCCACCACCCAATGCTATGATGGCGTCTTTACGGTCAAAGTTTTTTTCTACTAATTGATCGGCTAGTTTCTCAACCGTGGTTAAAGTTTTGGATTTTTCACCTTCTTTAAAATCAAATAATTCTGCTTCAATACCATTTTTAATTAAACTTTTGTGTAGAGCGGTGCCCCAGATTTTTTTAACTTTGCTGTCGGTGATGATGGCGTACTTTTTGCCTATATTAAGCTGTTTTATGAGTTCTGATATTTTGGCCATCAAGCCATTCTCAATGTAAATATTATCTATTTTTGTCATATTTATTCTAAGGTTTTACCAATCGCAACTGCGATTGGTTTTAAATTTAACATCAATTCGGCAAATTTGGCAGGAGTAATTTGTTGTTGAGCGTCGGACATGGCTTTTTCTGGATTTGGATGAACTTCGATAATGAATCCATCGGCTCCACAGGCCACGGCAGCTTTTGTCATTGGTTCTATTAAAGATCTTTTGCCAGTTGCGTGAGAAGGATCGACGATGATTGGTAGGTGACTTAGCTCTTTAACTAAAGGCACGGTTGCTAGTGCTAGTGTGTTGCGAGTTTCTGTTTCAAAAGTGCGGATTCCGCGCTCGCAGAGCATCACTTCGCCATTGCCGTGAGCTAAAATATATTCGGCAGCGAGTAGTAATTCTTCGATGGTTGCGCTTAACCCACGTTTTAACATGATTGGTTTTTTGATGCGACCTAGTTCTTTTAGTAGTTCGAAATTCTGCATATTGCGTGCTCCGATTTGTAAAATGTCTGCGTACTGGGCAACTGTATCCAAATCGCGAACATCCAAAACTTCTGTGATAGTAGCCATGTTATATTTATCCGCTGCTTTACGTAACATCTCCAAAGCTGGCTTGCCTAAGCCTTGAAATGAGTATGGTCCAGTGCGGGGTTTGTATGCTCCACCGCGTAAAATTTTAATTCCAACTTTGCTGAGTTCACGAGCAGTTGTTTCAATTTGTTCTTCTGATTCTACAGAGCATGGACCAGCCATTGCTGCAACGACTTTTTCGTCGCCAATTCTTACACCGTTAACTGTAATTACTGTGCGCTCCGGTTTGCTTTCTTTACTTACTAGTTTGTAAGGATGTAAAACGCGCATTACTTTTTCAACGCCGGGCATGGCTTCTAGATGCCCAATATTGATGTCACGTTCTTCACCAATTACTGCGATTACGGTTCTCTCAACGCCAAAAAGCGGCATTGGTTGTAGTTTCTTTTCTGTTAATTCTTTAATGAGATTTTCGGCTAATTCTTTTGGAGCGCCGGCTTGCATTACGATAATCATATTTTTGTAAGTTAGTTTGTAATTAGAGTGAATAAAAAAATAACCTCAGACTTTACGGCATGAGGTTAGAGATTTAATTTAAAACCTGCCTCATGCCTTGATAAATGAGTACGCAAAACCAAAAGCCCAAAATTTTTGGAAGAAGTTGAAAGCGGCAGTTTGTAGGCTTTTTGAGTTCATAATTATGTAGCCATCATATTTGCGATGATTTGCTTTGTCAAATTTTGTGAGTTAGTCTATGCGCATGATTCAATTAATCGACACGCACGCACATCTGATTTTTGATGAGTTTAATGAGGACAGGGGAGAGGTAATTCAGCGAGCACGAGAGGCTGGATTGGTTGGAATTGTGAATGTTGGTTGTGAGGCTGATTCTTCGGCTAAGGCTTTGAGAATGGCGGACGGAAAGTTTTTTTATGCGACGCTGGGGCTACATCCATATGAGGCTGCGAGTATTGAGGATGGGTTGTTGGGAGAATGGGAAAGTTTGATAAAAGCTGATTCTGATCATAAAATTGTAGCAATAGGGGAGACGGGATTGGATTATTTTAAGTCTCAAGTTGATCATGAAAAACAGAAAGAATCTTTCAGGAAGCATGTTGAATTAGCGGTGGGAAATGAATTACCAGTGATTGTTCATAATCGTCAGGCAGACGAGGATTGTTTGGCAATTTTACGGGAATTCCCTCAGGTGAAAGCGGTTTTTCATTGTTATGGTTCTACTTTAGAATTTGCTCGCAAAGTTTGGGATGCTGGTTATATAACTTCTTTTACTGGAATTATAACTTTTCCAAGTGCTAGTGAACTTCGAGAAGTTGTTAAAAATGTGCCGTTGGATCAGTTTATGGTTGAAACGGATTCTCCTTATTTAGCCCCACAAGCCTATAGAGGCAAACGTAATGAATCTGCGTATGTGGTGGAAGTTGCAAAAAAGATTGCTGAAATTAAGAATATGTCTTTGGAAGAAGTTGCTGAATTGGCGACTGAAAACACAAAGAGATTTTTTAGAATCTAAGTGTCGTTATATATGTCTTTTCTATGGGCTATTTTTAATATTAATAAAATAGTTATGTTGCCGTCTCTATCTACGTCAAAAATTGCTCTATAGTCTCCGATGCGGAAGCGATAGCTGCCTAAAATAGAGTTTTTTAAATGTTTTGCAAAACTTAATGGATCGGGTGTTTCCTGGTATTCTTTGATTTTTTTAATTATTCTCTTAGTTATTTTTAAATCTAAGTTTTTTAGATCTTTCCTAGCCTTGCTGGTGTAAATAACTTTGTACATTTTGACTATAGTAATCCAAATTCTTTCATTATTTCTTCCTGTGTGTGTACTTCTCCTCTTTTTGCTTCTTGTCTGGCTTCTGCAATATCTTTGGCATATTTTTCCAGAATTAATTCTTCTTCAACTATAGGAGTGACCTCAAAAATTGGTTCGGAATGATGCATTATAATGTATTTGATTTTCTCTTTTTTGGCTTCTTTCCATAGTGAAGTGATGTTTTCTCTGAATTTTTTTATGCCGATAATTTTAGTTGTCATCTTTAGTCGGGATTAATTAAGTGTGATTAAAGTGTACACTTTTGTTAATCTCTTGTCAAAATTGATCTGTTTGTACTTTATTGATTTTGCTTCAATGTTTGTAAAACCTGACTAATCTCCTTGAATTGATCTGAGCTGATGATTTGGGTGAAGCCGAGTTTGGTGCTTTCTTTGAGGCGTTTGTCACTGTGGTTAACTTTTCTTAATTCTCCTGACAATCCGACCTCTCCAAAAATTACGGCGTTAGGATTAATAGGCTTTTTTAATAAAGAAGAAGCAATCGCCATCAAAACTGCGAGGTCTGCGGCTGGTTCGTTTAATTTTATTCCGCCAACTATGTTTACAAAAACATCCTGATTTTGTAGATTAAGTTTTGCGTATTTTTCTAGAACAGCGATTAGAATTTGTAAACGATTTAAGTCGAAACCATTAGCTGTGCGCTTTGGATAGCCAAAAGAGCTGGTTGAGACTAATGCCTGTACTTCAACTAAAAATGGACGAGTGCCTTCGATGGCGACTGTTATTGCTGAGCCGATGGCATTTTCTTTACGGCCTTCTAATAATTGCTTTGAAGGATTTTCTACTTCTATCAAACCATTTTCCTGCATATCAAAAATTCCAACTTCGCTAGCGGAACCAAAACGATTCTTAACGGCTCTCAAAATTCTAAATTGCTGGAAACGATCTCCTTCTAGCTGTAAAACAGCATCTACTAAATGTTCCAAAACTCTTGGACCAGCTAAATTGCCGTCTTTAGTTACATGGCCAATGAGCATAATGGAAATATTTTTGGTTTTAGCCAATTCCATAATTTGTTCCGTGCAATATCGGACCTGTGTGATTGATCCTGCCTGAGAGGGGAGGTCCATACTAGAAATTACTTGAATTGAATCAATGATAACAAAACTTGGATGTTCGCTTTTTATGGTTTCTAAAATTGTCTCCAGGTTGTATTCATTAACAGCTGATAAATTATTTTGATTGCTTTTGAGACGTCTAGCCCGATCAGATATTTGTTCGATAGATTCTTCTCCTGAAACAATCAAAACCTTATGTTCATTTGCCAAATTACTAGCTATTTGCAGAGTTAGAGTTGATTTACCAATCCCGGGTTCACCGCTTAATAAAAGTAAACTTCCAGGCACTATTCCGCCACCAAGTACGCGATCAAATTCTTTAATATTTGTAATTAATCTTTTGCTTTCGGTTTTTATGCTGAAGAGATTTCTTGGCTCTGAGGCTGATATTTTTTTGACAGTGCCAGAAATGGGGGATCTATTTTGAGTGCTGACAACGTCTTCTTCAAAACTGTTCCAGGCATTGCAAGAAGGGCATTGGCCAAGCCATTTGCCGCTTTCGTGGAAGCAACTTTTACAGATGTAAATTGTTTTTAATTTCATGACCCAAGAATAGGTGAGTATACGCTCACTGTCAATATTAATTCTTCAGTGAAAAAATAATCGCCTTGCCAGTAATGAAAGAAACTATTATTGCGATCACTCCTGATAAAATTCCTGTGGCTGTCAATAAAGATCTCGTTAAGCTAAGTTTCAATTTCTCTCTATTCTCCCATAGATCTGTAAGTGTTTTCTCTTGGGCTTCGAGCTGGTGCTCAATTCTGTCTATGCGTTTTTCCATATAGTCAAACCTACGATCAACGTCTTTTTTGAAGTCTTGTAGTGAGGTGTAAATAGATTCATTGTCTCTTTTTAGTGATTCACTGTCTCTTTTTAGTTCCTGCAGCGAGTTGTAGATCATCTCATTAGTTATTTCCATACACGGGTTTATTTATTTGCTAAGGTTGTTTGAATTATATCACTTAAAACTTATGGTGAAAGTTTTCCGGATGGTTTTGCATCATTTACTCTGTTAATTTCTGTTGTCGACTTTTGTTCAACACTTTTATTTTAATTTCTCATAAATAATCTCGTATTCTTTTGCCATCTTTTCGGCGTCGAATTCCTCTGTTACGGTTTTGTGTCCGGCTTCTGCGAGAGCTTGGCGTTTGTCGGAGTTGGTGATGAGTGATTTAATTGCTTTTGTTAATTCTTTAGAACTTTCTGGCTCCACTAATATACCATTTTTGCCATCTGTGATTACTTCTGGAATTCCTCCAACGCGACTTGCAATAATTGCTAGTGGAATGGTCATTGCTTCCAATAAAACCAAACCAAATGCTTCTCTTTTTGATGGTAAGACAAATAAATCAGAGCTTTTTAAAAGTTTTGGGATGTTTTTTTGTTTGCCAAGTAAAATGACTTTTTCTTCCAGTTTTAATTCCTTAATTAAATTTTCTAAATTTTTGCGATCTGGGCCTTCGCCGATAATGACCAATTTTAGCCCTCTAAAGGCGGGTCTAACGAAATTTTTTGCGCTGACTTCCGCCATTGCTTCTATCAAATATTTTAGGCCTTTTCTTTCGTGAAGTTCAGCGATACTGGTAATAATGAAATCGTCTTTCTCGGCTTTAAATAGGTCTTTTTTGATGTCGTCCTTTTCGTCATCAGGGAATCGTAAAAGTTGGGATTGCCACCAGGTTGTATCAATTCCATTCTTAATTACTGTAATTTTTTTACTAATTTCTGGATAAAGTTTTGCTAAAAGTGTTTTGTTATTTTCGGAAACGGTTACGATTTTACTGATTTTTTTTAGCGTCCATTTTTTGAATTTTTTCTTTAGAGACGTTAACTCAAAGGGGTCATGCTCGGTTACGATGATTGGTGTTTTTGCTGAATTTATAGCCAAAAAAGCGTAGCGACAGCTTCCTGGATTCCATAAGTGTAAATGGACAAAATTAATTTTTTCTTTCTTAATTATTTTGCGAATTTGAAAGTAATGACGTGGGTCGTGTTTGTGAAAAACCTTCAATCTAATAACTTTAATTCCTTCTTTTTCAAAATTCTCACACCACTTGTCTAATCCAGAATAATTGCTGCAGGTCAGAATTGGCGTATATAATTTTTCATCCAAGAATTTCGCGAGCAAAAACATTTGGAGTTCAGCACCGCCAGTTTGAGGAGTGTCAGTATAAAAAAGAATATTTTGCATGTCGTGATTCTAGCACATCTGTTATTATTTGATTACCTTAACTTTATTTTTATGCAATTACCTTCTGTAAATGATATTTTAAATTCTATTCAAAAAACTGTGATTAGATTTCCTTTAGCTGTTTTGGCTTTTTTTGGAACCTCTGTAGTAGCGATTATTTTGAACCACAACTTTAATTCAGATTTGATGCCTCTTTTGCTTACGTTATTAACTTCTGTACCTTTGGCTATTGGAGTTGATTTATTTGTTGAATCTCAAAAAGGTAAGGTGATTTTTAAAACCTTGGCCAGGATATTGCTAATTGCTTTGATGGTAACGGCTTATTTTTTCTTCTTCAACTCATATGATAGTTGGTCTGATAGAGAATCCATGCAAACCTTTTTAATTATTCTTACCTCTATAATTTTTGCATTTTTTGCGCCTTTTATTAGTAAAGGTAGGGAGAATGGTTTTTGGCAGTTTGTAGTGGCCGTGATTTTTGCTTTTGTAGAGACGTTTTTGTATTTTGCGGTTTTGTATTTGGGAATTGTCGCGTTGATGATTTCTATAAATTACTTGTTTGATGTTGAGATTAAAGAATTATATTTCTTTGATGTTTGGGTGTCACTTGTTGGATATATTGCATCAATTTTCTTCTTGAATAGAGTCCCCGCGAATTTTCAGGCTTTGGATAAAACCACTAATTATTCAAAGATTTTAAATGTTTTAGTTGATTACGTTTTATTGCCGTTGGTGTGTTTGTATATGGTTTTAATTTATGCCTATATAGCTAAGATTATATTTATGTGGGAATGGCCTATGGGTGGCGTAGCGAGCTGGGTTACTGGGTTTTTGTCTGTTGGCGTAGTTGCGTATTTCTTTTCAAATGTGGCCTGGTTTAAAAAATGGTTTTACGTTGCCGCTATTCCTTTAATTGCAGTTTTATTTTTGGCTGTTGGCATGCGCATTAATGATTATGGGTTTACTGAGCCAAGATATTTTGTAGCTCTTTTTGGAGTTTGGATGTCTGTAATGGCGATTTATTATTTAGTTAGCAGAGCTAAGAGTCTGAAATTTATATTGATGAGTGCGTTTGTGTTAATCTTGATTTCAGCTTTTGGCCCGCAAAGCGCTTTTGATGTTTCAAGGTGGAGTCAGATCAATAGACTTGAGCAGATTTTGGATGAGGAAGGTATTTTGGTAGATGGAAAAATTGTGCCAGTTGCTGAAGGTAAATCTATGGAAATATCTAGGGTAAGCGATATTGATTCAATTTTATATTATTTGGATCGTAGTGATTCTCTAGATGAAATTGAGCCATGGTTTGATAAGCAAATTCTTGATAGCCATGATGCTTCGTTAGCAATGGGTTTAACGCAGGTTTCTACTTATGATGATGTAAATATAGGTGCCCAGTATGTGACCTATTTATTAAAAGAAGAATATGATTGTATGGATAATATTTATGCTTGTGCACGCGACGTGAAAGGGTATAAATATTTTTACAATTTTGATTATTATACGCTGGATTATTTCCCGTTTATTTTTAATGCTGGAGATCAGAAATACAGTCTGCAGCATGATGATGGTGTTTTAACTTTAAAGAACGATAGCGGTGGTTTGCTAAGCGTGAATGTAGCGAATTTTGTTGAAAGTTTGGATGGTGAGGATAGTGGCGTTGGTCAATTTATAGTTCCAGGAGAGCAAATGGTGATTGTGGAGAATGACGTGGAATTTGTTATTACTCGTATAACAGTTAAATTGGAAAATGGAGAATTTAGCGCTTTGGATTCAATTGGCGGATATTTTTTGATAGATGATTTGCAGTAAATATTGGTAAATAAATCTTGCAAGCAGTGCCTATAGATGTTACCGTGCTGCTTGCAATTTTTGTGCATTTTTCATGGGTCAGTAGCTCAGCCGGTAGAGCAGTTGACTCTTAATCAATTGGTCGCGGGTTCGAGTCCCGCCTGGCCCACCATGAAGTTTTGTGCTATAATTAGGGGATTTTTTAATGTTTAAGAATGACAGAAATCCCTGGTCGTGGGTTTGAAAAAGAATCCAATAGCGCAAAAAAACGAGAAGACATAGAGCTAGAGGCCAAAAAAGAGTCTAGATTTCGTATTTCCGGTGATTTGTCGAATTTTTTGACTAAGATCCATGTAGAAGGGGCTTCTGGAGAAGTTTTTACTGTTGGCACGATTAAGGTTGATTATGAGCAATCTACTGCCGATCGAAATTTGTTGAATCTGATGGAAGATAAACCTATAGATCGAAATTCTATGAGTATGTTGCAAAAGGAAAGAATTATAATGGCTATAATGTTGCGTTCCTATAATGATTATGATTTTCCGAGGGCTGATGATTATACGATCAATGGTGTAACTCTGCCGCAATTCAAGGAGAATTTTATTAGATCATACACGGCGGATGAGTATATTCGTGAGGGATATGAGTGGGATGAAAATGGGGAATATGTCATTCCAAAAGAAAAAAGACCTGAAATAGCTAAAAAATTGTCAGAGCTTTTGAAAGTGCCGGCTGCTGATATTGAAAAACTCTGGGCTGAGAGTAAAGATAATTATGATTTCCAACAGAAGCTGCATTTAAAATATCTTGCCTTTGGTGTTTGCAGGGATAGTGTGGTTTATGTGGCGGGGTTTGCTCACGATATGGGGTTGAAGGATACTTTTAGTACGACCATAGGTAGCAAATTGGGCGCTCATGCGGTGATGGGATATAGAGATGAAAATGGGAATATAGCTTTTGCTGATTATGGTGGAATACTCAAGACTGATACGCCAAATATGAAACTTGCTTTAAAGGTGCTTGAGCAGACTAAGGAGTCGATTGGCCTAAATTATTTACAGTCTAAAGGCTTTGAAGATGGTGAAAATGTGATCGCTGTAAAAAGTAAGGCGGCTGAAGTTTTGGAAGAAATGGCCAGAGGTACAAAGGTGACTTTGACAGAAGAAATTTCGCAGACTCTTGACCAAGGGCATTTGGATAATCATCCAGATTTGTTAAATTTTACCTTCGACAAAGAGCTCACTAAAGTAGAATTAAATCTTGATACTATAGCTGGAACTACGATCATATCTACGTCGATGCATTTTTTGGAGAATGATGAGGGAAATGCTATAGATAGGGCTTTTGCGGCACGTTTGGCTCATGAGTATGGTAATGACGTTGCTCAAGTTGGAATTAGTGCAGCTTATGCGAATATAAAATTGAAGCCACCCGTTGATCCGGGCTTAAATCTTTTAAATTATGGTTCGCTTAATAAATTCTTAACATCTTTGTATACCAAGTTTCATAAAGATTTTGAAATTACTCCGCAAGTCCGATATCAACTTGCGGCAATGACTGAGTTAATTGTTGATGCCGGTTTGGATAAAGGTGGTAGTTTTTCGTCCCTTCAATTGGATTTTGGTGCTGAACACAGGCTGTTTTTTATTCTACCAAATTTAGATATGTATGTTGGAGTTAAGCACGTGCATTCTTTAGCTCCTGCGAACGTAACTACAATCCCTGATGAGTTGGGCGAGATTGCTGTAGTAAATGATTTGTTGGCTGCAAATTTAGGTTTGGATTTTAAGTTGGGAGAATGGAGCGGCTACAAGGTTAATTTTAATCTTGGGGGACAGGTTGGGGCTTTGTATGAGCGAGCTTTAGAATATTCCGGAAAAGCTGGTTTAAAAGTTATGAAAGATGGTGCTGGTGTTGAGGTTGAAGTTAAGGGTAAAACTGTTGAGACCGAAGATTTCCGCATCAATGAATATGGCCAGATTGAGGGAAGTATTGGCTACACAACGCCTGTTGATGGTGGCACGTTGAAAATTAAAGGTTATGGTTTTGATTATAAAACCAAGGGAGAATTTAAGGATTCACGTCTGGACGAATGGGGCGCAGGTTTTAATATAGATTATAATTTCTAAGTAAATTAAACTGTGGGCAGGTTTAATATTTTTAATTGTGTAAATTTATGGCTCTAAAACAACAAATTCAGGAGGACCTTATGACCGCTATGAAAGCGAGGGATGTAATTGCGATGGATGCTTTGCGTATGCTTAAGGCGGCAATGATGAAGTTAGAAGTATCTGGAGAAAAGCACGAGGCGACTGATGAAGAAATTCAGCAGCTTATTAATAAAGAAATTAAATCACGAAAGGATTCTATTGAGCAGTTTACGGCTGGAAATCGTCAGGATTTAGCTGATAAAGAAGAAGCCGAGTTAAAATTCTTACTAAAGTATCTACCAGAACAGCTTTCTGAAGAAGAAGTTAAAAAAATCATCCAGGACACAATGGATGAAACTGGTTTTAAATCTAAAACCGACATGGGTAAACTAATGGGCGCCTTGATGCCAAAGGTAAAAGGAAAAGCTGATGGGGGAATGGTGAATAAGCTCGTTGGATCAATGCTTAGCTAAGTGGTCCGATTTAAAAGATAACCTGCGATTTTTTTGTAAGCGTTTGGATTAAAGTGGAAACCGTTTGTGTCGTTTTCAGCGATTTTTACAAAGTCTACACAACGATTGCCATATTTTTTTCGGAGTTTTTCGTTGAAGGCAATCATTTCAGGTCTATTCTTTGGTTCTTGTAATGTTGCAACTTCTACGATATCTTCACTGACTCCTTTTGATTTCAATAATTCTATAATTTCATCATAGCCTTCGAAATCAGGATCGTTAAAGCCTACGCCAGCGATAATAATTCTTGCTGGGAGTTTTAGCTTATCAATGCCAGATTCTTCCCAATGTTCTTTTAGTATTGCCACTAAGTCCTTTGGAGAAGCTCCGTCTCGGCCAATTCTACCAATTTGTGAATTGTTGGGGAATCCCCTAACTGTGCTGCTGCCAGCTAACCATACTTTTTGATGACTTGCGACGTCGATGGTACCATTAAAAATGCCCTCAGAATTTTTATCAGTTGGATTTGGTATGCTAATGTCTCTTGTTACCCAATCAGTGGCAATTTCTCGACCTTCTGATTTGGCTGCGAGATAGGCGATCCTTTTGGCTAAATTTAAAACCCCTGGTTTTGGTGTTACACCTTCTTCCATTGATTTTAAGAATTTTTTAGCTCCACCTAGACCTTCATGATGGGCAAGATAGTAAATCGTAGCTTGTTCTTCAAATGTTTTTTGTTCAAACCCATCGATCGATTTTGTTTGATTCATAAGCCATGCAGTAGCGTATAGATTTGCGTAAGGGTTAAATTTAGTTTGCTGATTTAGTGGTTTTGGTCCCCATTTTTCATCGTAGATTTTATTTTTTTCGCAATAGTCTAGAAAACTTTGCCATGTGTCACTTAAAAATTGTCCCAAGCCTGAGGCGTTAGACACGACTTCTCCCTCATATTTGGCTTTAGGGTCCCAGCCACTTTCTACAACCATTACTTCTTTTAGTATTGAGAATGGAATATCAAATTTGGTACATGCTTCTTTAGCATATTCAAGAATGGTTTTGCCGTCTTTTTCTTGACGTTCGTCCAGTTTTTTTACTATCTGTTCATCGGTAATTGGGGTGTGTGCATTAAATCTGTCTCCACGTACTTTAAATTCTGCATCATATTTTAATTCTTCGTCGAAAGCTTTTTGATTTTTTGTGCGGTCTTCGTTTTCTTTTGTGAATTTTTCGGTATAGGCTTTTAGTCCGTCTGCAGTCTCTAAATCGGTTTCTGTCTGATCTGAAATTTTAAATTTATCACCAGTAAAAGTTGCCAAATATGCATTGTTTTCATCTAGAAAGCCAAGGCGGCCTTTGTGTTTGCCGGTTGGGACTATTCCACGATGACCTTTGATAATTTCACCTGATTTTGTTTGAACCACAATTGCGGTAACGTCTGGATCAAGCAAAACATCTCCCAAACCGTCATAGTATTCGTGTTTGCGTCCATCGGCGTCTCGACCGTGCTGTTTGTAATTTAGAGTGTACCAGCCTTTTTCATCCTGACCATCAGTAAACTGCTTGATACGTCTGGCTGTTTCATCTTTGAGGCTTAAAGCCTTTTCCTTATCTGTTTTTTGAGAATTATCGCCGGTCAGTAAATCTGTTTTATAACGGATGTCTTTTACTGATGATTTTTTGATTTTGTCTAGATCATTTTTGCTGGTTTCTTCAGGAATTTCTTTAATTCTTTTGGTGTATTTATTATGAACTTCACCGGCTGGCTGATCTTGACTTTCCGCAGTGGCAGTAATGGCTACGTTTTCACCTGCATCTAATATTTTTCCACTGGCATCTTCTTTTATTTCAGCGCTTACGGCTAAGTCAAGACGAGGTTGTTCTCTTAGCTGCTCCTCATCTTCCCTTTCTCGTGGTTTTAGTTCGTCAGTCATTTTTGGTTTTTGTTATCAAGGTATTATACCATAAAAAGCCGTTTTAACCCAAGTTAAAAATGCTGTTGATTTTATTCCCAAAAAAATAAAGAATGTCTCAGTCTAATTTATACATCTCAAACCCTGCCCGGGTGGCGGAATTGGTAGACGCGCAGGACTTAAAATCCTGTACTAGCAATAGTGTGCGGGTTCGATTCCCGCCCCGGGCACCATCAGAATTCTTCAAACAGATATGGCCCCCATTGTTTAGAGCCAGTTTTTCGTATAAAAAAGTTTAATCACTTGCATTGCAAGGTAGTGTGTAATATATTGGCAATGTTTAATAAAGAATTTTATGGAAAATAAAGACGAAAAAAATATTAATGTTCAAAATATTCAGACCCAAATGCGAAAGGGGATTCTGGAATATTGTATTTTGTTAGCGATGGATAGGGGAGAGATTTATTCTTCTGATATTTTGACCGAACTAAAAAATGAAAATTTGTTGGTGGTTGAAGGAACTTTGTACCCGCTTTTATCAAGACTTCGAACTAATGGGCTTTTGGATTATGCCTGGAGAGAGTCAAAAAATGGACCTCCACGCAAATATTATAAATTAACAGAACAGGGCAAAAAAACGCTTAAACAGCTCAATAAAACATGGTCAAATTTATCTTTATCCGTTAATTCTTTAAAGAAAAAATATGAAAAAAACAATTAACATTTCGCTTGCGGGTCAGAGTTTTACTATAGAGGAGGATGCTTATAATAATTTGGATATTTATTTGAAAGAAGTTCGGGAAAATTTTGCTGATTATCCTGAAGTTGATGAAATTGTCAGTGATATTGAGGCGCGTATTGCCGAGCGTTTTAATTCTAAAATAAAAAATAGGGTAGTGGATTTTAGTGATGTGGAAGAATTAATTGCAATCATGGGTCAACCTGAAGATTTTGAAGAAGGGGCTAAGGCCAAAAAGTCCGGAAAGAAGGCTAAGGCTGAGAATGGAGATACGGCTTCAGTTTCTAATAAAAAACTGTTTAGGAATCCTGATGACGTGATTCTTGCTGGTGTTTGTAGTGGAATTGCCTCTTATATTGGCGTAGATACTTTGTGGGTAAGGTTGGCGTTTTTTGTTTCAATTTTCTTTGGTGGATTGGGAATTATTTTGTATGTGTTCTTTTGGATTTTTGTGCCAATGGCTAAGACTGAAACAGAAAAAATGCAGATGCGTGGGGAATCCGTGACTTTGAAAAACTTGGAGGCTTCTATCAAGGAGCGAGTAAAGGAGTTTAAAAAAAAAGATTCGAGTAAGATTGTCTCAAAAGTTGGATCTGTTGTGGAGGCGTTTGGGAGAATTCTTAAAAAAATTATTTTAGTTTTTCTAAAGATTTTTGGTGTTTTTATTACGATTGGCGCTTCGATGGGAATTTTGGCGGCAGTTTTTGCATTAATTAATATTCTGTTTAATGATCTTTTTGATTTTGTTTATATCTTTAATTCTAGTTTGCCTCTGCGTGAATTGATCGATACTAATACTTTTACGGTATTGGCTGTTAGTGGCTTTTTTACTGTGTTTGCGGTGTTTATGCTAATGATTTTGCTTGGCGTGAGTTTGATTTCTTCAAAAAATAGATTTACTTATTTTTCATTTTTTACTTTATTGAGCGTTTGGATAATTGCGATAAGCACTTTTGTGGCTACGGCTATGGGAATTGCGCCAAGAATTCATGAGATGAGAGATCAAATTGAAACCATACAGTCTGTTCAGGTAGATGATGGTAAGTTTAGGATTTGTTTATTTTGTGACGATCAGTCAGTAGTTGAAAATTTTGATTAATTTTTGTATCTTGTTTTTATGAATATAAAAATATTTGTTACTGGGGGGACTTTTGATAAAGAATATAACGAACTGAACGGTGAATTATTCTTTAAGGAAACTCATCTACCGGAGATGTTAAAGTTGGGTCGTTGTAAGCTGAATGTCGAGGTTGAAACGTTGATGATGATTGATAGTTTGTATATGACTGATGAAAAAAGGGGGGGGGTATTGCAAATGTGTCAAGATTCAGCTGAGGATAAAATCGTTATTACTCATGGCACTGATACCATGGTAGAAACTGCAAAGTTTTTGGCTAACTCTGAGGATTTGTTGAAGAAAAAGACGGTTATTTTGACCGGCGCAATGATCCCATATAAATTTGGTAGTTCGGATGGATTGTTTAATTTGGGCACGGCTTTGGCTTTTGTTCAAGTTCTGCCAGCTGGAATTTACGTGGCCATGAATGGAAAATACTTTGACTATCACAAAGTCAGAAAGAATAAAGAGCTGGGAGAATTTGAAGAGGTTTAGTCGTATTTTTCAGAGTTGATGGAGTCTGGCGGCATGCCTCTTGTTTTTAGAATTTCAGTCACGTCGTTGATCATTTCTTTTAAGCCACAGATATAGACTTCGGTGTTTGCGAGTTCTAAGGGCATTGTTTCAAGAATGTTGGAAACGCGGCCAGTGCTGCCATGCCATTCGTCATTTTCTGGGCGGGAAACTGTGAATTCATAAGTAAAGTTTGGGTATTTTGCCGCTAAATCTTTGAAGAATTCTTCATAAAAAATATCTTTCACGTAACGTACGCCAAAAAGTAACTGGAGTTTATTTTTGTTGCCTTTTAATAGTTCGGTTTCAATCATTGATTTAAATGGCGTGATGCCCGTGCCGGTTGCTACGAATACAGAATTTTTGCCATTATTCTTAAATAGAAATTTGCCGTTTGGCCCCATAAATTCTACCGTATCGTCGATATTGAGATTATTTAGCCAATTACTGCCACGGCCTTCTGGTACAACTTTAATACAAGTTGAGAAACGATTATTTTCGGCTTTTGGACAGGAAGAAATGGAATAAGCCCTGAAGCATGGAGGCATTTTGTCAGTTACTTTGAATGTCACAAATTGGCCGGATTCAAAGGTTAACTGATCTGCTGTCTCAAAAGTGAGCTCGGTTACGTCGTGAGTGAAATTTTGCTTATCAGTTAGTTTAGCTTGTCTTAATGGCATGTTTTTTTGAAGTTCATTGTGATTATTGACCGAGGGTTTTTCGTACTTTTGCTATGCATTCGGCCATGGCTTGATTAAACCCATTAGCATATGGTGGTTGGACTATGTCTGTACATCTTTTAGTTATGTCGCTTGTTTTCATTTGAGCAGTTTCTGGTGTTTGTGCACCAGGATAGCCTGGGATTTCTCTTGGATAATTACTCCAGTCCGGAGCCGGATTCCGTTCATCTGTGGTTGGATAGTGGTCAACTGGTGCAGGGGCAGTATTTTGCTGATATTCATATGCTTGATGGCGGCTGTATGGTTTGATAGGTGCTCTACATCCTGCTGCAAAAAGACTTGTTGCTAAAACTAAGCTGGTACCTAAACTAGTAGTGGATTCACCTGGAGATCTTAAAGACATGGTGTATAAATTTAGAGAATATATTTAGTTGAGTATGTTTGCAGTGGTGATTTTAGCATTTTACATATGCAATTCCAAATATTGGAGCTATGCCATTTGGTCTATGGTTTCTCTAGCTAAAGTTTGCATTCTGGTTATGGATATTTCGTATGCTTGTCTATCGTCAGGCTCGTCAGTTAGGTTGTACGATCTAAGTAGTTGAAAGCTTTCTCTCAATCGGCCAGCGTTAATAGTCATTACTACTGATCTTCTGAGAGATGGCTTTAGAGTTTCTAGTATATTGCGGAGTTGGTCTGGGCAATTATTTGTATCAATGTTTGTTACAGATTCTAGAGCTTGTCTTATTTGTGTCTTTGAGTCATTTGTTCTTGTTTCTTGAATTGTTCTTTTTAAATCATTTAATGTTCTATTAAATATTCTTTCGGCATTAATAAGCGCTTCTTTGAATTCTAGTTTTCTTTTTATTACATTTGCTTCTTTACGTTGTACTTCAGATCCCGTTTTTTCTTTTGCTTCGATTGCTTGAAATATCTCCATTAGAGCAGTTAAGGCTTGTGATGCCTGGCTTATTATCTCTTCAATTGCCTGCGGATTTGCGTATATTTCACGAGCATTCATGATTTCTTTTATGCATCCATTTAGTTGATCTATTGATCCACTTAATTGAGGATGTTTTTCTTGCCATGTTTCAACGCAATTTTGTAGTACGTAGGTTACATTATTTAATTTTTGCCTAGTGTTGCTCCGTTGGTGGTTTAGACTATTGTTAATGGATTGGATTCTTTCTCCTAGTATCCTTCTCTGTTTTGGGTTGAGTCCGCCGTATATTTTACCCACTCCTTCAATGGGAGTTTTGTAATCTACAGAAATTTGAGTTTGCTCCATTGGTTTATAAAAAAGAGGGTACTGTAAGCTAAAATCTACCCCTAGTCAATGGGGGATCGTAGGTAGATTGGAGGCGCCACCCGGATTCGAACCGAGGAATAGAGGTTTTGCAAACCTCTGCCTTACCGCTTGGCCATGGCGCCTAATTTTGTGTTGATCTGATTAATTCCGTTCCCGGGAACGCTTTTTGAAATTAAAACTGAAACTTTATTTTTGGCAAACGTAGTTGGATATCTGTAGATCAGTTCAACGCGAAGGATTTTAACATTGCTTCTATGTTTACTGCAACGTCTTCGTTGTCGGTTGGTAAATAGGCTCCTGTAATGATATATCCAGTTGAACCATTGACTACATAGATTTGTTTAAAGTGCACGACGGGGTCGCTGGCTCTCTTTTTGCCTTCAAATTCTGCTATGAAAGTTTCTACTGCTGTGTCGTTTACTGAGATTTTATAGTCTTCGAGACTAATTTGTTGATAGTTTACCAAGCTCTTTTTTGCCTTTGCTACAACACTTTTTGCGTAATTTTGAGAATCGAGGCCTGCTTGTTCGGATATGTCAGCTTTTGCGATGTTTACGTTTGCTGTAAAAACGTCATTCTTAATATTATTTCTGAATCCAACGACAGTTTGAGCCGGTACGGTTGAAGTGAAACTATCGCTGGCGATTACTTCCCAATCTGTAGGAATTTGCATCGAAAAATCGTCATTTGTATATGTGACTTTGCCTGGAGTTTCTTGTTCGGTGCTTCCTGGACTTACTTCGTCATCGCCACCCCAGCAGCCGGTTATCGTTAAACTAAGCGCTGTGATTAAACAAAAAAGTGTTTTTTTCATAAGTGATTTTTAGAAACTTTTGGAATTATAACATGATTATTTTTAAACTCTAATTTATCGGCATTGACTTTGCCTAGATTGCATATAAACTTTCGTTTGTTTTTTTAAATTCTAAATATGAAAGTCGGAATTTTATCATATAGATCTTTGGGCAATAAAGCTTCTAAGGAAGAATTGGCCTTGCAGAATGCAGCTCGCGAGAGAGGTCATACGTGTAGAATTTTTCGTGCGGCACGTTTTCAGATGGTTTATGCTAGTGAATCGCCATGGCTTTTGTATGACGGAAAACCCTTTAAGAGTTGTGATGTGATTATTACGCGTCCGTCTATTCTTAATAATGTAGACTTGCATGTTGCCCTTATTCATCAAATGGAAATGGCGGGAATGCGCCTTTTTAATAAACATGATTCTATTTTAAGTGCAAAAAACAAGGTTAAAACTATGCAGATTTTGGATAGTTATGGTATTCCAATGCCAAAAACTGTGGTAGTGAGGAGGTCTGCGGATTTGCCACAGGCAGTGAAGTCTATTGGTGGATTTCCTCTTATTGTAAAACAGCCGGTTGGTTCTTTTGGCGCTGGTGTGACTATTATAGAAAGCATGCGTGCGTTGCAGTCATTTTTGTTGTGGGATCAGCCGATGTATTTGCTGCAGCAGTTTGTTAAATATTCTAAAGGTAAAGATTTGAGAATTTTTGTGGTGAATGGAAAAGTGGTTGGTTCGATGATGAGATCAGCTAAAAAGGGAGAATTTAGATCAAATATTGAGCTTGGTGGAGTTGGTACTGCTGTAGAGATAACAGAGGAAGAATCAGCTATTGCTATCAGGTCTATCCAGGCTTTGGATTTGAAATATGGTGGTGTTGACGTAATGAGAGGTAAAGATGGGCCTGTGGTGCTTGAGGTTAATTCAAACCCGGGTTTTAAAGAATTAGAAAAGGCCACGGGTGTAAACATCGCCGCGGCCATTGTTGATTATGCTATTGAGTACGCTGAGAAAATTTCTATGAATGCTGTTTAGCTAGGACTTAGCGTTTTTCGATAATCTTATCGACTATTCCATATTTAAGACCTTCAGCTGCGGACATAAAGAAGTCACGGTCGGTATCTTTTTCGATGATTTTAAGTGGTTGACCTGTGTGTAAAGCTAGAATGTTATTTAGACGATCTTTAGTTTTGATGATGTGATCAGCGTGGATACGGATGTCTGATGCCTGACCTTGAGTACCACCTAATGGTTGATGAATCATGATTTCGGCATTTGGCAGAGCGAATCTCTTGCCCTTAGCGCCGCCGGACAAAAGGACGGCACCCATAGAGGCGGCCATTCCAAGACAAACAACTGATACGTCAGGCTTGATATATTGCATGGTGTCGTAAATGGCTAGACCGGCTGTAACGTGGCCGCCAGGACTGTTGATATACATAATGATATCTTTTTTGCTGTCTTCATTCTCCAAAAATAATAATTGAGCGATTATAAGGTTGGCTACATGACTATCTATAGCTGTGCCCAAAAAGATTACGCGATCCTTTAATAAACGAGAGTAAATATCAAAGGCTCTTTCGCCCTGGTGACTCTTTTCTATAACAGTAGGTACTAATATAGAAGAAGTGATCGGGTTTAAAAGGTCTGAAGTGATATCTTGGTTTGTTTGTGACATTTTTTATGTTTTAGGAATTTGTTGGAATTATTATAGCAAATTTTGAGCTTTTAATCAGTTATATATGGTTGACAGAATAGGGGATTAGGCGCCATTTAGGACGATTTTATAGATCTGGAATGTTATCTGAAAAATAATGTTGACTTTGCAAATCCTTTTGAATAAACTACGTGGGCATTTATCGATCTTTAACATCTAGAATGTAGCGGAGAAGAACTGTACAAAACTTTCTATGCAAATAGAAAACAAACTAAAGTTTTTCTCACAATCAATTGGTAAGTAGTTTTATTTATACAATGTAATTGTGAGCCAATCATACTTTTTTAACGAAGAGTTTGATCCTGGCTCAGGGTTAACGCTGGCGGTATGTCTAATACATGCAAGTCGAGCGAATTTAATTATCTCGCAAGAGATGGTTAAGTTAGCGGCGAACGGCTGAGGAACACGTTGGAACCTTCCCAAAACTCAGGGATAACCTGCAGAAATGCGGGCTAATACCGGATAGTCCCGAAAGGGTAAAGATTTTTCGGTTTTGGAGGGGCCTGCGTCCTATCAGGTAGTTGGTGAGGTAACGGCTCACCAAGCCTATGACGGGTAGCTGGTCTGAGAGGATGACCAGCCAGAATGGAACTGAGACACGGTCCATACTCCTACGGGAGGCAGCAGTAAAGAATATTTCGCAATGGGGGAAACCCTGACGAAGCGATACCGCGTGGGCGAAGAAGGCCGAAAGGTCGTAAAGCCCTTTTCTGAGGGAATAATTCTGAAGGTACCTCAGGAATAAGCACCGGCTAATCTCGTGCCAGCAGCCGCGGTAATACGAGAGGTGCAAGCGTTACCCGGAATCATTGGGCGTAAAGCGTCCGCAGGTGGTTTGTTA
>ERZ1292640.19-Hain-H43-02um-R1-19-length-167141-cov-20_pt1 | contig 167141 bp, 108 predicted proteins | sample MGYA00564404_ERZ1292640 | MGnify/ENA primary metagenome ERZ1292640 (study PRJEB36523, sample SAMEA6512636) | groundwater metagenome | collected 2019-01-08 | study: AquaDiva: Metagenomics assemblies of 32 groundwater samples
GGGACGGCGGCGGAGCGACGGCCGGGGCCGTCGCCGCCGCCGGCTTGGCCGCCGCGGAGACGGCGGGCGCGGCCGGCGGCACGGGGGCGGCCGGCGGCACGGCCGGGGCGACTGCGGGTACGGGTAGCGGAGTCGCCGGCTTGGCGGCGACCGCCGGCACTCCCGGTGCCGCCGGCACTGCCGGTGCCGCAGGTGCCGGCGGGGGCGGGGGGGCGGGAGGTGTCTCGCCCAGCGCCGGCCCCACGAACACCAGCCCGGCGACGAGGACGGTCAATCTCAGCACGATACATTTCATGTTACGGGCCTCCCCCGGGAGCGTCAAGGAAAAGCGTCCTGCCTTCACTGGGCGAGCAGTACGAGAGCCAGGAGGAACCGGTAGATCGCGAACGGGAGGAGCCCGATACGGGCGATGACCCGCAGGAACCAGCGGATCGCGATGGCGCCCGTAAGGGCGGCGACCGCGATCCCGGTGGCCAGGAGGGCGGCATCACCGCCGCCGAGTCCAGCCAGATGCCGGCTCTCCCACAGTCCCGCGGCGGCGATGATGGGAGCCGAGAGGAGAAAGGCGTACCGGGCCGCTTCGGCACGGGAGAGCCCGAGCGCGAGGCCGGCCGATATCGTCATGCCCGACCGGGAAAGACCGGGGAGGATGGCGAAGGCCTGCGCGCATCCGATCAGGACCGCGTCCCGCCAGCCGAGCGACCGGGCTACCCCGGTGCCCGGCCGCCGGGCGTCGGCCGCCCACAGGATCACGGCGCCCGCCGCGAGAAATCCCGCGATCGCGTGCGGCGTTCGCAGGCGGTCCGCAACCACGTGCTCGAGCAGCGCGCCTGCCGCGAGGGCGGGCAAAGTCGCGAGCACGAGGCCCCACGCCAGGCGGCCGTCCACCGTGGCGGGTCGCGCGAGGCCGGAGAGCAGCCGCCCCCATTCGGCGCCGAAGACGGCGAGCAGGGCGCCCAGCGTGCCCAAGTGCAGGACCGCGTCGAAGGCCTGGCTGCGCAGGAGCGGGTCGGACCAGCCGAAGAGAACGGGCAGGGCCGCCAGGTGGGCGGTCGAGCTGACGGGCAGGAACTCCGTCACGCCCTGGACGGCGCCGAGGAGGATGGCGGCGAGGAGGGGGGTCATAGCTTCAGTATATTAGATGCATGCACCCTTCGACGCGGCTGGTGGGCGCGGCCCTCGCCGTCGCCGCTTCGCTCGCCGGCCCGGTCCGGGCCGGTGAATGGCGGCTGAGCCCGTGGGTGGGCTGGGATTGGGGCGCGATGACCGCCGTCGAGGACGAGCTCAAGCTCATCGCCGGACAGTCCCGCGACGAGTTCATCGGCCACCTCGCCGCCTTCGGCGAGACGGCCGAAGGCGCGGTCACGACGAGTCCCGTGCGCGGAGGCGCGGGGTTCGGGTGCGAACTCGGCCGGCTCATCTCGGCGCGAACCGGCGCGGGCGTCAGGGTCGGCACAGTGTCGATGACGGGCCAACGGGCGCGGTTCGAAGGATCCGGGCAGTTCGGGGAGACCTACCGGGACAGCTGGTCGTTCGACCACTCGCTCACCGTGGCCATGGTGGGGCTGTGGCAGGAAGGTGGCGACCCCGCCCGCCTGTCGTGGCGCGGCGCCGTCTTCATCGGGCCTGCGTACGCCGACTCGGCGTTCGAGCAGCAGGGCCGGTACGCCGATCCCCTGAATCCCCCGTCGGGCTTTTCGTGGGACGGACGGGGGCGGCTCACGGGCAGCACGCTCGCCGGAGAGGTCTCGGGCCGGGCCTCCCTGCGGGTCGGCGCGGGCTGGTCCGTCTTCGGCGAGTTCGGGTACCTCGCGGCGGACGTGAAGGAGATGAAGTGGCGGTCCGACGTCGACGTCGACGGGAACGGAGCAGTGGATTACCACGGCGGCTCGATCCTGATCTCGGGTAAGACGGCATCCGGAGCGCCCGCTTCGGCGAGACAGCCCTTGCCCTTCGACTTCAGCGGACTGCGCCTGCGGGCGGGAATCACGGTCAGGTTCGGGGGTGCCGCGTCGGCCGCCGACCGGGAGGCCTGGGGCGACTGAAAAGCTTGCGCCCCCGCGGGGGGCGGAGTACGATGTTCGCGCAATGAGTCCCGACCACGTCCGGTTCGTGCATCTTCACGTCCACAGCGAGTACTCGTTGCTGGACGGCGCCAACCGCATCAAGCTCGAAGACCATCACCGCCGGGAGTTCGACGAGGCGGTCAAGCAGAAGCGGGCCGTGGCCGTGAAGCCCCTCCTGCACCAGGTCCGGTCCCTCGGGATGAGCGCGGCTGCGCTCACGGACCACGGCAACATGTGCGGCTCGCTCGAGTTCTACCGCGAGGCGCGCCGCGAGGGGCTGAAGGCGATCTTGGGCATGGAGGCCTACGTCGCGCCCGGGAGTAGGCTCGAGAAGACCGGCGGCGAGGATAGCCCGAAATGGCACCTGACTCTCCTGGCGCAGAACGAGACGGGGCTGCGCAACCTCACGATCCTCTCGAGCCTCGGACACGAGGAGGGGTTCTACTACCGGCCGCGCATCGACCGGGAGCTGCTCGCGAAGCACCACGATGGGCTGATCGCGCTCTCGGGATGTCTCAGCGGCGAGGTGGCCACGCACCTGCTCAAACACAGGGCGGCGGAGGCCGCGGCGACGGCGGCCTGGTACAAGGAGCTGCTGGGCCCCGACCGGTACTTCATCGAGCTCATGGACCACGGGCTCGCCGACGAAAAGCTGGCGACCCGGGGACTCGTCGAGATCGCGGGGAAGCTCGGGTTGGGCACGGTCGCGACCAACGACGCCCACTACCTCGAGCGCGCGGACGCCCTCGCGCACGAGGTCCTGCTCTGCATCCAGACGGCGAAGACGATGGACGCGACCGACCGCATGAGGCTTCCGACGCCCGAGTTCTACCTCAAGTCGCCGCAGGAGATGGCCGCCCTGTTCGCCGAGATTCCCGACGCGGTCACGCGGAGCTGGGAGATCGCGGAGCGGTGCGGGCTCGAGCTCGTGTTCGCCGACGACAAGGGGGGCAAGCTCAAGTTCCCCCCCTTCGAGATTCCCGAGGGCTATCCCCACGCGGACGCGTACCTGCAGGACCTGTGCCTCCGGGGCGCCCAGCGCCGTTACGGCGGCACGGTGCCGGGCGAGGTCGCGGAGCGGCTGGCGCACGAGCTCGACGTCATCCGGTTCAAGGGTTTCTCGACGTACTTCCTCATCGTCTGGGACATCGTCCGCACCGCCAAGGAGCGCGGGATCCTCGTCGGTCCCGGCCGCGGTTCCGCCGCCGGGAGCCTCACGGCGTACGTCCTCGGGATCACGGACCTCGACCCCCTCAAGTACGACCTCATCTTCGAGCGGATGCTGAATCCCGAGCGGGCGGAGCCGCCCGACATCGACATCGACTTCCCGGACAACCGGCGGGAGGAGGTGGTCGCGTACGTGCGGGAGAAGTACGGGCCCGAGAACGTCGCCCAGATCGTGACCTTCGCCCGCATGAACGCGCGGGCGGTCGTCCGGGACGTCGGCCGCGCGATGGCCTTCCCGTTCGGCGAGATGGACCGGCTGGCGAAGCTCATCCCGGGCGGGCCCAAGGCCACCCTGGCCGCGGGGCTCGAGACGGAGGAGGTCAAGGGCATGCTGGGCCAGCGCGAGGACTACCGGCGGCTGCTGGAGGCGGCCCGGGCGCTCGAGGGCCTCGCCCGGCACGCGTCCACCCACGCGGCCGGGGTCGTGATCGCGCCCCCCGCGGAGGCCGGGGACGGCGGGGGGCTCCGCCGGTTCGCGCCCCTGCTCCGGCTCGAGGGCGGCGACGGCCCCCTCGTGACCCAGTACGACATGGACGGGATCAAGCACCTGGGGCTGATCAAGATCGACCTCCTCGGCCTCAAGACGCTTACCGTGCTCGACGAGACCAGGCGGCTCGTGCTCGAAACCCGCGGAGAGACGATCGATTACCTCCAGGTACCGCTCGACGACCCCGACACTTTCGCCCTCTTCGCCGAGGCCCGCACGGACGGCATCTTCCAGTTCGAGTCCTCGGGCATGCGGGACGCGATGCGCAAGATGCACCCCGACCGGCTCGAGGACCTCATCGCGCTAAACGCCCTCTACCGGCCGGGTCCGATGGAGCAGATCGACACGTACATCCGGCGCCGGAGCGGGCAGGAAGCCCCGGAGTACGACGTGCCCGAGCTCGAACCGATCCTCAAGGACACCTTCGGGATCGTCGTGTACCAGGAGCAGGTGATCCGGATCGTGCACGAGCTCGCCGGCTACTCGATGGGCAAGGCCGACGAGTTCCGCCGGTCGATGGGGAAGAAGAAGGCCGAGATCATGGCCCGCGAGGAGAAGACCTTCATCGAGGGCGACAAGGAGAAGGGCATCCCCGGCGCGCTCGCGCGCGGCATCCCGCGGGACAAGGCCGAGCGGATCTACGAATTCGTCGAGAAGTTCGCGGGCTACGGGTTCAACCGGTCGCATTCCGCCGCCTACGCGCTGCTCGCCTACTGGACCGCGTGGCTCAAGACCCACCACCCGGTCGAGTTCATGGCGGCCCTGCTCACTTCAGAAATCGGCAACTTCGACAAGGTGGCCGAGTACGTGAGCGAGTGCCGGAAGCTCAAGCTCCCGGTGCTCGCCCCGGACGTCAACACGAGCGGGTCGTTCTTCTCGGTCGAGCGCGTGCCCGTCGAAGGGAACGGCGGGACGAAGGCCGCGGTCCGGTTCGGGCTGGCGGCCGTCAAGAACGTCGGGGAGTCGGCGACCGCGCTGATGGTCAAGGCCCGCGAGACCGGCGGTCCTTTTGCTTCGCTGTACGACTTCTGCGAGCGGATGGACCTCGGGATGGTCAACCGCAAGGTGCTCGAGAGCCTGATCAAGTGCGGGGCCTTCGACTCGCTCGGCGGCCGGCGCGAGCAGCTCCTCGCCATCCTCGGGCAGGCGCTCGAGCGCGGGTCCCGGAAGCAGGACGACCGCAAGCGTGGTCAGGAGTCGCTCTTCGGGGCGGACACCGCCGAGGCCGACATCCCCCTGCCGCAGGTGGACGAGACGATCGAGCGCAACCGGCTCTCCTACGAGAAGGAGCTGCTCGGCTGTTACGTCTCCGGGCACCCGCTCGCCGAGTACGAGCCCGAGATCGCCCAGCTTTCGACCATCAGCCTCTCGCCCGCGAAGATCGAGGCGGCGGGCGCCAACGGCCTGCTCAAGATCGCGGGGGTCGTGACGCACGTGAAGCACGGGCTCACGAAGAAGAAGGAACCCTATGCCCGCTACCAGATCGAGGACCTCGAGGGCTCGATCGAGGCGCTCGCATGGCCCGAGGTCATCAAGCGCTCGGGCAAGATGCTGGCGAACGGCGCACTCCTGCTCGTGACGGGCACGCTCCAGCGGCAGGCCGAGGGGCGGCCCACGCTCATCACGAAGGAGCTGATGCCGCTGGCCGAGGCGCAGGTGCGGCTGACGCGGGGCGTGCACCTGCATCTCTCCACCGTCGGGATGGGCGAGGAGGTACTGCGCACGATCCGGGAGGTCGCCTCGATGTCGCCGGGCGAAGCCGCCCTGTACCTGCATCTCGCGACCCTGCACCACGGCGAGGCCGTGCTCGAGGCCAACCCCTCGCTCCGTGTGCGGCCGACCCGGGAGCTCGTGGGCCAGCTCCGGGCCCTGCTCGGCGACGAGAACGTCCGGCTCTCCGACAAGCCCTATACGCCGGCGCCCGCGTGAGGCACGAGCCGAGCGACAGCGAGGCGAGCGCGAGCCCCGGCTGTGCCGGGGCTCGCGGCCGTGCTGGCAAAGTCCCGCCAATACAACCATGAAGCCCTGGGAGAAGACGGGGCAGGAGGTCGTCTACGACGGCCGGTTGAAGGTGGTGAAGAAGACCTTCCGGCGCCCCGACGGCCGGCTCGCCACCTTCGAGGTTCGCGACACTCTCGACGTCGTCTGCATCCTCGCGGTCACGACGGAGGGCAGGATTCTGTTCGCCCGCCAGTTCCGCCCCGGCCTCGAAGAAGTCATGCTCGACCTGCCCGGCGGATTCATGGATTCCGGCGAGACGCCGGAGCAGTCCGCCCGCCGCGAGCTGCGCGAGGAGACCGGGTACGAGGCCGGCGAGATCAGGTTCCTGGCGGCCAACCCCGTCTCCGCCTACGCGAACAACCGCCGGCACAACTTCCTGGCAACGGGGTGCCGCAAGGTCGGTGCGCCGCAGAACCAGGACCAGGAGGAGTGCGAGGTCGTCGAGCTGTCGCTCGACGAGTTCAAGGCCCGCCTGCGCGGCGGCAACCTGACCGATATCGGCTCCGGATTCCTCGGCCTCGACGCGCTGAAACTGCTGTAGGGGCTGGGGTCTCGGCCCCGCCTACTTCGTGGCGGGGGCCTTTCGGGAAGCCGTTGCCGCCTTCACCTTCTTCCACCACTCGCCGAGGGGACCTTCCTCGGCCTTCCTCGTCAGGTAGGCGGTCTCCTGCTCGGCCGTCATGCCGCGAGTCTCCTCGATGAGCCGCGCCTGCGCCTGATCCTTAAAGGCGAGGCAATCGAACGTCTTCTTAACCGTCGGCCGGCTCATCGAGATTGACCTCCCTGGGCGACATGATCGTCAACGTCCCGTACCCGTTCCGGACGTTGACCTCATTATAGGCCCTGATCCGGTCCAGTCTGACAATGTGCCTGAAGTTCCACGAGCAGATGGCGTCGGCCGCGGCCACCGAGGCGGCCGCCACATGCGTCGCGTCGTAGGCGGAGGCGGGTCCGATGATTCCTGCGCTCAGATAGGCGTCCCGGAGGCTCCGCACCCGGTCATCCACCGGCACCCGTTCCACCGACTCGATCGGCAGGCCCGCAAAGATCGCGCGCACCGGCCCCGGTGCCTCCGCCAGTTCGTCGATCACGACGTCGCTGACGAGGAGCATGATCTTGCCGTCACGCGCCCAGTCGAGCAACTGGCGCGAAGGGCCCGCGAACTCCTCGTCCAGGCATCCCCCGATGACGGAGGTATCCACGTACACGCGGAACTGCGGCATGCTGACCCTACTATATCCCTACTCGCGTACCCGTGTGCCTCTGGGATAGGCCTTCATCAGGGCTGAAGAGTGGTTGAGGGGGCAGGCTTGAGCCCCAGTCCTTCCTGGAAGATAGCGGCGGTCTCCCCGTAGTTGACCGGTTTGGTGGAAGTGTAGGTTACGCGCCCTTCATCGTCCACGAATGTGGGCCGAGCATCTGGGACGCTTGGCATGGCGATGTGCCTCGGATTCTCCTTCCGTTCGCGCCACTCAAGGAGCATAGGCTGGTCGTTCCGGAAATCCCAGAAGATCTTGTACCGCCCATTCGATGAGAGCGTTCTCACTTCGTTCTTGATCTTCTTCAATCCTTCTCCGATGAGGAAGATCCACCGCTCATGGCCAGCCGATCCGGAGTTGCGCCCGGTGAATGTGATCACACCATCATCCGAAACATGTCCCGGTGCGGAGTAGTCTGGCGGGATCGGGACTGCGATCATCTCTGCTTTTCGGGCATCGAGGACGGCGACGGAGCCGATGAGAAGGTAGTGACCGTCCGGAGACATGTCTCCAATCCTGGCCTCTTGGCCGTCTTGCGCCGAGAAGAGAAGCCTCCCATCCTCCCGAATCACGCGAAGATGGGGGCAGTTCTCTTTGACGATCTGCAAGGGCTCGCCATCCCCGCCATCACCGTCCAATCCAGACTCGTAGCAGGCCCCGCCCGATCCACCGTCGTAACAGACCCAGATGTATCCGTTCTCCGCGAGATAGCCGCCCGTATCGATTGCCCCATAGGGACAGCAACGGTCAATCGACCACAGCTTGCGTCCGTGGTTGTCGAACATGGATACGCTCGCGTACATCCCAGGTCGGGTACCCACCCCGTCAACAAGGAGGCGGGTCTTCGTCTTGCACACACTCAGGTTCGCGATTCCGTTCTCGCCCTCACGCCAAACCCGAATAGCGCGTCCATCTCGACCAAGAAGGCGCACCTCGCTCCACTTCCCACTCTCGGAACGGGTAACTCCCGTGTATTCGAAATGCGCTGGATCTTCCGCCGCCGAGATGGCGGTGGTAGTTGTGCTCGATTGGACGTCCGGGCGGATCTGAGAGGCCGAGAGGGCGATCGAGGAGCCGCCAAACAAGAGAACCGCGGTGACGTGCGCCGCGCATGGGGTGACTGTCCGGATCATCGCCCCGATGCATCCTCGCGTGCCGTGGCCACCACGCCTCATAGTCCCATGATAGCCTCTCCCCGATATCTGGTCGCGAAGAAGACCCGCGACTGACCGGGCGTTGCCTGAGGCTACTTCCGCTGGTCGATCGGGGTGTAGGGGAGCCCCTCGAGGTCCGGGCCGGGTCCGGTGTACGTGGCCTCGGGCCGGTAGATGACGGCCTTGGGCTGGGCGTCCGCGAACTTCTCCTCGATCACGTGCGCGCACCAGCCCGCGATCCGCGAGATCGCGAACACGGGCGTGAAGAGGTCCGTCGGGATGCCCATCTCCGTATAGACCGTGCCCGAGTAGAAGTCCACGTTCGGGTGCAGGCGCGCCTTCCCGCGCGCCTCGAACTCCTTGCGCGTGATGTCCTCGAGCTGCTTGGTCATCTCGAACCACTTGCCGTGGGTCGTGCGCTCGGCCAGCCGCCCCGCGATCACCTTCAGGATCCTGGCGCGTGGGTCGTAGGTCCGGTACACGGCGTGCCCGACGCCCATGATCCGCTCGCCCCGGTCCAGGGCCTCCTTGACCCAGAGTTCGGCCCGGTCCACGGTGCCGATCTCCTTCAGCATCTTCATGACTTCCTCGTTCGCCCCGCCGTGCAGGGAGCCCGAGAGCGCGCCGACGGCGGCCGCGATCGAGGCGTGCATGTTGGCCCGGGTCGAGGCGACCACGCGGCACGTGAACGTCGAGGCGTTGAAGGAGTGGTCCGCGTGCAGGATGAGGCAGACGTCGAAGTCCTTGGCGATCTGCTCGTCGGGGACCTTTCCCGTCAGCATGTAGAGGAAGTTCGCGGCGTGCGAGAGGTCCGCGCGCGGCGGCACGACGGGCTTGCGCTCGTGCGCGCGCGCCCAGGTCGCCACCGCGGTCGGAAGCTTGGCGATCAGCCGGATCGCCTTCCTGAGGTTGGCCTCCCGAGAGTCGTCCGTGAGGTCCGGATCGTGCGCGGCCAGGATCGGGATCGCCCCCTGCACCACGGCCATGGCGGGGATGGACTTCGGGAGGCTCTGCGCCCATTCCAGCAGCGCCTGCGGAATCGAGTGCTCGAGCCGCAGGGCCGTGTCGAACTCGCCGAGCTCCGCGCGCGTCGGCAGCCGCCCGTGCAGGAGGAGGAACGCGGTCTCCTCGTAGGAGGAGTGCTCGGCGAGGGTCTCGATCGTGAACCCCCGGTACACGATCTTGCCCTTGATGCCGTCGACGTGGCTGACCTTCGTGTCCGCGACGAAGACGTCGCGCAGGCCGATGTTCTTCGCCATGATCGGCCCCTTCTCGCCCGGAATCATGCTGTCGACCATGCCGAACCTCCCCCAAGCGCCTTCAGACTTGTATGACGAAGCCGGGAACCGCCCCGCGGGACGCTCCAGCCTTCGCCGCGGAGGCACTCAGGATAGCAAACCACCGTCGCGGGGGGAATGATCCCCGGCCCGCCGCGCGCGGGCTACAATAGGCACCATGCTGGCTGGTGAGGAAATACACTTCCGCGGCCCATACGAGTGGCTCGGCCCCAAAGAGCGAACGCTGTACGGGTCGGGCTGGGTCGGCGAGCCCGGCGTCTACCTCTGGACGATCCCGACCGCGGCGACGACGTTCACGCCCTACTACGTCGGCGAGACCGGGCGGTCGTTCGCAGAGCGGTTCGCCGAGCACACGCGCGCCTACCTGGGTGGCGAGTACACGGTCTGGGAGCCCGAGGACTTTCTCCAGAAGAACAAGGTCGAGGTCTGGGGCGGGCTCTGGAAGCCGGAACGCCGCGGGCTGTTCGGCGAGTACCTCGAGAACCTCGAGCGCCTCAACATGCGGACCCTCGACCTGCTCAAGGCGTACCGGATCTTCATCGCGCCGATGCGCGGCTCCGAGCGGATGCGCGAGCGCGTCGAGGCGGCGATCATCCGGGCGGTCAAGCTCGCGGACCAGCATCCCCTGCTGGACGAGAACCTGCGGTTCCGGCCCCGCCTGCCGTCCGAGGCGCCGGTGACGTACGAGATGCACTGGCCCGCGTCCGTGGAGGGTGTCCCGACCCGCTGTCAGGTGTAGGGGCTGCGGGGGGCGGGGGGGGGGCTTACCCCCCCCACGCGCCCTGTCAGAGGCCAGTGACGGCGCTGTCCACTACCCAGCCCTTGAGACTGCGGCTGGGCACCCCGATCTCGACCCACCCAGGACGGCGCGAGAGGAGCAGGATCCGCTGGCCCTCGGGGGCCGAGTACCCGACCGGGAACTGGTCGCCCGGGCCGGAGCGGATCTCGACGGCAGGAGCCGTAACGACGCCCCAGGGACGGGCGAGATCGCCGGCGCGCAGGGCGAGCCAGGCGGCCAGGACGACGAGGAAGGGGAGGCCCGCGAGCACGAACCGGCGCCAGCGGCTCCACGGCACGTCGCGCCAGAGCGCGACGCCGGCGAGGCCGGCGATCAGCCAGACCAGGACGGTCACGAGCCACGCGAGTTCGTTCACCGTCAGCACCCGGTCGAGCGCTTCCCAGGCCGAGGGCTCCTCGTCCTGGAGGGCCGAGCGCGCGAGCGCGAGGTTGTACCGGATGTCGGAATCCCGGGGGTCGAGCCGGCGGGCGAGTTCCCACCACCGGATCGCGAAGCCGCGGCGGCCGAGCCGCCACTCGGTGTTGCCGAGGTTGTACGCCAGCGCCGCGCTCATGCGGCCCCCGGCGGCGAGGCGCTCGTAGCCGGCTAGCGCCTCGGCGAACCGTCCCTTCTCGTAGGCGGCTCCGGCCTGTTGGAATAGCCGCGCTTCATCCGTGACGGTCGGCGCGGTCGGCTCGACCACTGCCGGTGTTCGACCACTCGCGGCAGCGCGAGCCGGTTCCGCCGCGCTCACGAGTGATGCGACAAGAAGCAGGGCGGCAATCACCGGCGCCTCCCCTCGAGGTCCGCGAGCAGGGCCCGGACCTCGGCGAGCCGCCCCGGGAGGTCGGTGTCGGCCGCCGCGGCCGGCGCGTACCGGATCAGGTCGGCGTCCTGCCAGTACCGGACCAGCCGCGCTACCGTCTCCCCGGGGATTCCGGCGGCGAGCAGTCGCTCCTGGATGCCCGTCAGCGTGAGTCCCGACGGCGAGACGCCCCACTTGTCCGCGAGGTAGCCCGCGAGGACCTCCTGCACGGCGGCGTGGACGGCGAGCGCGTGGCCGTGCTTCGCCGCAGCGCCCGCGGACGTCAGCCGGCGCTCGGCGGCCCGCCGGGCCCGGCGCGCCCGCACGGCGGCGGGGTCCCGCGCGAGCGCGGCGCGGCGCCATGCGGCGGCGGCGCCCGAACCAGCGAAGAGGAGCGGCAGGAGCTGGAGCCACGCGAACAGGGGGCGGGCGGGTAGGGGCGAGCGCGCCGGGGCGAGGCCCGCCTCGGCCTTGAGGAACCGGATGTCCTGGTTCAGGGTGCGCAGCCCGGCGGCGGGCACGAGGCCCGGCATCGACGGCCCGGCGGCCGCGCCCGCCGGCCCCGCCTTGACGGTCAGGGCGAGGGGGCGGGTCGCGAGCGCGACGTAGCGCCGCGCCTCGGGGTCGAAGACGGGATACCGGATCGCGGGGATGGCCATCCGCCCCGAGGTGAGGGGGATGAGCATGACCTTGAAAGTCTTGGACCCCTGGATGACGTCGCCCGTGTTGCGCACGTTGAGGCTGGTCAGGGTCTCGTACCGGCGGGCGCCCGGGATCTCGGGCCACGCGGGCTCCCGCAGGGACTTGATCAGCCCGGACCCCTTGATCTCGACCGTGAGCGTGACCGGCTTCCCGGCCTCGACCGTGGACTTGTCCAGCGACGCATCGAGCCGGTACGAGCCGACCACGCCGGTGAAGTCCGCGGGCCGGCCCGCGTCGGGCAGCGGCAGGACCGTGACGTTGACGGGCTCGGACCGCAGGGCCTGCGTGCGGCCGCCGCCGAGGAACATGGCGAACGGATCGGCCCCGCCCTGGAGTACGGCGACCTGGAGCGTGGCGGCCCCGATCGTGGCGGTCCCGGGGGCAGTGGGGAACAGCGCGTACTGCTTCCCCATGCGGACGTATCCCGATTCCTGGGTCCACTGGCGGGGCGGGAGGTCCTCGAAGACGAAGCCCGAGAGGTCGGGGGGCACCGAGAAACCGGGCGAGGAGGCGAGCTGGACGCGGGTGTGGAACAGGAACGTGTAGACGAGCTGCTCGCCGACGTAGACCCGGCGCTTGTTCACCGCGGCGCTGACGAATACGGCCGGGGCCGCCGGCGCCGCGGCCGCCGAACCCGAAGGGTTCGGCGATGGGCTCGTCTGCGAGCCCGCGGTGACCGCGATCGGGTCCGTCGCGTAGGTCTTTCCGCCCACGATGAAGGCGGCGGAAGGCACGACGAGCCGGCCCGGGCCCCTGGCCACGACCTGGAACTGGAACGTGATCGAGGACGAGACCTGGCCATTCACAATGCTGACCTGCTGGGCGCGGCCGGCGCCGTAGATCTCGAGCCCGGCGACCTGCGGGATCCGCGGGTCGGGAACGTCGGAGGAGGCGCCGGTGGCGACGATCGTCCACCGGAACGGCTCGCCGACGACGACCTGGGTGCGGTCGACGGAGGCCGAGACCTGGAGGTCGGCGGCGGAAGCCGCCGCTGCGAGGAGGAGGCCGGCGAGGACGGTCACCAGTCGCGGCTCCCGCCGCCCTTCGGCTTCTCTTCGCGTTTCTTCTTTTCTTCCTGCATCTTCCGCTCCTGGTCGCGCACCATTTCGAGCATGCGGTCGGCGTCGTCCTTGCTCATCTGGTCCTTGGGTTTCGGCTGGCCCTGTCCCGGCTGGGGCTTCTTCGACTTCGGACGCTTGGGGCTCCGGATCCACTCGATATTGTATTTCGCATCGACATCGGCGGGATTCCAGCGCAGGCACTCCTTGAAGGCCTCGAGAGCTTCGGCCTCCCGCCCCGCGGAAAAGAGCGCCACGCCGCGGTTGTACGCGATCGCGGACCGGAGCTGCGGATGCTGGGTCAGCCCCGCCGCCTGGTCGTAGGCCTTGAGCGCGTCCTCGAACTTGCCCTCGAACAGGTGGGTGTTGCCGATGTTGTAGGGGGCTTCCGGTCCGTCCGGGTGCCCGGCCTGGGCGTCGAAGTAGGCGGTGCGCGCGTCCTCGTACCGCTGATCCGCGAACGCCCGGTTGCCCCGGTTGATCGAGGCTCTCCAGTCCGCGCCGGCGGCGGCCGGGAGAAGCGCGAGCAGGAGAAGTCCCAACCCGGCCCGGCGGAACCGGATCCGGGGCCAGGTCAGCCGGAACCGCTCGCGGCGAAGCTCGCCGGCGACCGCGCGCCAGTGGCCCGTCCTCAAGGGGATGAGCGCCTCCGCGAGGAGGAGGAGGATCGCGAGCAGGAGGAAGGGCTGGTACCGCTCCTCCCGCACCTTGTAGACCTGCGCGGACTGGACCTGGGAGGCCGCCGAGCTGACCTCGCCGACCAGCCCCGCGATCTCGGCGTCGTCGGGCGCGCCACGCCAGTGGCGGCCGCCCGTGAGCGTGGCCATCTGCATCAGGGCGCCCTCGTCGAGACGCGAGACCACGGTCTCGCCCTTGTCATCCTTCTTGAATCCCTGCACGGCGCCGGAGGCGTCCCGCTCCTTGATGACGTCGCCTTGCGCCGTGCCGAGCCCGATCGTGTGGATCACGACGCCCGCGTCCTTGGCGTCCCGGGCCGCTCCCAGCGGATCGGTGTCCCGCGTCTCCTCGCCGTCGGTCAGGAGAACGAGGATCTTCTTCGCCCGCGACGAGCGCGGGTACCGCCCTGCGGCCTTCCGGACGACGCGGCCAAGGGCTGTTCCGGGAACCGGAACCGCTCCCACGTCCGCGGACCCGAGGAAGAGGGCGGCCGCCTCGACGTCCAGCGTGAGCGGGCACTGGAGGAAGGCGTCGCCCGCGAAGGCGATCACGCCCACGCGGTCGCCGTGCAGGGAAGAGAGCAGGAGGCCGAGCTTGCGCTTTGCGACCGCGAGACGCGTGGGGGCGAGGTCCTCGGCGAGCATGCTCGCCGAGACGTCGAGGGCGATAAACACGTCGTTGCCGCGCCGCCGGACCTCCGTGAGCGTGAGGCCGAACCGGGGACGGGCGGAGGCGACGACGGCTAGCGCCAGGGCCGCGACCCCGAGCCACCGGCGCCAGACCCGGCGTGCCGCCGCGGGGTCGACGAGGCCGTTCACGAGCACCTCGTCCCCGAGCCGGCGCAGGAGGGCGCGGTCGCGGCGGGCGCGCCAGAGGACGAGCGCGGCGTACGCGGCGACGGCGGCCAGCCAGACGAGGCGGGTGGGGGCGGCGAAATCCATCAGGGCACCCCCTTGAGGAGGAGTTCGCCGGCGGCGAGCTCGGCGGCCAGCAGGATCAGGGCCGGGAGGAGGAGCCACTCGAACCGCTCCAGGTAGTCGGTGTAGGAACGGACCTTGAGGTCGGTCTTCTCGAGCCGGTCGATCTCGCCGAAGATCCGGTAGAGGCCTTGGGTGTCGGTCGCGCGGAAGTACTGGCCCCCGGTCGCGGTCGCGACCTTCGTGAGCTCCTCATCATTGAGGTCCTCGGCGAACTTGACCCGGCGGGCTCCGAAGACGGGGTCCTGGACGGTCAGGTAGCCGCCGCCGGGCGCGCCGGCGCCGATCGCGTAGATCCGGATTCCGTAGGCGGCGGCCGTCTTGGCCGCGGTCCTGGGGTCCAGGGTACCCGCGTTGTTCGCCCCGTCGCTGAGGAGAATGATAACTTTCGACTTGGCAGCCGTGTTCTTGAGCCGTTCGACGCAGGTCGCCAGCCCGTCGCCGATGGCAGTCCCGTTGGCCGGCACCTCCCCGACGGCGATCTCGGCCAGGAGGCCGCCGAGCGCGTCGTAGTCCGTCGTGAGCGGGCACACGGTCATCGCGAACCGGCCGAATACCGCAAGCCCGATCCGGTCGTGGTCGCGCTTGGCGATGAACCGGGCGGCTGCCTCCTTCGCGATCTCGATCCGGTTCTTCGGGGCGAAGTCCTCGGCCCGCATCGTGTCCGAGACGTCGAGGCAAATCATGATGTCCGTCGCCTGGATGTCGCGCTCGTCGCTCCGCACCCCCTGCTGGGGACGTGCGAGCGCGATGACGAAGAGGGCGAGCGAGCCGCCCCGCAGCCACGGGCGCGCGCGGGACCAGAGCAGGGCGGCGGGCGACTGCAGGGCGCGCAGGTCGGTCACGATCGAGTAGCCGAGGGCGGGTTCGGCGCGGCGCCCGAACCGCACCCGGTACCAGAGGATGACCAGCACGACCGGCAGGAGCCAGAGCGCAGAGGGTGTCGCGAAAGACATCACCGCGGCTCCGAAGACGGAGCCGATGTCGAAGCCGAAGACGGCTTCGACGCACCGGAGGCGGATGGTGTCATCGAAGTCGAGGACGACTTCGATTGCGGCTCCGAGGACGGAGCCGACGCCGAAGCCGCGACCGGCTTCGGCGGGGCTGCCGCGCGGGGACTGGTCTGATCCACGAGCGCCCGGGCCCGCGCGACATCGCCGTCGATCTCGGCGCGGTCGGGGACGTGCTTGGCGAACTTGACGAGGTCGCAGGTGTCGAAGAAGAGCCGGACGTCGCCCAAGAGGGGCCGCAGCGCGGCGACACCGCGCAGTTCGGGGAGGAGTTCAGCCGTGGTCCGGTCGAGCGCGGAGATGCGGAACCGGTCCCCGAGGTACCGGCGGAGGATGTCGCCGAGCTGGATATAGAAGAGCTTGACCTGGCCCTCCTCGAGCAGCGGTGAGGCCAGCAGGGCGTCCAGGGCTTCCCGCGCGATCTCTTCGGGAGGGCGGCGGGGGACGCCGGGCAGGAGGCCGAGGGCTTCGAGTTCCTTAAGCCTCTTCCGGCGGCGCCACGCCCAGATTGCGAGCCCGAGGGCGAGGAGCAGGATCGCCCCCCCGACGTACGGCCACCAGTTGAAGAAACCGACCATACCCTTCGGCGCGCGCAGGTTCGCCTTGTCCTCGGCCTTCGCGAGCACGGACTCTACCGTGATCTTGAGTGCCGGCGCCGTCACGGTCTGGGGCTTCACGCCCGGGGCCGAGATCGTGAACGGCAGCGCGGGCGTGGCCGTCTCGGACGTGGTCCAGACGGTCAGGACGACGAGGACGCGCTGTTCGACGGCGCCGCCGGGAAGCTGGCGCGGGGGCGCCGGCTGGGTGCCGAGGACTTCCCAGTCCGCGAACTGGGTCGCCGTGAAGGCCGGCGTAGCCTTGAACCCGGGCGGGACCCGGAAGGCGGCCTCGTAGAAGACCCGGTCGCCGATCGTGACCGTGTCGGGCTTGAGCGTCGCTCCGACTCCGATCTCGTATGCCGGGGCGGACCCCGCCAGCCCCAGGAGGGCCAGGACCGCGTACAGCCGGACCGTCCTCACCGTAGACGCCTCGCGCGCCGTTCGAAGAAGGCCATGAGCGGCTTGAGGTAAGGCTGGCCGGTCTCGAGCGGGATCGTGTCCAGTCCGAGCTTGCGGAATATGCCGTCCCGGTGCTTGCGCGCGTCGGCCCGGCTTCGCGCTAGCCTCTCCCGCACCGACGCGTTGCCGGTGTCGACGAGGACGCGCTCGCCCGTCTCGAGATCCTCGAGGTTCAGCCAGCCGGCGGCCGGCAGGTCGCGCTCCCGGGGGTCCTCGAGGACGAACGCGATGGTGTCGTGACGGCGCTGGGTGACGGCCAGGGGTTGCTCCCACCCCGCGGCCAGGAAGTCGGAGAAGAGGAAGACCACCGCCCGCTTGCGCTGGACCCGGTTGAGGAAGGCCAGCGCCTCCGCCAGCCCGGTTCCGTTGCCCTTCGGCTCGAGGACGAGCATGTCGCGCAGGATCCGGAGGGCGTGGAGCCTGCTCTTCCGGGGGCGCACGTACCGGTCCACCGCATCGCTGAAGAGCAGGAGCCCGACCTTGTCGTTGTTGCGCAGGGCGGCGAAGGCGAGCACGGCGGCCAGCTCGACCGCGAGCGAGTGCTTGGATCGCACCCGGGTGCCGAACTTGAGCGAGGCGGAGTTGTCCACGACCAGGCAGATCGTGAGCTCGCGCTCCTCCGTGTACTGCTTGATGAAGGGCGTGCCCATCCGCGCGGTCACGTTCCAGTCGATGGACCGGATCTCGTCGCCGGGCGCGTACTCGCGGATGTCCGCGAACGTCATGCCGCGGCCCTTGAACGACGAGTGGTATCGCCCGCCGAACAGCTCGTTGACCAGGCGCCTGGTCTTGATCTCGAGGCGCCGGATGTTCCGGAGCGTCTCGGGGGCGAACGGGGCCGCCGCGGGCGTCGCCATCCGGCCTACCTCGATTCCGTCCGCGCGTCCGCGATCCGCCGAAAACCCCGGGGTTCCACCGGGCGTCCCCTCACGGGACCTCGACGTGGTCCAGGATCTGCCGGACGAGGTCCTCGGAGGTCATGTTCTCCGCTTCCGCCTCGTAGGTGAGCAGGATGCGGTGCCGGAGCACGTCCGGCGCGATCGTCTTCACGTCCTCGGGGGTCACGTAGCCGCGCCGGTTCAGGAACGCCAGCGCCCGGCTGGTGGCCGCGAGCGCGAGCGTAGCCCGCGGGGAGGCGCCGTACGCCACGAGGGGCTTGAGAGCCGGGAGCTTCGCCTGCTCGGGGTCGCGCGACGCCAGCGTGATGTCGAGGATGTAGGTCCGGATCTTCTCGTCCATGTAGATCTCGCGGACGAGCTGGCGGACTTCGCGGATCTTCTCGAGCGTGACGATGGGCTTCACGGCCGGGACTTCGCCGCCGCTCATCCGGTCGAGGATCGCGCGCTCCTCTTCCCGGTTCGGGTACGTGACCTTCAGCTTGAGCAGGAACCGGTCCACCTGCGCCTCGGGGAGGGGGTAGGTGCCCTCCTGCTCGATCGGATTCTGGGTCGCGAGGACGAGGAACGGCGACTCCAGCGGCCAGGTGGTGTCGCCGATCGTGACCTGCCGCTCCTGCATGGCCTCGAGGAGTGCGGATTGGACTTTTGCCGGGGCGCGGTTGATCTCGTCGGCGAGCAGCAGGTTCGTGAAGACCGGGCCCTTGCGCGGGCTGAAGTCGCCCGTCCGCGGGTTGAAGACGAGGGTACCGATGAGGTCCGCGGGCAGGAGGTCCGGCGTGAACTGGATGCGCTGGAACTTCGCCTGGACCGTGGCCGCCAGCGTCCGCACCGCCAGGGTCTTGGCCAGCCCGGGCACGCCCTCGAGCAGCAGGTGCCCGTCGGCGAAGAGGCCGATGAGCAGGCGTTCCAGCAGGTAGCGCTGGCCGACTATGACCTTGCCCAGCTCCGCCACGAGCTCCTCGACAAAGAGGCTCTCCCGCTGGACGCGTTCGTTGATCGCACGGATATCCATCGCCATGGTGGTGCTCCTCCCGAAATGACAACCTATCAAATGAACGCATTCGGGTACAACTGCCGCCCAAAGACGGGCGTCTCCGAGTTGCTCTGGACGTCGCAACTCGGCACGGGGTTCCGAAGGCGGCGACCGGTACTATATGAACGTGGGATTCGCATGGAGTGCTGCCGTGCTGGCGATCGCGGCCGCGTGGGAGTGGCGGGCGCTGTCGCGGGCCGGGGCATGGTCCGCCGCATTCCCGGGAGGCCTGTGGCCGCCGGGGCCGCACCTGGCCGGGAACACGGTACGCACGGCGGCGGCGCTCCTGCTGGGCTTCAGCCTCGTCTTCCTCTCGGACGCGCTCGGACGGCGGCTGACCGGTTGGGCGGGCGTGCGGAGGATGGCGGGGCCGGTCCGGTGGGCCGCCCCGCTCCTCGGCTACCTGGCCGTCTCCACGGCCCTGCTCGGGGGGGCCGCCGCCGGCCTCTGGTTCCCGGCCGCCCTGGCGGCAGCCGCGGCGCTCGTCGTGATCACGGCGTTCGGGTCCGCTAGAGCGGTGGCCCGCGACTGGGCCGGGACTGCGGCGTCCCTGTGGCGCGACGCGCCGGTCGCGGGCCGCTTCGCGGGCGTCCTGCTCGCGGGCTGGCTGGTGTCGCTGGTCACGCCGCCGGAGCTCGCGCGCGATTGCCTGACCTACGACCTCGCGTTTCCCCAGCAGGTTCTGCGCGCGCATCGCCTGCTCGGGAGCGACCTCTACTCGCACTGGGCGATCCCGCTTCCCGCCGAGTTCCCGTACGTCTTCCCGGTCCTGTGCGGGCTGGACCCCGCCGCGCGCGTCTGCGCGCTCCTGCTCGCGCTCGCGGGCGCGGCCGTGCTGTGGACCGCGCTCGTCCCCGCGGGGAACGCCGCGGCCGGCGCGGCGGCCGTCGTGCTCACGCTCATCGTCCCGACCGCGCGGAGCGGGCTCGTGCTCGCCAAGAGCGATTCCTTCGCCGTCGGCCACGCGCTCGCGGCGGCCGGCCTCCTCCTGCACGCGGGAGGGTTAGCGCGCGGACGCCGCGCGGCCGCGGGATCGCAACGTCCCGCCGCGCTCGCGTGCGGGGCGTGCCTGCTCGGGGCCACGGTGGCGGTCAAGTACCTGACCCTGCCGCTGGCCGCAGCGCTCGCGGCTGCGGTCGTGCTCCGGACCGGGCACCGCAGCCGGTGGCGCGTCACCGGAATCCTCGGGCTCGCGGCCATCTTCCCGATACTGCCCTGGGCGCTCAAGGCCTGGTGCCTGGAGGCCGATCCCCTCCCACCGGTCGGAGCATCCGCCCTCCCCGGGCTCTTCGGGAACCCGGAGACGAGCGACGGGATCAGGGCGATGTTCCTTATCTACCTGCAGGATGTCCGCCGGGCCTCGGCGTTTCCGGCCGAGGCGCTCCGGCTCGCGCTCCCGAACGCCTGGCTCTTCCTGGCGGCGCTCCCGTGGCTCGGACGCCTGCCCCGCGGCACCGGCGTACTCCTCGTCGCGAGTGCGGCCGGGTACCTGGGGCTGGTGGCCGGGATCCGGGGGGCGCTCGAGCACGTGGAACGGTTCTGCTATCCCGCCTTCGCGCTCTGGGGCCTGGTGGGCCTGGCCGGGATGACTGTGGGGTCTCACGAGGACCCGGGCCGACGGGCGAGTCGCCGCGTCGTGGCCGGGTTGGCGACCGCCCTCGGCTTCCTGTGCGCCGTCGGGTTGGGGCGGTTCGAGTGGTGGCCCGGCGGGAGCCTGCAGTCACTACACGCCGCGTACCATGCCGGCCGGCTGACGGCGGGGGACATGCGGCTCCGGGGCATGCTGGCCTACGGCGCGATCCTGCCCGAGGTCGTGAGCGCGGTGGGGTCGGAGACCCCACCGAGGTCCGTGCTCGCGATCGGGGAGGTCCATTTCTGGGGCATTCCGGCCCGGGTGCGGACGCAGGTATTCGGGCCGCCGTTCGTCTGGCGCGCGTGCCGCGGGGCAACGTCGGTCGGGCGCATCGCGGTCAGGTTTCGGCAGGCGAACGTCGGCTGGATCCTCTTCAACGCGCAGATGGCCGACTGGGGCCGGTATACGTACGCGCCGTACGAGTGGGGCCGCGACGACCTCGTCAGGTACGCGGAGTTCGTGCGGAGGCATCTCAGGATCGTCGCGTTCGCCGGCCGGTCCGATCCGAACTACGGAAGCCCGTGGCTGTTCGAGGTGAAACGGTCGCCTGCGTCTCCGCTGGCGACCGTGCTGTTCCTGCCGGGGGCGGAACGCGCCTACACGTACGCTTCGCTCGCGGCCGTCCACGGCGCGTACGGGGATGCGGTCCGGCGGTTTCGGGCGTTCGGCCACCTGCCCCCGGTCGCCTCGATCGCATCCATGGAGGCCGACGCCCTCCTGGCGGCCGGCCGCGCGCGGGAAGCGTATCCCATATTGAAGCGGACGGTAGCGGACGGACTCGTGGACGAGACCAATCTCCTCGATCTCGCGGTGGCGGCCGGACGGTTGGGGCGCCGGGCGGAGGCGCTCGACGCTCTCGCGCGGGCGGCGCAGGCGTACCCCCTGTGGCCCGAACGGGTCGCGGCGGCGAAGCGGGCGGCGGGACTGTGACGGGGCTCGCGGCCGCGCTCGCGCGGATCCCCGCCGACCTCGGGGTGTCGGCCGGGATGCTCGCGGGCGTATGGCCCATAGGGCCGTGGTGGCTCGTGAACGCGGGGCGCGCGGCCGCGTCCGCGTTGCTGGCGGCGTGCCTGTTGGCCGCCTGCGACGGCGCGGGGCTGGCCGTGCTGCGCGTCGCGCTCGGTCGCCGTCCGGCCGGGGCCTTCCGGCTCCTGGCGCCGTTCGCCGGGTACGCGGCGCTCTCATACGCCCTGCTCGGCGCGGCCGCGGCCGGCCTCTTCGACCGGGTCTCGCTCGTTCTCCTGTGCGCGGGTTTCGGGGCGGCGGCCCTGGCGGGGCGTCCCCGGGCGATCCCGGCCGTGGCCGGCTGGCTGGCGGCGGTCTGGGGGGAGGCGGGCTGGGCCGGCCGCATCGGGATTGCGGCCGCGAGCGGCGTGGCCGCGTTCCTGCTCGCGCCGCCCGAGACCTACATGGATTGCATGCAGTACCACCTCGCGTTCCCGGATCAGCTACTTGGGACCCGCCGGCTTTTCGGTCGCTCGGTCTACCTCGCGTGGGCCCTGCCGCTCGCCGCCGACCTGCCCAACGCGATTCCGGTCGCGGCGGGCCTCGACCCCGCCGCCAAGATCCTGCGTCCCGTGCTCGCCGGGATCGGCGGCCTCGCGGTGCTCCGTGGACTTGCGGCCGGCCTGGCGGCGCCGGCTGAGGCCGGCGTCGTGTGGCTCGCCCTCCTGCTCCCCGCCGGTGGGCTCTTCCTCTTCACGGCGAAGAACGACGGCCTCGTCTGCGGGTTCGCGCTGGCTAGCGCGGCCGCCATGCTCGCGGGCGGTCTGTTCGTGCGGGGAGCACCGCGTCCCCGCGGAAGCCTCCTCGTGGCCGCGTGCCTGCTGGGCGTCCTGGTGATGTCGAAGTGGGTGATCGCGCCGCTGGCCGTCCTGTTGGCCGGCGCCGCATGGCTGCGTACGCGACCGGCCCGGCGGGCGTCGGCGGCGGCGATCCTCGCCGTGGGATGCGCCGTGGCGGTCCTGCCGTGGGCCCTGCGGTCCTGGCTGTACCTCGCCGACCCGGCGTATCCGCTGGGGACCGTCTGGATGCCCAGCCTCTTCGGGCCGCCGGCCGATGCCGAGGCGATCCGGACGACCTACCGGTTCTTCATCCGGGAGACGCGGCTGCGCGGGACATTCCTGCCGGAGACCGGGGGACTGCTGCTGGCGAATGCATGGCTGGTCCTGCCCGCGCTGGCCTTCTGGCGGCGCCGCCCGCGTGGGTTGGGCACGCTCCTCGCCACGACCGTGCTGGGGACGACGGCGACGGTGCTCGCCTGGCGCGGCGGGTTGTCCACCGTCGACCGGTTCCTCTACCCGGCGTTCGCGCTGCTCGACCTGTTCGCGCTGGCCGTCCTGCTCGGGGTGGCGCGGGGACGCGTGCGCGCGGTCGCCGCGTGGGCGCTCTTCGGGGCCCTGGGGCTGGTCTTTCAGTCCCGTGTCCTGGCCGGCCAGCCCCCGGAGTTCCCGGGCGCGCCGGCCGCCGAGTACGTATCGGGGCGCCGGTCGGCGGAGGAGTTCCGGCGGCAAGGACTTCTCGGATTCGGCGAGCTCCTGCCCGTCCTCCGCGGCGCGGTCCGGGGGCCGGGCGCCGTGCTCTCGATCGGGGAGCCCATCTACTGGGGCATTCCGGCGCGCGTCATCGGCGAGGGCTTCGAGCCCCCGTTCGTGCGGACCGTGGTCTGCGAGTCCGCATCGGCCCGGCGCATAGCGGTCCGATTCCGGCAGGCGGGCGTCCGGTGGATCACGTACAACCCCGTCGTCGCCGGCCAGGCCAGGTTCCTGCCGACGCCGTGGGAGTGGACGCCCCGCATGCTCGCGGCCTACGCGGCTTTCGTGCGCGGCCACGTGGGGCCTATAGCGGCCTGCGACCGGGTAGATCCCCTCTATGGGAGCTCGCGGCTGCTCGGGGTGCGCTGGACGCCCGGGGGTCCCGGGGGGTTGCCGTATCTTCCCGGCGCCGAGCGCGCGTTCGCGGCGGCCGCGCTCGCGGAGCTGCACGGGAACCTCGACGACGCCGTCCGGCGGTTCGAGGCGCTCAGCCGGGCGCTGCCGGGCGTGGGCGTAGTCGACGCCTGGCTCGGCCATGCCCTGCTGGCGAAGGGCCGGACTGCCGAGGCGCACGTTCGGTTGCGCGCGAGCGTGGACGCCGGCGTGCTGGACGAGGCGAACCTGCTCGACCTGGCCGTGGCTGCGGGACGGCTCGGGAGGCGCGGGGAGGCGGCCGCTCTCCTCGCGCGGGCGCGCGCCGCCTATCCGCTCTGGGGCGACCGGGTGGCGTTGGCGGCATCCGCGCGGATGGGGACGTCCGATCGGGCGAGGACGTCCGCCCGGACGAGGACGTCCGGCGGCGCGGCGTCGCGATGACGCGCGCGGCACGCTGGGTCGCCGGGATCCTGTTCGCGGGGCTGGCGTGGATGCTGTGGCACTTGCCCGCGGGCGACATAGCGACGGCGGGGCGGAACCTGGCCGGGGATCTGCCCGCGGGGCCGTGGATCGCGGTGAATGCCGGGCGCGCGGTCGCGGCCGCCGGGCTCGCGGCGGCGCTGGCTTTCCTCTTCGACGCTGCGGGCGTCGGGCTTCTGCGGTGGCTCGGCAGGGTCCGCCCCGCCGGTTCGGTACGGCTGGTCGCCGTGTTCGCCGGCTTCGCGGCGGTCTCGCTCGGCCTCCTGGGGCTGTCGGCCGCCGGGCTCTGGTTCCCCGCGGTCCTGTGGGGCATGCTCGTCCTGGTTGGGCTGGCGGTCCGCCGCCACCTGCGCGCGGAGGGCCGGGAATGGACGGTGGCCGGACGGGCGCTGTGGCGGTCGGCCTCGTGGCCGGTCCGGGCGGCGTGGGGGCTGGTCCTGGGCTGGTCCATCCCCCTCCTGCTCCCCCCCGAGATCCATGTCGACGCGCTCGAGTACCACCTCGGGTTTCCCCAGCAGGTCCTGCTCGCGCACCGGCTCATCGGGACGGACGCGTACATGGCGTGGACGAGCGCGCTGGCGGCCGACCTGCCGAACGTGTACCCGATTCTGGCCGGGCTCGACCCGGCGGCGAAGCTCCTGCGGCCCGTCCTCGCCGTCCTCGGGTCCCTCGCGCTCCTGCGGGCTCTCCGGATCCGGCTGGGATCCTCCGCCGCGCTCGGCGCCGGGTGGCTGGCCCTCGTGATTCCGGCGGCCTCAGCCACGTTCTTCACGGCCAAGAACGACGCGACCGTTTGTGGCGTCGTGCTCGGGGGGATGGCGATGGCGCTGGGGGCTTCGTGCCGGCGGCGCCCGAGCCGGGCAGCCGTGCTCGCCGGCGGTGCCTGCGGTCTCCTGCTGTCGATGAAGATCGTCGTGGCCCCGGTCGCCGCGGTGGTCGCCGGGATCGCGCTCTGGCGCGTCGGCGGGCGGGGACGGTGGCGGGCGGCGGCCGCGCTTTCAGCCGGCGCGGTCGCCGCGGTCCTGCCGTGGCTGGCGAAGTCGTGGCTCTTCACGGGCGATCCCGTCTATCCGCTGGGAGTGGCGTGGGCGCCCGGACTCTTCTCCGACGGCGTGGACGGCCAGACGGCCCGGGCGCTGGCGCTCGTCATGGACGGGAGCCGGTCGGCGTGGGACTGGCCGGGGGAGACGGCCCGGTTCGCGATCGCGAACGCGCTCCCCGCGCTCGCGATCCTGCCCGTGATTGCGGCGACACGGCTCGCGGCACCGCGCCTGGTCACGATCGGGGCCTGGCTCGGGATCGGCCTCATGGTCGCCGCGCTGCGGTTCACCCCGGGGAACGTCGAGCGGTTCGCGGCGCCCGCGTTCGTGATGGGAAATCTCGTCGCGTGTGCCTTGGTGTTCGGTGGTCGAGGCCGCGGATGGCGTCCGGCCAGGATCGCACTCCTGTGCCTTGGGCTGGCGGCCCATGCGCGCGTGACGGCCGCGCTCCTCGGCGGCCCCGGCGGCGCGGGGCTCGGGGGCTATCTCGCGGGCCGCGCATCCGGGGAGGCGTTTCGCCGTGAGGCGACTGGATCGTATGGCCGGATCCTGCCGGCGGTCGGGGCGGCCGTTCGTGGGGCGGGCGAGCGCGGCTCTGGTGTCCTCCGGGACCGCGAGGGTCGCTCCTGCGACCCCGGACGCATCCTCGCGGTCGGGGAGGCGCTCGCGTTCGGCCTCCCCGCGCGCGTGATCGGCGAGGGGCTGGGGCCGCGCGTCCCCTGGCGGATCGCCCGGGAGGCGGACTCGGAGCGGCGGATGACGATCCGGTACCGGCAGGCGGACGTCCGCTGGGTCCTGCACAACCCGTGGAAGGCCTACTGGGCGCGGCTGGAGGAACAGCCGTACGCCTGGGATCCGCGTATGCTTCATCTCTATGAGACCTGGGCGCGGCGGCACCTGCGGCTGCGGGCGTTCAGCGGCAGGGAGGACCCCGTCTGGGGATCCCACTGGCTCTTCGAAGTGATGTCCGGGCAGGCGTCCGCGCCCATGGCCCGCGTTCTGTTCCTTCCGGGGGCTGAGCGTGCGCTCGCGCGCCCGACCCGGGCCGCGCTCGCTGGCGACCTCGACGCCGCGATCGCGGGGTTCCGCGCCGCGCACCGGCTCCTGCCCGGCGTGGTCGCCGTGGACGCCGCGCTTGGTCATGCGCTCGTGAAAGCGGGACGGTACGGAGAGGCCTACCCGCTGGTTCGTTCGTCCGTGGACGCCGGGCTGGTCTACGAGACGAACCTGTTCGATTGGGCGATCGCCTCGGGCCGGCTCGGTCGCCGCGCGGAGGCCGAGGAGGCCCTCCGCCGGGCGGCTGAGGTGTGTCCGGGCTGGGTAGAGCGGCTCGCCGTCACCCGCATCAAGGCAGGCGTCGCCCGATGACCCGGAGCCGGACGGCCTCGCCGACGCCAGCGTCTTTCTGGATGGCCGGGATCCTGCTCGCGGGGCTGGGGTGGACACTGTGGCGGTACCCGCCCGGCGGCGTGGCGACGGCCGGGCGGATCCTGGCGGGGCTGTGGCCGGTCGGTCCGTGGGTCGCCGTGAACGGAGAACGGGCGGCGGGCGCGCTGGCGCTGGCCCTGGGGCTTCTCCTGCTCTACGATGCCGCCGGTGTCGGGCTCCTCCGGTGGTTCGGGCGGGGCCGTCCGACCGGGTCGGTCAGGCTCGTGGCGGGCTTCACGGCGTACGCGGCGGTCTCGCTGGGCCTGCTCGGGCTGGCGGCGGTGGGACTGTGGTACCCGGCGGTGGTCGTGGGGGGCCTGGCGGCCGTCGGGGTGTCCGCGGGTGGGCGTGCCCGGGCGGTGGCGGGGGAATGGATCCGCGCCGGGCGGGCCGTGTGGCGGTCGGCGTCGGGCCCGGCCCGCGCGGCGTGGGGCCTCCTCCTTGTATGGAGCGTTCCACTGCTCATCCCGCCCGAGATCCACGTGGACAGCCTCGAGTACCACCTCGGATTCCCCCGGCAATTGCTGACCTTGCACCGGCTGATCGGTCGGGACGTCCACATGTCCTGGACCCTGGCGCTGGGGGCCGACCTGCCGAACGTCTTCCCGCTCCTGGCGGGGCTCGATCCCGCCGTGAAGATCCTGCGGCCCTGCTTCGCGGTCCTCGGCGCGCTCGCGCTTCTCCGTGCGCTCCGGTTGCGCCTCGATCCCTCCGCGGCGCTCGGAGCCGCGTGGTTGGGCGTCATGATCCCGCGCGCGTCCGTCGCGTTCTTCACCGCCAAGAACGACGCGATCCTGTGCGGGTTCGTGCTCGGCGCGATGGCGATGGCCCTCCGGGCGTCGGCCCGCCGGGTCCCGAGCCGCGCGCTCGTGCTCGCAGGGTGCGCGTGCGGGACCGCCCTGTCGGTCAAGGTCGTGGTCGCGCCGATCGTGGCCGTGATCGCGGGGCTCGCGGTGTGGCGGATGCCGGCCTCGAGGCGCGCGCGGGCGGCGGGCGTCCTCGCGGCCTGCGCGCTGGTGCCGTTCCTGCCGTGGCTGGCGAAGTCGTGGCTTTATACCGGGGATCCCGTGTATCCGCTCGGGGTCGCGTGGGCGCCCGGCTGGTGCGGCGACCCCGAGGTCGGACGCCAGACGGGGGAGGCGCTCGCGCAGTTCGCGGGCTGGCACGGGCCGGCCGCGGACCGGGCGTGGTCGCTCGCGGCCCTCGCGGTGGCCAGCGGCCTGCCGGCGCTTGCGGCCTTGGCCGGGTTGTGGTCGTCCGGGGGCGCCCGGTTTCGGCCGGTCTTCGCGGGGGCCGGCCTCGGGCTCGCACTGCTCGCCGTGTCGGAGACGTTCGATCTCGAGTCGATGGAGCGGTTCGCGGGGCCCGCGTTCGCGATCGGGAACGTCGCGGCGTGCGCCCTCGTGCTCGGAGGGCGGGGCGGCGGCCGGCGGACGGCCCGGGTCGCGCTCCTCGGGCTCGCCCTCGCGGCCCACCTGCGTCCCCTGGACATGCGGCTGGGGGGCTCCGGCGGCGCGGCGGCCGGGGGCTACCTGGCCGGCCGCGTGCCCGCGGAACGCTACCGCCTCGAGGCCGTGGGTTCTTACGGCCGGATACTGCCGGCGGTCCGCGCGGCCGCTCGCGCCGCCGGCGGCCACGGCCGGATCCTCGCGATCGAGGAACGGTTGAGCGTCGGACTGCCCGTGCGCGTGATCGGGGAGGGGCTGGGTCCCCGGTTCCCGTGGTCGGCCGCGCGCCAATCGTCCACCGTCCGGCGGATCGGGATCCGGTTCCGGCAGGCAGGGATTCGCTGGGTCCTCTACAACTCGTGGAAGGCGGACTGGGCGCGGCTCGAGGAGAGTCCGTACCCGTGGGATTCGCGGATGCTCATCGCGTACGATGCCTTCGTCCGCGGGCACCTGCGGCTGCTCGAGTTCGGGGGACGGGTGGACGCGGTCTGGGGCAGCCACTGGCTCTTTGAGGTGACTCCGCGGGCTGACTCGACCCGTGCGCGTGTCCTCTTTCTCCCGGGGGCGGAGCGGGCTTTCGCCCGCGCCACGCGGGCCGCGATCCGCGACGACCTGGCCGGCGCGATCCGGGAGTTCCGCGCCCTGCACCGCCTCCTGCCGGATGTCGCCGTCGTGGACGCGGCGCTCGGCCACGCGCTCACGCGGGCCGGGCGCTGGGACGAGGCTTACCCGCTGGTCCGGTCGTCCGTGGACGCGGGGCTGGTTTCCGAGCTGAACCTGTTCGACTGGGCGGTCACGGCGGGCCGGCTCGGCCGGCGGGCGGAGGCCGCCGGCGCCCTGCGTCGGGCCGCCGGGGTCTACCCGGACTGGACTGACCTGCTGGAATACACGCGGAAGGACGCGGGGCTCTAGCCGGTGCCCGCCGGGCCCGACGCGCTAGAATGCTGGGCTAGATGACGCTGACGGACGCGCTTCCCCTGCTCGCCGGCCTCGCGCTCGGCGCGTGGCTCGCCCGGCTCGTGGAGAAGTCCGGGTTCTCGCTCGACCGGGTCCTCCGGTGGGGCGCCTCCTACGGCCAGACCGAGTGGCGCCGGGCCTGGGTCCTCGCGCTCGCGCTCCTGTGGCTCGCCTCGGCGGCGCTCTCGCTGACTCCGCTCCACGATGCCGCGAAGCCGATCCCGGTCGGCCCCGTCGCGGCCGTGGTGGCGGGCCTGATCGCGGGCGCGGCCATGGCGATCCTGGCGGGCGACGTCGTATCCCTCGGTTTCGGGATGGGCCGGACCTGCCTGGTGTCGACGACCGCCTTCGCCGCCTGGGTGGCGGGCTACCTGCTCATGTCCCATGGTCCGCTCGCGTCGCTGACGGTCTGGCTGCGGTCCATTGGTCCCGCGGGCCTGGAAGAGTCGCGACTGCCGGGACTGGCCGGCGCGGCCTCGGCCCTCGCCGGCGAGCACCTCCGGCCCGTGGGGGAGGCGGTCGCGGCGTTCCTCGTGCCCGCCGCGCTGGGGCTCATCGCCTGCGCGCGCCTGCTCCGGGAACCCGTGCGCGTGTCGCCGGGGCGGATGGAGTGGCCGAAGCAGGGAGCGGGGCTGGCCCTGCTCGTGGCGCTGGGCTGGGCGATCGCGATATGGGGGGGCGAGACCTCGGGGTTGAACGCGGTGTCGGCGGTGGAGACCGTCCGGGAGGCGGCGATGGGCGGGCGGCTCTGGCTGCACCCGAGCCTGCTCGTGACGGCCGGGCTGGTGGGGTACGCCTTCCTCAAGTCCCTGCGCCTGCGGACGCTCTTTCCCCGGGCCGTGAGCTCGAAGCGGCACGCGGTGATCGTGGTCGCGGCCGGAGGACTGCTCGGAGTGGCGAGCGCGGTGGCGGGCGGGGACCCGTCGGCGCACGCGTTCTTCGGGCTGTCGACGCTCTCGGTCGGGAGCATGCTGTTCGCGGTTTCCACCTGGATGGGCGCGCGGTTCGCCGGGCGGTTCGACCGCCGGCGGCACGGGCGACCCGAAGAAGGAGAGGCGTGATGACACAGGGCATCGGGGTTGCGGGGGACGACATGGTGCGGCGGATCTGGGCGAAGGATCCGGCGCTGTGGCCGGGGGACGACGCGGCCCGGCGCGAGATCGCGAACCGGCTCGGCTGGCTCGACTCGCCGGCGGCGATGCGGCGCGAGGCGGAGGCGCTGGCGGCGTTCGCGCGCGAGGCCCGGCAGGACGGGCTCGCGAAGGCCTTCCTCCTCGGCATGGGCGGATCGTCGCTCGCGCCCGAGGTCTTCAAGCGCGTCTTCGGCCCCGCGAAGGATTCCCTCGACCTCGCCGTCCTCGACACCACGGACCCCGCGGCCATCCGCGCCGCGGAGGCTTCGTGCGACATGACGAGGGCACTCTTCATCGTCTCCAGCAAGTCCGGCGGGACGATCGAGGTGGATTCGGCGCTGCGCCACTTCTGGGAAGCGACCGGCGGCCGGGGAAGCCAGTTCGTCGCGATCACGGACCCCGGCACCGCGCTCGGGGCCCTGGCGGCGGAGAGGAAGTTCCGCCGGGTCTTCGTGAACCCGCCCGACATCGGGGGGCGGTTCTCCGTGCTCTCGTACTTCGGGCTCGTGCCCGCGGCCCTCCTGGGCATCGACGTGGCCCGGCTGCTCGACGCCGGGATCGCGATGCTGGCGCAGTGCCGCGGCGACTCCGCGGCGTCCAACCCGGGGCTCGCGCTTGGGGGAATGCTGGCGGGGGCGGCCGCGCAGGGGCGCGACAAGGTCACGTTCGTCTTCTCTCCCGAACTGGCGGCATTCGGGCTGTGGGTGGAACAGCTCCTGGCCGAGAGCCTGGGCAAGGAGGGGAAAGGGTCCCTCCCCGTGACCGGGGAACCGCTGGGCGGCCCCGAGGTCTACGGCGCGGACCGGGTCTTCGTCTCGGTGGCCCTCCGGGCCCCGGACCCGGCGGTCGAGGCGAAACTGGGCGCGCTCGAGCGCGCCGGACACCCGGTCGTCCGGATCGTCCTGCCCGACCTCCATGCGATCGGGGCCGAATTCGTGCGCTGGGAGTTCGCGACCTCGGTCATGGGGGTGCGAGCCGGCGTGAACGCCTTCGACCAGCCCAACGTGGCCGAGGCCAAGAAGCGGACGCAGGAGAACCTCGCGGCCCTCAAGGCGACCGGCGCCCTGCCCGACGTGGCGCCGGGCGGCGAACCCGAGGTCGCGGCGATGCTCGCCTCGCTGAAGCCGGGGAGCGGCTACCTCGGCATCCTCGCCTACCTGCCGTACGACGACCGCACCGAAGGAATACTGGAGGTCTTGCGGGCGGCGCTCCGCGACCGGCTCAAGGTCGCGACGACGCTCGGGTTCGGGCCGCGGTACCTGCACTCGACCGGCCAGTACCACAAGGGCGGTCCGAAGACGGGGGCGTTCCTCGTGCTGACCTGTGATCACGCGACCGACCTGGCGATTCCGGGCCAGCCGTACTCGTTCGCCCAGCTCGAGCGCGCGCAGGCGCTCGGCGACCTCCAGTCGCTCGCCGCCCGGGGTTGTCGCGCGGTGCGCCTCCACCTGCCCGTGGTGGAGCCCACCCGGCTTCAGGATGTGGCGACGCTCGTCCGCCGCGCCGCGGGGATCCGGTGAACGCCCTCCAGCTCGTCTGGAAGGACACGCGGATGGTGGTGCTGACCGCCCTGTCGGCGGCGCTCTACGCCGCGATCCTGATCCCGTTCAAGATCCTGCCGATCATCCCCGGCGTGACCGAGATTCGGCCCGCCAACGCGATCCCGATCGTGACCTCGATCCTGTTCGGTCCGGCCGGCGCCTGGGGGTCGGCGTTCGGGAACCTGATCGGGGACTTCTTCCTCGGGCTGGGGCCCGGCTCGCTCGTGGGCATGGTCGGCAACTTCCTCTTCGGGTTCGTGCCCTACGTCTTCTGGCGGGCCATGTTCGGGTCGGCGCTGCCCGAATCCGGCCGGAGTTCGCACTGGGCCGGGCTCATGTTCGTCTGCCTCGTCGCGAGCGCCGCGTGCGCGTTCACGATCGGGTGGGGGATAGACGTCATCATCAAGGGCGTGCCCTTCGCGATCCTGGGACCGATCATCTTCTTCAACAACTTCCTGATGGCCGCGATCCTGGCGCCGCCGCTCCTCTTCGCGCTCCTGCCGCGCGTGCGCCGGTGGGGCCTGCTCTACACCCAGATCCTGCCCGAGGAGGCGACGCGGCGCCCGCGATTCGCGTGGGTGGGCGTGATCCTGATGACGGTGGGTTCGGTCGGGGGACTCGGCGGCGGCCTCGCGGTCGCGACCGGGCTTTACGACCAGCACCTGGGGGTGCCCAAGTTCTTCCAGGCCTTCCGGAACGTGATTGCGCCGCCCGTGGTGGCTCCGGTGCCGTCGGCAGTTCCAGTGCCGTCGATGACCCACAGCCGGTCAGCACCTGCCGTCTCGACCGCAGCGGCGTCCCGCACGCCCACCGGAACCGCGGTGACTGCGGCGGCCCCGGCCGCACCCCACCGGCTCGGCCTTGGATTGGCAACACTCCCGGGTCTCCTGCTGATCGCGCTGGCCATGTTCTTCCTCTGAGATGACCGGGCCCCACGCCGGCGACCAGCTCATGTGGGGTCTCGTCTCATTCGGGGCCGGGTTCGTGCTCTACCTGTGGGGGTGGCGCGGGATGCGCCGCCGGTGGGCCATCCTGAACCTGCCGACGAGTCGCGTGCGCAGCGTTGCGATGGGGACCGCGGAGCTGATCGGGAAGGCCAGGGGGCTGGAGACCGAGCTCCGGTCTCCGGTGCGCCAGCTTCCGTGCGTCTGGTACCGGGTCCGAGTGACGCGGGAGACGGGCTCGGGGAAGAACCGGCACACGGAGACCGTCTTCGCCCAGACGTTGGGAGTTCCCTTCGAGCTCGAGGACACCACCGGGCGGATCCTGGTCGTCCCCGAGGGGGCCGAGGTCACGGGCACCGAGACCTGCGATGTCCAGGTCGTCTGGGGCCTCATGACGCCGGACCTCTCGTCGTTCCTGGGCCGGATCGGCGTCCTCGGGGGGAGCGGCCACCGCGTCCGGGAGTGGGCGGTGCTCGCCGACGCCGAGACCTACGTGCTGGGGGAGGTCGGGAAGCTCCGGGAGGCCGCTGAGGGCCGGCGGCGGCAGGTCGCCGACCTGCTCCAGGGCTGGCTCAAGTCGCCCGAACGGAAGGCCGCGATCGACGCGGACCACGACGGCCGTATCGACCAGGGCGAGTGGGACGCCGCGCGGGGCGCGGCGCAGGCGGAGGTGCTCGGGGCGGAGTCCGCGGCGCCGGCCGGCCCCGCCCTCGCCGTGCGAAAGCCGCGGACCGGGTACTTCCTCGTCGCCGCCGGCGGGGAGAAGGCGGCCCTCAAGGCGCAGGGATACCCCGTGCTCTTCGTCACCGCCGGCATCCTCCTCGTCGGCCTCGGGGTGGGCCTCCTGCACGAAGCGGGTTCGGTCCCGGGAGCGGCCTGGGGCGGCGCCGGTGCGGTCGCCCTCGCGGGCGGCTGGGGCATCGTCCGGCACCTCCGGCGCTGATCCGGGTATCATGGGAGGCGTCATGGCGTACGTCGTGCCGGTCGTGCTGCTGCTCGCCGCGCTCACCCTGGGCGGGTTCGCGGTCTCCCTCTACAATCGCCTCGTCTTTCTCAAGAACCAGTGCGAGAAGTCCTGGTTCAACATCGATGTCATCCTCAAGCAGCGGCACGACGAGCTCCCGAAGCTCATCAGCGTCTGCGAGGGATCGATGAAGTTCGAGCGCGACACCCTCGAGGCCGTCATCAGGGCCCGGCAGACGGCGGTGGCGGCGGGCTCGGTCGGGGACCGGGCGCGCGCGGAGGGCGAGCTCTCGGGGGCGCTGGGCAAGCTCTTCGCCGTCGCGGAGCAGTACCCGGAGCTCAAGACCGTCCAGCTCTTCGCCCAGATCTCGTCCCGCGTGTCCGGGCTCGAGGGCGAGATCGCCGACCGCCGCGAGTTCTACAACGACGCGGTGATGAACTTCAACGTCGCGATCGAGTCCTTCCCCTCGAACTTCGTGGCGAGCTTCGCCGGTCTGCGCCAGCGCGAGCTCTTCCGGGTCGCGGAGGGCGACAAGGCGGACGTCGCCATCAAGTTCAGCTTCCCCGGGGGGGCGCCCCCGGCCTGACGCTCCGGCCGGGCCCGGGCTACCTGGTGAAGCTTTCCTCGAGGGCGGTCGCCGAGGACGACACCGCCGACTGCACCATGGCGACGTTGATCTGGGCGAGCTGGCGCCTGGCGCGCGGCTGGGCGGGGTCGAGCTGAACCGCGCGCCGGTACTCGGCGGCCGCGCGGGCCAGGCTGCCCCGCTCGAGGGTGAAGTCGCCGAGCCTGACGCGCAGCGCCGCGGTCTCCTTCACGAGCGGGATCGGCTCGAGGGGCGGCTTGTCGAGCGGACCGCCCTGGAACTGCATCCGGATCCGCATCTCGGCGACCATGGCGGGTGAGTACCGGACGCGGGGCGACGTGAATTCGAAGTACGGCATGTCGTCGGTGCAGATCCTTGCCCCGGCCGCGTAGCGGGCGATGTCCTCGGGTCCCCAGAGCAGGAACCCGAGGATCTGGAGGGGCGGGATCATCTGGATCCGGCGGAGATCCTGCGTGAGGGTCGCCGAGGCGAGGCGGCGTTCCCAGGCCGGGATGTCCACGGCGATTCCGCCGTCGCGGCCCATGAGGAAGGCGTCGCCGTACTGGTGGATCCAGAACGTCGACTGGGGGAATACGCTCGTGAAGGTCGCGAGCATGCCCCGCACGTCCTCGGGGGCCACCCGGTAGTAGTGGATCCACTGGAAGAAGACCCCGCCGGGGTTCAGGTGCTCCTGGACGGAGCGGTAGAACTCGGCCGTGAACAGGTTCACCATGCCGCTCACCCACAGGTTCGACGGCTCGGAGACGATGACGTCGTACTTCGTCCGGTCGCCCAGCAGGTAGTGGCGCGCGTCGTCGAAGTGCATGCGCACCTTCGGGGAGTCGACGCCGTTGTAGTTGTGCTGGCCGAAGATGCGCGCGACGTCGACCTGGGCCGGCTCGATCTCGGCGACGTGGATCTCCTTCACCTCGGGGTGCAGGGCCAGGCACCCCGTGGTCGTGCCCGTGCCCAGTCCGATGACGAGTACCCGGGAGGGCGCAGGATGCATGAGGGCGGGCAGGTGCGCCATGAAGATCTGGGTGTACATGTCCACCAGGCTCGAGGAGCCGTCGGGCTTGCCGTTCACCACGAAGGACATCTCCATCGGCGATATGTACCGCACCGCGATCCGGGCCGTGAGGCTGTCCTTCTGGTAGATGATCCGGCCGAGGTTGTGCGCGGCCTCGACGGGCGTCGTGCCCCGGGTCTGCTCGCCTCCCGGCATGAACCCGAGCGGGCGGTTGTACATCCCCGCGTTCATGACCGAGATGTCCGGTGGCGGCAGCGCGAACGGCAGGAGCAGGAGGAGCGGCAGGGGCGCGAAGCCCAGCAGCGTCGACCGTTCCTCGGGCGCGGCACGCACGGACACGCCTGCGATCACGACCGCGGGCACGCCGCCCAGGAGGCCGAGGACGAGGAGCGGATCGGCGGAGCCGCTCAGCAGCCATCCGGCGCCGGCGAGGAGGAACGGCATGGCCGCCCACGCCGCCGTGACGGTCCCGCGCCTGGCTTGGGGGCCGATCCAGGCTGCCGCAGCAGCGAGCAGGGAGATACTCCCCAGCGCGAGGAGGGTTACGGAGAGGCCCAATTCGACGAGCAGGAGGAAGCCTGTGAGAGCCGCACCCAGCATCGCCCCGACGGTGTTGGCGGCGAACAACCGGCCGATCCCGGCGCTCGAGACGCCGGGCAGGGCGCCCGCGAGGACGGGCAGGGAGTAGCCGAAAGCCGTCGCGGCGACGAGCACGAGGACGAGGATGATCACGAAGTCAGCGGCCATCAGGGCGCCGAAGGGCAGGGGCTGCCACCAGAGTCGGACCAGCAGGGGCGGCAGCACGTCCCAGAACGGGGTCGTCAGGGCGAAGGCCCACACCACGGCCTGTGCGATGGCGAACCGGACCAGGGCCCGGCGGGCGTCCGCGGGCGGGTAGCGCCGGACCAGAGCCGCGCCGAGCGCCAGGCCGACGAGGTAGGACGAAAGGATGATCGCGAACCCATAGACCGATCCGCCCGTCACGGTCAGCACGAAGTGGCGCGTTAGGGCGATCTCGAATCCGAGCGAAAGGAATCCGGAGACGGCGGCGAGCGCGTACGGCATCCACCACGCGTACCCGTGGTCCGGTGCTGGTACGGACGCCGCCGCCGGTTCCGGGGCGTCTCCGGGCGTCGCGGCGATGATCGCCGACGCCTCCATCCGCCGGGACACGACGAACGCGACGGCCGCCACAGCCGCGTTCACGGCCGCGGTGACCCAGAGCGTGGCCTGCAGACCCAGCAGGGGCATCAGGAGGAACGCGGCCAGGAGCGGTCCAGCCGCTCCGCCGATGGTGTTGAGCGCGTAGAGGGGACCAAGAGCCGCCGGCGCGGCGGCCGAGAGCGCCTGCACGAGGGCGGGCAGGGTGCCGCCCATTAGCAATGTGGGCGGGAGGAGCACGAGCAGGCACAGTGCCGCCCGGCCGACGGCGCCCGCCGAGATGCCCGCGAGGGCGGGGTAGAGCGGGGAGGAGGACGACAGCAGGGCGGGCGAGAGCGCGGCCAGCACCGCGAGGACGGCCTCGAGGATCGCGTAGAGACGGACGGCTCTGGCCGGCGTGAGGCCGGACGCCCGGCGCCCGATAATCCAGTTGCCGAGGGCGAGCCCGGCCATGAACGCGGTGACGACGGTCGCGGTGGCCGTCGCGAAATTGCCGACGATGAGCCCCAGCCACCGGGTCCACACGAGCTGGTAGACGAGGGCGCACAGGCCCGAGAGGGTGAAGCAGGCGAGGAGAGCGGGGGTCATGCGTATTCCTCCATGCGCGAGAGATGGCTGAGTTTCGCCAGCAGAGTCTTCGTGCCGGCACGCGGGAATGAGACCAGGATCCTGGCGTCCGGGCCGCGGCCCGTCACCTTGAGCACCTTGCCCGAGCCGAACCGGGGATGGCGCACTTCCTCGCCCGGGCGGAGGGACTGCGTGCCTTCGTCCTCGACGGGCACCCGCTCGAGTTCGGAGGGCTCTGCCGGCTCGTCGTCGGGCTCGTCGGGTGCCGCGGGACCCTCGAGGCCGAGCGGCAGGGCGGAGGGGGAATCGAGCGACGCGACGACGGCGGACGGAAGCTCCGAGACGAACCGCGACACGAGGCCCCAGGCGAAACGGTCGTACTGGCGGCGGCCCCGCGCGGCGGTGAGCACGACGGACTCCCGCGCGCGCGTGAGGCCGACGTACAGGAGCCGCCGTTCCTCCTCGAGCTCGTCCGGGTCCGCGAGGGACGAGGCGTGGGGGAGCAGGCCTTCCTCGAGGCCGCAGACGATGACGTGCGGGAACTCGAGCCCCTTCGCGTTGTGCAGCGTCATGAGCGTCACGCGATCCGGCAGCGCGGCCAGCCGGTCGATATCCGCCATCAGGGCCGCCGTCTCGAGGAACTGAGTCGCGGAGACGCCCTTCTCCTCGGCCGACCGGGCCGCGGCGAGCAGTTCGCGCAGGTTATCCTCCCGCTCCGCGGCGTCCCCCGGCGAGCGCCGTACGGTCCAGGGCAGGTAGCCCGAGGATTCCAGGATCCCGGCCAGCGCGGCCGCGAACCCTGAGGCCTCGAGTGTCCGGGCGGCCCGGTCCATGATCTCGAGGAAGTCCCGGACCGCCTGCCGGGCGCGGGTCGGGAGCGCGGGGCCCCGGGGGTCGGCCAGCACTTCGAGCACGGGGCGGCCTTCCGTCGCCGCCGCGGCGGCGCCACTTGCGACGGCGCCGGCAGCGCCGGCGCTCGCCGCGGCGACGAGCTTCTCGATCGAGCCCTCACCGACGCCCCGGGGCGGCGCGCCTAGTGCGCGGGCCAGGCTGACCGCGTCCCAAGGGTTGACGAGGAGCCGCAGGTACGCGAGCAGGTCCTTGACCTCGCGGCGCGCGTAGAACTTGACCCCGCCGATCAGCGCGTACGGCAGGCCGCGGCGGACGAACGCCTCCTCCAGGGGCCTGGACTGCGCGTGGGTCCGGTAGAGCACGGCGAGATCGCCCGCGGCGGCGCCCGCCGCGATCTGGCGGGATATGGCCTCCGCGATCCAGGCGGCCTCCTCGCTCTCGTCCGCCGCGAGCAGCCAGGCGATAGGGCGCCCGGCTTCGCCGGCGGTCCAGAGCCGTTTGGGCTTCCGCCGCTCGTTGTGCGCGATCAGCGCGGAGGCCGCCTCGAGGATGCGGCCCGTGGACCGGTAGTTCTGCTCCATCGTCACGACCCTGGCGTCGGGGAAATCCCGCTCGAACTCCAGGATGTTCCGGATGTCCGCTCCGCGCCAGCCGTATATGGACTGGTCCGGGTCGCCGACGCAGGTCACGTCCCGCCCGGCCCCGATGAGGGCGCGGAGGAGCCGGTACTGGGCCGGGCTCGTGTCCTGGTACTCGTCCACGAGGACGTGGCGCCAGCGGTTGCGGACTTCGTCCGCAACCGCTGGGTGTCCGGTCAGGAGCCGCTCGGGCCAGACGATGAGATCGTCGAAGTCGAGCGTCGCCGCCGCCTTCAGGGCGCGCTCGTACCGCGCGTAGAGCGGAGCTATAAGCTCCGCGCGGGCGTCGCCCGCCGCGGACCCGGCATACGCGGCGGGGTCGAGGCCCTCCGCTTTCGCCAGGCCGATCGCGCGCCTGACTTCGCCCGGCGGAAGGGCGCCCGTGGAGCCCGCCGCCCGCATGACGTCCCGGACGCAGTCGAGCGCATCGTCGTCGTCCAGGATCGTGAACGTCGGCGGCAAGCCCATGGCCGAGCCCCATTGCCGCAGTATTCTCACCCCCAGGGCGTGGAAGGTGTGGAGGACGAGCCGGCGTCCGGCCTCGCCCGCCGCGGCGCCCAGGCGTCCCCGCAGCTCCTCGGCGGCCTTGTTGGTGAAGGTCAGCCCGACGATGGCCTCCGGGGGCACTCCGCCCTCGGTCATGAGCCACAGGATGCGGCAGGTCAATACCCGCGTCTTCCCGGATCCCGCGCCCGCCAGCACGAGCAGGGGACCCGGGGGTGCGCAGGCGGCTTCGCGTTGCACCGGGTTGAGGGTTTCCAACAGGTGTGCCAACGGCCCGATTATATACGGGGGACCGGCGCGCCGTCTTGCTTGGCGCCCCGGGGCGGCGGGTTGCTAGAATGGGCGCGGTCATGGCCACCGCCAGCAAAACCTACCGGGCCCTTGGGCTGATCGCCGGGCTCGTCCTCGGTGTCTCCCGGCCCGCGCAGGCGCTCTTCGTCGATGCCGCCGTCTCGCCCGGGACCGTCGTGCCCGTGGGCACCGCGATCACGCTCACGATGACGCTCACTGCGGAGACCCCCTACAACTACGGACTCGGAAACCTCGAGGCGGACCCGTCAATGCGGTTCTCGGGGTGCGCCTCTCCGCGCATCCTGGACGGCTGGTACTCGGTGTATCCCGACAATCCCATGTTGGTCACCCCGGGGACGCCGAGCGCCACGTCGCTGGATTTCGACAAGGGGTACTACATCCCCCTGCCGTCGTCGCGCTGGGTGCAGTGGTCGTTCACGGCGACCCGGACGGGGACCGTCACGTTCTCGATCGTGGCCGCCGACGAGGAACACGGCGTCTACGAGGGATGCGCGGACCCGTCGCCGTCCACGTGCTACTTCCCGGGCCTGCCGAATCCGGATCCGACGACCGCGTGCGGCTTCGCGACCGTCACGATCACATCCACGCTGACGGGGCGGCTCAACGCCCGGTCGATCGGGACCGGGGGCGTGCGGCCGGCCGGGCAGGCGTACGTCGAGGACCCGGTCGAGGTCGTCATGTCGGTCACGAACACGGGGACGGCCCCCATGTCCGTCCGCGCGGCGATGACCTCGACGGAGGACTCGGAAACGACGGTCCTCCTCGCGTCCGGCGCCGTCCCGGCCTTCCCGGTTCCGCTGGCCGGGGGCGCGTCGGCCATGCTGACGTGGACGTACAGCGTGACCGCGGCCAGCCCGGCGGGCATCGCGGAGTTCTGGGGGGACGCGGAGGGGACCCTGGCGTGGGCCGCCCCGCTGTCCGTGGTTCCGGCGCCGATCGCGCTCACGGTCTCGGTCTGGGTCGATCCGGACGGCGCGGGGCCCCTGCCGGCGGCCCCCGCGAGCCAGGGGAGTTTCATGGCGGACGACGAGGTCTGGGTGGTGGCGACGCTCACGAACACGTCCGGGGTGGCGTTCGACGTGGACCCGCGCATCGTTGTCGGGGACTCGGATACCAACCTCGTTCCCGACTTCTCGACCGTGGGCGGCCGGATCCCGGCGGCGCCGCAGACGCTCTCGGGCTCCACGAGCCGGATGTTCACGTGGAAATACGAGGTGGACCGGAACGACTACTACCAGCTCACGTGCTTCTTCATGTTTTACGACATGATGTGGTCCGTCGGGGTCCGGGGGGTCGCGCAGTCGGCGTACCTGCCGATGAACCAGGTCGGGTTCTCGGTGACGCCGGAGATTCCGCCCGTGGTCGAGATCGGCACCGCGTTCTCGGCCACGCTCTGGGTTGCTAATCTTACCGGCCGGCCCGTTATCCTGGATGGCAGTGCGACCGTGTTCCTCCAGACGGCCGGCGGCCCGAACGTGACGATCACGGCGATCCCGCCGGCGGGCAGTCGCACGTTCAACGCGGCGGGGCAATCCCTGCCGTTCGTCTACACGGTCATGGCGACCACGGTCGGCGCCCAGGCGTGGGACGGGGGGATCGCGTACGCCGAGCTCGGCTACCCCGGGTACTACGGCTGCATCGGAATGACCGCGCCGGCGTCCACCCAGGTGGTGGCCCCCTCGCCCCTGGTTCCGACGCTCACGTCGAGCACGACGGTCGTCAACGCGCAGACCCCGTACGGACTCACGCTCGCGGTCTTCAATTCGTCCACTTGCCAGGCGACGCTGACGGGACTCGAAGACATCTACGGGCTCAACGAGCGTCCGGTCCCGGCGTCGAACCTGTCCGTCCGGGCGTCCGCCGACTGCCCGACCCTGCCCTGCGTGATCGCGCCGAGCTCGACGGTCACGTTCACCTGGAGCGTCACGCCGTACGGGTGCGGGGACGAGGACTGGTCGGGCACGATGACCGGGGATTGGGACGCCGCGTGTCTGTTCCCGACCGGGTTCAGCCGTCCGTACCATTCCAACCGCGTGCTGGTCCGCCAGCAGGCCTCGCTGTTCGATCCCGGGTCGGTGACCTGGGCCCTGTCGCCGACCTCCGTCGTCGAGGGCGGGACCTTCCAGGTCGTGTGCACCGTGGCCCCCGGCGGTCAGAACGACATCAAGGAGTTCAACCTCGAAATCATCCCTCACGTGTCCTCGACGATGGCGTGGACGGACGTGGTTTCGCAGATTGGGCCGGGACCGACGATTCCGGAGCCGCTTCCTGGCTGCGGCGTCTGCGTGAACAACGTGTGCTGGGACAAGGGGCAGAGCTTCACGTGGGTGTTCCGGGCGGACGCGAAGGGCGACGCGGTCGGCCGGGTCTGGTTCACGTTCACGGCGAGCGGGAAGGACCCGTTCGACGCGACGCCGGTCCAGTCGGTGACGAACACGGGGACGGTCAGGATCCTGAAGCCCTCGGTCATCACCGTTTCGGCATTGGTCCAGTCGGAACCGGCATCGTGCGCCGGCGACGTGCAGTTGGTCGTCGAGGTCGTCGGCGACACCTCCGTGTACGTGAGTTCGCTGGGGGGCGACCCTTCATCTCCGGGGTTCGTGGCCTTCACCGCGACGCCCTCGGCCGGGGACATCCTCCGGCCGGGAGTCACCTTCTACGACTGGCTCTACACCCCGGCCCAGGCCGGGTGCGTCTCGTTCACGCTGAGCGCCGTGGGGGTGGAACAGACGGGTGGGAGCATCGTGTATGCCGCGGCGACGACGGCGGATACCCGGTGCTTCACGGCTCCCGTTCTCGGCGGATCGTACCTGGTGTTCCTGCCCGCTCCGACGGCGGGTTCGGGCACGCCGCTTCAGGTCCGGCTGACCGTGACCAACGGCGGCCAGGTCCGGGCGGACAACGTCTGGATCCAGACCTGGAGCGTGACGGGCACCGCGGCCTGCGGAGGCCGTCCCGCGCGCGTGCCGCTCCTGACGGGCACCGGCTATGCCGACACCGCGGCGGGCCTCTCCGGTTGCGGCAACTCCGCGAGTTTCGACTGGTTCTTCACGACGACGCCGGGCGGCGAGGGAAGCCTCGAGTTCGCGGTGACCGTGACCGGGATCCGGTCGGACACGGGCGGACCGCTGAGCCGGTCTGACCGCTTCTGCATCACGGTCTGGCCCGCGGTCTACGCCACGATCGTCTCCGCTCCCGCGTACGTGGTCCAGGGCCGCAACTTCGATGTCGGACTCCTCGTGACCAACGGCAGTTCCGTGACCATGCGGGTGACGCCCGGGTTCCCGGTGGTCACGTCCGCGAGCGGCGGGCTCGTGGAGCTGGCCCCCGGGCCGGGCGTGGTGAATGTACTTCCGTTCTCGACGGGGTCCCTGACCGCGCGGATGTCCGCGCTCGCTTCCGCGCCGGCCGGAGCCGACAAGCTCCTGCTGTCCGGCGGATCGTTCACGGCGGCCGACGTGTCGGGCAAGTCGCCGGTCGCGGTTCCCGTGATCCCGGGCCCCGCCTTCGCCGTGACCGTCCTGCCGAACAAGATGGTCTTCGAGATCGGCGAGAATCCGTGGCACCCGCTTCGCGGCCCCCTGCCGGTCACGTTCGTGGCTCCCGACGGCGGCCGGCTGACCATCAAGGCGTACAACCTCGCGGGGGAACTCGTGCGGACCCTGCTGGACGAGCGGAACGCGTCCCTGCAAGGGACCGTGCTCTGGGACGGCCGGAACGAATCCGGCCAGCCCGTGGCCGCCGGCATCTACCTGCTGAGATTCGAGGGCTCCGGCCTCAAGGTGACGAAGAAGCTGGCGGTGGTCAAGTAGATCCCCGCCTGACAACCCCCCCGGCCGGATGCTACAACAGAATCAAGGGAGTGGCGCACGACAGGGGGGACGGCATGACACCAGCGGAGGTCGGGATGGATTCCGGCGCCCGGGCGCGCTCCGGAAAGCCCTTCCATATATATGCGTTCGCCGCCCTCCTCCTCGCCACGATGCTCCCGGCCCCCGCTGCCGCCCTCCGGATCGTGGGCGGTAGCCTTTCCGTATCCCGGAGCTTCGATTCCGGGGGGACCTGGTACAACGTGAATCCCGGGGACACGATCACGATCGGAGACTGGTTCCGGATCACGATGACCCTCGAGGACAACAGCGGCCTGCTCGGCAACCTGTGCGCCGATCCGGGCTCCCCCCCGGGGATCGGCGTGCCCCAGCCGAACGCGATGACGTGCGGGTTCGGCGCCGACGGATTCGACGGCCTCATCGAGAACAACGGGAACATGGCTTCGGGGATCTGGGGGCAGTGGCCCGGCCAGTATTGGGTGTGGCCCGTCACCGGGGACTGCCTCAAGCAGGGCCTGTACCCGGATCCCGTCGGGTCGCCCGTGGGGCTGATCGCGGTCGAGCCGGTCACGACGTTCGCATACAACGGGGTCTTCCTGGGCACCGTGGAGGCCTACGACCCGGCTGGGGATGTCTGGACGACGAAGGCGTCCATGCCGACGCCACGGGCGCGGCTCGGAGTGGTCGCCGTGGGGAACATTATCTACGCCATCGGTGGCCGGTCTGCCGCCGGGCTCTCCCCGGCGGTCGAGGCCTACGACCCGACGACCGATGCCTGGGCGGCGAAGGCGCCGATGCCGACCCCGCGGGAGGGGCTGGCGGTGGCGGTGGGGAACGGCAAGATCTACGCGATCGGCGGACGGGGCGACGGGGGGGCCGTGCTCAACGTCGTCGAGGAATACAACCCCGGGACAAACACGTGGGCGACGAAGATGCCGTGTCCCACGCCGAGGTACGGCATCGCGGCGGCGACCCTGGCACCTTTCGGCAGCGACCTCATCTACGTCCCCGGCGGGCTCGACGGATCGTGGGGGGGGCTCAGTGCCGCCTTCGAGATCTACGACGTTTCCTTGAATACGTGGAGTACGCCTGCTCCCTCCCCGGCGTTCACGCTCCGGGGCGACTTCGCGGCCGCGTCGGATGGTTCCTACGTCTGGGCCGCGGGCGGCTGGGACTGGGCGTCCGTGGATCCCTACATGGAAGGGTATGATCCCGTCCTGGACGGATGGAACACCGGCGGATTCATGAACGAACCGAGGAGCCGGCTGGCGATGGCGGCCGTCGGCGGCAAGCTCTACGCCGTGGGCGGGGTCCAGAACTTCGGCGTCCTCATCGACCGCGCCCCGGATTCGAGCGTCAACAACGAGGAGTACGACCCCGGCGGCGGCGCCTGGGCGACCAAGGCGAACATGCCGACGCCGCGGACGTGGCTGGGGGCGGCGGCCGGGAACGACGGGGTGCTGGACCGGGTCTACGCCGTCGGCGGGTTCACGGGGCTCCAGTACACGGACGTGAACGTGGCCTACGGCCAGCCGAACAACACGGCCCGGGTTTCCTGGACGTTCGTCGCCCGGACCGAATGGCCCTCGCTCGACTTCACCGTCTTCGCCGCGGACCAGGACGACACTGACTTCGCCAGCCCGGCGGGGTCGTGGGAGGGCAGCTACTTCGACTGCAGCATCCCGCCCTCGGGGGGCTACCAGGGCGACAGCACCCTCCAGCAGGTCTTCACGGACTCCTGGGGCGGGACGCTCAACATCGTGTCGCAGTTCAAGTGCTCCTCCCGGGCCGTGGTCTCGGGCGCGGGCACGCGGCCGGCGAACGTCGCCTACCTCGGCGACTCGGTCCAGGTCCAGACCACGATCACGAACACGGGGGCCGCGGCCACGCTGAACGGGATCGACGCCTGCTGCGCGTACCACCCGTACGGCCCGATCGATCCGCCCAACGGCGCGCCGTCGCCGCCCAAGGGGAACGTCTGTATCGTCCCGGCCACCCCGCCGGGGGCCTGCTCGGTCAACAACTCCCAGCCGTCGTCCCCGTCCCTGCCGGACAACATCCCGGCCCTCTCAGCCTACCCCGCCAACGTCACGCAGTACGCGTGGGACTTCCTGGTGTCCGGGAACGCGTTCTTCCCCGGCTTCGGGGGATGTTCGACCGGCGGCACCGGGTCCGGGACGGCGTACTGGGACGTGCTCATCCAGGGCGCGAAGTCCGAGACCCCGTGGATATACGTCCAGCCCGCGCCCCTGCGCATCACGGCGACCGCGTGGGTGGACCCCGACGGGCCGGCCGGCCCCCTGCTCGCCGTGCCGATGGGCACCACGGCCGGCGGCGCGGCCGGGTACTACTACTACATGGGCCAGGAATCGATCGACGCCACGTTCATCTTCACGAACACGAGCACGCTCTACACGTTCGACGTCCAGCCCGACATCGCCGTGGGCGGTTTCGATGCCACGGCCTTCATGATGATCCAGGGCCCGACGCCGTCCGCGGCCCTCCTGCTGGCGCCCGGGCAGAGCGCGACCGTGGTGTGGGCGTTCACGCGCACGCCGGGCGGGACGCTCGACTCCTGCGCGCCGTCCGTGATCGGGAACGTGGCCACCTTCACCGCCGCCGCGCGCGGCGCCGCTGCGACGCAGTCGGTCGAGGTTTCGGACGTGCCGTTCCGCCCTTTCGACGCGGTGCCCCTGGGCACGACTCCGGGAACCCGGTTCCTCACGTTCGACATTCCGTCCACGGCGCCCCTGGGCTCGTTCACGATGAACCTGTACGCCACGAACACGGAGAACCGGGATTTCATCCTGGACGCCGCGGCGTCGTTCTACCTGTCCACGTCCTCGTTCGGGGGGTCCGTGAGCTGGACGAGCTCGCCGGCGCCGCCGCCGCTCGCGTGGAACGCGGGGCAGACGCGGACGCTGTCGTGGGTGTATTCGGCCGACGTGCCGGGGGAGGTCCGGGTCCAGGCGGGGCTCGACTTCAAGTCCGTGCCGCCGCCCTGCCAGATCGCGTGCCGCAAGGGCACGGCCCAGCCCACCTACTGCAACTCGACGGACGGGTTCTACCCGACTGGCCGCATGTTCGTTATCATCCCCGGGTCCTTCTCGACGAGCCTCTTCACGGCGGGCCCGCCCGTGTCGTGCAACGACAACGGGCAGACTGTGCTGGTCCAGCTCGGCATCAGGAACACGAGCTCGATCTACTGCGCCGTCGTCACCCAGTTCTGCGACAACAACTTCCCGGACAGCTTCCCGATCGGGTACGCCAACCCGTACGCGAACGCGCCGGCGCCGTACCCGGCATTCGCGAGTCCCCAGCCGCCCCTGCCCTTCACGATTCCGGCGAACGGGACCCAGCTCGTGACGTGGTACATGGACGCGAGCTGTCCGCCGACGCCCGGGGGCGTGCTCAGCTTCGGGTGCTTCTCCAAGACCTACCGCATGGTCGAGGGCTACACGGTCAACTGCAAGACGCTCGGCGTCATCAACCCGGCGGACGGGGCCGACTGGGGCGGCACGGCCCCGGCCGTGACGATCACCCAGCCGGCGTACCTGTCGTGTTCAATCTGGACCGACAAGATGGAATGCTCGGTCGGGCAGACGATCACCGTGTACTTCAGCGTGTCGAACGAGGGCGGCGACGACCTCACGACTTTCGGGGTCGGGACCTGGCCCACGACGTTCCTGGGAGCCGCGGTGGGGCCTGCCGTCGGGCCCGTGCCGGCTCCGCCCGCCGTCTACACGGGGAGCAACGCCTGCACTTCCCCCCCACCGTTCGCGTCGAACCAGACCTTCACCTGGCAGTTCCAGACGTTGAGCAAGGGCAAGGTCGTCTTCACCGCGACCGCGATGGGCTGGGACGCCGGCTGCGGCACCTGGAAGATGACGACGTGCCAGACTCCGGTGATCAAGATTGCGAGCAGCGCCCAGCTCGCGTGCGGGCCACCGCAGGCGACGCCCGTCGTCACCATGTCCGTCTCGTGCACCGGGTGCCCCCCGGAATCCGGATGCGACCGGGTGACGGGGTCCGGGTGCCTGAACGTCTCCATGGACCTTTCGAACTTCGGCGATATTCCGGTCGGGAACGTGGCCGTGTCGTTGAGCGGAGCGCCGCCGGCGCTGCGCACCTGCATCCCGGTCGGGTCCTGCGTGTCCGGGTCCGCGATCCTCGAGCCCGGGATGCCCATCCAGCCGCCGACCCCGCTCGGGACGCTGGCGTCCGGCACGGCGGTCTGGCGGTACGCGCCCGCCGGGCTCGGATGCCTGCAGGTGCACGTCGAGGCCTTCGGCAACGACAACGCGACCGGGGTGACCCTGTACTGCGACGGCTGGACCACCTGCGCGCAGATCCGGGCGAGGTTCCCGATGGGCCTCTCGCTGGTCGGGGTGCCGAACCAGATCGCCCCTGGGCAGGAGTTCCCGGTGCAGGTCAAGGTGTGCAATCCGGGCGATACGCCCGCGAGCCTCCAGAGCGGCGAGCCGGCGTTCCAGTTCTTCCTCGCGGCCACGGGGGCGAAAGTCACGGACCAGTACGACGTGCTTCCGCCCCCGCCGGTGCTGCTCCAGTCCGGCGAATGCCGGACGATCGACGTGACGGTGGTGGCGCACCGGAACGCGGAAAGCGGGCCGGTCGAGATCCGGGTGGCCCAGGGCAGCCAGTTCGTGGCCATGGACGCGGCCACCGGCCTGCCGTTCCCCGCGGTCGACACCGGCGGCGCCGTCACCACGCGGCTCATCTCGCTCCAGAACAAGCTCGTGGTGGAGAACAACCCGGCGAAGATCCTGAAGGAGATGGCGGTCCTGAGCTACCAGATCGCCGACCCGGGGCGGCAGGGCGGCCGGACCACGCTCCGGATCTACACGATCACGGGCGACCTCGTGCGCACGCTGGTCGACAAGCCGGCGGTCATCGAGGAGAAGAGCGTGCCTTGGGACGGGCGGAACGACGCGGGGCAGCGCTGCGCCAGCGGCGTGTATCTGGCGCGCATCGAGAGCCCGACCTTCTCGAAGGTCGCCAAGGTCGCGATCCTCAAGTGACTTGTCCCGCCGCCGGCCTCGCGAGGTTCCTGGGTCCCGCGTTCCTGCTGGCGCAAGTGCTGCTCGCCTCTCCGGCGCTGGCGGTCCGGTTCGCTCCGGACGGCTTGCGCGCCGGCCCCGCGGCCGTCTACCTCACGCGGACGATCACGGTCTCCGTCGCGATCGAGGAGACGGCGGGACACGGGGCGGACGTCATGGAGGTCAACGTCGTGCCGGAGCCGGCCGGGCTCGTGGTACCGGCGGGAGCGGTGGCGCCGCCGGCCTTCACATGCACCGCGGGCGGCCGGAGCGAAGGCTGGTACGGGTGGACGGCGGTCCGCGAGGGAACCGTCCGGTTCCGGGTGACGGTCTCCCTGCTGGCCTGCGTGACGGGCGCGGCGGAGAATCTCGACGCGTTCACGCCGCCGGTCACGTTGATGCCGGTCCCGTTGGACAGCACGCTCGACGTCTCCCCGCGGCACGCGGGGCCGGGCGACCCGATCGAGATCGTCCTGACCCTGCATAACCGGGCGCCCGAGTGGGCGGTCTTCGGACGCCCCGCCGCGGACGTCGAGATGATCGGCCGCGCGGCCCCTCCCGCCACGCAGATTGACGGGCCGGCCGTGGAGCCGGCGTCGGTACTCGACGGCGAGCACATGCTCCTGCCGGCGGGCTCTTCGGTCCGCGTCACGTGGCGTTTCCGCGCCGTCGGGCCGGGCGACGCCGTGTTCCGGATCGCGGCGGCCGGGTTGATCATGATGACCAAACCCGTCGCGATCCGGCAGCCGGCCGTGCTCGAACTCGGCGTGCCTCCGCCCGCCGCGCCGACGGCGGTGGGACGCACGTTCGCCGTGCGCGCCGACATCCGGGTCGCGGGGGATACGGGCGCGCGGGAGGTTGGCGCGCGCTTAAGCTGGTCCCCGCCGGAGGCGGCCCGGCTCGCGGCCGCGACGCTGTCGGCCAGCGCCCTCGATCCCTCGGGCCCGCCCGCGCGCGCGGCGTTCACGCTCGAGCTCCTGAAGGCGGGTCCGCTCATGCTCACCGTCTCCGCCGGCGGACGGGAGGCCGACACGGGCCGCCGGATCGAGGCGGCGCCGGTCACCCGCCTGCTCGCGGTGCAGGCGCCGCCCGACCTCGGTTGCGTGCTCGAGGTCGCTACCGCCCCGGTCCTGGCCGGGAGCCGGGTGCCGGTCCGGATCGGCGTCGTGAACCGGTCGAAGAACGCCACCCAGGGGTTGACGCCGCTCGTCACGGTGCGCGAAGGCGCCGTGACCCTCCAGCCGTTCACGCCGCTCTACCAGGGCGTTCCAGCGGGTGCTACCGCGTGGTTCGCCGGCGCCCTGACGCCGGACGAGCCGGGCCCCGTGGAAATCGTGGCGCAGGTCACGGGGCGGGGCGACCGGGGGGGGGACTGGATCACGATCGCCTCCGACCCGGTCCGGATCCTGTCCGTGGCCCCGCCGCGGCTGCTGCTGTTCGCCCTGCCGGGCGAGGCCTGGGAGGGGGCGAGCTCGACCGTCCGGTTCGTGCTCCGGAACGGCGGGCCCGATGACCTGCGGTTGGAGACCATGACGCTCAAGCTCGCGGCTTCGGCGGGCGTGCCGCTCCCGCTGGTCCGGACCGGTCCCGCGCCCCTCGCTCTCGGGGCCGGCGCGGGCGCCACCCTCGCGTTCACCTTCTTCCCGCCGGCCACGAAGGCGGCCTACTCGGTCACGGGCCTGTTCAGCGCCACGGGCGTCGTGACCGCTCAGCGCGTGCCGTTCGCGGCCCAGTTGCCCGCGCGCCCCCTGGTCGACGTCCGTCCCCGCACGACCCGGATCAACGTCGTCGAGCCGGACGACTACTTCCGGCCTCCCCTGGACCCGCTGCTGTTCGTCGACTGGACCTCGACGATGGAAGGCGAGCTCGGGGTCGCGGTGATCACGCCCGCCGGCCGGCTGGTCAGCGTCCTGCGGCCGCTCGGCCCCGTCAAGCCCGGCCGCTACCGGGAGTTGTGGCGGGGAGACTCGGGGCCGGGACGCTGGACGGCGCCTGGTTCCTACCTCATGCGTCTCGCGGGTCCTTCGGGATCCCCGGTTACGCTCCCGCCATCGGCCCTCTCTTCGACGACGGGGGCCGATTCCGGGCCGTTGGGATGGCCCGGGGACGCTCCTTGGCACCAGGACCGGCCGTTCCAGGTGGCGGCGCCATGAAGATAGCCGCCGCGTGCCTGGCGGTCCTGCTGGCCCCCGGCGCCGCCCGGGCCGCCGGCAATCCGTCGCTGTCGTGCACGGTCTATGTGCCGGTCTCCCGGGTCAACGTGGGGGCGGTTTTCACGGTCGAGGCGCGGCTCTTCAACAGCGGCGACACGCAGGTGAACTTCGTCTTTCCGTGTCCCAGCTACTATCCCACCCTGCCCTTGCCGGCGCCGGACTGCATCTGGGTCACGCCGGAGGCGGGCGGCAACGCAGGCGAGGTCCTGGGGTCCCAGCCCCAGCCGCAGGTCCAGGCGTTCCTCCTCCAGGGCATGACGACGAGCTTCACCTGGACGTTCTCCGCGACGGGCGCCGGCGCCGTCGACTTCACCGTGTCCGCGATCGGCCGCGAGGTCGGCGGCCCGGGGTTCCCCAAGGCCGTCGACACCGTCACGCTCCTGATCCAGAATCCCGCGGCCCTGTCGGCGACGGTCACGACGTCGTCGTCCGGGGCCGTGCGGTACGGGGACTCGGTGACCGTGTACCTGGACGTCTACAACTTCGGCGATGCGTCCGCCGACGGCGTCATCCGGTTCTCGATCACGGTGGCGGGGTCGGGCCGTTTGGCGCCGCTGGCCTGTCCGCCGCTGGCGCCCCTCTGCCCGGACAACCCGGCCTCCATGATGGCCACCGTCGAGCACAACTCGGCCACGCGGTTCACCTGGCTGTACCGCGCGGACGGACCGGGCGACATTTCGGTCAACGTGACCGCCGCCGGGACGGACCACAACGACGGGATGGCCGTCTACTCGAACGCCACGGCGACGACCTTCACCGTCCCGGTGCCGCCGGTGCTGAGCTACACGGTGACGGGCGCGGAGGGCGTCGTGCAGGGGGAGCTGGTCATGTACCAGGTGGCCGTCACGAACCTGGGCACGACCCCGGTGTGCCAGAGCGCGTTCAACGTGTCGATCGAGGATCAGGGCACGGTCCGTCCGTCCGTGACTCTCGTGCTGAGGGAGCTCGGGGATTCCCTGCTCCCGATCTGCTACGAGCCGGGCCAGGTCCGCACCTTCACGCTCCAGTTCCCGGTGCCTTCGAACCTGCCGCCCGGCTTTGGGGTGCTGTTCGTCGAACCGGTGGCCACCGAGGCCTGGACGGGAGCGCCCGCGATCGCGACGGGGGCGGCCCGGCCGCTCTTCGTCGTCGCGAGCCGGTCCGGGTTCTGCGGGTTCTCGGCCAACCCCTGGCGTCCCCGGACCGGCCCCCTCAAGATCTGCTACGCGGTGTCTCCCGACGACGCCGGGCGCCCCGTCTCCGTCGCGGTCTACACGCTGGCGGGGGAGCTGGTTCGGACGCTCGAGAGCGAGGTCCTGGCCACGGGGGTCTACGGCGAGGTCTGGGACGGAAGGAACCGCTCGGGGCAGAAACTCGCGAGCGGGGTCTACCTGCTGCTGTTCCAGTCGTACCGGTCGAAGGACACCCGCAAGCTGGCCGTGTTACAATGACCCCGCCGTGAAGAAATTCCCCGTCCTGCTGGGCGCGGTGATGGCGGCGGGCCTGGCGGCCGGCGCGCACGCCGGAGCCGGCGCCACCCAATCCGAGTTCCTCAAGATCGGCCTCTCGGCCCGGGCGGCCGGCATGGCCGGCGCCTTCGGCGCGGTCGCGGACGACCTCGGGGCGCTCGAGTACAACGCCGCCGGGCTCGGGCTGCTGACGAACAGCCAGGTTTCGTTCATGTACAGCCGGTGGCTCGCCGACGTTAACTTCGGGTCCGTTGCGGGGGCGCACCTGATCCCGTTCCTCGGCACGATTGGCGGCGCGATCAACCTGCTCGATGTCGGTACCATCGAGGGCACGTCCGTCGCGAGCTTCAAGGCGTCGAGCTTCCTGATCCGGCTCGCGTGGGCGCGGACTCTCATGGAGAACCTCACGATCGGCGCGGGAGCCAAGATCCTGAACGAGAAGATCTCGGATTTCAATTCCTCGGGGGGGACGATCGACGCCGGCGTGCTCTACACCCCGGTCCGGGGCGTGACCCTGGGTGGGGCGATCATGAACCTCGGCGCCGTGTCCGCTTTCGAGTCGAAGTCGGACCCCCTGCCGATCCAGGCGAAGATCGCGATCGCCTGGAAGGGGCTCGAGAGCGACTTCGGCCAGCTCATCGCGGCGGCCGACCTCGACTGGTACCTGCCACCCGCGAACCTGTTCAACCCCGCCTTCGGCGTCGAGTTCTGGGGCGGCCGGTACTTCGCCCTGCGCGCGGGATACGCGGTTAAGCAGACGGACCTCTCGGGGCTCGTGGGGTTCGCCGCCGGGATCGGCGTGCGGTGGGAGACCCTGCGCGTGGACTACGCGTTCGCGCCGTTCGCGGCGCTGGGCACCACGCACCGCGTCTCGCTCAACTGGGAGATCTGGCCGCTCGTGAGCCTGCCCATCCCGGGGTCGAACGTGGGCGAGGTCCGGTCGGTGTCGCCGACCGGCCCCCTGCCGCCCGCGCCACCCTACCTCCAGGCCGAGGCGGGCGAGGGGAGCGTCCTGCTCAAGTGGGACGCGCCGCAGGCGTCCAGCCTCCAGGGCTACAACGTCTACTACCGGCGCGATGGCGACCGCGACTACTCGAAGTACAACAACGAGCCCGTGGCGTCCACGACGATCATCGTGGGCGGGCTCGAGACCAATGTCCGCTACTTCTTCGTCGTGAAGACCGTGGACGCGTCGACGCCGCCGCGCGAGTCGGTGGCATCGCCCCAGTCCACGACCATCCCCTACTGATCCCCTCCCGGGTCCCGTAGCCCATGGACCCCGTCGCCGTCTTCCTGCTCTCCGCTGCCGGGATTCTCCTCGTCGGTGCTCTCGGCGAGCTCGTGTTTCGCCGGACCGGGTTCCCGGACGTGCTCTGGCTCATGCTCGGCGGCTTTTGCCTCGGGCCCTGGCTGGGGGTGGCGACGCCCTCGGCCCTCGACCCCGCCGTCCCGTACTTCGCCTCCCTCGCGCTCGCGGTCGTCGTCTTCGAGACCGGGAGCCGGTGCCGTATCGCGGAGCTCGCGGGCCCGCACCGCCGGGCGGCCGTCCTCGGCATCCTCGCGTTCGCCTCGTCGGTCCTGGCCGTGGCCGCCGTCGCCATGCTCGCCGTGACCATGCACTGGCTGCCGGCCGACTGGGACTGGCGCCGGGCCCTGCTCCTGGGCGCGATCCTGGGGGGGGCGAGCTCGACCGTCTTCCTGCCCGCGCTCCTGCGGGCCCGGGTGGATCTCAAGGCCGCCTCCGTCGCCTCGCTGGAGTCGGCGACGGGGGAGACGCTCGCGATCGTCGCCGCGTGCGCCCTCGCGGTGCCCGGGCCCGTCCGCGCCTTCGGCTCCGCCCTCGCGATCGGGATCATCGCCGGGCTGGTCTGGCTCCTGTTCCTGAAGACGGTCCGGGCCACGAACCACGCCTACTCGATCACGCTCGGCCTCCTCCTCTGCCTCTCGGTCGGCGTCGAGCGGGCCGGGGGCGTTCCCGCGATGGCCGTGCTCGGGGCCGCGCTCGTGCTCGGCAACGCCCCCGCGATCTCGCGCGGGCTGAAACTCAACGACGTCCTCGACCTCGGCGAGGACGTGCGCGGGTACCACAGCCAGCTTGCGTTCCTGATCAAGGCGTTCTTCTTCGTCTTCCTCGGCACCCGGCTCGGCCCCCCCTGGGGCCCCGTCGCGATCGGCGCGGGACTCGCGGTCGTGGCCCTGGCCGCGCGCCGCCCCGCCGTCGCGCTCGTGACCGGCGAGGGCTCCCCGGTCGCGGCATCGCGTCCGGTCCTGAACGCCTGCATGCCGCGCGGGCTCGTGGCCGGGGTGCTCGGCGCGCTGGCGTGGAGCCGCTGGGTGCCGGGCGACCCCGCCCTGCCCGGCCTCGTCGCCGGGTGCGTCTTCGCCTCAGTCGCGCTCTTCGCCGTCGTCTTCCCGCTGTCGACGCGTGCAGTCGAGACGGCGCCTTCTTCCGCGATAGGGCCGGCTCCGGCAGTCGCGGCGCCGAGCCCGCTGCCGGTTGCCCCCTCACCCGTGGTTCCTCCGCCGGTCATGGCGGAAGATTTGTGGGCCACGCCTGTGCCGACGCCGCCTCCACCGCCACGGCCCGCGCCCGCGCCGGTTCCTCCGGCCCCGGCCTGGGTGCCGCCCGCGATCCCGCCGCGGCCGCCGTCGATGGCCCCGCTGACGGCGCGTCCCGCGGCGCCGAAACCCGTGGTTTCGGCGCCGGCCCGTCCCGAGGAGATCATCGCCGTGGCCCCCGCCGATCCGGACATCAAGCCCGGCTCGGGCTTCAGGTGGTGAGCAGGTCCGAGAAGGCCGTCCGCGACCCTTAGTGGTTCCGCCACTCCTCGGAGGGGTCGATCTCGCCCTTGGGGAGGCGCTCGACACGGCTGCGGCTGAAGTTGTACTCGAACAGGGCGACGTTGAGCGGGTTGCCGTACCGGGACGAGCGGGTCACGACCTCGAGCACGATGGAGACGCGGTTGAGCCGGGGGTCGGGATCGGGGATGAGCCAGGTCGAGATCCAGCGGCCCAGCAGCCCGCCGGCGATGGCGCCGAGCGAGACCCATACCCGGTTCGGCTCTCCTCCGGCCGCCCGGATGACCTGTCTGGAGGTCAGGGCGCCCAGGCCGGCGCCCGCGACGAACCCGCCGATCTGGTAGATCGCGGTGGAGCGGCCGTGGATCTTTTCGGACAGCCCGCTGAACGCGATGTAGCCCGTGTGCTCCCCCCGCGTCGGCAGGAGCCCGCCCTCGTAGACCGTCTCGCTCCGCAGCTTCTCCTTGATGTCGCGGCGGCTGATCGACTCCATCTGGGCGGTCCAGGTCCGTGGCTTCCCCAGCTCGATGGCCACCCGGCCGATCCAGTAGTCGGTGAGCGCCTTGGCCGTCAGGGGATGGAACTCGGTTCCCTCGGCGTCCCGGAGCAGGATCTTGGCCGGGTCGACGACGATGTCGAAGTCCGACTCGTTCCGGATCCGGAACTGGAAGACCGTGAACTTCATCGGCGCGTGCGGCGGCCGGTAGAGGAACGGGTTACCGGTCTCGGTAACGCCCTTGCCGGGCTTCCGGAACACGTCGTCCAGCTCCTCGGGCGACATGTGCCGGATCGTGGTCCGCACGCCCCCCTGCACGTCGACGAGGTCGTTCTCGGATTCGAGCACCTGGGTAGGATGCGCCGTGTACGGGCGGATGACGGACATGCGCCCTGCGCAACCCGATAGGGCCGCCACGAGCGCGAGGGCGGAGGCGCCGCGGATTATCATCGCGGCTCCACGATCCTTAAGGGGGCGAAGCCGTAGACGCGCCAGAGCCAGAGGACGGCGCCGGCCGCGAGCACGACCAGCAGCGCGAGGTGCAGGCGGCGCGCGCGGCGCTCGGCGCCGACGGCAGCTTCGGGCAAGGGGCTCACGCCGCGAGCTCCGTCATGGCGCGGTCGAGCCCCAGGTCGACGGCGGCCCGGAGGGCGTCGGCCGCGCGAACGATCGCGCCGTCGAACGCCGCGCGATCCGGCCCGTCGCACCGGGTCAGGACCCAGTCCACGACCTCGTCCTTGCTCGCCGGCCGGCCGATCCCGATCTTGAGCCGCGGGAAGTCGGGGGTGCCGAGAAAGGAGATGGCCGACGCGACGCCGTTGTGGCCCCCGGCGGAACCCTTCGTGCGGAATCGCAGGGCGCCGAGAGGCAGGTCGAGGTCGTCATGCACGACGAGGGGCCGCCCGAAGGACTTCGCGAGCCGGGCGACGACGGGGCCACACTCGTTCATGAAGGCGTTGGGCCGGGCCAGGATGGCGCGGGGGGTCTTGGCGATCCAGGCGTGCTTGAAGAAGCTCCGGTGGAACCGGGTCTCGAGGAGTTCCGCGAGCCGGGCGACCGCCATGGCGCCGGCGTTGTGGCGCGTGCCGTCGTAGCGGGAGCCGGGATTGCCGAGGCCGACAATGAGAAGCGGAGACTCCGGCTTGAAGGACACACCTTTACTGTATCAGGCCGGTCACTTCTTCTTCTTTTCTTCCTTCGCCTTCGTTTCCTTGAGCTCGGCCTTTTCCTTGGTGCGGGTGCCCTTCTCCTCGTCCTTCTTGAGGCGGCGCTCCTCGCGCTCCTTCTCGCCGATGACCTCGGGCTGGGAGGGTGCGGCGGCGGCATCCGCGGCCGGGGCCGCGGCCGTCCCTGCGGCGGCGGCTTCGCCTTCGGCCGGCTTCTCCTCCTCATAGTGGATCACGATGATGGAGAGGATGCCCGTGGCGGGCGCGGTCAGGAGCTCGACGCCCTCGGGCAGCTTGAGCTGGCCGGCGTTGAGCACGTGGCCGATCTCCATATGGGAGATGTCCGCGGTCGCGCCCTCGGGGATGAGATCCGGGAGACAGCGGACGCGGACATGGCGGAACATCTGCTGGAGCACGCCGCCGAGCTTGACGCCCGGGGAGGACCCCTCGATGATGACCGGCACTTCGAGCGTCAGTTTCCTCGAGAGGTCCACGCGCAGGAAGTCGATGTGCGTGATGGCCTCGTTGACCGGGTGGCGCTGGATGGCTTTCATGACGGCGGCCGACGTCGTCTCCGTCCCGTTCGCCTTCACCTTCAGCGTGAGCAGGGAGAGGCGGCGTTCCGCGCGGTTCAGCAGGCGGTCGATCTCGGCCGAGCTCACGGAAAGCGCTTGCGGGGGCGCGCCCGCGCCGTAGAGGACGGCGGGAATGCCTCCGGCCTGCCGCACCTTGGCGGCGCCTTCCTTGCCGGTCTTCTCGCGGAGTTCAACGGTCAGCTCGGTCGCCTGCATGGTCCACCTCTGGATGTCTCGCCCCCGGCGGCATTGCCAACGCTTCGGGGTGCAAAACTGTTATTCTGAAAGCCGGAAGACATGATATCACACAGGCCGCTCCGCTTGTCAGTCGGAGTGTTGATGCTGGCCTGTGCGCATTCCGCCCGCGGCACCGAAAGCCCTTCCGCCGCCTCGTCCGGCGGGTTCACGCCCTATGAGCTCGCGCGCCTCGGGATGTCCCGCCCCGCCGGCGTCCTGGCCGTCCGCGACGCCGTCCCCGCTTCGGGCGAGGACGAGGCCCGGCTCGCGCTCCTGCGCGCCGGGTTCAGGCTCGACGGCGGCACCGACGCCGAGCCCGCCTACGCGGACTGGCTCGCGCACGAGCCCCTGGCGCCGGGCCGGAGCCGGGCCCAGCTCGGGCTCGGGCTCGCGGCGCTATCGAACCACCTCCCGAAACCGGCTTGGGAGGATTTCCGCCGGGTCCGGGCCTGGTCGCGACCCTCCCCGGTCGACGACGCGGCCGCGTTCTGGGAAGGGGAGGCGGCGTGGCAGCTCGGCGAGGACGCGGCGGCCGGCCGCGCGTTCGGCGAGGTGCTGACAACCTACCGCGGGAGCCCGTACGAGGGCTCCGCGGCCTACCGGATGGCCTGGGTCGAGAGCCGGCAGGGATCGTCCGATGCCGCGCTCGCGCACTTCGAGCTGGCGGAGAGGCTCGATCGGACGCTCTCGGCGTCGGCGTCGCTCCAACGGGGCTGGGTGCTCCTGCAGGCCGGCCGCACCCCCGAAGCGCGCGCGGTCTTCGACGCGGCAGCCGCGGGGCCGGACCGCCGCAGCGCGGAAGAGGCGCTCGTGGGCCAGGCCGAGTGCGCGTACCGGACCGACGACTTCGCGGGGGCGGACAAGCTGTTCGACGCCGCGCTGGCGCGAGCGCCCGACGCCCGGGCGAAGGCGCCGCTGACCTACAGCCTCGGATGGGCGGCGCTGAAGCAGCGGCAATTCCCGCGCGCCCGCGCGACCTTCCTCGGGGTCGTGAAGGACTATCCCCAGGAGCCGGCCGCGCCGTTCGCCGCGTACCGCGCCGCGCTCTGCCTCTTTGATCTGGGGAAGCCCGACGACGCGCTCCTCGAGCTCAAGGACGTCGCCGCCCGCTGGCCGGGCCACGAGGTCGGGGAGTGGGCCACCTACAGCCGCGGCTGGATCCACCTCTCGCTAGGGCGGTTCAACGAGGCGAAGGCGGCCTTCCGTGCGCTCCTCGACCAGTATCCGTCGGGCAAGCTCGTGGCGCCCGCGCGGTACCTGCTGGCGTCGACGCTCCTCCAGGAGCGGCACTTCCGCGAGGCCGAGCGCGAGTTCGTCTCCCTCGCCGCAGACCTCCCGTCGTCCGGGCTCGCGGACGGAGCCCTCCTGTGGGCGGGCTGGGCGGCGCTGCTCGACGGAAGGGCCGCCGAGGCCCTCCCGCATCTCGACCTGCTGGCCGCCCGCTACCCGAAATCCCCGCTCGCCCCCGACGCCGCCCTGGCGGAGGGCGAGGCGGCGTTCGCCCTGCACGAGTACGCCCGGGCCGGGCGCGCGTACGGGATCGCGGCGGCCGCGACGGGGGAGACGCGGATCAAGGGCCTGATCGGCCAGGGCTGGTGCGGATTCGCGGCCGGCGACTGGAAGACGGCCGAGACCGCGTTCAGGGCTGCGCTCGGCGAGGCCACGGACGCGCGGATAAAGAACCGCGCCCGCGTCCGGCTCGGGGACGCGCTCTTCAACCAGAAGCGGTTCGGGGACGCTAGGGGCGCGTACACGCAGGTCGTGGCCGGCCCCGAGGAGGACCTGGCCCGGTGGGCCCAGCTCCAGCTCGGCTGGTGCGCGTTCCGCTCCGACGATCCCGACGAGGCGCGGCGGACGTGGGACCAGCTCCGGCGACGGTGGCCCGGGACGGCGGAGGCCGTGCTCGCGCTCCAGGCGTCGGCGGAGACGCTCTTCCAGCGGGAGCAGTACGCGGCGGCCGAGACCGCGTTCCGGCGGCTCGCCACGGAAGCCGCGGCGGGCGCCTCACCCGTGCCCGAGCTGGCCGAGACCGCGGCCCTGCGCATCGGCGACTGCCTCTACAACGCGAAGTCCTACGGCCCGGCGGTGCTCGCGTACCGGGAGTACACGGCCCGGTACCCGGAGTCGCCTCGCCTCATCGAGGCGCTCTACGGCATGCAGTGGGCGTACCTCCAGATGGGCGACTACGACGCCGCCCGGAACCAGGCGCGCGAATTCCTGACGAGGTTCCCGCAGGCCAGCCTCGCGGCCGAGGTCCAGCTCATGGTTGCCGAGAGCTTCCGCCGGGAGAAGAAGCCCCTCGACGCCCTCGAGCAGTACCGCGGCCTGATCGAGAAGTATCCGGACTCCGACCTCGCGGTCTCGGCCCGGCTCAAGAGCGGGGAGGCCCTCGAGGACCTGGGCCGGTTCCCCGAAGCCGAGGTCGCGTACGCGACCTTCCTGGCGAAGTACCCGAAGCACGCCCTCGCGAAGGAGGCCTCGTTCCGGCTCGGGCTGGTGCGGTACGCGGCGGGCAACTTCGCCGGCGCCGTCGAGCTGTTCGGGCGGGTGGCCGACGACGTGACCGACCCGCGCGCGCCCGAGGCGCTCTACAACCTCTGTCTCGTCCGGAAGAAGCAGGGCGACCAGGCGGGGATGGAGTCGGCGGTCAAGCGGCTCGACCGGAGCTTCCCGCGCGCGCGCGCGGCGGCCCAGGCGCACCTCGTGCTCGCGTACTTCCTCGGGGATCGCGGGGCGAAGGCGGAGGCCCTCCCGCACTTCGAGGCGGTGCAGGCGTGCGGGTTCCTGGACCTCTCGGCCGAGGCGTCGTACGCGCTCGGGGACGCGGCGTCGTCGTCCGGGGACAAGACGAAGGCTCTAGAGGAGTGGACGAAGGGGGCGAACGGCCTGCCCAAGGGCGGCGAATGGTCGGTCCAGTGCGCGTTCGCGGCGGCCGACGCGCTGGCCGCCGGCGGGCGGCACGACGAGGCGGTCGACATGTTCCGCAGAGTGCTCGAGAAGGAGGACGCGACCCCGGAGTGGATGGCGACCGCGTACTTCGGGATTGGTCAGCGGTACGAGGCGCTGGCCAAGCCGGGGCAGGCCAAGCAGATGTACCTCGAGTGCGTGAAGCGGAACCCCCCGCCCGACCTCCTGCGCGCGGCGACCGACCGGCTCAAGGCCCTCGGGACCGCGGCCGCGCCCGGGGTCTCCGGCGAAGAGGACGAGACGACGCCGTCCGCCACGCCGGCGAAGCCCAAGGCCAAGCCCCAAGTTAAGCCGAAGGGCCAGAAGCCGAGCCGCACGGGCAAGCCCGCGAGCGGGGCGCCGGCGAAGAGGAAGGCGGCGGCCCATGACTGATCCGCGGCGCACTCTTCTGGCGCTGGTGCTGTGCTGGCCTCTCGCGGCCGTGGCGGCCGAGAAGTCGGGCCGCCCGGCCGGGCCGGAAGCTCCGGCGCCGCCGCCCGATACCGTGGGGGCGAAGGCGCCGGAGGCGACGACCCCGGCACCGGTGAAGTCGGTCGAGGAGCCCGTGTTCCAGCTCCCCGAGCTCGTCATCATCGGCGAGAATCGCGCCCGGATCATGGCGCAGAAGGAGGCGCTCGCGGGCTCGCCGCTCCGGGGCTTGCACGAGGCGCCCCTGCTCGAGAAGGAGGAATCCTCGGTCACGGCGCTTCGCCGTCGAGAGCCCGCCGCGATCACCCACCCCACGCGGACGGGGACCGGACTCGCGGTCAAGCTCGAGGGGGGCACGAAGGGGTGGCTCGGCGGCGGGCTCTGGGCCGGACGGCAGACGGACCACTCGGCGGTCGGGCTCGACCTCGACGGCTCGACGCTCCGGGGCGAGCCCGCGGGGCCGGCCGGGTCGGGGGGGCGGGCGGGCGGGTTCGAGACCGGGGCCGCCGTGTCGGGCGGCTGGACCGGGACGCCGCCGGCGTGGCTCTCGTTCCTGTCGCTCGGCGCGGACCCCGACCTCGTGCATGCGGGGGCGGGGTGGCGCGAGTCGTGGCGCGACCTTCCGTGGAACGCCGCCAAGGCGGACACGGCGCGCCGGCTCACGCGCGTCTGGGCGGCCGGCGACGAGTCCCGTGCCGGCACGGGCTGGTCGGGCGAGCAGCGGCTCGAGATCGTACACCTGCGCACTCCCGTCCGCAGCGTCGGGGCCGCGGGCCTGGCGGGGACGGGGTCCGTCCACGTGTGGGAGCGGGGGTCCCTCGCGGTCCGGTTCGTCGGCCGCGCGGAGGCCGAGTTCGCCGACGCGTCCGGCGACCATTTCCTAGCGGGCGGCACGCTGGAGGGGTCGTGGGTGCCGGCGACCCGCTGGCGCGCGCAGGCGGGGCTCCGGACCGAGGGCGTCTTCGGGGGCCGGGTCTTCGCGGGGTCGCTGCGTCCCGTCGGCGGCGTCGCGTGGACGAGCCCGCCGGGCCCCGAGGTGACCGCGGTCTTCGCGCCATCGCTCCGCGCCCCGTGGCTCTCGCGCGACGCGGTCGAGTCGCCGTACTCGGTCTTCGGCGCGCGGCTGGTGCCCATGCGCGAGCTCGCCAACCTCGAGGTGGGGGCGCGGCAGGGGTGGTGGCGGGGCGACGAGATCCGGGTCGCGTGGCGGATGACGGCCACGCGCGACGCGCGGTCGTGGGGCCTGATACCGTCGCTCGGGCTCTTCGCCCCCGTCGCCCTGCCCGGCTTGCGCGTTCACGAGTTCCTCGCGTCGGGCCGGTGGGCCGGGCTGAAGCCGTTGACGCTCTTCGCCGCGGCGAGCGCGCGGGCGATCACGGCGACCGGGGGCGCGATGGCGAACCTGCCGCGCGGCGAAGCCACGGCCGGCGCCGAGTACGCGTGGAATGCGCTGACGGCGGGGCTGAACGTCGAGGTCCGGGCCAAGCGTCCGCGGTCGGCGGTTGCCTCGGCCGGGACCCTGCGGGGCTTCGCCGCGGTGGGGGTAAGCCTGGGCTGGCGGCCCGCCGCCCGTTTCGAGGTCCGGCTGCGTGCCGACAATCTCGGGGGGGCCGACATCGAGCGCTGGGCGGGCTACCCGGAGCCCCGGCGGCTCGTATCCCTCGGCGTGCTCGCCGCGTTCTAGTTTCTCCTGACGGGTATAATCAGGCCAATGGTCCGGAAGGGGCCGGCGGTTCGGACGAACCGACAGACTGACAAGGAGGGCGGATGAACATCGCCGACATGGGGTTCTGGCAACTGGTGAGCCGGGGTGGGGGCACGATGTGGCTCCTGATCGCGTGCTCGGTTATTTCGCTCGGCGTCATGCTCGAGCGGTTCATCTATTTCCGCCGGTGCCGCATCAACGTGCACGAATTCTTCCTGCGGTTCCGCCGGACGCACAAGAAGGGCGACGACCTGGGCGCGCTCATCGTCCTGTGCGACGAGACCCCGGGCCCCCTGCCCGCCCTCCTCAAGGAAGGCGTGCGCCGGGTGATGGAGAAGCCCGTGCGCCGCGACGAGCTCGAAGCCCAGCTCCAGCGGCACGCCCGCTGGCAGATCGTGGAGATGGAAAAGTTCCTCTCGATCCTGGCGACCATGGGCGCGATCTCGCCGTTCATCGGGCTTTACGGCACCGTCCTCGGCGTCATGAACGCGTTCCGCGACCTCGCGTCCGCGGGATCGGGCGGGGCCACGGTCGTGGCGTCGGGCATCGCGCAGGCCCTCGTCGCGACGGCGGCGGGCCTTCTGGTCGCGATCCCGGCGGTGGCCGCGTACAACTACTTCATCCGCGTGGTGCGCCGCACGGCGACCGAGCTCGAGCTCGGGATCGGCGAGGCGCTCGACGTCCTCGCGCCCGGGAAATAGCGGGAGCCCCCGGTGAAAGTCGGATCGCCGGTCGAGGCCCATGAGCCGATGGCCGAGATCAATATCACGCCGCTCACGGACGTGTTCCTCGTCCTCCTCATCATCTTCATGGTGACGACGCCCCTGATCATGACGGCGGGGATCAAGATCAAGATGCCGAGGACCCAGGCCCTGCCGTCGCTCTCCGAGCGCGACATCATCCTCGCGGTCACGTCGGACGAGCGGTACTACGTCAACAACACCGAGGTGCCCAAGACGCGGCTCGGCGACTATCTCCGGGAGCTCCGGATCGGGAACAAGCTCGTGGTCGTGCAGGCCGACGCCCGGCTCGCGTTCTCCGTGGTCGCTGGCGCCCTCGACGTCGCCAAGGGCGCGGGGGCCGAGCGGCTCGCGATCGCGACCGAGCCCCTGCCCCGGTCGCCCGCGAGAAAGTGAGCCAGTCGTGGCGCTGAAGCCGCGCGAGTCCGCCGGCCTGCCCTCGTCGCTCGGAATGTCCTTCCTCGTCCACCTCGTCGTCCTCCTGCTCCTGTTCATCGGTGGCGGCCCCTTCGCCGGTACGCTCCCGCGGATCACGGAGATCTCGCTGGTCTCCGGTCCGGGCGGCGGCAGCCCGGGGCCGCAGGGGGCCGCGATCGAGAAGGTGAAGCCCGGGGGCCGGCACGGGACCGCGGCGGTCCGCACCGGTCCCGCGGTCCGCGGCCAGGTCACCGTCGCGACCCCCGATTTCGTGCCCGTGGGGCGCAGACCCCGGCGGAGCGGCGAGGACCTGATGGGTACGGCCGCGGGCGAGGGCGGCGGGCCGCAAGGGCCGGCGTCGGCGGGGCCGGGCGGCCCGGGCGGCACGGGCCGCAAGATCAAGTACCAGGAGCCGCTCGAATACCCGGACTGGGCCAAGAAGGAAGGCGTGGACGCCAAGGTCGTGCTCCGGTTCAAGGTCAACCCGGACGGGACCGTGGACGACCAGATCATCGTGCCCGTGACGTCCGGGTACCGCCAGCTTGACCTGCTCGCGACGCAAACCCTGCGGAGATACGTCTTCGCGCCCCTGCCGCACGACACGCCGCAGGTGGCGCAGTGGGGCGAGCTGACATTCCACTTCAAACCGGAGTGAGGCCCATGCGCTCTCCCCTTGGCAGGCCTCACCCTGAGCGAGTCCCGCGGAGCCGCACCCCAAGGGCGAGTCGAAGGGTAGGGCATGCTAGGATCGGGCAGATGACATTCCGGTGGCTGTTGCTTTCGCTGGTCACGTTCGCGTACCCCGGCGTCTCCCTGGCCGGCACCGACGGAAGGGTCTTTCTAGCGACGATCGACACGGTGACGCGGCTGGTCCGCGTTCAGGATGCGGAAGGAGCCGCCATCCGGCCGGCCGAGGCCGGCGCGACGCTAGTGGAGGGCGCCCGGGTCTTCACGCTCAAGGACGCCAAGTGCCGGATCAACTTCGGCGACGGACGGATTCTTAGTCTGGCCGGCGATTCGAGCATCGTGATCGCGCGGATGCCGAAGAAGGGCGCCATGCGCTGGCTGGTCAAGCTCATTTCGGGCCGGGTCCGCGCGAAGGTGGACCGGATGCGCGGCGAGACCGACTTCGGCGTCTATGCCTCGACGACGGTCACGGCCGTCAAGGGCACGGGCTGGGACGTCGTGAAACTACCGGACGGTCTCGTGCAGGTGCTCGTGGACGACGGGAAGGTGAACGTCGCCGAGATCAAGGACGAGAAGGACCTCGACCAGGTCGAGAAGATCTTCCTCTCCGCGATCCTCGGGAACGTCGGGCTCCAGCTTGCCGCGGGCAAGATGATGAGCATCATGCCCGGCAAGCCGTTCCCCTCGCCGGTCCCGATCCCGCCCGGGTTCCCGAATCCGTTCGACGACTGGGGGAAGACCCCGGGGACGAAATCCCCTTCGAGTCCCACGCCTCCCGGGCTGCCGGGTCTTCCCGGCGGCGGCGGCTTCGGCTTCCCCTGACGCCGGTTGCGGCGTCAGCCCTGAGCGAGTCCTCGAGTCGAAGGGCTACAGTCTGACCGGACCGAAGGCGGAGGCCGCGAAGCCTTCGGAGTCCGTGAGGGTGCAGACCGGGTCCGTGCCGAAGCCGTAGAACAGCGACGAGCCTTCGGGGACCGCCGCGCGCAGCATCAGCAGGACCGACCCCGGCTCGCGGGGATCGGGCATCGCGTCGAACAGGAGACCCAGGTCCGCACCCGCGGCGTCCCGGACCGAGAATCCGCGGACGAGCCGCTCGGGGAGCAGGTCGCCGTTGAACCCCTCGAACCAGATCCGGACCCGGTCGCGCTTCTCGCCCTCGGTGTCCGCGCGCTTGAACGCCGGGCCGGGCTTCATCTTCTTGTCCCGGCCCATGAGCCGCAGGGCCTGCTTCGCCAGCCTCATCCCCAGGACCTTGTGGGCGGGCGTGGACATGTGGATCGCGTCGTCGAGCGGCAAGTCCACGGCGGTGACCATCGCGGAGTGGGCGAGCTTATCGAGGGCGAGCCGCTGGAGCTCGCGGATCTCGGTCCAGCGGCGCGCCGGCACCTCGGGCATCACGACCCGGCCGATCTGGACGTACAGGAACGGGAGTTCGGGCGCGTCGAAGTCGTGCCGGACGGCGTTCACGAAGGCGAGGGACCGGTCGAGGAACGGCGAGGGCTCCTGCTCGAACCCCTCGGACTCGCCCTGGTACCAGAGGATGCCCGCGACCCGGCCCCCCGCCGCCTTGACGTGGCGGAGCATGGAGCCGTAGAGCGAGTTTCCTGCCATGTCGCGCTTCGCGGGGTCCCACTGGTCCATGTTCGTCCCGCCGTGCGCGACGGGGAGGAGGCCAATGGGGACGCCGGTCGCCTCGGCCAGGTGCTTCGCGAACGGGAGGCCCAGCCCGGCCCCGCGGTCGCGGTCCTTGCGGTAGGTCGGGATGAACTCGTTGCGCTGGGCCTCTGACATGCCCCACCAGTGGACGGGGTCGGGGGATTCCGGCAGCCAGTGCAGGGGCTCCTCCGCGCGCTTCCAGACACCGCTCATCTCGAAGTTGCGCACGAGCGGGTGGGGCGCCTCGACGTCGCGGAGGACGCCGACTCCCTCCATATTGGATTGGCCCGCGAGGACCCAGAGATCGCCGACGAGGAGGTCGGGCACGTGGAGGCCGGCCAGCTTGTGGCCCTCGTGCCGAATCTCGGCTTCGAGGCGGTACGGTCCGCCGGCGGGCAGGCTCGCGACTTTCGCCTCCCACGCGCCGTCGTGCGCGAGCCCGGCCTTCCTCCAGCCGTGGCCCTCGAGGTCCTCGGCGCCGTGGCGGACGCGGACCCAGACCTCGCCCTCGGCTGAAGCAGTACCCCCGAATTCGGCCGCCGCGCGGCCGTGGGCGTCGCGCTGGAGCACCTGGCAGGGCGCGAGCCCCCGCGTGATCTTCATTTCAGCGTCCGACCTCGGTTTCCCAGGGGTTCTGGAGGAACTTGCGCGCGAACTCGAGGCAGGGCTCGAGACCCATGAAGACCATCTCGTGGACCTCGATCTGCTCGTGGTTCTGGTACGGCTTGGCGGGGCGGTACATCTTGAGCACGTACCCGTTCGTCACCTTGCGGATGGCGATGGTTACGCCCCGGTCATCGTCGAAGCTGAAATCCATGATGGCCCAGTATAGCCGCGGGGCGGCGGGCGCTACAATGGTTTCCGTATGAGACCCCTGTGGGCTTGTTTCAACCTCGGGCCCAATCTGTGGGTGCCCCAGACGCTCAGCCCGCTCCTCGACGGGGTCTCCGCCAAGGGCTACACGGGCGTCCGGTTCGACCTCCGGTGGGACCGGGCGTGCCCCAAGGGCCCCGGCCCGGTCGACGTCTCCTCCGTCGAGTGGGCGGTCCGGCTCGCGCGCGCGAAGCATCTCGACGTCGCGCTCGGGCTCGACCACTCCGTTGCGCCGGGCTGGGTCGACACGAAGGAGTTCGGGATGCGGAACCCCAAGGGCACGCCGGTCATGTCGCGGCGGTCCGGCCGGCCCCTGCTCACGTTGAACGCCAAGCAGGTCTGCGACTGGGTCGCCGCGTTCTTCACGGCCACGGCCGCGCACTTCAAGGACACGGTGTCGTGGTACGAGGACCTGAGCCAGCACCTGAAGGAGGACCTCGAGCACCAGCCCGGCGGGGGCGTCCTCGACCATAGCCCCAAGTGCCTCGAGGCCTACCGCACGTGGCTGCGGAACAAGTACGTGGACATCCGGGCGCTGAACGAGGCCTGGGACTCGACGTTCCCGGACTGGAACAAGGTTGAGGCGGGCGAGGGCGTGCGCAAGTCTTCGCAGGCCGACTTCCACCTGTTCCGGTACTCGACGCTCGCGTCGTGGGTCGGCGCGCTGCGTAAGGCCGTGCACGACGGGTTCCCCGGGGCTTGTTACGCGTACCGGACGCCCACGGAGAAGTGGGGGACCAACCTCTACCGGCTCGCTTTCGACCTGGGCCGGTACAGTCGGCACGCGGACCTCGTCATGGCCGAGGAGGCCGCCGATCCGTTCGTGCTCGCCCTTATCCGGACCGCGTGCGAGGTCAACGGCGCGAGCTGGGGGGTCGAGGCGACGCCCGGCGGCGCGGCGAAGGCGGGACCGGAGGAGGGGGCGGAGAAGGACCTGGTCAAGTGGGGGCTCGACGTCTACCGGCTCGGCGGCATGCTCTCGATCCAGCAACCGCTGACCGAGGAGGCGGGCCGCCTCCTCGAGGGCGAGCTCGGCAAGGTCCTGCCGCTGCCCCAGCCCCAGCCCGCCAACAACCGGCACGCGATCTACGTGAGCGCGGCCGAGCTCCAGTTCTGGGACGGCACCGACTACGAGCAGTGCCGGAACCTGTGGATGGCGGCCACGGACGGGGGCAAGAAGACGAACCTCGACGTCATCTCGGACGGCGTCTTCGCCGCCGCGCCCGACCTCCTCCGGCGGTACACGTCGGGCATCAATATCCCGTTCGCCCGCGTGATCGCCCGGGACGCGCGCAACGCGCTCACCCAGGCGCAGAAGGCGGGCATCCGGCTGATCATCCAGTTCCCGGACAAGGCTGGGATCGAGGACGAGCACGGGAAGGCGCAACTGCCCCTGGCGGGTTGACGGGCGTGACCCGCTGGTCCCGGGCGGCCGACTTGCTAGACTGAGGTAATGGCGAAGAAGGCCGCATCCGCGCAGAGGACCGGGGCCAATCTTGGCTTCGAGGCCAAGCTGTGGTTGGCGGCGGACAAGCTCCGGAACAACATGGACGCGGCTGAGTACAAGCACGTCGTGCTCGGGCTCATCTTCCTCAAGTACGTCTCCGATGCCTTCGAGGAGCGCCGCCAGCAGTTGGTCGTCGACAAGAAGAAGGGCGCCGATTCGGAAGAGCCGGACGAGTACCGGATGGCTAACGTCTTCTGGGTGCCCAAGGAAGCCCGCTGGCCGCACCTTCTCGCGAACGCCAAACAGCCCTCGATCGGCAGACTGATCGACGACGCCATGGCCGCGATCGAGCGCGCGAACAAGGATACGCTCAAGGGCGTGCTTCCCCGCGACTACGGCCGCCCTTCGCTCGACAAACAGCGTCTCGGCGAGCTCATGGACCTCATCGGCACGATTACGCTCGGGGATCGGGCCAGCCGGTCCACGGACGTTCTCGGCCGTGTCTATGAGTACTTCCTCTCCGAGTTCGCGAGCGCCGAGGGCAAGAAGGGCGGCCAGTTCTACACCCCTCGGTGCGTCGTCCGCGTGCTCGTGGAAATGCTGGCCCCGTATTCGGGCCGGGTCTACGATCCGTGTTGCGGCTCGGGCGGGATGTTCGTCCAGAGCGAGCGGTTCATCCAGGAGCACGGCGGCAAAGTCGGCGACATCAGCGTCTATGGGCAGGAGTCGAACCCGACGACGTGGAAGCTCGCCAAGATGAACCTGGCCATCCGCGGAATCGACGCGAATCTCGGACCCGAGCCCGCCGACAGCTTCCACCGCGACCTGCACCCGGACCTTCGCGCCAACTACGTCCTCGCCAATCCTCCGTTCAACTCCAGCGACTGGGGCGGAGAGCGGCTTCGCGAGGACAAGCGGTGGAAGTTCGGCGTCCCCCCCGCCGGGAGCGCCAACTTCGCCTGGGTCCAGCACTTCATCCACCACCTGGGTCCCACCGGCTTGGCCGGGTTCGTACTGGCCAACGGCAGTATGTCCAGCACGGCTAGCAACGAGGGCGAGATCCGCAAGAACCTCGTCGAGGCGGACCTCGTGGACTGCATGGTGGCCATGCCGGGTCAGCTCTTCTACTCCACCCAGATCCCCGTCTCTCTGTGGTTCCTCGCGCGGGAGAAGAAGGATCGGCGGTTCCGCGACCGCGCCGGGGAAGTCCTGTTCATCGACGCCCGTAAGCTCGGGACCATGGCGGACCGCGTCCACCGCGACCTGACAGACGTGGATGTTGCCAGGATCGCAGGGACGTATCACGCCTGGCGTGGCGACAAGGACGGCAAGTGCAAGTACGCGGACGTGGCCGGATTCTGCAAGTCGGTGACGCTGACCGAGATCCGCGCCCACGGTCACGTCCTGACTCCCGGCCGGTATGTGGGCGCCGAAGAGGCCCGCGACGACGGCGAGCCGTTCGATGAGAAGATGAAGCGGCTGACCGGGGCGCTCAAGGATCAGATGGCGGAAGGCGAGCGGCTGGACAAGACGATCAAGCAGAACCTGAAGGGGCTTGGCTACGAGATATGAACTCATGAGGAGGTAGCGTCAACGTGGCATTGGACCTGACCAGCTTCGAAAAGGCGGCGCGTTCGTTCGAGGAAGTGCTCCTGGCGTACGACGCCTCGGCGTTGGGGGTGGAGGCCAAGGAGAGGAAGTTCCTCCGCGACGCGGTCATCCAGCGATTCGAGTACACGTTCGAGCTGGCCCGCAAGTTCCTCAGGCGCTATTTGGAGATGTACGGTCTGGAAGACTCCGATGATATCGCGAGCAAGGATCTCTTCCGTCTCGGCTTCGAGCAGGGCATGGTCCGGGATGCCGAGCCGTGGCTCGAGTACCTGAAGAAACGCAACATCACATCGCATACCTACGACGAGGTGGTCGCGGAGGAAGTGCTGGCGGTGGCGCGGCGGTTCCTGCCGGACGTGAAGTATCTGCTTGAGAAGATACGGGAACGAGCAGTTGATTGACCTCCGGCCCGATCATCTCAAGATAGTTCTCGACATCCTCCATGAGCATGTCCCCGACCGCGAGGTTCGGGCCTTCGGTTCCCGCGCCACATGGACGGCCAAGGATCATTCCGACCTCGACCTGGCGATTGTCGGCAAGGAGAAACTCGACTGGCAGTTGCTCGCGCGGATCAAAGAGGCTTTTTCGGATTCCGACCTTCCCATCCGTGTGGACGTCCTGGACTGGCACGGGATTTCTGACTCCTTCAGGAAGGTGATCGAGAAGGGGTATGAGGTGATTCAGGTATGTAAAGGGAATGACCGAAGGAAGACAGTTGGGTGGCGCGAGGTATCCCTTGGCTCGGTGGCTAACTTCTTCTCCGGTGGCACGCCAGCCAAAGGCGATCCGCGGTATTGGGGAGGATCGATTCCTTGGGTTTCGGCGAAGGACATGAAACGCTTCCGTCTCGACGATACGGAAGATCATGTGACGGAATTGGGCGTGGCCAATGGCACGAGACTCACGCCTGCCGGCAGTGTGATGCTCCTGGTCAGAGGCATGACGCTCCACAATGACGTCCCCATCTGTATCGTCAAACGCCCGATGGCTTTTAACCAGGACGTGAAGGCCGTCTGCCCCAAACCCGACCTTAGAAGCGACTTCCTTCCCTATGTCCTCTTGGGCAACAAGGATCGTCTGCTCGGCCTCGTGGACTCCGCGGGACACGGCACGGGACGTCTGAACACCGATGAGCTGAAGTCTCTAAGTGTGCTCCTACCGCCCGAACCCGAGCAACGCGCCATCGCGCATGTCCTAGGCGCCCTTGACGACAAAATCGAGCTCAACCGGCGGATGAACGAGACTCTCGAGTCCATGGCCCGCGCCCTCTTCAAGTCCTGGTTCGTTGACTTTGACCCCGTCCGCGCCAAGTCCGAGGGCCGCGATCCCTGCCTGCCCACGGAGATCGTTGACCTCTTTCCCGGTGCCTTCGAGGACTCCGAACTGGGACTAATTCCTGCGGGCTGGGAGGTGAAGGAGCTTGGAGAGGTGTTTGAACTGGCCTACGGTAGAGCCCTGAAGGCGGGAGATCGTCGGGAAGGCAACGTCCCGGTCTATGGCTCGAACGGCCAGATAGGATGGCACAACCAACGGCTTGCCAGTGGTCCGGGGATTGTGGTCGGCCGAAAGGGGAATCCGGGCACTGTCACTTGGGCTCCCAAGGACTTCTTCGCCATTGACACGGCCTTCTTCGTCGTACCTTCGGGGATTTGTAGCAGTATGCAATTCCTGTTTCACGCTCTCGAAATACTCGATCTCGCGTCGCTCGGCGCTGATTCTGCTGTGTCGGGCCTGAACAGGAAGCTCGCGTATATGAGCAAACAAGTTGTTCCGCCACCGCCGATCTTGGAGGAGTTCGACAAGTACGCAACAGGAATCTCTGAGCGAGTGGATCGGGGGGACTCGGGACGTCGCACCCTTGCCGCCCTGCGGGACGCGCTCCTACCTCGACTTCTGTCCGGTGAAATCCGCGTCGATGGTCCGGTCAGTATCGACCCCCACCGGTTCAGAGTGGAGTAGCCTAGTGGGAGAAGCTGGCATGGGATGGGTCATCCAGGAGGCGACCACATGATTGGTAGTCAGCCGTATTCGATCAGGATCTTCCTGCCCGGGGGCAATCCGGATGGGTTGCGGACCATCGAGAAGTCGAATTGGAATGGCAGTGGGCTTGTCGTTCCGCGTTCGCTGTTCGGAGAGACGAGACAACGCAAGGAGTTTGACCGCACTGGCGTCTACGTCCTGACCGGCCCCTCGGAAGAGTCGGGGCTTCCTCTGGTTTACGTAGGCGAAGGAGATCCGATCCGGCCACGTCTCGACCAGCATGCGGCGAAGAAGGACTTCTGGATCAGTTGCATTGCCTTCACGAGCAAGGACGAGAATCTGAACAAAGCCCATGTCCAGTATCTCGAAGCCCGGTTGGTGAAGCTGGCGGCGGATGCGAAGCGCTGCGTTCTGGACAACGGAAACGCTCCTCAGCTCCCGTCTCTTTCGGAAGCCGATGCGGCGGACGCGGAGGGCTTTCTGTCCGAGATGCTTCTCTGTTTCCCTGTGCTGGGGGTCAGCGTCTTTTCCGAGGCCATGGGGGAGACAAGGGCTGGGCCGGCGCTGCACCTCAGGGCGCGCGGAGTCGAGGCCGATGGTGTGGAGACGCCGCAGGGATTCGAGGTGCGATCAGGGAGCCGCGCAGCCAAGTCCGAGGTCCCTTCATGTCATGCCTACATAGTGGAGTTGCGTGTGGCACTGATCAAGAATGGCGTCTTGAGGCCGGAGGGCGATGCGTACGTCTTCTCGCAGAACTACCTCTTCTCGTCTCCTTCTACGGCCGCTGGGGTCGTCCTCGGACGTTCGTCGAACGGCCGTGTCGAATGGAAGGCCGCCGATGGCCGGACGCTGAAGGAAATCCAGGACGCCGAGGTGGCCGGATGAGAGCAGATGAAAATGGCGAGTAATGGTTGAGATCTGCCAGAGGCTCTTTGTCGGAGCCGCAGCGGACTTCGAGGAATCAGTCATCGGTCAGGCTGGATGGTGGACGGTCCACGCATGCAAGGAACCTTACCACCGAGAACTCCTCGGATACCGAGGACGTGGCGCCCCCAATGACCATCCTGAGTACCTGTGGGCAAGACGGGACAAGAGACTCTTCCTCAACCTCGTGGACGTGGAAGAGCCAGCCTACATCGCCAAGGAGATCGTCGACGAAGCGCTTGCCTTCACGAAGGAAGCGATCGCGTCTGGGGACAGGGCGCTGATTCACTGCAATCAAGGTGAGTCACGTGCTCCATCGCTAGGATTGCTCTATCTCGTTTCACAAACGAACGTGCTGCCGAAGACGAGCCTCGGGATCGCAGAGGACGAATTCCGGAAAGTCTATCCCGCGTACGCTCCCAAGGGTGGCATGCGGGGATTCATCGAATCACATTGGGCGGAATACGCCAAATGACCCGGCTGGCGCGAGAGGCTGTAGAATCACGAGCAGAAAACGTGAGCGGGTTGGCATTCTAGAGGCGGCGAGCATCGGCCGGAAGGTAGGGCCGCGTTAGAATGAACGGTAGTCGGCCGGGGCTGACGAACCGATGATCCCACGGGAAGCGAGGAGTAGCGAGCATGGCTGAGATGGGCTTCGCGCTCAATATCGACGCGGCAAACGCGCCCGCTGCTGACCGCACGAGTCTATGCTGAGAGCCAACCATGTTGACGCAGGCCGAAGCTGACGCCCTCATCGCCGCTGACAAGGACTTTGTGGATCCACAGCCGATCTATCTCAAGCCGGGCTTGGACGAATCCCATGATCTCCAGAGCAAAGACAGGCGGGAGAGGTTCATCCTCGATATCTGGCGGGGCACTATCCGCCTCTCCAAGGCGAGGTATCAGACGCGGGGACGAAAGGCCATCATTCTCGTGAGGCTGGATTTCGGGGGCGCCCCGCACACGAATCCGGACGAGAGCCAGGTTGGTCCAGATCATATGCACGTCTATCGAGAGGGCTACGAGGATCGGTGGGCTGTTGCTGCTGATCCGGCAGAGTTTCACGATCTGAAGGATATGGGGTTAGCGCTGGAGGATTTCTGTGTCTTCTGCCATATTCAAGGTGTGCCTCAAATCCAGGTGAGTCTCATATGAACCGCCAGGAATGCGATACCCTCATCGAAGCCTACGTTTCGTGGCTTCGAAAGGGCCTTGTGACCCAGGAGCTCAGAGGTTCCTGCGAGCTGACGACCCCCTTCCTTGATCGCCACAACGACCACGTGCAGGTCTACGCGCAGAAGCAGAATGGAAACGTCATTCTTTCCGATGACGGCTACACGATGGCGGACCTACGAGCCAGCGGCTTGGACCTCAACTCGCCCAAGCGGAAGGACATTCTCCAGTCGGTCTTGAATGGTTTCGGCGTGAGGAACGACGGTGGCCGCCTCGTCGTGGAGGCGTCGCCGCGCAATCTCGGCCAACGCACCCACAATCTCGTTCAGGCAATGCTGGCCATCAGCGACATGTTCGTCATGGCCCGAGCTCGTGTAGAAACGCTGTTCTACGAGGATGTGCGTGAGTACCTTGATCTCAAGGAAGTACGATACAACGAACGCGTCAAGTTGGCTGGCAAGAGCGGATACGACCATGCGGTTGATTTTCTGATCCCGCCTTCTCGAAACAGGCCGGAGCGCCTGGTGCAGGTCATCAATGCACCTTCGAAGCACTCGATCATCTCCTTCCTTTTTTCCCTGGAAGATACCCGCGAGGGCCGAGGCAAGGGAGTCGAGGCCTTTGCCTTTTTGAACGATGGAGAGAGGAGTGCGGGGGGCGATGTTCTCGAGGCTCTCGGAGCATATTCAGTTCATCCGATTCTCTGGTCGCAAAGGGAGACGAGTGCACAACCTCTTCTCAATTGACCTGGATGCATTGGGCGGTTCGGCTAGCTAGGGGGGTGTGACAATGGGCAGGAGGAAGATCGTCCTCAGTATCGAAGGGACCGACGTTTCCGTCGAGAAGCTGATCGCAGCCATGAAGGATTCTTGCGTCCTCATCGGCGGGGTGTCGTTCGAGATGCGGGAAACGAAGATTCTCAGGGACGAGCGGGAACTCCCGACGGTCGAGGACATGCAACGTCTTTTCGCGAAATGAAGACGCGCAGGCGGATCGACGAACGCAACGAGGTGATCTACGTCCCGAGTGAGGGGCCGTCGACCACGCTGGCGGCCGCCTTCAAGACGTTCACCCTCAGGATGGTCCCCGAATCAGAGATCTGGAAGTATGCCGCGGATGCGATGGCGGAGTTCAAGAATGGCAAGATCAAGCCGGTGAGCTCCTCTGCAGAGCTCCTGCAACCTGAGTGACGCGGCAGGGCCTGCGGGCCGAGGGGAGCCGTCCATGAGCTTCACTGAGTCCGAGGTCGAAGAAGCGGCGCTCGGGTGGTTGGACGAACTCGAATACACGGTTCTCCATGGACCAGAGATCGCGCCGGGAGAGCGGGATGCTGAACGTGATACCTACCAGGAGGTGCTCCTCGCCGGGCGGTTGAGGGAGGCGCTGGAGACCCTGAACCCGAAGCTGCCGGAAGAAGCTATCGAGGATGCCTTCCGGAGAGTCGTCGGACTGAGCGCGCCGTCGCTGGCCCAGGGCAACCGGCTCTTCCACCGGATGCTCGTCGACGGCGTGGACGTTTCGTATCAGGAAGACGGCCGGGTCGCATATGCCAAGGCGCGACTCGTGGACTTCGGCGATCCCAATGAGAACGATTGGGTTGCGGTGAACCAGTTCACGGTGATGGAGGGACAGCACCATCGGCGTCCCGATATCGTGCTGTTCCTAAACGGACTGCCGATCGCGGTCATCGAGCTCAAGAACCCGGCGGACGAGAAGGCTACCGTCCTGACCGCGTTCAAGCAGATCCAGACCTACAAGGACGAGATCGCGCCACTATTTACGTTCAACGAAGTCCTGGTGGCGTCGGACGGAAACGAGGCCAGGTTTGGGTCGTTGACCGCGGACTGGGAGTGGTTCCTGCCGTGGCGGACCATCGGGGGCGAGGAGCCCGCCTCGGCGATGATGCCGGAACTCGAAGTGCTGGTCAAAGGGCTGTTCGACCGCGGGCGTTTCCTCCGGTATCTGCGTCACTTCATCGTGTTCGAGGAGGATCATGGCAAGGCACTGGTCAAGAAGATCGCGGGTTACCACCAGTTCCATGCGGTCGAGCACGCGGTTGTCACCACCGTCAAGGCATCGCGTCCTTCGGGCGACCGCCGTTGCGGGGTCGTGTGGCACACGCAGGGATCCGGGAAGAGCCTGACGATGGCGTTCTACGCCGGCCGGATCGTCGTCGAACCAGCCATGGAGAATCCGACTGTCGTTGTCCTGACCGATCGGAACGACCTCGACGACCAGCTCTATGGCACGTTCTCGCGGTGTCAGGAACTCCTTCGCCAGAAGCCGGTCCAGGCCGACGAACGCACGGACCTCGGCGAACTGCTCAAAGTGGCGGCTGGGGGCGTCGTCTTCACGACCGTACAGAAGTTCCTTCCGGACAAGAAGGGACAATCCATGCCGCTTCTCTCTGATCGCCGGAACATCATCGTGATCGCCGACGAGGCGCACCGGAGCCACTACGACTTCATGGACGGGCTGGCGAAGCACCTGCGGGACGCCCTGCCCAATGCCTCGTTCATCGGGTTCACGGCGACCCCGCTGGATCTCACGGACCGGAGCACGAGGGCGGTATTCGGCGAATACATCAGCATCTACGACATCCAGCGGGCGGTCGCCGACAAGGCCACGGTGCCCATCTACTACGAAGGACGGCTCGCGAAACTCGAGCTGGATGAGGCTGAGCGACCCAAGCTGGACGTGGAGTTCGAGGAGATCACGGAGGGGGAAGAAGCACCGAGCAAGGAGCGGCTCAAGACCAAGTGGGCCGCGCTGGAGGCGGTCGTGGGGGCCGACAAGCGAACCGCGATCGTGGTCCATGACCTCCTGGCTCACTTCGATGCCCGGCAGGAAGCCATGGATGGGAAGGCGATGATCGTCTGCATGAGCCGCCGGATTTGCGTTGACGTGTACCGGGCCATCACGGCTTTGAGGCCAGGTTGGCATGACGATGACGACGCCAAGGGGCATATCAAGGTCGTCATGACGGGATCGGCGTCAGAGACCGACTGGCAGATGCACATACGGAACAAGCCCCGGCGCGAGAAGCTGGCGTGCAGTGCCCCCGGTTCTTGAGTCCAGGTAGAGTGACAGTCGCCGGCCCCGGAGGGGCAAGGAGGCGACATGAAGAAGCGTCAGCCGATGGAGGAGATGGTCAGGATCGTACGCGAAGCGGAAGCGCTCCTGGCGCAGGGCAAGCCTGTCGAGGAAGCGTGCCGGGTGCTCGGGATCAGCGAATCGACGCTCGTGCGGTGGCGGCACAAGTACGGCGGGCTCTCGACGCCGGAGGCCAAGCGGTTCCGGGAGCTGGAGCGTGAGAACGGGCACCTCAAGGAACTGCTGGCGGAATCGGAGCTGGCGCGCCGCGCCCTCTCCGTGGCCTTACGGGGAAAAGCCTGAGCCCGGCGGAACGCCGGGCACGGCTGGCGGACGTGCTGGCGGCGATTCCGGACCTCTCGCAGCGGGGGGCGTGCCGTCTGCTGGGGTGGAGCCGGGCGTCCCTGCGGTACGTGAGTCGCGGACGGGCACGGGACGAGCAGCTGAAGGCGCTGCTGCCCGTGCTGGCCCAGGACGCTCCGCGCGAGGGATACCGGCGGGCGACGGACGCGGTCCGAGACCTCGTGGGGCGGATCGGGGAGAACACGGTGCACCGGATCTGGAAGCTACTGAAGCTGCAAGTGAAGCCCCGCAAGCGGAAACGGCGTCGGCAGAAGCCGATCCCGGAGCTGTTGGGTTTGCGGGCTACGGGGCCGAACCAGGTCTGGTGCCTGGACTTCATGAAGGACTGGACGCTGGGCGGACGGTCGATCCGGCTCTTGGCTGTGGTGGACGAATACACGCGGGAGTGCCTGGCGTTCGTGGCGGCGCCCTCGTTCAAGGCCGCGGAGGTCGTGGCGCTGCTCGAGTGGCTCGGGCATCAGTACGGGGTACCGGCGCACCTGCGGAGCGACAACGGGCCGGAGTTCATCGCGACGATCGTCGGGGAGTGGGCTGCGGCCGTCGGGGTCACGCTCGTCCTGGTCCAGCATCACGGTATCCATGATCCGGACACCGGGGGCTCCTATACGGTCAAGAGATACGCCAGCACGAAGGTTTCAACCGGCACGAGCGAGTGGCGCCACGCAGAGATTCGACTCGAACCCACCAATCCGGAATTCAAGCCCATCGTCCTGAAGGATGTCGAGGAGGGCGAGGTCAAGGTGGTCGCGGAAGTCATCGAAGTCCTCCGCTGACCGTTCGGCCCATCCTCGGGCCGCGTTGACAAGACCGATTGAGGAGTGGTACAAAGTCACCACAACATTTGCTTCGTGGGTGAAGGGAACGCCGTGAAGAATCGGCGACGGCCCCGCCACTGTGACCGCTGACGACCTCGCTGGATGCCACTGGGGAAACCTGGGAAGGCGCGGGGAAGGATGAAGCGGGAGTCAGGAGACCGACCCCGAAGTTGACCGCCACGTACGGGTTCCTCGAGGGACAAGGGGCCGGTGTCTGCCTCCCCTGTTTTCCCGAGCACCCAAGGAGATCGAATGACGAGGGTCACTCGGTTCATGTCCGTCATGCTTTGCCTGTTCGCAACTCCCGCGCTCGCCGCGGATATCTCATCCACGACCGCCGTTGAGCCCCTGCCCGAGTCTGTCGCGCTCACGTCGACCGCGACGGAGCCGGAACTTCCCGTGGCCGCGGAGCCGGCCGCATCGGCGCAGCCGGCCCGGGCCGCCGAAGTGCCCACGATGGGCGAGGTCGTCGTGACGGCGGCCCGGATGCCGCAGTCGCGGTCCGAAGTGCCGGACACGGTCAGCGTCGTGGGGAAGTCCGACCTCGCGCCCGCGCACGCGCTCGACCTCGGCGACGCCGTGGCGCGGACGGCCGGGATCGAGGTCGCCCGGTACGGGGGGCCCGGCTCCCTGTCGAGCGTCAGCGTTCGGGGGTCGCGGGGGAGCCAGGTGCTCGTCCTGCAGGACGGCCGTCCGCTCAACTCCGTGTCGTCGGGCGAGGCGAATACGTCGCTCGTCCCCGCCGGTGCGATCGACCGGGTCGAGGTCCTGCGGGGCCCCTCGGGGCTCCTGTACGGCTCCAGCCCGCTGGGCGGGGTCGTGAACGTGATCACGGCCGAGCCGCCGGACCGGTTCCGGGGCGAGATCACGGGCGAGGACGGCACGTACGGCACCCGGCTGACCCGGGTCGAGGCCGGCGGACCGCTGGGTCCCGTGCGGCTCCTCCTGCGCGACGAGCGCACGCGTACGGACGGCTACCGGCCCAACGGGGACGCGCGGAGCGAGGACACCTTCGTGAAGGCGGCCACGGCGACGAATCCGCGGATCGATGTCCAGGCGGGCGCGTTCGACGACAGCCTCGGCACGCCGGGTCCGAAGCCCGCAGGGGACCCGCTCCTGCGGACCACGACGCAGGGCTGGTTCGGCGACGCGCTCTCCTCCTCGCTCGTGGATCGGCAGGCGGACCACCGGCGGCACGTGATGACGGGAGTGACGTACGAGGCCGCGGGGATGGGGGAGGTCTCGCTCCGCCACTACGCGGAGGAGAACCGTCTCGAGTCCAGTTTCGGGTCGTATGCCGGACCGATGTGGGGCACCAACCCCTCCGTCGGATCGAGCCGAACGATCACGCGAGTGATGGGCTTGGAGGGGCAGGCCGTGACCGGGCCCTGGGCGGCCGAGCACGCGCGGCTGACGGCCGGCGGATCGTGGCGGCGGGAGCGGATGGCGGACAAGGAAGAAAGCTACGATGTGATCACCGGCATCACGGCTGACCAGCCCGGACTCCGGGCGGCGACCGAGACCGGTGCGGGATATGCGGAGCTGTCGGCCCGGCCGCTGGCTCGGCTGGCCGGGACGCCCGGGGTCGATCCCGCCGCGGTCGAGGGGCTGACTCTCGCGGGCGGGGCGCGGTACGACTCCCACTCGCTTTTCGGCGGGGTCACGAACGGCCACGCGGGTGCGGCGTGGGAGTACGAGGGCACGACGGCGCGGGCGTCCGCGGGTACCACGTTCCGGGCGCCGACGCTCAGCGACCTGCTTACACCGTCCACGCCCTACTACGGGGGCAACCCCGCGCTCCGGCCCGAACGCGGCCGGACGTTCGAGTGGTCGATCGAGCGGCAGGCTGGTCACCTCACGGGCCGCGTTGGCGCCTACGCTCGCAAGGTCCGGGATCAGATCGACTGGGCACCGGACGCGACCGGCAAGTGGACGCCGGGAAACGTCGGCCAGGTCCGCGTCCGCGGGGAAGAGGCCGAGGGGACGTTCCGCGCGGGCCGGGTGCGGCTCTCTGCAAGCCTGACGACGATCCGGGCAATCCAGCGGAAGACGGAAGTCACGGCGATCGACGCCGACTGGATGTCGCCCACCTTCGGGGCGCCGGTCGCGACCGTGGTCCGGGAGCGGCCGGCCGCGCACATGCCCGCCTACACGGCGGGCGCGACGCTGACCGTACGCCTGCCCTGGGATACCGAGCTGGGCGGGGCCCTGCGGCACGCGGGCACGCGGCTCATGTACCTCGAGCAGGACGACTGGTTCACGGGGAACGTGGCGTGGGCGACCAAGCGGCTGGCGCCGTTCACGACCGCGACCGTCCGCGCGTCGAAGCGGATCGGCCGCCGGGCCGAGATCTGGCTCGGGATCGACAACGTCGCGGACGCGAAGTACGCGACGAGGTTCGGGAACGACGCCACCGACGACAACTACCCGGCGCCGCCGCGGACGTGGTTCGCGGGGGCGAGGATGAGCTGGTAATGGGGAGGCTCACCTATCTCACGGGCGGAGTCCGGAGCGGCAAGAGCCGGCGGGCGGTCGAGCTGGCGCGCCGCCGGGGCGTCCGCGTGCTGTTCATCGCCACGTGCGTCCCCGGCGACGACGAGATGCGGCGGCGCGTGGCCGCGCACCGGAGTACCCGTCCGGCGGAGTGGGAGACGGTCGAGGAGGACCGGGACGTCGCGGGCGCGATTCGCGCCGCCGCGGGCCGGTGCGACGTCGCGATCGTGGACTGCCTCACGATGTTCGTCTCGAGCCGGATCCTGGCCGGCGAGCCGGACGAGACGATCGAGGGCCGGGTGCGGGATTTCGTGGCGGCAGCCGCCGGGCCCGGGCCGGACGTCATCGTGGTCTCCAACGAGGTCGGGTCCGGCGTGGTGCCGGCCAGCGAGCTGGGACGAAGGTTCCGGGACCTCGCGGGCGCCGCGAACCAGATCGTGGCGGGTGCGGCCGGCGAGGCGACCTTGATGGTGAGCGGGTATCCGGTGGAACTGAAGCGGGAGGTGCAGCCATGAGCCTGCTCGAAGACACTATCGCCAGGATCAAGTCCCCGGACCGGGCGGCGATGGCGCGGGCTCGCGCTCGGCTGGACAGCCTCACGAAGCCGCCGGGGAGCCTCGGCCGGCTCGAGGAGCTCGTGGAGCGGATCGCGGGCATCACGGGGTCGGAGCGGCCCTCCCTGCCGCGCAAGGCCGTGATCGTGATGGCGGGAGACCACGGCGTGGCGGCCGAGGGCGTGAGCGCCTATCCGCCCGCGGTCACGCCGCAGATGGTCATCAACTTCCTGGCGGGCGGGGCGGCGATCAACGTGCTCGCGCGCCGGGCGGGCGCGCGCGTGATCGTCGTGGACATGGGGGTCGCGGAGGCGCTCGCGCCGCACCCGTCACTGGTCTCGCGCCGGATCGGGCCGGGGACGGCCAACATCGCCCGCGGGCCCGCGATGAGCCGCGCCGACGCGGTTCGGGCGCTCGAGGCCGGGATCGGGATCGTGGAGGAGGAGATAGCGAGGGGCCTTGACCTCGTAGCCACCGGCGACATGGGGATCGCGAACACGACGCCGAGTACGGCGATCGCGGCGGTACTCACGGGGCTGCCCGTGGACCGTCTCGCGGGGCGCGGGACGGGGGTCGACGACCAGGGGCTGGCGCGCAAGATCGCGGCGGTTACGCGGGCGCTCGAGGTAAACCGGCCGGACCGCGCGGACGGCGTGGGACTGCTGGCCAAGGTCGGCGGGTTCGAGATCGGGGGGCTGGCGGGGGTCATGCTGGGGGCGGCCGCCCGCCGGGTCCCGGTCGTGATCGACGGGTTCATCTCGGGGGCGGCGGCGCTCGTCGCGGCGGCCATTGCGCCGGCCGTCAAGGACAGCCTGATCGCGGCCCACGTGTCGGCGGAGCCGGGCCACCGGCTCATGCTCGAATTCCTCGGTTTGAAGCCGGTCCTGAGCCTCGAACTGCGGCTAGGCGAGGGCACGGGGGCCGCGCTGGTCATGCCCCTGATCGACGCCGCGCTGGACGTTATGGACGGGATGGCGACTTTCGGCGAGGCGGGGGTCTCGGGGAGAATGGAGTCATGATGCTGGGCTTCCCGATCGCCCTCCAGTTCCTGACCGTGATCCCCGTGCGCATCCGGGCCGCGTTCGGCGGGCCCGAGCTGGCCCGGGCCATGGCGTGGTTTCCCGTCGTCGGCGCCCTGCTCGGCCTGCTGGCGGCGGGAGTGCTGGTGGGATGGACCCGGTTCGTCGGGCCGGGAGCCGCGGCGGCGGTCGCCGTGGCCGTGCTCGCGGTCGTCACCGGCGGGCTCCATCTCGACGGGGTGGCCGATCTGGCGGACGCCCTCGGGTCGCACAAGAGCCGGGAGGAGAAACTGCGGATCATGGACGACAGCCGGATCGGGGCAATGGGCGCGGCCACGGTGGCGCTCGTCCTGATCCTCAAGGTCGCGCTCATCGCCTCCCTGCCGCGGTCGATCGCGTGGACCGCGCTCGTCGCGATGGCCGCCGCGAGCCGGTGCGCGATGCTGGTCCCGGCCGTGGCGTTCCCGTACGCCAGGCGCGAGGGCGGCACGGCGGCGCCGTTCGTCGAGTATCTGGGCCCTGTCACTGTGGCGGTGGCGGTGGCGCTGACCGCGGCGCTCGCGGGTGGGCTGTTCCACGTCGCGGGGCTGGTGGCGACCACCGTCGTGCTTGTCGCGGCCTGGCTCGCCGGCGCCGTTGCGGCCCGGGCCCTGGGCGGAATCACTGGCGACGTGCTCGGGGCCGTGAACGAGCTTGGCGAGCTCGTCTGGCTCGCGGCGCTGCCGGCCGCGCTCCGGATGATGGCATGAAGCCCGCCGTCGTTCTCGTGTCCTTCGGGTCGCGGGAGACCGAGCGGAACGAGGCGTTCGTCCGGCTGGCGGGCGAGGTCCGCGCCCGCCGGCCGGGCTGGCGGGTCGAGAGCGCCTTCCTCGACTCCGGCCGCCCCCTGCTCCTCGAGGTCTTGCAGGATCTCCTGGCGGCGGGCGCGGCCCCCATCGCCGTCCTGCCTTGCTTCCTCTTTCCCGGGGGCCACGTGGAGGAGGATCTCGCGAACACGGTGGCCGAGGCGTCGGCCCGCCGGCCCGGCGCCGTGATCAGGGTAGCGAAGCCGCTGGGCGATCACGAGGCCACGCCCGACATCCTCGCGGACGAGGTCCCGGTCGAGGCGCTGGAGACGCCCCGGTCGGTCGTCGTGCTCATCGCCGCGGGGTCGGTGGCGCTCGCGAACCGGGACGCGGTGGAGCGGCTGGCGGGCGTGGTCCGGATGCGGACCGGGCTCGCGGTCCGGTACGCGTACCTCGACCAGGGGGAGCCGCTGCTGGCCGCCGTCATGTCCGAGGTCCTGGCGGCGAGGCCGCCGTTCGTGTCCGTCCTGCCCTGCCTGGTATTCGGGGGCCTCTTCATGCGCGACCTCTCGCGGGCGATCGAGGGCTGGCGGACCTCGTACGGGGGCGTCAAGATCTACCTGGGCAAGCCGCTGGCCGATGATCCGCGGCTGGCCGCGATCATCGAGGCCGAAGCGCAGAGGCTCCTGTCGTGATCGCCGCCTGGCTCCTCGTTGCGATATTGGCCGGCGAAGCGCCTGCTTCCGCGGCGACACCCTTGCGCGTCGTCGATGACGTCGGGACGACGGTCCTGATCGCGGGCGCCCCCGCCCGCATCGTATGCCTCTCGCCGGGCGCGACCGAGATCCTGTTCGCGCTCCAGGCGGGGAAGCGGATCGTGGGGGTCACGACGCTCTGCGATTATCCCGCGGCGGCGTCCCGGATCCCGGGCGTGGGCGAGTTCTTCGCGCCGTCCCTCGAAGCGATCCTCGCCAAGCGCCCGGATCTCGTGGTGGCCACCGGGGGGGCGCAACGCGACCTCGTCCTGCGGCTGCGGCAGGGATCGATCCCCGTGCTCGTCATGTACCCCTCGGGGCTCGAGGGGGTCTTCCGGAATATCACCCTACTGGGCCGGGTGGTTGGCCGGCAGGAGACGGCTTCCGCGCTCGTGGCCTCGTTGCGGGGCCGGGTGGCCCGGCTGACGGCGCCACTCAAGGACCTTCCGGCGGCGTCCCGCCCGAAGGTCTACTTCGAGCTGAGCGGGGACCCGATCATGTCGTTCGGCGACACGAGCTACGCGGGCGAGTTGATCCGGCTCGCCGGCGGCACGAACGTCGCGGCGGGGACGGTCGGCGACTACCCGCGGCTCTCGGCGGAGACGATCCTGGCCGCGGACCCGGACGTCATCCTGCTCTCGCGTTGCGACCGGGCCGCGGACGCCGTGGCCCAGGTGGGGTCGCGGCCGGGGTGGGGCGGCCTGAAGGCCGTCAAAGCGGGGCGGGTGTACGGCGACCTGAACATGGACCTGATCCTGCGGCCGGGCCCCCGGCTCGTGGACGGGCTCGAAGTCCTGATCGGGAAGATCCACCCGAAGTGAGCCCGGACGCTTCGGGACATCGCCGAACCGCCGGGATCGCGGCCCTCGCGCTCGCGGTCCTCGCCGCCGCCGTGCTCGCGGTAGCCGTCGGGCCGGCCGGGATCCCGCTGGCCGAAGTCGCGCGGTGGGCGGCCGGGGGCGGGGCGGACCTCCCGGAGACGCACCGGCGGATCCTGGCCGAGGTCCGGCTCCCGCGCATCCTGACCGGGGCCTGCGTGGGAGCGCTCCTCGGGGTCTCGGGCGCGATCCTCCAGGGTCTCCTGCGCAACCCGCTTGCCGAGCCGTATCTCCTCGGGGTCTCGTCGGGGGCGGCCCTCGCCGTGACCGCCGCCGTCCTCCTGGGGTTGCCCACCTTCATATTCGGGATCTACGCCATGCCCCTCGTCGCCTTCGGCGGCGCGCTCCTGGCCCTGGCCGCCGTCTACCTCCTGGCTCACGCGCGGGGCCGGCTCCAGGTGACGACGCTCATCCTCGCGGGCGTCGTCGTGAGCGCGTTCCTCTCGGCGGTGGCCATGCTGCTCGCGTTCCTCTCGGGGCCGCGGTACCTCGAGATCCTCTCGTGGCTCATGGGCCGGCTCGAGCCGCTGACCCCGTCCGCGATCCGCTGGACGGGAGCGGTCGCCGCCGCCGGCATCGCGCTCGCGTGGGCGCAGGCCCGCGACCTCAACGCCCTGATCCTGGGCGAGGAGGTCGCGGAGTCGCTCGGCGTCGGGATAGAGCCGGCGAAGCGCCGGCTCTTCGTCCTCGCCTCCCTGCTCACGGGGGCGGCGGTCGCGGCCGCCGGCCCGATCGGGTTCGTGGGGCTCGTGGCTCCGCACATCTGCCGGATCCTGGTGGGGCCGGACCACCGCGCGCTCATCCCGGCCTCGGCGCTGTGCGGCGCCGCCGTCGTCCTCTTCGCGGACGCGCTGGCCCGGGTCGTCGTCGCGCCCTCCGAGCTGCCCGCTGGTGTCGTGACCTCGCTCCTGGGCGGACCGTTCTTCCTTGTCCTGCTCGTGCGGTACGCGAGACAGACCGGGAGGGCTCATTGATTTCGTGCCGGCGGATCTCGGCCGGATACGGCGCGCACGCGGTCCTGCACGGCATCTCGTTCGCGCTGAAGCCCGGGACGGTGACCGGCGTGCTGGGGCCCAACGGCTGCGGGAAGTCGACGCTGCTGAGGTGCCTCGCGCGGCTCCTGCCGGTGACCGCGGGCTCGGTCGCGCTGGGGAGCGACGACCTTGGCCGGCTCAAGTCGCGGGAAGTCGCCCGCCGGATCGCGCTGGTGCCGCAGGAGGAGGCGGCGGCCCATCCGCTCACCGTCCGCGAGCTGGTCGAGCTGGGCCGCACGCCCTACGTGGGGAGGTTCGGCTGGCTGCACCGCCGGGACCGGCTGGCGGCCTCGCTGGCGATGCGCGAGATGGATATTCAGCGGGCGGCCGACCGCCTGCTCGAGGAGCTCTCCGGGGGAGAGCGCAAGCGCGCGGTCATCGCGCGGGCGTTGGCGCAGGAGGCCGGCGTCCTGCTCCTCGACGAGCCCACGGTCCACCTCGACGTCCGGCACGCGCTCGACCTCCTCGGGCTGCTCCGGCGGCTTGCCCTCGGCGGCCGGACGATCGTCATCGCCTCGCACGAGTTCTGGCAACTGGCCAGGGGGTGCGACCGCCTGCTCCTGCTCGACCGGGGCCGGCTCACGGCCGACGGCCCGCCACGCCGGGTGCTGGCCTCGTCCGCGTGCGCGCGCGCGTTCGGGGTGCGCATCCGGCTCGCGGGCCGCGGCCGCTCGGTCGTCCCCGTGGTGGGGTAGCGATTGCAGGGCGAGGGGAAGGTGCGGTGCCCGTTACCGGGACGCAGGCCCTGCAGGATCCCGGCGGGCTGACCGTTCAGGGCTCGACGAATCGCAGACAGAAGAGCGCGGAGGCGTCCGCGTTCAGCCCCGAGACGAAACAGGCGCGGTGCGACTCGTCGATCCATACATCAACGGCTTTCATTCCCGTGGGACGGTCCGGCGTGTAGATGAATCGGCGGGTCATCGTTCCATCAAGGTTGAACACCTCGATAACGAACTGCTCCCTTCCGGGTGCGACCGGGTCCTGCTGGACGACTGCATGGCACGGTCGCCCGTCGGCCGTCTGGCCCCACGCGCCGCCACTCGTCCCAGGAGACTTGAAGACGGACTTTCGCACGCGTCCAGCCGTCCCCGCAGACACGATATCGGTGATCAGGTCGGCCCCCTGCTGGTGATACGCCCACACATCCCCCGCCGGTGACGATGCCAGTCCCCGCTTGTCGGTTGCGGAACCCGCCGTTTCCTCCGAGAGGCGCCCCGTGGTCCATCGCTGCGCACCATCCGGTCCGTAGCCGCGGATCATCCAGCCACCCGTTGCCTCGGATCCGTAGACGGCCAACTCGCCGGTCTTCAGCCACCGTGCGGCTACCGCCACGTCGTCGCCACCCGCCGTGCCGCTGAAGGAGGCCGTCCACTGCAGGGCGCCACGCGCGTCGTATTTCCTTATGTGCCAGTTGGCCTGCTGTCCGAGATCGTGCCGATGCTCGGTCCCGACCGCGTAGACCGCGCCTTCAGGATCCGTCGCGACCGCGTTTGCCATGTCGTTATCCTGCTCAGAGTGGTTGTACGTCCGGCTCCACAGGATGGCGCCATCCGGGCCGTATTTCGCCACCACCCAGCGGCGACCGTGCTCGGACCCCATGATCGTCAGGAGCGGCACGGTTCCCTCGGGCGACGCGAAACCGGCGGCCACGAGGTTGCCGGCGTCGTCCAGGATGAGATCGTTGAGCGTCGCGATCGCTTCGGGATCATCGAGCAGACCCCGTCGCCAGAGGTCTTTGCCGTTCCGGTCCATTCTCACCAGCACGCCCGTGATACTCGGGAGCCCCGTTCTTTCGTCCGACGCCATCGCCAGGCCGCCAGCAAAGGTCCCGGCGTCGGTCTGGATCACGCGCGTGAACTGGATCTGCATTCCGGCCCTGATCCACGCGAGCTTGAGCGGGATCGCGGCAGCCGTCGCCTTGGAGGCCGGCAGGAAGGCGAGTGCCGCGACGGCGACGGCGATCCGCGCGTTGCCGGTCATCGCGGCGCTCCCGGCCGGGTCGAGGATGGGTTCTTGCGGTAGACCCTGATGAACGCGCTCCCTACAGACCCGGCTACGAGGATCGTGCCGTCTGTGCTCAGGACGAGCCTATCCACCCTCTCGTTCATTTCCGTTCCGACATCGTAGTACCAGGCGATCCTGCCATCCGGCCGGACCTCGAAGAGATACCAGTTCTCCGGAGAGTCGTAGGTTGGGCGACAGGATACTCCGCCCACAATGATCCCCCCGTCCGCGGTACGCCGCAGCTTCCCTGCGTACTCGAGGTTGGAGCTGTTGCTCCACGTATAACCTGTCCGGCTCCATACGAGGGTTCCATCGGGTGCATACTTGGCGAGGGTCCAGCGATAGCTGTCGTAGTTGTAGTTCTTCGGGTTGTATTCCACGCCGACCACATACGCTGCCCCTCCCGGCTCCAGGACCACGTCGCCTACTCTTCCGAGGTACCCGGCCCGCAAGGGAAACGCGCGCCGCCAGCGCTCTTTTCCGCGGGCGTCGAGCCGGACGATATGTCCGCTGTAGTGCCCGGTGACGGCCGCCAAGAGTCCTCCGTCCCCGGTCATGGCCAGCCCTTCGACGGCGAGTTCCTCCCCGGCAGGGCCGATCACGGACCGCCAGACGACTTTCCCGGCGGGATCAACATTCAGGATTGGAAGCTCTGGAATTCCGCCGGAGCCGTTCGAGCCGACCATCCCAGTTACGAGGGCGTTGCCTTCGGTGTCGAGCACGATTCTCGTCGGCCTGCTCCGGGAGGGATCAGGGCCGTCGAGGCTCGCGGTCCACTGCAACGCTCCGTCGGGCGAGAACTTGCGCATTTCCCAACCACCTGATCCGCCGCCTACGATCAGAATGGACCCGTCGCGTGCAACGGCCAGATCAGCCGGGCGGAAGGACGCTTCGGCGTTGGGGCGGCGCATGTCGACCCGATCCGAGGATCTGCTCCAGACGAGATGAAGTGAGGAGTCGAACTTCGTTACCCGGGTTTCGTGCCACATTTCGACGAGCCTACCGCCTTCGAATCTTCCCCCCACCCCCGGTCCGACGGCAACGGGGTTCCCGGCGGCATCGATGTCGAGGCCGCAAACGGATTCGGTGCCTATCCAGGGCGTCGAGGCAACTTCCAGCAGCGCGCCCGCGGCCTTCTCGTGCGTCGCGGTGAGCATCGAGGCGAGATCCTGGTAGGTCTCGCCGGCATCCACCGGCGCGGACCCGGCGAGTGCCGCTCCATTCGCGGTCATCACGATCAGGACTGACAGAATGAGCTTCATGGAGGGCATGATAGCAGAGGCAAGCCTCGACCCTGCGTTCCGGCGCTTCCGGTGTGCCTAGGAGTGTGGGGGACGGGGGGACGGCGCGGGCTCGAGCCCGAGGATGCGGTCGACGCGGAAGGTCCGGAGCTCGCCGCGCAGGTGGCAGTGGGCGCGCATCGCCGTGAACGACTTGGCCCGGTAGGTCATCTCGCCGACGGACTCCGGCGTCACGACCCGGCGCGACTTCACGTCGCTGGCCTTGAGGTAGGTCATCGCGAGCGCCTGTTTCTTCCCGATCGCCTCCCGGATGATCTCGAGACGGCGGTCGAAGGGCAGTACGGCCTCCGCGGCGCCCCACGCCTTGGCCGTAAGGAACCTCACGATCCGCCGGTCCACGAAGACGTCGGACTTCCTCAAGGGGCGGTGGAGGACGAGGCCGTGCAGCGTCGTGCACCGGGAGAGCGCGACGTAGACCTGGCCGGGGGCGAAGGCGCGCGCGCCCAGGTCGACGATCACGCGGTCGAAGGTCTTGCCCTGCGCCTTGTGGATCGTGACCGCCCACGCGAGCCGCAGGGGGTACTGGACGTACGAGCCGACGGGTTCGGTGTCGAGCCGCCGGGCCTTCCGGTTCCAGACGTACCGGTGCAGGTCCCACGTGTGGGGGGTCACCTCCACGCACCGTCCGTCCGTCAGCTCGACCTCGAGGAGGTGGGGGCCGTCGCGCGAGGGCACGATCCGGTGCACGAGGCCGAGCGATCCGTTGACCCATCGGCCGTCCGCGTCGTTGTTCAGCATCATGACCTGCGCGCCGGACTTGACGGCGAGGTCGGGCGGGGCGGGCAGATCCCGCCGCTCCAGGGACCCCGAGGTCCGGCCCGGGAAGCCGTGGGAGGCTCCGGGGAGGGCCGCAAGCCGGCGGGCGTTGATCTCGTCGGCGGCCCGGTTCGTGGGCGTGAGGCAGACGACCAGCTCGTCGGGACGGGGTTCGAAATCCGGTCGCACGCGGGCGTTCAGGCCGGCGAGATCGTGGTCCGTGACCGTGTTGTTCCGGATCGCGTTCAGGACCGCGATGAACCGTTCGTCGTGCTGGCGGTAGACGCGCTCGAGCTCCACGATTTCCGGCGCGAGGGCGGCGTACGACCGGGCATTGAAGAAGAACGGGCTCGCGTAAGTGGTCCGGAACGCCTGCCGGTCGTCCTTCGTGACCACGGGCGGGAGCTGGTAGAGGTCGCCGATCAGGAACAGCCGGACGCCGCCGAAGGGGGCGCCCTTCCGGGGGCCGTTGAGCTTGAGGTGCGCGTCCACGCAGTCCAGGAGGTCTGCGCGGACCATGGAGACCTCGTCGATCACGAGGGCGTCCAGCCGGGCGTACAGGTCGCGGTCGCCCTCGCGCACGCGCTTGATCTTCTCCTCCGTGACGTCGGGCCGGAACCGGAAGAACGAGTGGATCGTCTCGCCGTCGACGTTGAGGGCGGCCACGCCGGTGGGGGCGACGACCGCGACGCGAAGACGCGTGCGGTCCCGGAAATAACGCAGGAGCGTGGACTTGCCCGTGCCCGCCCGCCCGGTCACGAGGACGGAGCCCGCGCCGTGCTCCATGAGGTGCAGGGCCCTCAGGAACTCGGGGTTCAGGTCGAGGGCGGGGCGCACGGCGGGCATGGTTCATTCTATATACAATGGGCGGCACCGCCGACCACCCGGAGAGGCTTCGGCTAGGCTAGAATGGCGGCAATGACAGACCTCCTCGCGGGCGCCGCCGACCGCATCGAACTCCACCGGAAGGGGAATGCCCGGATTCGGGTCGTGGACGGGGCCGGGAAGCCGGTGCCCGGGGCCCGGGTGGAGATGGCGCAGACGCGCCACGCGTTCCTCTTCGGGTGCAACATCTTTCCGGTCCTCGACCACGAGGACGCGGGGAAGAGCGCCTACGGAGAGCGGTTCGCCGCGCTGCTGAACTACGCCACGCTCCCGTTCTACTGGGGATCATACGAGGCCGAACCCGGGAAAACGCGCGAGGCGCACCTCCGCCGGATGGCCGCGTGGTGCGCGGAACGCGGGATCGCGGTCAAGGGCCATCCGCTCGTCTGGCACGAGGTCTGGCCGAAGTGGGGACCGCTGGATGCCGGCGAGGCGAAACGGCTGAGCGAGGCCCGCGTCCGCTCGATCGTCGCGGGATTCGCCGGCCTCGTGGACCGCTGGGACGTCGTGAACGAGGCCACGGTGTCGGAGCGGTTCGCGAACGGGGTGGGCGCCTGGGCGAAACGCGACGGGGCAGTCGCGCTGGTGCGCGAGGCGGTGCGGTGGGCGCGGGAGGCGAATCCGCGGGCGTGCCTGCTCTACAACGACTACAACATCGCGCCCGAGTTCGAGGCGCTCGTCGAAGCCCTCCCGGCCCGGACCGTGGACGCGATCGGGATCCAGTCGCACATGCACCAGAACACGTGGACGCTCGAGCGGGCATGGGAGGTCTGCGAGACCTATGCCCGGTTCGGCCGGCCCCTGCACTTCACCGAACTCACGGTGCTCTCGGGCGAGGCGGGCTGGTTGAAGCCCGCCCCGTGGCCGACGACGGCGGAGGGCGAGGCGGCCCAGGCCGCTTACGTCGCCGACCTCTACACGCTCCTGTTCTCGCATCCGTCCGTCGAGGCGGTCACGTGGTGGGACTTCAATGACGGGGCCTGGCAGGGTGCTCCCGCGGGACTCGTGCGCGCGGACCTCTCGCCGAAGCCCGCGTACGACCGGCTGCTCGAGCTCGTTCGCGGCCGGTGGTGGACGGCGCAGGTCGCGGGCGTCACGGACGCGGAGGGCCGGTGCACGCTCCGGGGCTTCGCGGGCGGCTACCGGGTCACGGCTGCCGCGGGCGGGACCCGAGCCGGGGTGGATGCGGTGCTGCCGCGCGGCGGCGCGGCCCTCGAGGTCCGGCTCGGGGCCTGACCGGGCCCGGGGCGTTTTTTTCGAGCAAAGACCGGCTCTCGCGCCGCCCCGGAACCTGCGCTGGATGATTGACAGTCCGAGGGCGAGGTGCGCATACTGATTCGGCTTTCAGGAGTGCTCGACATTCAATAGGAGGGTTCAATGGCGGCAAAGAGCGGCAAGTACTTCTACTTCTTCGGGAACGGCAAGGCGGACGGGCACGGGACCATGAAGGACCTGCTCGGCGGCAAGGGCGCGGGGCTCGCGGAGATGTCGCGGTCCGGCGTCAATGTGCCCCCGGGATTCACGATCACGACCGAGGTCTGCACCATGTACTACACCTCGGGCAAGCGGTTCCCGCCCGCCCTGACCGCGGGCATGAAGGCCTCGGTCACCAAGCTCGAGGGCATGATCGGGAAGAAGTTCGGCGACCCGAAGAACCCGCTCCTCGTCTCCGTCCGGTCCGGCGCCAAGTTTTCGATGCCGGGCATGATGGACACGATCCTGAACCTCGGGCTCAACGACGCGACCGTCGAGGGCCTGATCAAGAACTCGAACAACCCGCGGTGGGCGTGGGACTGCTACCGCCGGTTCGTCCAGATGTACGGGTCCACCGCCATGGACCTGGGTAAGCCCTTCTTCGAGAAGCTCCTCGAGGCGAAGAAGCACAAGGCCGGCGCGAAGTCCGACACGGACCTGCCGGCCGAGGCCCTGAAGCAGCTCGTGGCCGAATTCAAGGCCGTGATCAAGAAGGAGACGGGGAAGACGTTCCCGGAGGATCCCTTCGCCCAGCTCGAGGGCGCGCGCGACGCCGTCTTCCGTTCGTGGATGAACGACCGCGCGATCTACTACCGCAGGCAAAACGACATCCCGGCGAACCTGGGCACGGCGGTCAACGTCCAGTGCATGGTGTTCGGGAACATGGGGAACGACTCCGCGACGGGCGTCGGCTTCACGCGCAACCCCGCCACGGGCGAGAACAAGTTCTACGGCGAGTACCTGATCAACGCGCAGGGCGAGGACGTGGTCGCGGGCATCCGGACGCCCCAGCCGATCGTGAACCTCGGGAAGGACCTGCCGGAGGCCTACAAGGAGCTCCGCAAGGTCACGAGCATGCTCGAGCACCATTACAAGGACGTCCAGGACTTCGAGTTCACGATCGAGCGCAAGAAGCTCTTCATGCTCCAAACGAGGACCGGCAAGCGCACGGCCGCCGCGGCGGTCAAGATCGCGGTCGACATGGTGGGCGAAAAGCTCATCACGAAGAACGATGCGATCATGCGCGTTGATCCCGTGCAGGTCGAGCAGCTCCTCCACAACGTCTTCGACCCGAAGGCGAAGAAGGAGGTCATCGCGAAGGGCCTGGCGGCGTCGCCGGGCGCGGCCACGGGGATGGCGGTCTTCACCGCCGACGCGGCGGCCGAATGGAAGAAGGACGGGAAGAAGACGATCCTCGTGCGGCCCGAGACCACGCCGGACGACATCCACGGCATGGACGCGGCCGAGGGGATCCTGACCGCCCGGGGCGGCATGACCAGCCACGCGGCCGTGGTGGCCCGCGGCATGGGCAAGACCTGCGTCGCCGGGTGCGAATCCATCAAGGTGGACGAGCACAAGAAGACCCTCGTCGCCGGCAAGGTGACGGTGCAGGAAGGCGAGTGGATCTCGATCAACGGGTCCACGGGCGAGGTAATGATGGGCAAGATCCCGACGATCGAGCCGAAGATGACGGGCGAGTTCGGGGTCTTCATGAAGTGGGTGGACGAGTTCCGGAAGATCAACGTGCGCGCCAACGCGGACATCCCGCGGGACGCGAAGCAGGCCCGGGAGTTCGGGGCCGAGGGCATCGGCCTGTGCCGGACCGAGCACATGTTCTTCGCCGAGGACCGCCTCCCGGCCATGGTCGAGATGATCATGGCGCACGACGTCGAGGGCCGGAAGAAGGCGCTGGCCAAGCTCCTGCCGTTCCAGCGCAGCGACTTCAAGGGCCTGCTCAAGGAGATGGCGCCGTTCCCGGTGACGATCCGGTTCCTGGATCCGCCGCTCCACGAGTTCCTGCCGAAGCGCGAGCTGCTCATGGTCGAGATCGCGGTCATGGAAGCCAAGGGCCAGAAGGGCAAGGCGCTCGACGACAAGAAGAAGACGCTCGCCCGGGTGGAAGAGCTCCACGAGTTCAACCCCATGCTCGGCCTGCGCGGGTGCCGGCTCGGGATCCTGTATCCCGAGATCACGGAGATGCAGTCGCGCGCGGTGTTCGAGGCGGCGTGCGAACTCGCCAAGGAGGGCGTCAAGACGGTGCCCGAGATCATGATTCCGCTGGTCGGGTTCGCGGGCGAGTTCAAGCACCAGGAGAAGATCGTGCGCGCGACGGCCGAGGCGGTCATGAAGGAGAGGAAGGTCAAGCTCGAGTACCTGGTCGGGACCATGATCGAGCTCCCGCGGGCGGCCCTGCAGGCCGGGGAGATCGCCAGGGACGCCGAGTTCTTCTCGTTCGGGACCAACGACCTGACGCAGACGACACTCGGATTCTCGCGCGACGACGCGGGGAAGATCATCTCGAACTACCTCGACATCGCGGTCTTCGAGAAGGACCCGTTCGTCACGATCGACCAGGACGGCGTCGGCGACCTCGTCAAGATCGGCATCGAGCGGGGGCGCAAGACCCGTCCGAAGATCAAGATCGGGATCTGCGGCGAGCACGGCGGCGATCCGAACTCCGTGAAGTTCTGCGCGCGGGTGGGGATGAACTACGTCTCCTGCTCGCCCTTCCGGGTGCCGGTGGCGCGTCTCGCGGCGGCGCAGGCCGCGCTGGGGGCGTCGGCCTACACGAGCAAGTAACCTCGGCCCGGTAGAGGGGCGATGACGGCGGCGGGGGGGCCTTGGGCTTCCCCCGCCGTGCGCGTTTCCAGGGGCCGGTCGTGAACCTCCTCGTTCCGGTCGCCGTGCTCTGGTGGGGGATCTGCCTCGGGCAGTCCGCGGAGGCCGTGTCGTGGTGGCGGCACGCGCTCGACCTGTGGGGTGCCGTGGACTGGTGGGGCCTGCTGACCCCTGGGCTCGCGATCGCCGCGGGCCGGCACGCGGTCCTGCTCGGGCTCGCCGCCGCCGGCGCCCTCGCGTTCGCCGGACTGGGTAGTCAGCCGGTGGCGCTCCTCCGGCCCAGGGGTCTCACGGCGCGGGAGCGGCACGCGCTCGGGGTGCTCGCCGGGTTCGCGGTGCCCGGGCTGGCGTGGTTCGGACTCAGCCTCTGCGGGCTCGCGTTCGGCGCCCTGCTGGCCGGCGGCCTGGCGGCCGCGCTGGTCCTGCCGGGGGCCCGCGCGCTGGCCCGGAGCGTCGCGGTCCGGCCTGCCGCGCCCATAGGGGGGGGCTGGTGGCTGATCGCGCTGGGGCCGCTCGTGCCCGCCGCTCTCGCGATGCTCGTTCCCGACGCCCACATCGACACGCTGACGTATCACCTTGCGATTCCGGAGCAGGTTCTGCGCACCCACCGGTTCACGTCTTTGGGCGCCTCGCTGACCACCGGGGTTCCGTTGACGACCGAGTTCGTCTATACGATCGCGATCGTGCTGGGACGGGAGGAGCTGTCGCACTGGCTGCAGGCGGCGCCGTTCCTGGCCGCGGTCGTGCTGGCGGCGGGGTGGGCCGCCCGGCGGGGCGGGGCCGGGGCCGGCTGGGCGGCGGCGATCGCGATCTTGACCTGCGCCGGGACGATTCAGCAGGCGGCGGTGGCCAAGAACGACCTGTCAGCGGTCGGGTTCGCCCTGGCCGGCGCCGTGGGGGTGGCGCGCGCGCTCGAGGGTGAGGGGGCGTGGTTGTGGCTGAGCGGTCTGCTGTTCGGGCTCGGGGGCGGGGTGAAGTGGAACGTAGACGTCCTCGCCGCCGTGGCGCTCGCCTGCCTCCTGCCGGTCGCGCGCCTTCGCCGCGGCGCGCCGGCGTGGGTCCTGCTGGCGGCGCTGGGCGTCCTGCCGTGGCTGGTCCGGAGCTGGCTCTGGTTCGGCGACCCGCTTTGGCCGGCGCTCTCCGGGTGGTGGCCGGGCGCGTGGTGGCGGGCCGAGGATGCGCAGTCCGTCCTGATCTCGCGCGGCGTCGGGGGGCTTCCGGCGTCGGCGAAGGCCCTCCTCGGCGAGGCGGGCGGAAGCCTCTGGCGCGAGATGCCCGGGGTGGCTCTGGCCCTGCCGTTCCTGTTGATCGGCCAGCGCGGGCTCGGGCGGCCCGAGCGCTGGCTTCTCGGGTTCGCGGGGCTTGCGATGGCGGCCTGCGCGGTCACGATGCGGTCGGAGTGGGTCCGGCTGGCGGCGCCAGGATTCTGCATCCTCGCGGTGCCGGCCGCGATCGCGGCCACCCGGGTGGTGGGCGGTTGGCGTCCATGGCTCCGGCGCGGGGCGGTGGCGGCGGCGGCGCTTTCCTGCTGGCTGCCGCTCGGCTACTTTCTCGGGGCCTGGGTCCTTCCCGTGCCGGCCGCGCCCTTTCTGGCGGGCGCGATCACGCGCGGGACCTGGCGGGCCCAGCGGCTCACGACCCTCGAGGGGGCCCGCATCGTAATCGGCTCGCTCCGGGACCGGGGGCGGTGCATGATCGCGATCAGCGACATGCGATTCCACGGCCTGCCGGTCCGGATGCTGTCGACGCGGACCTGGGGGTGCCCGTGGGCGTGGGACCTGGCGAAGACGGCCCCGTCGCGCGCGCGGATCAGGATCCGGTTCCGCCAGCTCGGCGTCCGCTACGTGCTCTACAACTTCCTGACGGAGGGGTATCCCCAGCCGATCGTGACGCCGTACGCGTGGGACGACCGCATGCTCGCGGTCTGGCGCGAGTTCGTCGAGCGCGACCTCGACCTCGCGGTACGGCCGGCGCGGCTGGACAACCTCAACGGGTGCTTCTGCTTCTGGCGGCTCCGGGACGCGCCGGCGCCCGTGCCGCCTGCGTTCCTGCCCTACCTGCCCGGCGTCTCGTCGCTGTCCTACGCGATCACGTCGGAGCGGGAGCCGGTCCGGAGACTGGAGGCGGCCCTGCGCGTGGCCGCGCGGATCCCGCATGTGGACCTCGTCGACGCCCTCACCGCCGAGGCGTACTTCTCCGCGGGGGACGGACGGCGCGCCTGGGAGTATCTCCAGCCGTCACTTCGCCACCGGACGTTGTGCGACGGGAACTACTGGGGGGCCGCGAACCTCGCGGCCCGGCTGGGCCGGTTCGCCGACGCGGAACGCTACGCGGACTGGACCGTCGAGGGCATGCCCTACATGCGGGAGGCCGTCGGCCGGTGGCGGCGGGAGCTCCACGCGTTCCTGGCCGCGCGCCGGTCGCCCGCGCCGGTCCCGGCCGGCCTCCTGCCCCGGCGCTGAGGGCTTCAAGGGTCCGCTGCGGATCCGAAAGCCCTTCCCCGGCTGGCCGTTCCGTCCAAGTTCCCGGGGACGTGACATAATGGGCTCCGGGGGAGTGGCAGGAGGAATGACCAGGTGAAAGCAGGGGCCGGGACGGGCGGGCGGGCGGGAGTGCCCGAGGTGCCGGTCAGTCGTCCGCCGGGGACGCTCGCCGCGGCCGCCCTCCTGGCGGCGTGCCTGCTCGGTCCCGCGCCGTCGTCGGCGGATTTCGGCGACGACTTCGAGGCGTTGGGCGTCGGGGACCTTGCCGGCCAGGGCGGATGGGAGTACTCGGACAACTACTCGGCCGGTTCGATCGACGTGGACGACACCGCGCCGCTGACCGGGGTGCAGAGCGTGGCGCTGACCGGCGTGATGTCCTCGTACTGCGAGTACCGGCACGCCGTGCCGCTGGCCACCATCGGATACACGTTGTCCTGGTCGTTCGAGGCGACCGCGAGCTTGGGGGGAGGGTCGACCAACTTCAGGCTGGCCAGAGCGAGCGACTGGGGGACGGCGGTGAACGTGTCGGTGGACGGCTCGGGCGACGTGTACGTCCTGGACGCGTTCGGCTTCCAGTACGTCGGGATGCTGACGGTCGGGGTCGTGCACACGTTCCGCCTGGAGACCGCGGCCGGCGGCACGTTCGATCTCTATATCGACGGCGCCGGTTCTCCGGCGTACTCGGGCACCGTCTTGACGATCGCCGTGGACCGGATTCTCATCGGCAGTTCCGCGGCCGCTGATGGCGGGGGTCAGGCCTACTGGGACGACATCGACTTCACGGCGCCGCCGGAGCCGCCGCCCCCCCCGCCACCGCCCCCCGGGCTGTCCACGCAGGACCTGACGACGCTCAACTCGACGGACCTCGTGAACAGCCTGCTGGGTTCCGGCGTATCGGTCGCCAACATCCAATACACGGGAGACCCGACGGCGGCCGGGACGTTCACGGGCGGCACGAGCATCATCGGGTTCGAGAACGGAATCGTCCTGAGTTCGGGGGGCGTGTCGTCCGTCGTCGGGCCGAACGTCGACGACGGGACCACCACCGAGTTCGGATTGCCGGGCGATTCCGACCTGGACCTGATCGTGGCGCCGGACGATACGAACGATGCCGCGGTGCTGAGCTTCGATTTCACCCCGTGCGGCACGGTCGTGTCGTTCGACTACGTGTTCGCGTCGGAGGAGTACAACGAGTTCGTCTACAGCTTCAACGACGTCTTCGCGTTTTACGTGAACGGCACGAACGCGGCGCTCCTGCCGGGCACGAGCATCGCGGTCTCGATCGACACCGTGAACGGCGGGAATCCGTACGGCATCGGCGCCTCGCACCCGGAACTCTACCGGAACAACGACCTCGACAACGGGGGGGGAGCGATCAACACCGAGATGGACGGCCTGACCGTCGTGCTCAGCGTGGTGGCTCCGGTGAACAGCGGGGTCGTCAACCACATCAAGATGGCGGTCGCGGACGCGCTGGACTATGCGCTGGACTCGGCCGTATTCATCAGGGCCGGTAGCTTCAGCGCGAGATCCGCGATCACGATCCGAAAACGCGGTCCGCCCTCGGTCCTCCAGGGGGAGACGCTCACCTACGAGATCGAGGTCGCCAGCGTCTCGGCCGTAACGGCGGTCGATCTGGTCGTCTGGGATACCGTGCCGGCGGGAACCTCGTTCGTGAGCGCGTCCGCGGGCGGCGTCTTCGACGGGACGAAGGTCGTCTGGTCGCTCGCCGAGCTGGCGCCGTCCGCCAGCGTCTACCTGGCGCTTTCGGTGTCCGTGGAAGGGACCGCGCTGGGCGCCAACGTCGCCATCTCCAACTACCAGGGATGCGCGGGGGGGATCCGGCCCTATGTCGAGAGCACGCCGGTCACCGTGATCGTGCTCAAGGGCGTGCCCGTGCTCGGCAAGACCGTGTCTCCGCCAGGGGCCGTGTCGGGCGGGGCGAGTCTCGCCTACACGATCTCGTGGTCGAACGCGGGGGCGGGGACGGTGTGGGGGTTGACCGTGACCGACACTCTGCCGGGCGGCGTGGCGTACGCCGGGGGGAGTCTCCAGTTCCAGGCCCAGAGCGACTGGCTCGGCACGCCCGCCCTGGCCGGTGTCGCCTGGGCGACCGGGGCGGCGGGGCCCTGGACGGCGGGAGAGCCCCCGGACGGCACGGGTCCGCCGCTCGTCCTGCAATGGACGGTGGACCGGGTGGCGCCGGGAGCCAGCGGGCTCCTGCGCTTCCGGACCGACTTGTCGGCGACGCTGGCCGACCGCGACGTGGTGACGAATCCGGCCTCCGCGACCATGGTGGACGATAGCGCCGTCTACCCGGCCGGGGCGGTCTCGACGACCGTGATCGAGCCGGTCCTCGTCCTGACCAAGACCCCCTCCGGATGGCGCGTCGCGATCGGGGACGTGCTCACGTACACCCTCGGGTACAGCAATGCGGGCGGGGCCACGGCCGTGTCGATCGGCCTCTGGGACACCCTGCCCGCCGGGCTGAGCATCGTCTCGGTGTCCGGCGGAGGCGTGTTCGGCGGCACGGCCGTCACGTGGGCGCCGCCGCCGCTGGCTCCCGGCGGATCGGCCAGCGTCTCGTTCACGGTGAGCGTGACCGGGCTTGCGGACCCGATCGGGCCGAACGTCTTCTGCGCGTTCTGGGAGAATCCCCTGGGACGCCCCCGCCCGCCGGCGTGCAGTAACGAGGTGACCGTGCGGACGGTGGGCGTTCCCGTGCTGAGGAAGACGGTGGTGCCCGGAGGAACGGTCTCGGCCGGCGGCCTCCTGACCTACACGGTGTCCTGGAGCAACGCGGGGGTCGCGACGATCGCGGCGCTCACCGTCACGGACACCCTGCCGGACGGGACGACCGTGGTATCCCCGAGCCTGGCCTTCTGGGGCCAACCCGACGGGACGGGCGCGCCGTCGCTTGTGTCCGCGGCGTGGTCCACGGCGCTCGGAGGCGCCTGGATCTCCGGGGAGCCGCCCGGCGGGTCCGGGACGCCGCTCTTCCTGCGATGGGTCGTGGACCGGGTCGTGCCGGGAGCCTCGGGCTTCCTCCGGTTCCGGGCCGGGATCTCCGGCACGCTGGCGGAGGGCGCCACCGTCACGAACGCCGCCTCCGCGACCCAGCTCTTCGACCCGGCGGTATACCGGAGCCCGCCGGTGACGACGACCGTCAGCCGCCTCGAAATCCTGCTCACGAACACCCCGAGCGGCTGGAGCCTGCCGGCGGGCGGATCGGTCACGTACACGATCGACTACCGCAACGCGTCCATCGACACTGCGGTGAACGTCACGGTCTGGGACACGGTGCCGGTGGGACTCGTGTTCGGGTCGGCCACGGGCGGGGGCCTCCTCGTGGGCACCGTCGTGACCTGGTCGGTCCCCGACCTGCCGCCGGGCGGCGTGGGCACCGTCCAGTTCACGGCGGTCGCGGACGGCAGTCAGACCCTCATCGGGCCCAACCGGGCCGCGCTGGAATGCCGGAACAGCGCCCTCGTGCCCCAGACGCCGACGGTGAGCCCGCCCGTCAGCCTGCACCTTACGGCGCCCGTCCTCGCGCTCGTGAAGCAGGCCGACGTGTCCGTGGCTCCGGTCGGCGCCCTCGTGACGTACACGATCGGGGTCGCGAACACGGGCGACGACACTGCGATGAGCCTCGGGGTCCTGGACACCCTGCCCGCCGGAACCACGTACGTATCGTGCGGCGGCGGCTCGTCGTGCGGGTTCAACGGGACGCGCGTGCTCTGGACGCTCGGCGACCTCGCGCCCGCGGCGACGACGTCCGTGTCGTGCGCCCTGCGCTTCACGGCGGACGGATCGTTCACGAACACGGCCTCCGGGCGGTACGCGAACAGCCTTGGGGTGTCGTGTACCCCCGTCGCGTCCCCGCCCGTCACGGTCCAGGCGGTCCAGGCCGTGCTCGCGCTCGACCTCCGGGCCAGCCATACGAGGACGGGCCGGTGCACGCTCCTGGACTACACCATCGGCGTGCGCAACACGGGGGGGGATACCGCGACGGCCATCGTGGTCTGGGATACCCTGCCGGCGGGGACGGCGTGGGCCGGATGCACGGGGGGCCTGTCCTGCGGGCCGGCCGGTCCGCTCGTGGTCTTCACGCTGGCGCCCCTCGGTCCGGGGCGATCCACCTCGGTCGCCTTCACGGTCTCGGTGACCGGCACCGGCATAGGGCCCGACCTGGCCTCCGGGTTCTGCGCGAACAGCATCGGCGCGGCGCGCCCAGTCGTGGTCAGCGCCCCCTTGTCCGTGATTGTCGGGTCTCCCCAGGTGTCGGTGACGGTCTGGGCGGCCTCCGCCGTGGTCGCGGCGGGGGACCCCGTCCTCTTCACCGTGCAGGTCCGGAATGCGGGCACCGACGCGGCGCGAAACATCGGCGTCTGGGACACCCTTCCCGCCGGGGCCTCGTTCGTCTCGGCGTCCGGGGGAGGCGTCGTGACGGGGTCCATCCTGGCCTGGAGCCGGTCCGTCATGGGCCCCGGGGCCTCCGAGTCGTTCCTCCTGACCCTCCAGTCGGGATTCTCGTGCATGGTGCCGGAACTCGCGTTCGGGGCGTCGCTCGATGCCGCCGACAACTGCCTGGTGGCTCTCCCCCGCGCCGGGGTGGCGCGTGTGCGTGTCGGCGTCGCCAGCCTCGCGGTCATCCTGTCGAAATCCGCGACGCCGCCCGTCGGCGCGGCCGGATCACCGGTGGCCTACCGGCTGACGTGGGCGAATACATGCACGGACACCCTGTGGAACGCGCGGATCTGGGACACCCTGCCGGCCGGCCTCGTCTACACGGGGTGCAGTGGAGGGACCGGATGCGGCGTCGCGGGCGGCCTCGTAGTCTGGACCCTGCCGGCGATTCCGCCCGGGACCGCCGGCAGTGCGACCGTGTTCACCCTCGTGCCGGCGAGCATGACGGGAGACCAGGTGCCGCCCAACCGGGCCCTCCTCGGAGGCCGGACGAGTTCGGGTCCCGAGATCACCCCGGTGCCCAGCAACGAGGTGGTCGTCGGCCTCCTGGGCCCCCGCCTGGCCGTCACGAAGGTGGGGCCTCCGTCCGCGCCGGTCGAGGGCCCCGTGGAGTTCCAGATCACGGTGCGCAACACGGGCACGGATACGGCCTTCGCGACGACGATGCGGGATCTCGTGCCGCCGGCGCTGTTCTACGTCTCGGCCGTCCCTCCTCCGTCGGGCGTGACTCCCGCGCTGACGTGGACGCTCGGCGACCTCGCGCCCGGCGGGCAGGTCGTGGTGAAGGTCATCCTGGCCGGGAAGAAGTACGGGCCGGGCGCGACCGTGGTCAACCGGGCGGTCGCGGACGGCTTCAGCGCGGTCCTCCAGCCGCTCCCGGAGGCCGTCGGGGAAGCGGCCGTCGTGCTGGAGTCGCAGTTCCTCGTATATCCGGATCCGTTCGATCCGAAGTCGGCCGTGCGCGGGACCCTGAAGTTCGCGAACGCGCCTCCGGGCGCCAGGGTCCGAATCTACACGACCCGGGGTCTCCGGGTCTGGGAGGGCGGACCGTCGTCGGGGTTCCTGATCGAGTGGAACGGCAGGAACGAGGGGGGACGGCTGGTGGCGCCCGGGCTCTACCTGTGGGTCGCCGAGCAGGGGAAATGGAAGCGGCGTGGCACGATCGTGGTGGAGTAAGGGCAGGCAGTGGATGAATAATCACCGCAGCCGCGTGGCCTGTAGCGCGGTCCTCTTGACGGCCGCGGCGCTCGTCGCGGCGCGGCCAGCCGGCTCGGCGGACGTCGGCGGGGGGTTCGGCGAACGCTTCGGATCGCTCATGTCCGCGCGTCAGGCGGGGAGCGGGGGCATCGCCCTGGAGGATCCGTGGCGCCGCGGCGATCTCGTGGACGTCAGCACCATCCTCCTCGAACCCGGCCTCCGCTGGATCGGGTTCGGCTACCAGTTCGGCAGTCAGTCGCTGTTCCGCGTGATGACCGAGGGGTTCTACTTCGGCGCCCCGCGGCCGGCCAGGATGACGGAGCTGGCCGACGGAAGCTTCGGGGGCCAGGCGGGAAGCGTCGCGTTCAACGAATACGGCGGCCGGATCCTCGGGCAGGGCATCGTGCTCCGGCGGGGCGGCTGGACGGTCGCGGGATTGGCCCGCGTGAGCCTCATGGTCCAGCAGGTCGACGCGGGGCGATCCTCGGGCCAAGCGGTGGAGGTGGGCGGGCAGGGCAGCCGGTCGATCGGCAAGGGCACCGTGCTCACGCTCTGGAGTCTCACTGGGCCCATGGGGCGGGGCGCTTCCCGGTCGTTCGCCTACCACGTCGTCGGGGGCGGGGGCCTGCTCAGGCAGACCCCGCACGGCCTGTGGGAGTCCGCGGAAGGATGGGCGCTGGGCACCGAGCTCGAATGGCTCGGCGAAGGGCTGCTGCACGGCGGGTTGGGCGCCGTGTACTGGTTCGGCAACATGTCGGAGTCCGGGACGACCGTGCTGTTGCGGGCGGGGCTGCGAAGCGCCTCGGGCAGTGCCGAGATGCTCCAGCCCCGTGCCGGGCTCGGGTGCCTCTGGCGTGCCGCGAACGGCTGGGCGGTGCAGTTCGACTATGCCGTGTCGCCGATCGGCGAACTCGGGGTCTTTCACTACGCGACCGTGGGGGTGCGGCTCCCGGAACGGAAGCCGGAGGCCGTGATCGAGTTCCTGACGTCCGGGGTCTCCGGCCGGAGGTTCGCCCGCGCGACGAGCGGCCCGACGCCGGAAGCCGGCATCTTCTTCTACCCCGAGTTCGGAGAGAAGGGGCGGTACCGGTTCGAGGCCTCGCCCGCCGAGTCGGCGTCCATGACCGCGTACCTCGCGGACGGCGAAGGGAGGTTCCTGATCCCGCTCGCGCCGCCGGTGTCCGTGGGCCCGGACCTCTGGGAGGTGGAGTGGAACGGCCTCCTGCAGTACGACCGGCCGGCGACGATCGATGTGCCGTACATGATGATCATCGGCGTCACGGGTCGCACGATCTACGTCACGGTCACCGCCAAACGCCGCTGACGCCGCGACTCCTTACCAGCTCCCTTCCCTCGCGCCGCACAGGTACGAGCCGGTGACATGAGGGGGCAGCAGCGCGATCTCGAGCGCGCGTTGCGCCGAGAGCGTGGGGGAGTCCGGGGCCTGCGGGCCCCCCATGTCGGTTTTGACCCAGCCGGGGTCCATGCCGACGACCGAGACCTGGCCCTTGAGCTCGTTGGCCCAGAGCCTCGTGAGCCCGTTGAGCGACCATTTCGAGAGCCGGTAGGCGGACATGTCCTTCCCGGTCTCGATCGAGTGGCGGTCGCCCGCGCCCGAGGAGACGTTCACGACCCGGGGGTAATGCCCCTTGCGCAGGAGCGGGAGGAGCGCCTTCATCATGCGGTGGGGGCCGAGGACGTTGACCCGGAGGGTGGCCTCGAGATCCCGGTCCGCCTCGAAAGCGGCCGATCCCGGATTGACGGCGGCGTTGTTCAGGAGGAGGTCGAGGGCGCCCCAGCGCCGCTTGACCGCGGCCGCGACCCGGGCGGCCGAGGTCGGGAGGGCCACGTCCGCGAGCAGGGACGTGTAGGCCCGGCCGTACGCCCGCAGGGCGCGGCCGGCGCGCGCGAGGTTGGCCCGGCTGCGCGCGACGCCCAACACCTCGGCGCCCTCGGCCAGGAACCGCTTCGCGACTTCAAATCCCACGCCGCGGCTTACGCCCGTGATCACGACCCGCCTGCCCGCCAGCCTGCTCTGTGCCGTTGCCATGTGAAGCCTCCCTGTTCCGCCGCTCTATCGGTCCAGCCGAGCATATCACGGGCAATGCTAAGATGACGAAGAGATGAGCCGCCGTGTCATACGCGCCGTCCGCGTCCTCCTGAGTGCCTGCGCCGCGGGGATCCTCCTGGGCGGATGCGCCTCCACTTCGGTTACCGCGCCGGTCACCCGGTTCGACGACACCTCGTTCGGGCTGATGCCCGGGAACCGGTATCCGGGGTCCGCTCCCCTCGCGGAGATCCAGGATTGGCGTCTCCTAACGCAGGCCGACGAGACGGGCTATATCGCCGAGGTGAAGGCCGAGGACCCGGTGACGGCCTCGGGGGGGCAGCACCACTCCTGGCAGGCGGAGAGCCCGATGGCCGGGAAGCCGAAACGCGGACGGTTCTTCCTGTCCGGTTTCGTGGCCGGGTTCATGGCGCGGCTGGCGTACGGCGCCTACCAGGGCGCCGGCGCGCAGGGCGTGAGCGGAGGCGACTTCGGGTCCTCGATCGCCATCGGCACGCTGGCCGGCCTCGCAACCTGGAGTTTCTCCTTCCGGCTTTCCCCGGGCCAGATGACCAAGACCACCCCCGAGCAGGAACTGCCGCGGCTCGAGGATTCCTCCGTCTACCGGGACTGGTCGACCAGACCGCGATGAGCGTCCACCGGCCGGTGCCGGTGGCACGAGGGAACGGATGCTCCGCCTGCCGATCCTGATCACGGTCGCGTGGTGGGGCGTGTGCCTTGGCCAGGCGGACGACATCGTGATGTGGTGGCGGCGGGCCGGGGAGCTCTGGCGCATGCCCGCGTGGCGCGCGATGCTCACCCCGGCACTCACCGGCGCCGCGGGACGCCACGCGATCCTGCTCGTCCTGGCGGCGGCGGGGGCGCTCGCGTTCGCCGGCCTGGGTGGTTCGCTCGTGGCCCTCGTCCGGCCGCGCCGGATCCGGCCGTGGGAGCGCCACGCACTCGCCGTGCTCTTCGGGTTCGCCTGCCTCGGGTCGGCCAACTTCGGGCTCGCGCTCTGCGGGCTCGGGTTCGGGCCCCTGTTCGTGGCCACGATCGTGGCGGGCCTGGCGCTTCCGGGGGCCCGCGGCCTGCTGAGGCAGGCCGCCGCGTCCCGGGCGTTCGGGCCGCCGGGTGGATGGTGGTGGGTGCTCGGCCTCGCGCCCCTCGTCCCGGTCGCGGCGGCCATGCTGATGCCCGACGGCCATGTCGATGTCCTGACGTACCACCTCGCGATTCCGGACCAGATCCTTCGGGTGCACAAGTTCACGGCGGAGGGGGCCCCCCTGACCTCCGGCAGTCCGCTCACGGCCGAGTTTGTGTACGCCATCGCGATTGTGATCGGGCGGGACGAGTACGCGCACTGGCTCCAGGCCGCCCCCTTCCTTGCTTCGGTCCTGCTCCTCGCGGGCTGGACGGCGCGACGCGCCGGGACCGGAGCAGGCTGGGCGGCCGGGATTGCGATCCTGACCTGCGCCGCCGCCGGCCAGCAGTTGACGGTGGCCAAGAACGACCTCGCGGCCGCGGCGTTCGCGATGACGGGCGCGCTCGGACTCGCGCGCGCGCTGGAAGAGGGCGGGTCCTGGATGGCGCTGAGCGGACTCCTGTTCGGGTTCGGGTGCGGCGTCAAGGTCAACGCCGAGATCTTCGCGGCCACCGCGCTCGTCAGTCTCCTCCCGGTCGCGCGGCTTCGCCGCCGGGCCCCTATGTGGCTCGTCCTCGCGGCGCTCCCGGCCCTGCCGTGGCTGGTCCGGAACTGGATGTGGTTCGGCGATCCGCTCTGGCCGGCCCTCTCGAGCTGGTGGCCCGGGGCGTGGTGGCGTCCGGAGGACGCGCAGTCGATCGCGATCTCGCGCGGCGCCGGCGGACCCGCGGCGTCCTTCCGGGCCCTCGTCGGCGATGTGGGGGGGATCGTCTGGCGGGACCTGCCGCCGGTGGCGCTCGCCCTGCCCTTCCTCCTCTTCGGGCAGGCCGGGCTGGGCACGCCGGGCCGGTGGCTGCTCGCGTTCGTCGCGACCTCAGCGGCCGCCTGCGCGCTCGTCATGTGGGCGGAGTGGAGCCGCCTCGCGGCCCCCGCGTTCTTCCTCCTCGCGGCGCTGGCCGCGATCGAGGCGACCCGGGCGGTGGGCGGCTGGCGGCCCTGGCTCCGCCGCGGGGCGGTGGCAGCGGCGGCGGTGTCCTGCTGGCTCCCGCTGGGCTACTTCCTCGGCGCCTGGGTGCCGTCCCTGCCGACGGCCCCCTACCTCGCGGGCGTCATCTCCCGGGAGGAGTGTCGCGCCCAGCGGCTGACCCTCCTCGACTGGGCCGTCCGGAAGGCCCGCGACCTGCCGAATCCCTCCGGTCGCATGCTCGTCATGGGCGACATCCGGATCCTCGGCGTGCCCGCCCGGGTCCTTTCCGTCAGGACCTGGGGCTCGACCTGGGGCTGGGAGATGGCGAAGGTGGAGTCGTCAAGCGCCCGGATCCGCGTGCGGTTTCGTCAGCTCAACATCCGCTGGATCATGCACAACTTCATCACCGAGGGCTACCCCCATCCTCCCGTCACCCCGTACCTCTGGGACGACCGCATGATCCGGGTTTGGCGCGGATTCGTGGAGCTGGACCTCGAGCTCGCGGTCCCGCCGGTCGGCGTGGACAACCTCAACGGTGGGTTCTGCTTCTGGCGGCTCCGGCCGGTCCCGGCGACGCGCCGGCCCGCGTACCTGCCGTACCTGCCGGGCCTCGACTCACTCAACAACTCGTTCGTCAGCCGTCGGATCGTGACGGAGTGGCTCTCGATCGCGCTCGAGGTGAACAAGCGCGTGCCCCGGGTCGACTTCATCACCGACCGGATCGTCCAGTCCTACTACGTGCTCCAGGACTGGCCCCACGTCTGGGAGTATCTCCAGCCGAGCCTCGCGCACGGGACGATCGACGACGCCAACTACTGGCACGCGGCGGTCGTGCTCGCGGTCATGGGCCGGTTCGAGGAATCCGAGCGAATGACGGTCCGGGCCGTCGAGGTCAAGCCCGAGATCCGGAAGGCGGCGGACGAACTGCGCCAGCGCATCCGCACGTTCAAGGACAAGCGGGCGGCCGCGGCCGACGCCGTCCCGGGGCTCTTCCCGGCCCGGTAGAGGGGGACACGCGTTCGGTGATCCTGAAGAACCGAACGGGTGTCCCCCCGGCGTCAGCGGTACGCCTTGCGGGCGTTCTCCATCCGTTCCACGCTCTCGCGGAAGCCGCCCGGACGGTTGCGGGTATGCCACAATTTCCGGTGCGAAGCGATGATCCCCGCGAGGTCGCGGTCGAGGTCCCGCTTCCCGGCCCGGATGCGCCGTGACGAGGTCTCGAGCGCCAGGAGGCCCCGGCGGCAGCCGTGGGTCGCGAGCCGGACGCCCGCCTCGAACTCGGCGGTCACGAGCGCGGCGTCGGGGATGGCCATCTTCGCCTTCCGAAGCGGCGCCGCTGCCCGCTGCAACGCCGCGATCGCCCTTCGCCAGCCCGCAGCCCGCTGGTTCTTGAACCCCTTGATGCCTTCGAGGCTCGAGAGCATGGCCCGCGCGTAACCGGTCGCGTTGAAGTAGCGGGGGCCGAGCGCGAGCCCGGCGTCGCCGAGGGCGAGGGCCAGCTTCCCCATGACGCCGGTCCGGTCCTCGAACGCGTGGGCGTCGAGCGCGGCGGCGAGGTCGAGGGACTTGTTCGCGCCCACCGACCAGCTCACCGCCGCCCCGTAGGCGTAGCCCGCGTAGGAGACCGGCTGGTACTGCCAGTGGCCCTGGTCGCCCCAGTCCGTGTTCAGGTACCCGAGGGCCCCGTGCCGGTGCCCGCTTTCCGCGGCCGACAGGCAGTTGCCCTTCATGTTCGTGGTCCGGCCCAGGATCGAGGTCCAGGACGATGTGCCCGGGCAGACGTAGAACGGGATGCCCGCCTTCGCGAACTTCGCGCACTCGGCCGCGAACGGATGGTCGGCCTCGTAGCCCCACTCCAGCGCGACGACATCGGACGGGAGTTCCGGCACGAGCTCCGGGTGCTTCATGATGATGTCGCCCCAGAACTGCATCGTGCGGCCGCGCGTCTTCACCTCGCGCTGGATCTTGAGCAGGAAGTCCAGGTAGACGCGCCCCACTCCGAGCTTTTCCACCTGCTCCTTCGACCGGACCTTGCCGAGATCGACGGTCTCGTCGCACCCGACGTTGAACTGCCGGGAGGAGAAGTGCGGCAGGAGCTCGTCGTACAGCTCGCGCAGGAGCTCGAGGCACCGCGGGTCCCCGGGGTTGAGCGTGAAGGGCTCCTTGAACGGCCCCCACTCGGTGTCGCAGCCGTTCGGCGCGTCCGCGAGGTCCCGGTACCGGGGCTTCGTCAACCACCGGGTCATGTGGCCGAACGAGTTCTGGTTCGGGACCAGCTCGACCAGGCGCTCGCGGCAGAAGGCGTCCAGCTCCAGGATCTCGCCGCCCGTGAACGGGGAGGCGTCCTGCCAGACGTCCCGGTGGTTCCGGTAGGCGAACGTGTGCTCGACGTAGAGCTGGATCTGGTTGAGCTTCCAGGACGCCAGCCGGTCGATCAGGTCCTTGAGCGTGTCCATCGTCGGGACCTTGTCCCGGCTCACGTCCAGCATGACGCCCCGGTTCGGGAAGTCCGGCTCGTCCGTGATCGCGAGACACGGCAGTTTCGGGCCGGCCTGCCGGAGGATCTGGACCAGCGTGCGGACGCCCTGGAGGACGCCGCGCCGGGTGCGGGCGGCGATCCGGATGCCATCCTTCCGTATTGTCAGTTCGTACCCCTCGGCGTGCCTGATCCGGTCCACGCCCGCCTCGAGGACGACCGCATCGCCGGAGCCGCCCGCGACCGCGGATAGCGACCAGTCCACCCGCGCAGACGCGCGAAAGGCGTCCGCGAGACTCCGGCCCGCGAACAGGAGGTCCTGGGCGGGTGCGCCGAGCAGGGCGATCCGGCGGCCTGGCTCCACCGCGAAAGAGCCGGGAATGCGGCGCATCGTCTTTGGGCGGGGCAGCAGCACGAGGTCCTTGGACATCAGAATCCTTCCTCCTGTCCCGAGGTGTCCTCGGGCTGGACCGGTCCGGGCGCGGGGAAGTCGCCGGGACCGCCGGTGATGGTCTGGGAGCCTTCGACATAGGTGTATTCCTGGTCGCGGAAATCCGGGGCCTTGGCCTCCCGGTCGCAGACCCGCGTGGGGGCCTGGCCCTCGAGGAACACCTCGGCCTTCACCCGCTTGCAGGCCTTGGTGGCCAGGAGGCCGCTCCCGGGATCGATCATCGCGGTCACGATGCCGGACGGACGCACGAAATCCTCGATGGGGGCCCCCTCAAGCGCCTCCGACATGAACGAGGCCCAGATCGGGGCCGCGATCACGCCGCCCGTCATCATCTTGCCCAGCGTGCGGCGGTCGTCGTATCCGAGCCAGATGCCGCAGACGACGGAGGGGGTGAACCCGACGAACCACGCGTCCGTGTAGTCGTTGGTCGAGCCGGTCTTGCCCGCGCAGGGCCGCGTGAACCCGTGCTTGCGCACGAGGTGCCCGGTCCCGTGGTCGATGACGTCCTGGAGCATCGACAGCATGAGGTAGGAAATCTGCGGCGAGATGACGGAGACGAGCTCGGGCTTCTGCTGCTCCAGGACCGTGCCCTGGCTGTCCTTGACGAGCCGGATCGCGTAAGGGGTGGCCCTGACCCCCCCGTTGGCGAACACGGAGAAGGCCGAAACCATCTCGAGGAGGCTGACCTCCGAGGTGCCCATCGCGAGCGTGAGATCGTCGCGGAACGGCCCCGCGTACCCGAACTTCTTCGCGGTGCCGATCACGGTGCGGACGCCGACCTGGTTCAGGAGCCGCGTCGTCACGACGTTCCGCGAGAGGGCGAGCGCGCGCCGCAGGGGCATCATCCCCAGGTTCTTCCGGTCGAAGTTGACCGGGGTCCACGTCTTGCCGTCCCGTCCGGGGAACGCCACCGCCGTGTCGTCCACGAGGTCGGCCGGCTGGAACCCGCTGAGAAGCGCCGTCGTGTAGATGACCGGCTTGAAGGACGAGCCGGGCTGGCGCCGGGCCTGCGTGGCCCGGTTGAACTCGTTCTCGCGGAAGCTCCGGCCGCCGACGAGGGCCAGGATGGCGCCGGTCCGCGCGTCGATCGCGATGAGCGCTCCCTGCAGGCGCAGGCTGCTCGAGGCGCCGCCCCGGCGGCTCGCGGCGACGAGCGTCTCGGCGGCGGCCAGTCCCTGGTCGAGCGCGGCCTGCGCGATCGTCTGGTACCTCAGGTTCAGCGTCGTGAAGGCGGACAGGCCCCCGCGGGCGACGGCCTGGTCGCCGTAGGATTCCTCGAGGTACTTGCGCACGTGGGCGGCGAAGTACGGGGCGTTCGTCGGCTCGGTCGCCCGGAGCTGGATCGGGGAGGCGGAGGCTTCCTCGGCCTCGGCCTTCTCCACGTACCCGTTCCGGACCATCGCCGCCAGGACGAGATTCCGCCGGGTCTTCGCCTTCTCGGGGTCCTGCCGAGGCGAGTACGCGTTCGGCGCCTGGGGGAGGCCGGCGAGGAGCGCGCACTCGGGGAGGGTGAGCTCCTCGACGTGCTTGCCGAAATACGCGCGCGCCGCCTGCTCCACGCCCCAGGCCCCGTGGCCGAAGTAGTGCTGGTTGAGGTACATCTCCAGGATCTCGTCCTTCCGGTACCGGCGCTCGATCTTGATCGCGAGGATCGCTTCCTTGATTTTGCGCTGGATCGTGCGCTCCCGCGTCAGGAACAGCGTGCGGGCGAGCTGCTGCGTGATCGTGCTCCCGCCCTGCCGGGTCCGGCCCCGGATCGTGTTCACGGCCATCGCCCGGGCGATGCCCCACAGGTCGATGCCCCAGTGGCGGAAGAACCGCTCGTCCTCGATGGACACGACGGCGTCCAGCAGGCCCCGCGGCATCTTGGCCAGCGGCACGAATGTCCGCTGCTCGATCGCGAGCTGGGAGAACATCTCGGGCGGGTCGCCGCTGTCGTAGAGCCGGGCCCCCGCGGTCGGCGTCACGTGCATGAGGTCCTCGATGTCGGGCAGGTCCTCGAGCGAGAGTACGAGCACGCCGCCCGCGGCGCCGGCCGCGGCCGCGATGGCGAACCCGAGGAGGACGAGGGGCCGCCGGGCCAGGCGGCGGAGGGCGTCCTGGGCGGCGGACGGCATCTACGCTTTCCTCGCGAGCCGCCACCGCACGAGCGTAAAGAAGGCTTCCCAGGCGTCGGCGAGCCTGATCTTCTTGCCCTGGGCCTCCGTCCGGCCCCGGTACGTGATCGGCAGCTCGTGGATCCGGATGCCCCGGCGGCGCAGCCGGGCGGTAACCTCGGGGCAGAACTCGAACCGCTCGCTCACGAGTGGGACGGAGCGGATCACGCTCGTGCGGAAGAGCTTGTAGCAGGTCGCCTCGTCCGTGATGCGCTGACCAAAGAAGATGGTCGCGGTCCAGGCCAGGACCTTGTTGGCGAGGTAGTTCGCGAACCGCATCCCCTCGAGCGTTCCCTTGAACCGGGACCCGTAGACGACGTCGGCTTGGGCCGCGGCGATGGGCGCGAGCAGGCCCGGGAGCTCCTCCGGCTGGTACTCGAGGTCGGCGTCCTGGATCACGACCGCTGGCGCGGTGACGGCCGCGAGGGCGGTGCGGATCGCGGCGCCCTTGCCCCGGTTGCGCTCGTGCCGCAGTACCCGGACCTCGCCCCCCTTCATCGGGGCGAGCGCCTCCCACGTGCCGTCGGTGGAGCCGTCGTCGACGACGAGGATCTCCTTGTCCAGCGGCACCGCGCGCAGGCGCCCCACGATCTCGGCTATCGTGGCGGCTTCGTTGTATACGGGCACGATTATGGCAAGTCTCATCCGTTGAATACTATACTGTGGAACACGCATGCACAACTCCCAGCCCGGCCGCCGCGGCCGTTCGACCGCTTCCCGCGTCGCGGACCACGTACACCTGCTTCGGGCGTATGTTCGCGATCCGCGCCGGACGGGCGCCGTCGCCCCCAGTTCCCGCTGGCTCGCGGCCCGGATGACGGAGGGCATGCGCCTCGGGGCCGCTACCTGCGTGGTCGAGGTCGGGGCGGGCACGGGGTCGTTCACGCCCTCGATCCTGCGCGCCATGCGTCCGCGCGCGCGGCTGCTGGTCGTGGAGCTGAACCGCGAACTCGCCGGCCGGCTCCGCGCCCGGTTCCGCCGGGCCGACGTCATCCGTGGTTCCGTCGAGCACCTGCCGAGGTTCCTCTCCGCCCGCGGGTGCCCGGCCGCGGACGCCGTGGTGTCGAGCCTGCCCTGGACGACCCTGACCCGGCCCTTGCAGGAGAAGCTCCTGCGCGCGATCGCCGGCTCGATGCGGCCCGGCGCCCGGTTCTCGACCTACGTCTACGTGCATTCGGCCTGGATGCCGGGCGCCGCCCGGTTCCGGCGGCTGCTCCGCCGCACCTTCCGGAAGGTCCGGCGCACGCCTGTCGTGCTCCGGAATATCCCGCCCGCGTTCGTCTACCGGTGCGAGAAATGAGATGGAGAAGTTCCGCAAGGTCTTCAAGGGCCGGCTGAAGCCCGGCCGGTAGCGGGCCGGACTCCGCAATAAGGGAGTGGAATTCCCGTTAAACCATGCGTATGGGGAATGTACCGAGCGGGTCCCGCAAGCGTACGAAGCCCGCGACGAGCTCCGCGGACATCCCGCGCCGGAAATCCCCGCCCAGGGTCTCCGCGGCACCGCCAGCATCCGAGGCGAAGCCGCGGGTTGCTCCCCGCCACGTCAACCGGGCGGTCGGCGCCGTCACGACTACCGTCCGCCGGGACTCTCCGGTCGATCTTCCCGCAGCCAGGCCGGCGCCACATCCTCTGGCTGGCGAGTTGGCGGCTGGGAAGAAGGCGCCGTTTCCGCTCCCACCCGTGGAGGCCTGGAGCCTGCCCGATTCCTACGGGGACACCCGGATCGTGGCCATGGTCCGGGACCCATGGTGGATCTACGCGTACTGGGAGATCCAGCCGGCGAAGATCGACGAGGTTCGGAGGAAGGTCGGGGACGGGGCGTGGCGGACGGTCCGCTCCGTCCTACGCGTCCACGACGTCACCGGCGTCACGTTCGACGGGACCAACGCGCGCCGCTTCCACGACATCACGATTGAAGGCGGGGCGAGCGCATGGTACGTCGAGGTCGGCGTTCCCGGCCGGTCCTGGTGCGTCGAGATCGGCATCCTGACCGCCGACGGCCGGTTCTTCGTTCTAGCGCGGTCGAACGTCGTCACCACGCCGCGGGACACGGTTTCGCCGGTCATCGACGAGGAATGGATGGTCCAGGACGAGGTCTTCCAGAAGCTGGCGGGGGTGGCGGGGACCCTGCGGCCCGGGGCCTCGACGAACCTCGCCGAGCTTATGCGCAAGCGCATGATCGCGCGCATGTCCTCCGAAGGGCTGACCAGCCTGACTAGTCCGGTGCGGAGAGCTGCCGGATCGAAACAACCCTGATGGTTCGGGACCGGACGCGGGGCTACCTCTGCATGGTCCTGCACGGGCACCTGCCCTTCGTGCGCCATCCCGAGTACCCGAACTTCCTCGAGGAGAAGTGGTTCTACGAGGCCATCGTCGAGACGTACATCCCCCTCTTGACGGTCTTCGAGGGCCTCGTCCGCGACGGCGTCGACTGGCGGCTGACGATGTCCCTCAGCCCGCCCCTGCTGAGCATGTTCGCCGACCCGCTCCTCCAGGAGCGCGCGTTTGCGCACATCGACCGGCTGGTCGAGCTCTCGGAGAAGGAGGTGCGCCGGACCGCGCCTCACCCCGAATTCCAGCGGACGGCGCGGATGTACGAGGCCAAGTTCCGGCACGCGCGCGCGCTGTTTTCGGATCAATACGGGCGGAACCTCGCGAACGGGTTCCGGCGGTTCCAGGATTCGGGACAGCTCGAGATCGTCACCTGCGGGGCGACGCACGGATTCCTGCCGCTCATGGAGACGCGCCCCGAAGCCGTGAACGCGCAGGTGCAGGTTGCCGTGGATTGCCACGCGAGGCACCTGGGTAGGGCGCCCACGGGAATCTGGTTGCCCGAGTGCGGGTTCCAGCCCGGCCACGACGAGGTGCTCCGCCGCCACGGGATCCGGTACTTCTTCATGGACGCGCATGGGATCCTGCTCGGCTCTCCGAGACCCAAATATGGAACATACGCCCCCGTGTTTTGCCGGTCGGGCGTGGCCGCGTTCGGCCGCGACCTGGAGTCGTCGAAGCAGGTCTGGAGCGCCCTTGAGGGGTACCCCGGCGACTTCGAGTACCGGGACTTCTACCGCGACATCGGTTACGACCTCGACGAGGACTACGTCCGGCCGTACATCAACGGGGACGGCGTGCGGACGTTCACGGGTATCAAGTACCACCGGATCACGGGAGATACCCTCGACAAGGCGCCGTACGACCCCGCCCGGGCGCGCGAGAAGGCGGCACAGCATGCCGGGAACTTCCTGTTCAACCGGGGGAAGCAGGTCGAGTACCTCGCCGGGCTCATGGACCGCAAGCCCCTGATCGTCTCGCCGTACGACGCCGAGCTGTTCGGGCACTGGTGGTACGAGGGGCCCGACTGGCTGGACATGCTCTTCCGGAAGATGCACTTCGACCAGGACATCGTGAAGCCGGTCACGGCGCGCGAGTATCTGGCCGAGTACCCGGTGTGCCAGGTCTCGACCCCGTCGATGTCCTCGTGGGGCCACAAGGGCTACAACGAGGTCTGGCTCGAGGGCAGCAACGACTGGATCTACCGCCACCTGCACAAGGCGGCCGAGCGGATGACCGAGCTCGCGGGGCGGCCCGCGGGCGCGGGCGGGCCCGCGGGGCGCGCGGTCAGGCAGGCGGCCCGCGAGCTCCTGCTCGCGCAGTCCAGCGATTGGGCGTTCATCATGAAGACGGGGACCCACGTCGGATACGCCGTGAACCGCACGGTCAACCACCTCGGCCGGTTCACGCGCATCTACGACGAGGTGAACCGCGGCGCCGTCGACGAAGGCTGGCTGGCCTTGATCGAGGCCCGCGACAATGTCTTTCCCGAGGTGGATGTCCGGGCCTGGTCCGCTTGACCGCGGAGCCCGGCGCGGGGTTCCTAGCCGGTCGTGTGGGCTGAGGGGCCCCGAGCGGGCTCAGCGGTGCGGTGCTTCAGGCGTTCCCACAGGGGGTCGTCCTTCAGCAAGTCGAGCGTCCGCTGGGCCTTGGCTTTCCAACTGAGTCCGGCATCCTCTCGATCGATCGCTTCACGGCGGGCGCGCATCCATTCGACGGCGTCAAACCCCTTCTTCATCGCCGATCACCTCCCTCGGTGTCCGAATCTCGATCGAGCCGTAGCCGTTCTCGATATTGACGGCCTGGAACAGCCGGATCCGACCCAGGTTCACGATATGCTTGAAATTCCAGCTGACCAAAACATCTGTGCGGCCCGCGCTTGCGAGCGCGACATGCAGGGCGTCTGCCCGCGAACCCGGTCCCACCACTCCATGCCTCAGGTACGCTTCGGCCAGGTCAGAGGCTTCCTGGCTGTCCGGGAACACAAGCTGGTGTTGCTCGGGCACGTCGCGAAGATGCTTCCGGACGGCCTCGGGAGCGCCCTGAATCTCTCGCAACGTGTGCGCCGACAAGGCCAGCGTGTGCGTGCCCTGGATGAATCGCTGCCACAAGGCCAGGCTCGCGGCCTGATACTCCGAGTCCTCGCAGCCGCCGATGACGGACGCATCGGTGTAGATCACGAGCCGCTTCATGGGTTGGACTCGCGTTCGTGCATGACGAGTCTAGCGTAGCACAGGCTGAAGCCTGTCTTGAGCGGTCTCCCTGTGCAGACTGCGATAATGCGGGCAAGAGGTGAAGCGATGGCGACGAGTGCCCGGGGGCTGGTCCACATGCAGGTATGGCTGACCGCACGCCAGAGCCGGGAACTGCATTCCCTCGCCGCGCGCCGCAGGTTGTCGCTGGCCTGTCTGATCAGGGAAGGCATCGACAAGCTGATGACATCCGAGGGCGGCGAGGATCGCTGGGTCAGGCTCAATCGCGCCGTGGATTCGCTGCGCGACCGCCGTGGAGCTTCCAACGTCGCGCGCCGTCACGACCGCTACCTAGAGGGTGTGGGAAGATCGCTCGATACGCGTATCGGTTCCCCGGGTCGGCGTTCCCTGTGAGGAAGGCGATGCGCATGGATGTTGGTGTGGCGGCGTCATGGCTCCTGCTGGCCGGTCTCGCGGCGGGGGCCGAGCCGGCATCTACCTTGGCAATGTCGAGTAGGACGGCGACGCCTTCATCTCCCACGCGCACCTTCACGGGCCGCCCCGCCGATCTCGATCCGCGCATTCCGTGGCTCGAAGATCTCGGGGGCATAACACCGGAGCCTCGGTTGACAGCCCATGCTTCATCAAAGCGGCAATCCAGAGCCCGCGGATGGGCTGGAAGACGCTTGGCGGTTGGCCAACTCCCATTCTTCGGCAGACCTGAATCGCTTGGTCGCTTGCGCCAGGCGGCAAAGGCGGAACCTCTGGAGATGGTGCGGTTGAACGCTGACGGTTCGTGCGTCGTGTTCCACCGGCTTATCAATGTACGTGGCCGTTCTTGGCAGGAATTCGCAGACGGGTCATTCTCGGGGACGGAGAGCGGCTGGATGCTATCCGAACACCGGCGAGATGGGTCATTGCGGAGCTACCTGATCCTGCCCCACAATGCTGCCTACTTCCTGGCCGGTGATTCCGTCTATGTCCCTGCTGATGGCAGATTGGCGCGCTGGGAGCACGTGAGATGAAGTGGGGAACCGTTGGAGGACGGGTCTTGATCTTTTGGGCCATGGCGGAGGCTCAATAGCACGTAGGCTCGGGAACGATGCGCCTCCTTGCCCTGCATGCCGATCCTCCTCTGTGGACGGCACAGTGCGCTAGAATACGAAGAAGCGTCCCCATCGACTAACGGTCAGGTCATCACCCTTTCAAGGTGGTAATGCGGGTTCGACTCCCGCTGGGGACACGAAATGCTCCTAACCGCGTGAGGATGCCAACGGCCTGTGCGAGAAGAATATCTCGCACAGGCTTTCCTCGTCCTCGGGGGTGTTCGACTTCGAATCACCGACCGATAGTTCGGCTGTGACCAGCCGACGGGTGCCAATGGGTGGTTGTGGGGACAAAAGTGGGGACAAGAGTGGGGACAGAAACCGCGTTCGGTCATGAAGAGCGAATCGCTCCAAGGATCTCCACGGCTTCTGTGTGATCGGATAGTCAAGCTCAGGCGAAGGGGGATAGTCGTTCGGATATTCCCCGCCCGTCGTAGGGCTCGCCTGTGCGAAGCAGGGGCATCGTAGGGGCCATTCAAGGGAAGTCCGTACGGTCTACGCCTTTGGTGATGGCACAAGGCATGCACGACCTAGCAAGGGCAACATGTGCTAGTTGCAGGCGGTAGCTGACTTCACGACGGTTGGAATATGCTGGATTCGAGATAGGCGACAGACCCCTAGAAAGGTTCGGTGATGCACTGCAATGGACGCGAAAGAGGAAGTTGCGCTTGCGAGTGAACGTGCGTATCTCATTCGCGGGTACTTCAATGCTCAGTCCTTTACCATTCGCACGATGCTTAGGCGGCCCACGGTCGATGGCAAGGCCCGCTTTGAGGTCAATGAGCAGAGGCCAGACGGAAGGGAGTCGCGGCCATGAACAAGTTTCTCGGGAGCGGGGTCTGAATCGGTGGGGACAAAAGTGGGGACAAAAGGCCCCGAGGTCCGCATCGACGACGGGATGTTACACTGAAAGTGAAGCACTGAGCGAGCATTTCGGACACAGTCGCCAGAACACCTTGGAACGCGTCCAAGTCCTTTCAAGGTGGTAATGCGGGTTCGACTCCCGCTGGGGACAGGGGCATCATGAACCATATCTTCGCCGTGCGCGCCGGTCTGTTGTTCTCGGGCGTAGCGATGTGCTATGAGTGGAAGCGTCAGATGGACAGGAAATTCTCTGTCACCCCTGACGGTCGCTTCCGGGAGGGCGGCGGCCGGTCGATTCCGGTGACCATGCCGGAGGGTTGCTCCTCCCGTCGCTGCCCGATCGGGCGGGGAGCGTAAGGGGCGGCATGGGCGCACCCGGACAGGGGAGGCTGGTCGAGGCCTACCGCGAGCTCGCCGAACGCAACCCCAAGGACCGCTACGTCCTCCACTGGCTCCTGATGGCCTATCTCTCGCAGAAGGCCTACGTCGACGGGATCCAGGAGTTCCTCAAGCTCGTCACCGCCGACTCCACCAACGACCAGGCGATGATGTGCCTCGCCGTCCTCTACGAGAAGGGCGGCTACCACGACGAGGCGATCAGGTCGTACCTGAGGGTTCTCGAGATGAACCCGAACGAGGAGCTCGTGTACCTGTTCCTGTCGACGCGGTACATCGTCAAGGGCGAGTACGACAACGCCGTGACCGTCTGCCGCAGCGGGATCGAGAGGTTCCCTCGCGCCGAGCGCCTGCACTTCAACCTCGGCTTCTCGCTGGCCCAGAAGCAGGTCTTCGACGAGGCCATCACGGCGTTCGAAAAGGAGATCGAGATCAGCCCCCAGTGCTCCGAGGCCTACTTCAACATCGACGTCATAAAGCGGAACAAGACAGCCTCCCTGCAGATGAAGCGCTGAGCCGCAAGGGGCTGACGCCGTGGCGCTCCAGAAGTCCCATGGCGTCGTTCTCCGGCGGCGGGACTACGGCGAAGCCGACCGCATCCTGACCCTCCTCACCCGCCGGTTCGGGAAGATCAAGGCCATCGCCAAGGGGTGTCGCCGCCCCAGGAGCCGGCTGGCGGGCCACCTGGAGCCGTGCCAGCCCGCGGAGTTCGTGTTCTGGAAGCGGGAAGGCGGCGGTATGGCCATCGTCCGGAGCGCCGAGCTCCTCGAGTCCCAGCGGGGGCTTTCCGAGGACTTCGCCTCCTTCGCCGCGGCGCAGTTCGCCGCCGAGCTCCTGGACCGGAGCCTCCCCGAGGACGAGCCCCAGCCCCGCCTCTATGATCTCTTCCTGCGATTCCTGCGCGCGCTCAAGCGCCCGGAGCACGTGATGCCCGCGCTCCTGGCCTTCACCGTCCGCGCCGCCGATCTGCTGGGCTACGGGCTCGCGCTGGACGAGTGCGCGGAGTGCCACGAGCCGCTCCGGCCGGACCGGGAAGCGTGGCTGGAAGTCCGGTCGGGCGGGCTCCTGTGCGGCCGTTGCGCGTCCGGCGTGGACGCGGAGCTCCTAAGCCCCGGAGTCCTGGCGGCTCTACGAGCCGTTGCGGCCAACCCGCCCCGGACGGCGCCCGACGCCGAGGCGGAGGCGGCCGTGCACGCGTTGGACCGTTTGCTGGCGTGGCACCAGGACCGCCGGGGGCTCTCGTCGGGGAAACTCCTCGAGGGGGGGAATCGGGCATAATGGGGAACCGGCCATGATACCGATCCGTCGCGCTCGCCAACCGCTCAACTTCCAGCAGGTGATCGAGAGGCTGAACACCTACTGGGCGGCGCGCGGCTGCCTGCTCGTCCAGCCCTACGATCTCGAGAAGGGGGCGGGCACGTTCAACCCCGCGACGGCCCTGCGGTGCCTGGGGCCCAAGCCGTGGCGCGCGGCGTACGTCGAGCCCTCGCGGCGGCCTGTCGACGGACGATACGGCGAGAACCCGAACCGGCTCCAGCACTACTACCAGTACCAGGTGCTCCTCAAGCCCGCGCCCGCGGACTGCCAGGACCAGTACCTTGGGAGCCTCGTCGCGCTCGGCATCGACCCCGCGGACCACGACCTCCGGTTCGTCGAGGACGACTGGGAGTCGCCGACGCTCGGCGCGTGGGGACTGGGCTGGGAGGTCTGGAGCGACGGGATGGAGATCACGCAGTTCACGTACTTCCAGGAGTTCGGCGGGATCGTGCTCGACCCCGTGCCGGTCGAGCTGACCTACGGGCTCGAGCGGATCTCCATGTACCTCCAGAACGTGGACAACGTCTACGACCTCGCGTGGAGCGAGACCACGAAGTACGGGGAGGTGCACAAGCGCACGGAGGTCGAGTTCTCGGCGTACAACTTCGAGGCGGCGGATACCGATAAGCTCTTCCGGCACTTCGGCGACCACGAGGCCGAGGCCAAGCGGCTCCTGGAGCTCAAGGATCCGCTCGTCCTCCCCGCCTATGACTTCGTCATGAAGTGCTCGCACGTGTTCAACCTGCTCGACGCGCGCGGCGCGATCAGCGTCGGCGAGCGCCAGCGGTACATCCTCCGGGTGCGGTCGCTCACGAGAGCGGTCGCAAAGGCGTACGACGAAAGGTACGGGACCGGTGTCAGCCAGGTCCGCTGACCTCCTCCTCGAGATCGGGACCGAGGAGATCCCGGCGCGGTTCCTGCCGTCGGCCCGGCGCCAGTTGCGCGCCCTGGCGGAGAAGCACCTGGCGGCGGCGTCGCTCGCGCACGGGGGCCTGATAGTCTGGGCGACGCCGCGCCGGATCGCCCTGCTGGCGGGAGGCGTGCCCCTGGTCCAGCCCGACCGGGCGTTCACGGAGCTCGGGCCGCTCAAGACGCAGGCCTTCGACCCTTCGGGCGCGCCGACGCCGGCGGCCGAGGGGTTCGCGCGCAAGCACTCGGTCGCGGTGTCCGCGCTGAAGGTCGTCGAGGACAAGAAGGGGCCGCGGATGGCCGTCTCCGGAGTCGAGAGGGGGCGGGCGGCTACCGAGGTCCTGCCCGGGGTCCTCGAGGGCGTCCTCAAGGGGTTCGAGTTTCCGCGGGCCATGCGCTGGCCGCAGGCGCCGGGCCGGACCTTCGCCCGGCCGATCCGGTGGCTCGTCGCCCTGCACGGGACGAAGGCCCTGCGCGTCGCCGTCGGCGAGGTCGCGGCGGCGCCGGCGACCCTGGGACGCCGGTTCGTCCACGTCAAGCCGCTGGCGGTGAAGTCCGCCGCGGACTACCTCATAGTATTGAAGAAGGCCGGCATCCTGGTCGATGAAACCGAACGCAAGGCCCTGATCCGCCGCGAGGCCGACCGGTTGGCGGCGAAAGCGGGGGGCCGCGTGCTCTGGGACGAGGCGCTCCTGAACGAGGTCGCGGACCTCGTCGAGGCCCCCGCTCCCGTGCTGGGAACCTTCCCCCGGGAGGCGCTGGAGCTGCCGCAGGCCGTTATCGTGGCGGCGATGCAGGAGCACCAGCGCTACTTCCCGGTCGTCGACGCCGAAGGCCGGCTCCTCCCGCACTTCATCACCGTCGCGAACGGGGTCGCCACGCGGTCCGTGGTCGCCGGCAACGAGCGCGTGCTCAAGGCCCGGCTGGCCGACGCCCGGTTCTTCTGGACGACGGACTCGAAGAAGAAGCTCGAGGACGGGCTGACGATCCTTGGGACCGTCGTGTGGCAGGCGAACGGTGGGACCATGCTGGACAAGGCCAAGCGGGTGGAGCGGATGGCGCGCGTCCTGGCCATGTACTACAAGACCCTCAAGGTTCTGCCCGGGATCGACCACGAGGCGGTCGGCCGCGCCGGCCTCCTCGCGAAGGCCGACCTCGTGACGGCGATGGTGGGGGAGTTCCCGGGCCTCCAGGGCGTGGTGGGCGGGCTGTATGCCGCGGCCTCGGGGGAGTCCCCGGCGGTCATCCGCGGGATCGCCGAGCACTACCGGCCGTCCGGGCCCGGGGACGACATCCCGGCCAGCGACGAGGGCTGTCTCGTCGCGCTGGCGGACAAGGTGGACCACCTCGCCGGGCATTTCCGGCTCGGGCACGCGCCGACGGGCACCGCGGACCCTTACGGGCTCCGCCGGGCCGCGATCGGGATCATCCGGATCCTGGCCGAGCGGGAGTGGCGTCTCCCGATGCCGCTGTCCGCCCTCCTGAGCGTGTCGGCGTCCGAGCACGTGGACCGCGAGCAACTGGCCGCCGAGATCCTCCGGGCGGCGAAGGCGACGGAGCCCCTGCCCCTGATCGACCTCGGGATCCGGAAGGTCGTGCTCGCGGCGCACGCGTTCATCCGGGCGCGGCTGGAGGCCGTGTTCGAGGAACAGGGCTTCCAGCACGACGAGATCCAGGCCGCGCTCGTGGACTTCGAGGACGTCCTTTACGCGACCCGGCGGCTCAAGGCGCTCGTAACCCTCAAGATGCGCCCCGGATTCCGCGAGACCCTGCTCGCGCTCTCACGCGTGACGAACATCGTCACGAAGGTCGAGGGCGAGGGAGGGGCGTCGCGCGAGGCGCTCGACGAGCCCGAACGCGAGTTGTACGATGCGCACGGCGCCGTAGCGGCGCGGGCCCGCGAACTGGCGGAGGCGGGCGACTTCGAGGCGCTCTACGCGGCGCTCGCGACGCTCAAACCGGCCATCGACGCCTTCTTCGACCGCGTGCTCGTGATGGATCCGGACGAGGCCGTCCGGCGCCGCCGGCTCGACCTGCTCAAGCTCGTCGAGGGCACGATCCGGCTCTTCGTCGATGTCCGCGCACTCGCCATTTCCTGACCCGTTTGACGAGCCTGCTATCCTGAAGAACATGACCCGGACGTCCCTTCGAACCGAGATTTTCGCTGGGCTGACGACCTTCATGACGATGTCCTACATAATCTTCGCGAATCCAGCGATCCTGGCCCAGGCGGGTGTGCCGCTCGCCGGCGCGACCACGGCCACGTGCCTGGGGGCGGCGATCGCGACCGCGTTGATGGCCCGGATGACGGACTACCCCTTCGCGCTCGCGGCGGGCATGGGGCTGAACGCGTTCCTCGCCTTCACCGTCTGCCAGGGGATGGGGGTCGACTGGGAGATCGGGATGGCCGTCGTCGTCCTCGAGGGGCTCCTGATCGCCGGACTGGTCCTGCTCGGCCTGCGCCGCTGGGTCATGGAGGCCCTGCCCATGTCGCTCAAGCACGCGATCGGCGTGGGGATAGGGCTCTTCATAGCCTTCATCGGGTTCAAGATGGGCGGGCTCGTGACGGCCGCGCCGGGGACGTTCGTGAAGCTCGGCGACCTGGGGTCCGCCGAGGCCGTCGTCACGATCGCGGGGCTTCTCGTCACGGCCGCGTGCCTGGCGTGGCGGGTGCCCGGGGCGCTCCTGATCGGGATCGCGGCGGGGGCGGTCCTGGCGGACGCCGGGTTCGGGATGGCGAAGCTCGAAGGCGTCGTGGCGCCGCCGAACTTCTCCACGGTCTGGAAGTTCTGGCGGGGACTGGACGCGGCGGCGAGCCTGCGCCTGCTCCCGGTCCTGTTCGCCTTCGCGGTGTCCGACTTCTTCGACACGATGGGCACCGTGATCGGCGTGGGCACCCAGGCGGGCTTCGTGGACCGCAAGGGGGGGATGCCGCGGTTGACCCGCGTCCTGTTCGTGGACGGGATCGCGGCGTCCCTCGGCGGGATCCTGGGGTGCAGCTCGATCACGACCTACGTCGAGAGCGCGAGCGGCGTCGCGGCGGGCGGCCGTCGGGCCGTCACCGGGTACGTCGTCGCCGCGCTCTTCCTCGTCGCGATCTTCCTGAGCCCGCTCGCCGCCGCCGTGCCGCCGTGCGCGGTCGCGCCCGCCCTGATCGTGGTCGGGTTCTTCATGATGCAGGGCGTGGCCCGGATCGCGTGGTCCAAGCTGGAGGAGGGCCTGCCCGCGTTCCTGACCATCGTCCTGATGCCGTTCACCTTCAACATCGCGACGGGCATCGGCTGGGGCGTGCTCGCGGCCGTCGCCATCCCGGCGGCCCGCGGCCGGTGGCGGGACATTCATCCCGTCCTCTGGCTCACGGCCGCCGTCTTCGCCGTTTCATTTTCTCCACTGGTGCCGCGATGAGCGGCACCGGGCTTCGCCAGCACTACCGCTCGGCATCGGGCGAAGCCCGATGCGCCGCGGGGCCTCGCTTCCGCTCGGCCCTTGGTGCCGCGATGAGGCGGCTGGCGGCGGTATTCCTCTGTGTTGCGGCCTCGGCGGCGCAGGCCGGGTTCTTCAAGGTCGAACAGCGGGACGGCCGCTGGTGGCTCCTGGACCAGGACGGAAAGCCCTTTCTGGCCAGGGCCGTCAACTGCGTGGACGCGGGGGTGGCCCCCGACAAGTTCAACCCCAGGAACCCCGCCTACTGCGCGCTCAAGTTCTACCGGACCGACGCGGGGTGGGCCGCCGCGACGGCGACCCGGCTCAAGGGCTGGGGGTTCAACACCATCGGGGGGTACAGCGACGAGTCGATCATGCGGGGGCAGGGCATGCCTTACACCGTCGCGCTCGTCATGGGCGGCTGGTTCGCGGTCCCGTGGGCGGACATCCGGGACCCCGAATCCGTCAAGAAGCTCGAGGAGGTCGCCGCGACCGAGGCCGCCAAGTACCGGGACGACCCCCTCTGCATCGGCTACTTCGTCGACAACGAGCTGGGCTGGTGGGACGAGACCGCCTTCCTCTACTGGATGGGGCGGCCGGCGACGGACCGGCTGAAGCAGGTCCTGTGGGGGATGCTCAAGGAGGCCTACCACGGCGATTTGCGGGCGGTGCTCAAGGACTTCACCGTCGAGCCGAAGCCCAGGACGCTCGACGACCTCAAGGGGGAACTCAAGGTGTGCCGGTGGGCGCCGGGCCGCCGTCCCCTCGTCGCCGAGCGGTTCATCGAGACCCTCGCGGACGATTATTACGACGTGACGACCTCGGCGCTCCGGAAGGCCGACCCGAACCATCTGATCCTCGGCGACCGGTACCTGAGCTTCTACGCCCAGCCGGTCGCGCGCGCGGCGGGGCGCCACGTCGACGTAGTCACGACCAACTACAACACCTTCGCCGCCTCGGGGTGGATCCTGCCGTCGTACTTCGACACGCTCCACCGGATCACGGGCAAGCCGATCATGGTGACCGAATACTACTTCGCCTCCATGGAGAACCTGACCGGGAACAAGAACCAGAGCGGGCCCTTCATGGTGGTGCCGACCCGGGCTGAGCGGGCCGCGGGCGCCCGCGAGATGACCGAGCGGCTCTGGCGCCTGCCGTATGTCGTCGGGGCGCACTGGTTCCAGTTCGCCGACGAGCCGCCCCTCGGCCGGGACGACGGCGAGGACTTCGCCTTCGGACTCGTGGACAACCAGGACCGGCCCTACGAGGAGCTGACGGCGGCGTTCGCGGACGTGAACGGAAAGGCAGAGGCTCTGCACCGCGAGGGGCCCAGGGCCGACGGGCTGGCGGCCGCGGCGGGCGGCTGGCGCGTTCCCCGCGCCACGTGGACGCGGTCCGTCGACGGGAAGCTGGACGACTGGAACCTGCCCGCGACGTGGGTGCCCGCGCCGGGCTCCCGTGCGCCCTTCGAGCCCTTCGGCGACTTCCATCTCACGTGGTCGCCGGACGGAATCCTCGTCGCGGCCGTCATGAGCAACTTCTCCGACGGGGGAGGCGTGCCCGCCGGGTCCATGGATCTCGAGCGGATTGCCATCACCGTCCGTCGCGAGGGAGTGCCCGCTCTCGACGTCCAGGTGCGAGGGTTGCACGAGAAGACCGGGCCCGAGCCGGTCGCGGGTCCGGATGGCAAGAAGCCGGCCGACAATCGCCCCCTTGCCCCGCTGACGGTGCTCAGGGCGGCCGGGCGGAAACTGCCGCCCGGGGTCGACGGGATTACCGGGGCACAGTCGCATGTCAGCATCACGTCGCTGGCCGAGGTCTTCGTGCCGGTCTCCGCGCTCGGGGGCAAGCCGCTCGCGGCGGGGGAGACGCTCCGGGTGGGGCTGTCGCTCCGCCTGCGGGGTGACGTCAAGGAAACCTTCTGGCCCGTCTCGCTCGTGAAGACTCCTGCGGCGGCGAAACTGGCCGCCATCACCCTCGCGGAGGCGGCACCGTGAAGCACGTCCTCCTCCTGCTCCTCGTGCTGGCGCCGCGGGCGGAGGGCGCCTTCTTCAAGGTCACGCAGGAACGCGGCGTCTGGTGGCTCGTGGATCCGGCGGGGAAGAAGATGTTCTCCCGCGGCGTCTGCAACGTGGTCGCGGGCGACGCCCTCGACCGGTTCGATCCCGCGGCTCCCGCGTACTGCGCCCTGCGGTTCTATCCCTCGGCGGACAAGTGGCGCAAGGCGGCGCTGGAGCGGCTCGGGTTCTGGGGCTTCAACACCCTGGGGGCCGGGTCCGACGCGGTCCTGACCGCCTCCGGGGCGATGCCCTGGACGATGGGGCTCTCGTTGGGCGCCGCGGTCGGCGTGCCGTACGCGGATCCCTCGGCCCTGGCGGCCCGGACGAAGCTCCGGGAACTCCTGGCGCCGCTGCTGAAGTTGAAGGAGGACCAGCGCCTGATCGGGTATTACCTCGACAGCCAACTGGGCTGGTGGGACGAGAGCGTGGTCCTGCACATCCTTCGTCAGGCTTCCGCCAAGGATCCGCTGAAGGAGAAGCTCATGGCGTTGCTCGAGCGCACGTACCGCGGGGACCTCCGGCGATTCAGCGAGGACTTCTCGGTCGACCCCGAGCCCAAGGCCTTCGTCGAGCTCCGGGGGGCGCTGCGGAGGGCGGCGTTCCGGCCCGGGCGCCGGCCCCAGGTGGTGGAGGAGTTCCTCGGGGATCTGGCGGGCCTCTACTACCGCACGGTGGCGGAGGAAGTCCGGGCGGCGGACCCGAACCACCTCATCCTCGGCGACCGGTACGCGGGCTGGTACAGCCAGCCGGTGGCGCGGGCGGCCGGGGAGTTCGTCGACGTCGTATCGACGACCTACGACAGTTGCGCGCCCCAAGGGTGGGCGTCGCCCTTCTACTTCGATTCCCTCGCGCGCCTCACGCGCAAGCCCGTCCTCGTTTCCGAGATCTACTACGCCGCGGCCGAGAACCGGTCGGGGGACCGGAACCGCCACGGACCGTACATGACGGTGCCGACGCAGGAGGAGCGCGCGGCGGGCGCCGCCCGGCTCATGGTGTCCCTCGCGAAATACCCATCCGTCATCGGGGTCCACTGGTTCCAGTACGCGGACCAGCCGCCGGAGGCCGACGGCGAGGATTTCAACATGGGGCTCGTGGATCTCAAGGATGCGCCCTACGCGGTGCTGACGGAGGCCCTCACGAAGGCCGCGCCCGACACGGAACGCGACCATGGCACCTGGCCGGCCGGGGCCGGGCTCACGCGCGCGCCGCAGGGGCTCAAGGTGCCCGGTATGGCCGACCTGCCGATCGTGAACGGGTCGCTCGACGAATGGCCGCTCGACCGCTCCTGGGTCCCGGGCGTCTCCGCCGCCGCCCCGTTCGAGCGTTTCGGGGACCTCTACCTCTGCTGGCGTCCCGAGGGGCTGGGCGTGGCCGTCGTCTACATGGACTACCGGGCTCGTCCGAGGTCCCTCGACGGACCGGAGGCGGACACCGAACGGCTGACCATCGGGGCGGGCATCGACAACGAGAAACCCGTCGTGTTCACGCTCAAGGGGATTCTGGAGCGCGCGGACCCTGACCGGCCGGAGGCCGGGTTCCGGACGCCCGAGGTCCTGGCCGTGCGCGGGGGCGTGCCGTTCCCCGCCGAGGGCCGCTTCCTCGTCGCCCAGGGCCAGCACGGCATGTCCCGGATCGTCGAGGTCTTCCTGCCCGCCGCCCTGTTCCGGCGCGAGCGGCTCGACCCGGCCGAGATCCTGCGGGCCACGGTGTCCCTGCGCCTGCGCGCGAACGCGAAGGAGCTGTTCTGGCCCCGGCCGTTCAAGGTCAGCGCGTGGGATGCGAGCGAGGACTGGGTGCCGCTCGTGCTTGATGCCGCCGGACTGACGGCGGAGCCGTCGGCAGTTCCGGTGCCGTCGATGGCCCGAGGCCGGACGGAACCTGCCGCCTCGACCGGGACGGAACCCGCTGTCGCGACCGCTTTGGCGACGCCCGTGGCCGTCGCCGCCACGGTGTCGTCGGCACCCGTGGCGGCTCCCAAGCCGGCGGCGAAGCCCGCGGCGAAGAAGCCGGTGGCGAAGCCGGTTGCAAAGCCCGTGGCGAGGAAAGCAGCTCCCTCGGCACCGAAACCGGCGCGGTGACATGATGGAAGACGACGTGAAGGACTCATCTATCTCTCCTGATCCGTCCGCCGGGAAAACGCCGGCGGTTGAAACGCCGGCCGTAGGCGTGCCGGTGACGGACGTTCCGGCGGTCCCCGCGAAGCCGAAAGCGCCGAGGAAGCCCAGGAAGGCGTCCAAGGCGAAGAAGGGCGGGAAGCCGCACGGGCCCAACCTCCTCATCGTGGAGTCGCCGGCGAAGGCGAAGACGATCAACAAGTTCATCGGCTCGAAATACATCGTCAAGGCCTGCATGGGGCACGTCCGGGACCTGCCCCAGCACCGGATGGGCGTCGACCTCGAGAACGACTTCGCGCCGCACTACATCACCGTCCGCGGCAAGGGCGCGCTCCTGAAGGAGCTCAAGCGCGACGCGGCGAAGGCCGAGATCGTCTACCTCGCCGCCGACCCCGACCGCGAGGGCGAGGCCATCTGCTGGCACCTGAAGGAGGCGCTCCGTCTCCCGCCGGAGAAGGTCCGCCGCGCGATCTTCAACGAGATCACGAAGAAGGTCGTGAAGGACGCCGTCGACAACGCCACGGTCGACATCGACCTCAAGCTCGTCGAGGCCCAGCAGGCGCGGCGCGTCCTCGACCGGCTCGTCGGCTACAGCCTCTCGCCCCTGCTCTGGACCAAGGTCCGCAAGGGCCTCTCCGCGGGCCGCGTCCAGTCCGTGGCCGTGCGCCTGATCTGCGACCGGGAGGCCGAGGTGCTGGCCTTCCTCCCGGTCGAGTACTGGACGGTCGACGCCCAGCTCGCGCTCAAGGGCGGGCGCCCGTTCGCGGCGAAGCTCCAGCAGATCGACGGGGCGAAGATCGACCTCAAGACGGGCGACGAGACGCGGGCGGCCGTCGCGCGGATCCAGGGCGTGCCGTTCACGGTCAAGGACATCGAGCGGCGGGAGCAGAAACGCTCGCCGGCCCCGCCGTTCATCACCTCGACCCTTCAGCAGGAAGCGGCCAAGCGGTACCGGTTCACGGCGAAGCGGACGATGATGATCGCCCAGACCCTCTACGAGGGCGTCGATCTCGGCGCCGGGACCCGCGAGGGGCTTATCACCTACATGCGCACGGACTCGGTCCGCGTCTCCGCCGAGGCCCAGGCCGAGGCGCGCGAGGTGCTCGCGCGGCTCCACGGGTCCGCGATCGTGCCCGAGGTCCCGCCCGTCTACAAGGGGCGGTCGAGCGCGCAGGACGCGCACGAGGCGATCCGGCCGTCGCACGCGACCAGGGAGCCCGAGGCGGTGAAGAGTTTCCTGACGCCCGACCAGTACAAGCTCTACCGCCTGATCTGGCAGCGGTTCCTGGCCAGCCAGTCGAACCCCGCAATCCTGGAGCAGACGGGAGTCGAGATCGGGGCCGGCCCGGGGATCTTCCGGGCGACCGGCGTGGTCGTGAAGGCGCCGGGGTTCATGGCGCTCTACAAGGAGGCGAAGGAGGAGGACGCGCCCGAGGATGCGGAACCGGAAGGCGCGCTCCCGGCCGGGCTCGAGGTCGGGCAGACCCTCGACGTGGTCGAGATCGTGCCGCACCAGCACTTCACCCAGCCGCCGCCGCGGTTCACGGACGCCTCGCTCGTGAAGGCGCTCGAGGAGGACGGGATCGGCCGGCCGAGCACGTACGCGCCGATCATCGGCACGATCATGGACCGCACCTACGTCGAGCGGCGGGAGGGCCGGTTCCATCCTACCGAGCTCGGCCTCCTGGTCAACGGGCTCCTGGTCCAGCACTTCGCGGACATCATCAACGTGGCGTTCACGGCCTCGATGGAGGAACAGCTCGACGAGGTCGCGGAGGGCCGCCTGCCGTGGATCCAGGCGCTCCGGACGTTCCACGCGCCGTTCGCCATCGACATGGAGAAGGCCAAGGTCGAGATGCGGAACGTGAAGGCCGAGATCGAGGTCGTCACGGATCTCGTCTGCGAGAAGTGCGGCAAGCCCATGATCGTGCGCTGGGGCCGGCACGGGAAGTTCCTCGCGTGCTCCGGGTACCCCGAGTGCCGGAACGCCAAGTCCTACGAGACCGACGCGGCGGGCAGGATCTTCGTGCCGGATCCCGTGGTTACGGACGAGAAGTGCGACAAGTGCGGCTCGCCGATGATCATCCGGTCGGGCCGGTTCGGGAAGTTCATGGCGTGCCAGAAGTACCCGGAGTGCCGGACCACGCGGTCCATCCCGCTCGACTTCAACTGCCCGAAGCCCGGGTGCGAGGGTAAGCTCGTCCAGCGGCGCAGCCGCAAGGGGCGGAGCTTCATCGGGTGCAACAGGTATCCCGAGTGCGACTTCGTCACGTGGAACGCGCCCGTCAAGGAGGCGTGTCCCAAGTGCGGGGCCGCGTTCCTGACTGAGCGGAAGCTCAAGGGGCTCCGGCGCCTGTCGTGCATCGTCGAGGGCTGCGGGTACGAGCGCGAGGAGGCCGCGGGCGTGGGCGCCGAGACGACCGGGTCGCCCGTGCTGTCCGCGCCTGCGCCCGGGGGCCTGGCCCCCGCGCACATCGTTCCGCCGGAGCCGCCGGCCGGCGCGGGCGGCACCGGCGTGTCCGGCTGACGAGGCGCGATGGCTGACACCGTCCGCGTTCGCATCGCCCCGTCTCCGACCGGCACGCTCCATATCGGGAACGTGCGCGCCGGACTCTTCAACTGGCTTTTCGCCCGACGGATGGGCGGGGTGTTCATCCTCCGGATCGACGACACCGACGCCGCCCGGTCGAAGCCCGAATACGAGGAGAACATCAAGGCGTCCTTCCGCTGGCTCGGCATGGACTGGGACGAGGGTCCGGACATCGGGGGACCGTTTGGCCCCTACCGGCAGTCGGAGCGCATGGACCGGTACCTGACGGCGGCGGAGCGTTTACTCGCGGAGGGGAAGGCTTTCCGGTGCTGGTGCACGGCCGAGGAGCTCGAGGCGAGCCGGCAGGCCGCCGCCCGCCGCAAGGAGGCGCCCCGTTACGACGGCCGGTGCCTGAATCTGACCGACGCCGACCGGGCCAAGTTCGAGTCCGAGGGGAGGAAGGCCGCGATCCGATTCCGTCTGCCGGAAGGCCCGCCCGTAATCGTGGACGACCTGATCCGCGGCCGGGTCGAGATGCCGCGCGGGATGCTCGACCACTTCATCATCGTCCGCAGCGACGGCAAGCCCGTGTACAACTTCTGCACCGCGCTCGACGAGGCCGACCACCGGATCACGCACGTGATCCGGGGCGACGACCACCTGTCGAACACGCCGAAACAGATGCTGGTCATGGAGGCTCTCGGGATCACGCCTCCGCGGTACGCGCACCTGCCGCAGATACTGGGCATCGACAAGGCCCGGCTCTCGAAGCGGCACGGCGCGCAAGGCGTGCTGGAACTGCGCGACGAGGGGTTCCTGCCCGAGGCGGTTCTGAACTTCCTCGCCCTCCTCGGCTGGTCGTACGACGACAAGACCGAGCTGTTCACGCCGGCGGAGCTCAAGGCGAGCTTCTCCCTGGACCGGGTGGGGAAGGCCCCCGCCGTATTCGACGAGACGAAGCTCCTGTGGATGAACGGCCAGTACATCCGCAACGGGCCCGCGGAGCGGATCGAGGCGGATCTGCGGGCGCGGATCGCGGCTGCCCACGGCGCGCTCCCCGCGGCGGGCGACGCGGCTTACGTGGGCCGGGTAATCGCCCTCCTCCGGGAGTCGCTCAAGACGCTCGGCGAGATCGGCCCGCTCTCCGAGTTCTTCTTCCGCGACGAGGTCGTCTGGGAGGACGAGGCGAAGGCCAGGCTCGCGGGCTGGCCCCGCGCGGCCGAGATCCTCGCGGCGGTGACGGGAATCGTCAAGGACACGTCCCCGTTCACGCCGGAGGCGCTCGAGGCGGCCTTCCGCGCGAAGGCCGAGTCCATGGGGCTCAAGTTCAAGGAACTCGTCCACCCGGCCCGGTTCGCGACGACGGGCCGCGTCGCGGGCCCGAGCCTCTTCCATGCGCTCGAGGTGCTCGGGCGCGATCGGTGCCTCGCACGCCTCGCATCCGCGGCGAAGCTCCCTCCCGCCTGAAGTCCCCCCGGTCACGGGGAGGCCATTCGGGCGGGATCGACCGCCTGGCCATTGCCGGATTCCTCGGTCTTCTCGTTCTCGTGCTTCTCACCTTCCGCGACTATGGGCTGACGTGGGACGAGCCCGCGTTCGCGGCCTATGGAAACGACATCGCCAGGTTCTATGCGACCGGGGGGGCCGATCGCGCCGCGGTCGCGCCCGGATACCTGCGGCTCTACGGCGGGCTCTTCGAGGCCCTCGCCGCGGTCTGGGTAAGGCTTCTGCCATTCGACGCCTACGACGCCCGGCACCTCCTGATCGCGCTCGCGGGGCTCGGCGGGATCGCCGCGTGCTGGCGCGCGGCCCGGCTCCTCGGGGGGCCGCTGGCGGGACTCCTCGCGGGCGCCCTGCTCGCGATCACGCCCGGCTACTGGGGGCACCTCTTCAATAATTCCAAGGATCTTCCGTTCGCGGCCGCGTGCATGTGGGCGCTGTCCGCGTGGCTCTCGTGGGTGGCCGGCTGGCCGAAGGTGCGGCAATGGCGGGTCGCGGAGGCGGCCGTCGCGACCGGGATCGCGCTCGGCATCCGGATGGCGGGCGGGCTCACATGGGCGCTTGCCGTGGCCGCGTTCGGGTTCGCGCTGTGGCGGGGAGCCCCGGGCGTTCGGCGCGTCGCGGGCCGCCTCGGGATCGCGCTCGTGGCCGCGCTCGCCGGCGGCTGGATGATCATGCTCGCGGGCTGGCCGTGGGCACTCTTGCACCCGTGCACGGTCCCAGTCTCGAGCCTGGCCAGGTTCTCGCGATTCGCGGACTGGGATGGGCCGATCCTGTTCGGCGGCCGGGCCGTACGAGCCGTCGCCCTGCCCTGGGATTACGTCCCGCGTCTGCTCTTCCTCACGCTCCCGGAGCCCGTCATCATTCTCCTCGGGGGAGGACTGGTCTGGTGGATCGTGGCCGCGTGGCGCCGGCGGCGGATCATGCCGGCGCCGTTGTCCCCGGGGCACGTCATGGTCGCGGCCGTGGCGGTAGTTCCCGTCGTGCTCGTGATCGCGGGCCGGTCCGTGCTCTTCAACGGGCTTCGCCATATGCTCTTCATCCTGCCCCCCCTCGCATGCCTGGCCGGGCTCGCGGCGGCGGCCGGCGTGACCTGGCTCCGCCGCGCCCGGCCGGTGATCCGCGCGACGGTACTCGTGTCGGCGGCCGTGCTCGTGGCCCTAGATGTCGCCACGCTCGCCGCCCTGCACCCTTACGAGCACGTTGCCTATAACCAGTTCGCAGGCGGGCTGGCGGGGGCGCAGGGCCGGTACGAACTCGACTACTGGGGCTCGCCCTACCGCGAGGCGGCGCTCGGTCTCCTGGCGCGGATGGAGGCGGAGGGGCCGGAGTCGGCGTCCCGTCCGTGGCGCGTCTTCGTCTGCGAGCCGGCCGAGTCGGCGCTCCACTACCTGCCCGCGACATTCCTCCGGGTCACGGACCCCGCGCGCGCGGACTTCTTCTTCGTGATCGCGGGCGGCTCCTGCCGTCCTCCTCGCATCGCCCCGGCCTTCGCGGTCGCGCGGATGGGCGTGCCGCTCGCCTGGGTCGTGGACCTCCGGACCCCGAGAGGCGTGTTACACTAACTGAATCATTGCGGGGTGATGTAACGGTAACATGCCTGGCTCTGAACCAGGTCACTCTAGGTTCGAATCCTAGCCCCGCAGCCCTTCGACTCGCCCCCGAAGCGGGTGCTCGCTCAGGGCCCCGTTAGGGGGCGAGGCGAAGGAGCCCTGAGCGAGGGAGCGAAGCGACCGAGTCGAAGGGGCCGTCGAACTCACGGTGTCATTCTTCGTCTACATCCTCGAGCTCCGCGATGGTCACTTCTACGTCGGTTCGACCGATGATCTCACCAGGCGGTTGAAAGAGCACAAGGAAGGTCGCGGCGGTCGCACCACCCGTATCACAGGCCTCAAGAGACTCCTCTACTCTGAAGAGCAGGCCTCAAGGTCGGCTGCGGAACGTCGCGAGCTCCAGCTCAAGGGCTGGTCCCGCGCCAAGAAGCTCGCGTTGATCAAGGGCGACCGTGTCCGTCTCCACCGGCTCGCGAAACGGGGCGGTTGATCCGGTCTGCTTCAGCGGGATGGCCGGCAGGCGCTTGAGGGTCTTGTGGGCGGGATCAACGAAGATGCCGACGGATTCCAGGGCGGTTACGCCGAGTAACGGCTTGGAGTCGTCCGGGCCGAAGATGACCCGGCCCGCCGTGACCTCGCCCATGAACTCGATCGTCGCCAGGCCGAAGGGATACGTGTGAACGGAGCCGTCAGCCAGCTCGTAGGCCATCTTCCCCGCTTCCGCGACGCCGATCCTGCGCAACTCCCCGGCGGGCGCCATGGAATCCGTCGCTCCGGTGTCCACGAGGAACTCGTTCTCATAGGACGCACCATTCCCGGCGGTGGGCTTCAGGCGGACCATCACATTCGCCCGTGCCATGCCCTGATTGCAGGCCGTACCGTCCAGTCGGGCAAGGCGCGACGCGTAACCCCTACTCTGCGAGGTCCGGGTGCGCGGGGGCGGCGGGCCGCCGGCGGGCCGGCAGCAGGTGGTGCGGGATGAACACGTGGCCCGCGATCAGGGTCGGGATCACGGCGCTCCCGATCACGGCCGCCACCAGCATTGACCGTGGGGCTTCCGGGATGGTAAGCTTTGCGAAATATAATGGAAAGGGAAACGAAAGGGCGCATTCCGGCTGATCCGGCGGCGGGGGGGCATTCCGAGCGGCGGGTCATGGACCTCCTGCTCGCCGACCCGGCGATCACGGTCACGAAGCTCGCCAAGGCGCTCGGCGTCTCGACGGTCTCGACGCGCAAGGTGCTCAACGGGCTTGCGGCCAAGGGCCAGATCATCCGCGCGCGGGGCGGCGCGATGCCCGCGTTCCACCCCGGCATCCTGCTCCGCCAGCGGCACAACCTCGAGCAGAAGCAGGCCATCGCGCAGGCGGCGGCGAAGCTCGTGCACGACGGCGACACGATCATGATCGAGGCGGGCACGACCACGGCGCTTGTGGCACGGTATCTCCTTGGTATCCGGGACGTCCGCGTGGTCACGAACTCGGCGCTCGTCCTCCCGCACGCGCGCGTGAGCCCTGCCCTGCACCTGACCGTCGTGGGCGGCGAGTTCCGGCCCGCGACCGAGTCCTTCGTCGGGTCGATCGCGCTCTCGGAGCTCGACCGGTTCCACGTCCGGCTCGCGTTCGTCGGAACCGACGGGTTCTCGCCGGAGGGGGGCCTGACGACCCACCTCGTCGAGGGCGCCGAGATCGTGCGGAAGATGGCGTCGCAGTCGGAGCGCACGGTGCTGGTTGCGGATTCGTCCAAGTGGGGCCGGCGGGGGTTCGTGCACGTCCTGCCGCTGGCGAAGATCCATACCGTGATCAGCGACCGCGGCCTCGGGCGCGACGCGGTCCGGGTGCTCGAGAAGGCGAGGATCCAGGTATGCCTGGTATGAAGAGGAGGAGCCATGGCCGTTGAGGTCGTGATGCCGAAACTCGGCAACGAGATCGAGTCGTGCGTGATCGTGGCGTGGCGCAAGCAGGCCGGGGACACGGTGGCGAAGGGCGAGCCCGTCTGCGAGATCGAGACGGACAAGGCGACCTTCGAGGTGGAGTCGCCCGCCGCCGGGGTCCTGCTCAAGGTGTTCTTCAAGGAAGGGGACGATGTTCCCGTCCGGGCGACGATTGCGGTCATCGGCCAGCCCGGTGAAGATGTGAGTGGATTCGCGCCGGAAGCGGCGAAGCCGGAATCCGCGCCGAAGATACAGGTCCTGAAGGTGCGCGATGGATCCCTGGAGTTTCCCCTCTCGGAGAGCGTAGGGGGAACCGGTGTTTCCCCCCGGGCGCGGCATGCGGCAGAGACGGCGGGGGTGGACCCCTCCGTAGTCGCTGGTTCCGGGCCGGGCGGCCGGGTGATCGAACGGGATGTCCGCGACGAACTGTCGGGACGCGAACCGTTGACGCCGGCCGCCAGGGATCTACTCGCGGCGCCGCGCGTGGGAACCGGCATAGGGGGGCGGGTCCTCGGAGCCGACATCCCGGAGGCGGGCGGCACGTTCCCCGTCCCCGACCTCAAACTCCTCGGCCCCTCGAAGGAGATCGCGGTCAAGGGGGTCCGGAAGGCGATCGCCTCGCGGCTCCTGCATTCGGCGCGGACGACGGCCCAGGTGACCCTGCACGCGACCGCGGACGCCTCCGCGCTCCGGACGGCGCGGGCGAGGCTCAAGACCGAGGCTGCGACCTACGGGATCACGATCAACGACCTCGTCATGCACGCGACGATGCGGGTCCTGCCGAAGTTCCCGGCGCTCAACGCTTTCTTCCTCGGCGAACGGATCCTCCAGTTCGAGCACGTGCACCTCGGGGTCGCGGTCCAGACGCCGCGGGGCCTCATGGCTCCCGTGGTCCGGCGCGCCGACGCGCTCTCGTTGATCGAGCTCTCGGCGGAGGCCAAACGCGTGCGGCAGGCCTGCCTGGACGGGACGGCGACGCCGCAGGAGCTGACCGGGGCCACGTTCACGATGACGAACCTCGGTCCCCAGGGGATCGAGTTCTTCACGCCGCTCCTGAACCCGCCCGAGGTCGCGATCCTCGGGGTCGGCACCATCGTCGTGCGCCCGGTCGAGGGGCGCGGCGGGCTCCGGCTCGTCCCGCACCTCGGGCTCTCGCTCACGTTCGACCACCAGGCGCTCGACGGCCATGACGCCGCGGTCTTCCTGGAAGCGATCGGCGAAGCCGTCGCGCGGGTCGACGCGGGAGGCTCGCATGGCTGACGTCGTCATCGTAGGCGGCGGCCCGGGCGGCTACACGGCCGCCGGCCGGCTCCGGGCGCTGGGCAAGACGGTCACGATCGTCGAGCGCGGCGAGTTCGGCGGCGTCTGCCTGAACGAGGGCTGCATCCCGTCGAAGTGCCTCCTCAACTCCGCCAAGCTGTACGCCCACGCGCGCGAGTCCGCGAAGTTCGGGGTCACGGTCGAGGGCGCCCGGTTCGATCTCGGAGTGGCCAGGAGCTGGAAGCGCGAGGTCGTGGGCCGGCTGAAGGGCTCGCTGGCCGCCCTCATGGCGAGGCTCGGGGTCGAGGTCGTCGCCGGCGAAGCCTCGTTCGTGTCGGACCGCGCCGTCCGCGTCGGGGACCGGATGCTGGAGGCGGACGACATCGTGATCGCGACCGGATCCCGGTTCGCGCCCCTGCCGGTCCCCGGGGTGGACGGTCCGAACGTGATCTGGAGCCGCGAGATGCTCGAGCTGGGGGACCTGCCGAAGCGGGTCGCGATCGTCGGGGCCGGCGCGGTGGGGCTCGAGGCGGCCTCGTTCTTCTCCGCGGTCGGCGTCGAGGTTCACGTCGTCGAGATGCTCCCCGAGATCGCGCCCTTCATGGACGGGTCGCTGGCGTCCGCCATGCGCCGCGCGATGAAGCAGGTGACCTTCCACCTCGGCTCAAGAGTCGAGGCGATCGAGCCCGGCGGGGTCGTGTGCTCGCGCGACGGGGTTCGGGAGACCGTGGCGTCCGACCTCGTCCTCGTCTGCACCGGCCGGGCGCCGAACGTCGAGGGGCTGGGCCTCGAACGGCTCGGGGTCGAGACCGGTAGGGCGGGAATCCGCGTGGACGCGCACGGCCGGACGAACCTGCCGCACGTCTGGGCGGTCGGGGACGTGAACGGGGTCTCGCTGTTCGCCCACTCGGCCGCGCGCATGGGCGAGGTCGCGGCCGACGCCATCGTGCACGGCGGCGAGGCGTCCCGCCACGGCGCCGGCGAGCGGTTCCGCGTACAGGCGATCCCGTGGGCCCTGTTCGGGGTCCCGGAGGCGGCAGGGTGCGGGTTGACCGAGGACGAGGCGAAGCGGCAGGGAATCCCGGTCCGGACCGCGATGGTGCCCATGCGGTCGATCGGGCGGTTCCTGGCCGAGCACGGCGACGCTCCCGGGGTGGTCAAGGCCGTGGTGGCGAAGGACGACGGCCGGGTGCTCGGCGTGCACCTCCTCGGCGACGGGTGCGCGGAGATGATTTGGGGCGTCGCGGCCCTGCTGGAGATGGAACTGCGGGCGAAGGACGTCCGCGAGATCGTCTTCCCACACCCGACGGTGTCCGAGGGGATCCGCGATGCGATTGCGGCTGCGTCCGCAGCCGGCGCGGCGGGAGGAAACGCATGAGTCCCAAGTCGATCATGATCGATCCGGACGACGTCCGGAAGCCGGGTGCGATCCGGTTCGCGGACATCCCCGTGAACGCGTACCGGTCCGATCCCGTCCGCGAGGTGGAGAGGTGGGGGAAGCCCCGGCTCCTCACCATCGCCGCGGACATGATGGTCATCCGCGAGTTCGAGACCATGCTCAGCGGCCTGAAGACCACGGGGGCGTGGCGCGGCATCTCATGCGCGCACGGCGGCCCCGCCCACCTGTCGGCGGGGCAGGAGGCTGCGTCCGTCGGCCAGGCCGCCGCGCTCGGCGTGGAGGACCTGGTGTTCGGGTCGCACCGGAGCCACGGCGAGGTGCTGGCCAAGTGCCTGTCGGCGGTCCACCAGCTCGACGAGCCCGCGCTCGACGGGATCATGCGGAGGTACCTCGACGGCGCGATCCTGCGGGTAGTCGAATCGGGCCACCGGGCCGGCGTCCGCGACCTCGCTGCCGACTTTGTCGTCTACGGCCTGCTCGCCGAGATCCTGGGCCGCGCCACGGGGTTCAACCGCGGTCTCGGTGGCTCCATGCACGCGTTCTTCGCCCCGTTCGGGAGCATGCCGAACAACGCCATCGTCGGCGGGTCGGGCGACATCAGCGTCGGCGCCGCGCTCTTCAAGCGCATCAACCGGCGGCCGGGCATCGTGATCGGGAACATCGGCGACGCGTCGATGGGTTGCGGGCCGGTCTGGGAGGGCATCCAGCTCGCGGCCATGGACCAGTACCGGACGCTCTGGCCCGGGGACGCGGGCGGCGCGCCCCCGATCCTGTTCAACTTCTTTAACAACTTTTACGGCATGGGAGGCCAGACGGCGGGGGAGACGATGGGATTCGGCCAGCTCGCGCGCGTCGGCGCCGGCGTGAATCCCGACCAATGCCACGCCGAGCGCATCGACGGCTACAACCCGCTCGCGGTCGCGGACGCCATCGAGCGCAAGAAGCCCATCCTGCTCGAGGGCCGGGGGCCGGTCCTCCTCGACTGCGTCACATACCGGCTCTCGGGCCACTCGCCGTCGGACGCGTCGTCGTACCGGACGAAGGAGGAGGTCGAGCGCTGGGAGCAGGCCGACTGCATCGCCGGGTACTGCGCGCACCTCGTGGGGGCCGGGATCGCGACCGAGGCGGAGTTGTCGGCCCTGCGGGAAACGGCGGCGGCCCGGGTGCTGCGCGCGCTCGAGCGCGTGGTGTCCTCACCACGAGTGGACGCGGCGTTCATCGACTCGGTCATGTACTCGAACGGCCGCGCGGACCGGATGGCCGACGGCGTGCCCGCCGTGCTCATCCCGAAAGCGGACAACCCGCGGCTGAAGGCGCTGGCGGGGAAGGCCCGGTTCGGGCTGGACGCGGCCGGCAAGCCCCTCCCGCGGAGCAAGGTCTACACGCTCCGCGACGGACTCTTCGAGGCCCTACTCGACCGGTTCTACGAGGACCCGACGATGGCGGCGTGGGGCGAGGAGAACCGGGACTGGGGCGGCGCGTTCGCCGTCTACCGCGGGCTCACCGAGGCCCTGCCGTACCCGCGGCTGTTCAACGCCCCGATCTCGGAGGGCGCGATCGTGGGATCGGGCGTCGGCTACGCGCTCTGCGGCGGCCGCGCGGTCGTCGAGCTCATGTACTGCGACTTCATGGGACGGGCGGGCGACGAGCTGTTCAACCAGGTGGCCAAGTGGCAGGCGATGTCCGCCGGGCTCCTCCGCATGCCGCTCGTGATCCGGATCTCGGTGGGGTCCAAGTACGGGGCCCAGCACTCCCAGGACTGGACCTCGATCGTGGCGCACATGCCCGGGCTCAAGGCCATGTACCCGGTGACGCCGTATGACGCCAAGGGGATGCTCGCGCTCGCGCTCCGGGGGACCGACCCCGTCGTCGTCTTCGAGAGCCAGAAGGTCTACGACATTGGCGAGCTGTTCGCGGCGGGCGGCGTGCCCGAGGGGCCGTACGAGGTGCCCGAAGGCCAACCCGCCGTGCGTAGGGCCGGCCGGGACCTCACGATCATCACGCTCGGCCCGGCGCTCTACACGGGGCTGGAGGCGGCGACCGAGCTCGAGGCCCGGTGGGGCCTGACGGCCGAGGTCATCGACCTTAGATTCCTCAACCCCCTCGACTACGATCCCCTCCTGGCGTCGCTGCGGAAGACGGGCCGGGTCGTGCTCGTCGCCGACGCGTGCGAGCGGGGATCGTTCATCAACGACGTCGCGGCGAAACTGACCCAGCTCGCGTTCGACGACCTCGACGGGCCGCCCGTCGTCGTGGGCGCCCGGAACTGGATCGCGCCGTGCGCCGAGATGGAATCGCTCTTCACGCCGCAGAAGGAGTGGATTCTGGACGCGATCCACGAGCTCCTCCTGCCCCTGCCCGGCCACCGGGTGACGACGAACCGCACACCGGCCGAGATGCGCCGGCGGAGCCGCCGTGGGCTTTGATCCCCTGTTCGCCGCCCTGAACGGGGCGTCCCGCGCGGGCCGTCTCGCCGCAGTCCGCCGGGTGGGCAAGCTGATCGCGGATGGGCGCGAAACCGCGCCCGGCACCGAGGAGACGAACAACCACGTCCACACTCGGTATTCGTTCAGTCCGTACTTCCCGACCGCGGCGGCCTGGCTCGCGCGGCGGGCGGGCCTCCGGGTGGTTGGGATCATGGACCACGATTCGGTGGCGGGGGCCGGCGAGATGATCGAGGCCTGCCGTCGCCTGGGGATCGCGTGCACGGTCGGTTTCGAGATGCGCGTGAACATGACCGGCACCGCGGTCGAGGGGCGGAAGACCAACCATCCCGACGCGCGGAACATTTCCTACATGTCGTTCCACGGGATCCCGCACGGGCGGCTGGCGGAGGCGGAGCGGTTCCTGAAGCCCTTCCGCGAGGCTCGGAACCGGCGGAACCGCTGGATGGTCACCGCGCTGGACGCCATGATGGCCCGGCACCGGATCGGGCGGGTCTCGTACCGGGAGGTCGAGGCCCTCTCGCAGGCGCGCGAAGGCGGGTCGGTCACGGAGCGCCACCTCCTGCTCGCGCTGGCGCGGGCCCTGATCCGGAAAGCGGGACGGGGTGCAAGGCTGGTCCGGTTGCTTGGGGCCAACCTCGGGGTGGAACCGCCGCGGCGGCTGCGCGCGTACCTGCTGGATCCGGCGAACCCGCACTACGACTACGACCTGCTGGGCGTGCTCAAGAGTTCGGTCCTCGACCGGTTCGCGATCGACCCCGACGAGACCGAGTGCCCGTCGGTGTACGACGCCGTGAAGACGGCCAACGCCATGCAGTCCCTCCCGGTCTACCCCTACCTCGGGGACGTCGCGGATTCTCCGACCGGGGACAAGAAGGCGGAGGCGTTCGAGGACTCGTACCTCGACCGCCTCGTCCCCGAGCTCAAGCGAATCGGGTTCCGGGGCCTCGCGTACATGCCGCCGCGCAACACGCGGGCCCAGCTTCGCCGGGTGAGCCGGCTCGCGCGCGGCCAAGGGCTGATCGAGATCAGCGGGGTGGACATAAACAGCTCCCGGCAGTCGTTCAACTGCCCGATCCTGCTCGATCCCGCGTTCCGGCACCTCGTGGACACGACGTGGGCGCTCGTGGCCCACGAGCTCCTCGCGAGTCGCAACGAGCGGTACGCGCTGTTTTCGCCCCGCAATCCGATGTATCGACGCCCCCTGGGCGCCCGGCTTGCGGCGTATGCGAGGATTGGGAAGCGGATCGACCCGCGCCATCCGGAGCGGGCGATCGGGATCATGAAGGAGGTGCTCGGATGAGGACGCGGCGGGGCAGGGGACCGGTGGAGGGGCGGGTGGCCGTCGTCACGGGCGCGGCGCAGGGATTCGGGAGCGAGATCGCGCGCGGACTCGCGGAAGCGGGCGCGACCGTCTTCGTCGCGGACCTGAACCTGCCGGGCGCCCGCGCCACCGCCGCGGCGATAGGTCGTGCGTGCGGCCGCAAGGCCGCGATACCGATCCGCGTCGATGTGACGAAGGAACCCTCGGTCGCCCGGCTGATGGATACCGTCGTCGGGCGGGCCGGCGGCCTCGACCTTCTCGTGAGCAACGCCGGCGTCCTGCGGGCGGGCAGCGTAAAGACCATGGAGGCCGCGACCTTCCGGTTCGTGACCGAGGTCAACTACACCGGCTACTTCCTCTGCGTGAAGCACGCGGCCCGGGCGATGACGCTGCGGCGGCGGGCGAACCCCGGCTGGACGGGCGACATCATCCAGATCAACTCGAAGTCCGGGCTCGAGGGGTCGAACCGGAACGCCGCCTACGCGGGCGCCAAGTTCGGCGGGATCGGGCTGACCCAGAGCTTCGCGCTCGAGCTGCTCGCGGACGGCATCAAGGTCAACGCCATCTGCCCCGGGAACTACTTCGAGGGCCCGCTCTGGTCGGACCCCAAGCGAGGGCTCTTCGTCCAATATCTCAAGGAGGGCAAGGTGCCCGGCGCGCGGACGGTCGGGGACGTCCGGCGCTTCTACGAGTCGAAGATCCCCATGGGCCGCGGGTGCACGGGGGCGGACGTCGTCCGCGCGATCCTGTACGTGGTCGGCCAGCCCTACGAGACGGGGCAGGCGGTGCCCGTGACGGGCGGGCAGGTGATGCTCCGGTGAGCAGGCGCCGGCAGGACGCGGCGGAGTCCGACGCCGCCCGCGCCCTCTCGGTGGAATGGCGGGGGCTCGTGCCGTACGGCGACGGCCTCGACCTCCAGCACGAGTTCGTGCAGAAGCGGAAGGACGGCGCGGCCGGCGATACCCTCCTCCTCATGGAACATCCGCTCGTGATCACGTTCGGACGCCGGTACGACGCCGGGCACCTGCGCCGGCCGCGCGAGGAGATCCTCGCCCGCGGCGCCTCGATCCACCGGGTCGAGCGCGGCGGCCAGGCGACGGTCCACAACCCCGGCCAGCTCGTCGGGTACCTGGTCGCGGACCTCTGGCACCAGGGCCGGGACATCCACCGGTTCGTGTTCAACCTCGAGGAGACCCTGATCCGGTTCCTGAAGACCCGCGGCGTCGACGCCCGGCGGGACCCCGTCAACCGCGGCGTCTGGGTGGGCGACGCCAAGATCGGTTCGGTGGGGATCTCGGTCAAGCGCAACATCACCATGCACGGGTTCTCGGTCAACCTCTCGAACGACCTCGAGCCGTTCTCGTGGATCGTGCCCTGCGGGATTCCGGACGGCCGGGCGGCCTCGCTCGCGTCGGTGACGGGCAAGTCCGAGGACCCCGCCGCCGTGGCCTTCGAGGTGGCGGACCACCTCGCCCGCGTCTTCGGGTACGCGGTCCTGCCCGACTGACGGGGCGGTTGCAGAAGGCTTGCGGAGACTAAAGGGCGGGTGCGCTCGTCGGACCACTGCACCCGCCGTGACGATTCCCTTACAATGACTTCGAGGATGGACGGGGGAGTGAGTCGTGCCAACGCGGGGAGAGTCCCCGCAGCCTTATTGCTGATGTCTCTGGCTGTGTCGGCCCGGTTGGCCCATGCGGTCCCCATATGGAATTCGAAAGCCCCCATGCCGTCGCAGATCTTCGGGCAAGTGGTCGGCTCCGCGACCGGTAAGCTCTTCGCGATCGGGGGCTACGACATGACCGCCTTCGCCTACGTGGGCACGGTCCTGGCCTACGATCCCGTCGGCGACACCTGGGCGACGAAGGCTCCGATGCCGACCGCAAGGTGGGCGGCGGCCGCCGCGGTTGCCGGCGGGAAGATCTACGTCGTGGGCGGGGACGATGGGTTCACGGAACTCGCCACGTTGGAAGTGTACGACCCCGGATCGGACACGTGGGCGACCAAGGCGCCCATGCCGACCCCAAGGTGCGATCTTGCGGCGGTGGCCATCGGCGGGACGGTCTACGCTATCGGTGGACGCGACGCTGCCAGCGGCGCGTACTACCCAACGGTCGAGGCATACGACCCCGACACGAACACCTGGGTGACGAAGGCGGGCATGCCGACAGCACGCGAGATCCGCGCCGCCGCCGTCACCGGGAACAGGATCTTTGCGATTGGCGGGTACGATGGCGCCAATATCGTCGACACCGTCGAATCCTACGATCCCCTGACCAACGCGTGGTCCGCGAAGGCGGTCATGCCGGCGCCGCGGGGCAGTTCTTCGGCCGCCGTGGTGAACGGCCGCATCTTCGTCCTGGGCGGCCTCGATGAGTTCTTCTTCCCGGTCGACACCGTGGAGGCCTACGATCCGGTCGCCGATGCCTGGGATCTCATGGATCCCATGCTCACCGCGAGGCAGTATCTGGCCGCGGATGTGGTCAGCAACAAGATCCTCGCGGTAGGCGGCGTGGATTTCACCTCTTTCACGGCGTTCGACGTGAACGAGGTGGGGAAGTTCCTCGGTCTCAGCCTCGCTCTCAACGTGGATCCTTCGGCGACCGTGATGGGGCAATGGTTCACGGTCTCGCTTACGGTGACGAACGACGGTGGGGCCTCCCTGACGGCGGTTACGCCTGATCTCTCGCCGGATTCCGGCATCGCCGAGCTGATCGCGGGCCCGGTGCCGGCGGCCCCGCTCACGATCCAGGGCTTCGGCGCTACTACGTTCGTGTGGACATGGAGCGGTTCGGGGGCGGGGATCACGACGTTCACGGCAACCGTGACCGGGACCGACACCGACGCGCTGGTCACGGTTCGGGCCTCGGGCATTGCTGCCTTCACCGGTCAGAGCCCGGCGGCCCTCCAGACGTCGTTGAGTTTCGTCCCCGACCCCGCCGGAATAGGGACCTGGATCGAGGCGCGGCTGACCGTCACGAACACGGGCGGCCTGCCCGCCACGGGCGTGCTGCCCGCGGTCGAGATCAATGGCGGCTCCGGCGCGATCGCGTTTCAGGGCGGGCCCTTGCCGGCGGGGCCGGTGTCGATCCCGGGCGGCGGGCAGGCCGCCTTCACGTGGACTTTCAGCGCGTCCGGTCTCGGGTCGATCGCTTTGACGGCGACCGCGTCCGGGACCGATTCCTGGACGGGGAACCCGATCGGGGCCGCGAGCTCGGCGGTCATGACCGTTAGCCCGTCCGTCCAGTTCATCCCGTCCCTGGCGGTGACGCCGGCCAGCGCGTTGCCGGGCGACCCGGTGCAGGTGGTTCTGACGGTGACGAACGCCGGGACCGCGGACGCGACCAACGTCATACCCTCCATCGACATCAACACGGGGGCCGCGAACCTCACTCCTGTGTCGGGTCCCCTTCCGGCGGGCCCCGTGACGATCGCGGCCGGGGCGTCGCAGGCGTTCACGTGGGACTACACGGCGGTGGGCGGTGTCTCGGCTACGTTCACGGCGACCGCCTCGGGCGACGATACCGGCCTCGGAAGGCCCGTGCTAGCGGTGGCGGGCGGCGCCCTGGTCCTGAAGGTCCTGTTCGACGGATCTCTGGCGGTTACGCCGGACAGCGCATCGCCGGGCGACCCGGTGCAGGTGGTGTTGACGGTCACGAACAACGGGAGCGCGGATGTGATCAACGTGGTCCCCGAGATCGACATCAACACCGGGGCGGCGAATCTCACGCCCGTCTCGGGCCCGTTGCCCGCGGGCCCCGTGACGATCATGGCCGGGGCGTCCCAGTCGTTCACGTGGAACTACACGGCGGTGGGGGGCGTCTCGGCGACGTTCACGGCGACCGCCTCGGGCGACGACACGGGTTCCGGTCTTCCCGTCCTCACGGCCGCGAGTGCCGCGTTGCAGAAGATCGTTCCGTGCTCGGACGGGCTGGTCCTGAAAGCCCTGCCCCCGGCGCCGCTCTACGCGAACGGCGGCGACACCCAGACATGGACCCTGGGCTTCAGCCTGGCCGGTTCGACGACGGTGTACAACCTGACGATCACGACCGGCCCCGATTCCTTCCAGGAGCGCATGTACGTGGGCGCCTCGCAGAGCGTGATCCTGACCGGCGGGATGACGAAGACCGCGAGCTGGGCCACGAGCCTCGCCGGTCCCTGGACCCTGCTCCAGCCCCCGGACGCCACCCCCGATCCCCTGTACCTGCGCTGGGTCATCCCGACCGTGTACCCGGGGCGGAACGGGACGATCTCGTGGTCGACCAACCTCCTCACCGGGCCTGCCCAGATCGTCCAGGTCTTCGCTAGCGCGACATTGTCCTGCGACGTCGCGGGCACGGTGCCCGCGGCCCTGCCGGCGTCCGTCACCGCCACGGGCCAGCGGATCGCGTCGCCTCTGCTGGGCCTGGCCCTGTGGGGCGGCGCGGCGGGGGGAGGGGACCTGGCGAGGGCCGTGACGGTGACGGCCGGCGGCACCGTGTACGCCGCGGGCACCGAAGCCACGGCCGGTCCGTCGTCCGACTGGCGGATCTGGGAGTACAACCCGGCCCTGAACTGGCTGATCAACAGCCCGACCTACGACGGCCCGGCGGGGGGCTGGGACTTCGCCTACGGGATCGCCCTGGGGGATTCGGGATCGGTCCTGGTGGCCGGATCGGAACAGACCGCCGCCGCCTGGTGGGACTGGCGGGTCCGTAAGTACGACTCGACGGTCGGGACGGTGCTGGGCTCCATGACGTTCAACGGGCCCGCGAACGGGGTCGACGAGGCGATGGCGGTGGCGGCGAACGCCGCGGGCGAGGTGATCGTAGCCGGGTACGGGGAGACGGCCCTGCTCGCCAAGGCGGCCTGGGACATCTCGAAGTCCAACGCCGGCCTCACGAGCCTGGTCGCATCCACGACCTACGCGGGTCCGGCGGGCCTCTACGACATCGCCACGTCCGTGGCCGTGGACGCGGGCGGGAACATCCTCGCGGTGGGGCAGGAGACCGTGTCCCCCGGGACGGTGAAGTGGTCCATCCGGGAGTACAACGCCTCGCTGGGATCCCTCCTGGGCGCCACCGCGTACAACCCGCCGGGCTACTCCGCCTACGCGCCCGTGGTCGCGGTCGATCCCGTCGGCAACTTCATCGTCGCCGGCTACGAGGACACGGCCGCCGAGGGGACCAACTGGCGCGTGCGGAAGTACGACCCCCGTCTGCACCTCCTCTGGGACTGGACCTACGACTCGCCCGCCGGCGGCAACGACTACGCCCGCGGGGTCGCCGTGGACGCGGGCGGCAACGTGATCGTGGCGGGCTCCGAGACCCGGGCGGACCTGGGCCAGGGGGAGAACTGGCTCGTCGTGCGGTTCGATAACGCCGGGAACCTCCTGGACACGTTCACCCATGACGGCCTCGCGTCGGGGTCCGACGTCCTGTACGCGGTGGCGATCTCGGGCACGGGGTACGCGGTCGTGGCCGGGGGCGAGGGCATGCCCGACGGCCAGATGGACGCGGCGGTCGCGAAGTACGGATTCGCCCCGTTCAGCCCGCCCCGGCCCGCGGCGGGGCTTACCGCGGTCGCGGCCGGGGCGGCCATCAGCATCTCCTGGGTGCAGGCGTCCGCCGGGACCCGGGCGGTGTCCGGGTACCGCGTGTACCGGGCCACGACCTCGACGGTCGCGATCACGCTCGACAACTGGTACGCGGACGTCACCGGCGCGGCGTCGAACGCCTTCACCGACACGAACGTGACCAACGGGCTCCGGTACCGGTACCGGATCATCCCGGTCGACGACCAGGGGGCGTCCGCGACCTCGAGCCTGACGGCCAACGCGATGCTCGAGGCCGCGTTCCTGACGGCCCTCCTCACGGTGGTGCCGAACCAGGCCATCCCCGGCCAGGCCGTGGACGTCCGGTGCCGGGTGAAGAACACCGGGCTCGCGGACGCGGAGATGGTCATCCCCGAGATCGAGCTCAACACGGCCGCCCTCTCGGTCACGCTCTCCGTCGGGCCGACGCCGTCCGGGACCATCACGATGGCGCCGGGCGCCACGCGTACGTTCATCTGGACCTACTCGGTCACCGGGTACGGGCTGGTGACGTGGACGGCGACGGTAACCGGAATCGACACCGGGCTCGGCGGGTCGCTGGCCGCGTCGAGTTCGGCGACCCTCCTCGTCGCGCCCATCGCCGTGCTCGACGTCGCCCTCGCGATGCCCGCTCCCTCGTCGACAGTTCTCGTGGGGCAGTGGCTAACGGTCACGCTCACGATCACGAACACGGGAGCGCTGGAGGCCCGCAACCTGGTGCCGAGCGTGGTCTACGTTCCGCCCGGGGCGCTGATCCTCGAGTCCGGGCCGGTGGCGATGCTCAATCTGCCGGTGGGGAGTTCCACCGTGCTGACGTGGACGTACTCGGTGTCGGGCTACGGCGTCCTCCAGCTCACCGCGACCGTGACCGGGGACGATGGGGCGGGGGGCGTGGCGTCGGCGGGCGGTTCCGGGTCGTGCATGCTCGCGCGGCCGGCCGTGATGAGCTCGGATATTTCCATCACTTCCATGGTGGTAGCCTCCGGGCAGATGGTTACGGTCCGGGTAACGGTCACGAACACGGGGGACATGCCGTTGGATGCCGTCTCCGTCTGGCCGGTGCCGGTGACGGTGCCGTTTACGGGCAGCCCGGCCCTCGCGCTCGCGAGCGGGCCGGAACCGCCGGGCCCGTTGATGGTCCACGGCCAGTCCGCGACCGCGTTCATCTGGACGTACAGCACGTCCGGCGAGGGATGGATCGAGGTGGCCACGATCGCATACGGCACCGACAGTGGATACGGGGTCGGGTTCAGTGCGACGGTCTTCGGGTTCGCCTGCCTCGTGCCCGTGGGCCAGCTAACCGCCCGGCTGACGGCGAGTCCGCCCGTCGTCGCGCAGGGCGGCACGATCCTCGTCACGATGACCGTCTCGAACACGGGCGCGATCCCGATCTGGTCGGTCACGCCGACGGCGTCGCTGCGGATCTCGTCCACGTCGTTCGCCATGCAAGCGGGCGGCCCGAATCCGGCTTCCTGGAGCCTGGTCGAGGCGTGTCCCCAGATCAACTGTGTCGTCGACACGACCGGCTGTCCGCCCAAGGTGTTCACATGGACGGTGACCGCCCTGGCTTCGGGGACGGTCTCGTTCGGCGCGTCCGTCTTCTGGACGGAGCCCACCTTCTGGACCGTCAGCATGACGGGGGTGACTTCCAACACCGTGTTCGTGGCGGCCGCGCCTACCCTGGTGGCCAGCGCGAGCGCGACGCCGGCGGCGATGCGGTACGGGACGCCCTTCACGTTCCGGCTCACGGTCACGAACACGGGTGCGGCCACCGTCTGGGACGTTCGGCCGGCGCTGAGCGTGTCGGATCCCCGGCTCGTGCGCGTGGACCTGGGTCCTGCGGAGCTCAGCGCGACGCTCGCGAACGGGGAATCGAAGGAGTGGGTCTGGCGGATGACCTCGGTAGACGGCGGGTCCGTCAAGCTGACCGGGCTCCTGTCCGGGTTCTACGACGGTCTTTCCGGCACCGTGTGGACTACGGCCGGGATCGGGACCTCGGCCTCGGCCACTCTCGCGGTTACCGCGCGGCCTTCGGGCGAGATCGCCCTTTACCCGAACCCCGCGCGGGGGGACCAGGTCACGTGCTATCTCGCGCTCGGGAGTGATACTCTGCTGATCGTGCTCGACGCCTACGACGCCTCCATGCACCGGGTCTTTACCGGCACGTGGGGGTTGATCCCGTCGATCGACGGCAACGTGACGATCAAGGACCTGCGGCACTGGGCGCCCGGGATGTACCTCATCCGCGCGACGGTGACTTATCTCAACGGGGTCGTCCGGACGTTCCCGGTCGCGAAGCTGCGGGTGGAGCGATGAGGGGACCGGGACTTCTCCTCCTCGCGTGCCTGGCTCTCGCGGCGCAGGCGCGCGCCGAGAACCTGCCCCTGGTGTCGTCCGAGTTCGGGTTCCGGCGCGCGGCCTTCCTCGCCCGCGGCATGGCCGCGCGGCCGGTCGGGATGGGGGAGGCGTTCACGGCCGTGGCCGACGACGCCTCCGCCATCTCGTGGAATCCCGGGGGGCTCGGCTTCTGCCGGAACGCGGAGGGACAAGTGCAGTACGACAACGCGGGGAACGGCCTCTCGCTCGTCTACGGCGCCGTCGCGATCCCGGTGGCGCGGCAGACTTTGGGTCTCTCGCTGACCTCGTTCTCCTACGGCTCCTACGAGCTCCGTGACGCCGACGGCGTCATCACGGGCACGCGGGAAGCGCGGGATCTCGCGGTCTCGTTCTCGATCGCGGCCGCCAACCCCCCGTTCCTCGGGGGCTACACGGGCGTCGCGATCGAGCGCGTGGACGAGGCCGTGGGGGGCGGGGCGCTCTACGGCGTCTCGGCGGGCGGACTTGTGCCCGTCGCCCCGGGCCTGCGCGCCGGGTGGGCGGTCCTGCACCTGGGGACGAAGTCGGCCGGATTCTCGCTGCCCGGGTCCGTGCGGGCCGGGCTCGCCTGGCTCATGTCCCCGCGCCTCCGGGTGGCGGCGGAGGGCGGGTACGGACTGACGGACAAGTCGCCGCGCGTCTCGCTCGGCGCGGAGCTCCTGCCCGTGAAGGCGATCGCCCTCCGGATGGGCTACGGCCACCGCGGCAAGGACCAGTCCCTCGGCGGGCTCACGGGCTTTGGGGTCGGCGCCGGGGTGCGGGCCGGCCGGTTCGGCCTCGACTACGCCTACCAGCCGTTCGGCGACCTCGCGGTCAGCCACCGGTTCGCCTTCCTCTACGGGCTCGGCCCCTCCGCCGTCGAGCGGCAGGAGGCCGAGTTCGAGGAGGCGCACGTCATCGCGCTCAGCACGCTCGGGCCCAAGCGCACGGGCGAGACCATGATCTCGGCCGAGCTCGAGCGCGACGCGACGCAGGCGCTCCGGGACGCCTCCGCCGCCTTCGCGGCGGGCGACCAGGCGACCGCGGTCTCCAAGGCCACCGACGCGATCAAGCTCAACCCGTTCTACTGGGAAGCCTGGCAGATGAAGGGCAACGCCCTCCACGCGCAGGGGGACACGCAGGGGGCGGTCGCCGCGTTCAAGAAGTCGCTCGAGCTCCACCCCGACAACCCCGAACTCAGGACGTTCCTTACGAGGATCGTGCCCGCGACCCCGCCCGCGGCGACCGCCGCGACGAAGCCGTCCTCGGCTTCGTCTGCGGTCGCGTCCGCGACCGCCCTGTACGTGGCCGGCGACATCGACGGCGCGTGGCGGAAGGGGTCGGCGGTCCTGACCGCGGACCGGACCAACTGGGAGGCCTGGCAGCTCGTCGGCAACTGCCAATTGGCCAAGGGGGACAAGTCCGCGGCTCTCGTCTCCTACCGCGAATCCCTCCGGCTCCACCCGGACAATCCCCCGCTCAAGGCGTACGTGGACCAGCTCGCGCGCTGACGGGGAAAACTCCTCCAAACCCAAGCTCCAGCCGTCGTTTCCACGGCTGCCCGGGTTGTCCGAACGGCCCGCCGGGGCCTACACTTGTGGGGTAAGGGGAGGGCAGGGGGATTCCCGTTTCAACCACTCACACGCCGGTATCAGATAGAGGTACGCGCCGGACCATGACCTGGGCCCGGCGCATTCCTCTTTTCCTGTTGTGCCTGCTGGCTCCGGACGCCCGCGCCGTCATCCCGTTCACGCTCCCCTGGAACGATTCCACCCCCACGCTCACGGACCTCTCGGTCTATCTGGACAAGCCCGCGGGCAAGTACGGGTTCGTCTTTGCCGACCCCCAGGGCCATTTCGCCACGACCAACGGCCGGATCCGGTTCTGGGGCACCAACACGACGTACGGGTCGAACTTCCCGGCGACGCAGGCGGACGCCCAGGCGGTGGCCGGACGACTCGCCAAGTACGGGGTCAACATGGTGCGCATCCACCACGCGGACGCGGAGGCCGTCGGCACGTGGGGGAACGGATGGTGGACGACGGCGAGCGAGGCCCAGCCGGACCGGACGATCGACGCGGGCCAGCTCCTCAAGTTCGATTATTTCGTCTCCCAGCTCAAGGCGAGCGGGGTCTACGTCAACATCAACACCGTCGTCTCCCGGCCGTTCTTTCCCGGGACGGATCTCAACGCCGACATCATGCAGGTAGGGTGGAAGACCCGGGGCCTCATCCCCATGTTCGATGCCAAGGCGCTCGCGCTTCAGAAGGACTTCACCCGCGACCTCCTCACCCACACTAACGCGTACACCGGGAACCGGTACGTGGACGAGCCGGCGGTCGGCATGGTCGAGATCAACAACGAGAACGGGCTCGTGTCGGGATACACGCTCTGCATGCTCGACAGCCTGCCGCCGTCGTACCTCGGCGAGCTCAGGTCTCAATGGAACCTCTGGCTCAAGGCCAAGTACGGAACCCACGCGGCGATGCTGGCGGCCGGGTTTGCGTTCAACCAGGCGCTGGGCGCCGAGATCCTGACGAACTGGGACTTCGGGACCGGGGCCCTGCCGCCGTGGAGTCTCGGTGTGCAGGGCGCCGCGGCCGCCGTCCCGAGCGTGATCATCGGGGGCGGGCCGGCGGGGAGCAACCAGGAACTCAACACCATAACCAACCCGGGCTCCAACTCCTGGGAGATCCAGCTCACGCAGGCCGGGTTCGGGGTGACCGCCGGCCAGCCGTACACGGTGAGCTTCTACGCCAAGGCGAGCGTGGCTAGAGACGTGATTGTCTCGATCGCGATGAACCATTCGCCGTGGGGCACGCTCGGCCTCTATCAGACCGTCCCCTTGACGACCTCGTACCAGCTCTTCACGTTCTCGTTCGTGGCGACGGCGACGGACGCGAACGCCCGGATCTCGTTCGACATGGGCGCGCAGGCGGGGAACGTCTACCTCGCCCAGGTCTCGTTCAAGTCCGGCGGCACCTTCGGGCTGGTCGCGGGCGAGAACCTCGACACGAACTCCATGCTTTACATTCCGTGCTCGTCGCACTGCACGACCTCGCCGGAAACGGTCACGGACCGCACGGTCACGGCCCGCCGGGACTTCGAGCGCTTCCTGTGGGACACCGAGCGCGCGTACTGGCTGGACATGTACGCGTACATCAAGACCACGCTGGGGTACAAGGGACTGGTCACGAGCACCGCCGGCTGGTTCGGGACCGCGAACCTCATGGCCGACATGGACTTCGTGGACACCCACGCGTACTGGAACCACCCGACCTTCCCGGGCATCCCGTGGAGTGCGACCGACTGGTACCAATACAACAAAGCGATGGTGAACAACCCCGCCGGCGCGGGACCGGGGAACGCGGGCTGGCGCACATACGGCAAGCCCGTGACCATGACCGAGTACAACCACCCGGCGCCGCTCACGTTCGAGGCCGAGTGCTTCCCATTGATCTCGGCGTACGGATCCCTCCAGGATTTCGACGGCCTGTTCCCGTTCTCCTACGCGGGGACCAACTCGAACTGGAATTCGCAGAGGATCGACGGATACTTCGACATCCAGCAGAACCCGGTCAAGATGGCCTCGTTCGTGCCCGCCGCCGCGGCGTTCCTGCGGGGCGACATCGCGCCCGGCACCAGCGTCATGGTCGCGTCCATGAGCCAGGACGCCGAGATAAACGGCGCCGCCGACAGCGGCGGGTGGATTCCGGGCTCCGGGAGTGTCGGGATCGACGACAAGGTCGCGCTGGTGACCCGGATCGCACTGGCGACGGGCAAGACCCCGGTAGTGCCCGGCGGCGCGCTGGCGCCCGGTTCGGTGAACGTGTCGGGCAACGTCCTCCGGTCGGATACCGGCCAGCTCGTGTGGGACACCTCGACGGCGGGGAAGGGGTTCGTCACCGTGGACAGCCCGCGGTCGAAGTGGATCGTCGGGTACGGCGGGGGCAAGACGATCACGCTCTCGGGCTTCCAGTTCCAGCCCGGCATGGGGCTCCAGGGCGGGTACAACGTCGTCGCCTTGACCGCCATGGACGGGATGGTGGCGCTGTCGCAGGCGCGCGAGATCGTGCTTACCGCGCTGGGAGCCCAGCGCAACACGGGCCAGGGCTTCTACACCTATCCGAGCACGCCCATCGCCTGGCCGCCGCCGGAGGGCACCCAGTTAACGAGCCGGAACGACTGGGGCTCCTCGCCCGCGCTGGTCGAAGGCGTGCCCGCGAGCATGACGCTTCCGTTCCCGCCGGCGAACGTGCGGGTGTGGGCGCTGTCCAACACCGGTGCGCGCGGTGCGGCGGTCACGGTCAACAACTCGGGCGGCAAAGCCCAGTTCGCGATCTCGGAGGCGAACGCCGCGCTCTGGTACGAGATCCAGGTCGACCATGCCGTGCTCGACGCCCGGCTGGTCGCGTTCCCGAACGTGAACACGGGTTCGAACTTCAGGATCACGCTCACGGTCACGAACACGGGCACCGCGCAGGCCACGGGGGTCACCGCGTCGCCGTTCGTGGTGTCGGGTACCGGCGGCGTGAGCTACGTGGCGGGTCCCTGGCCGGCCATGCCGGTCACGCTCGCCGCGGGTGCGTCGATCACGTTCACCTGGACGTACACTGGGACGCTCCCCGGGATCGAATACTTCACGGCCACGGTCTACGCCTTGGACAGCGTCTCGGCGGGCGGGATCTCGACGACCCCGATCGTGTCGAACGGCGAGCAGATCCTCGATCCCGTCACGTTCGCGCCGTCGATCAAGGTCGACCACTTCGGCTACCGGCTCAACGACCAGAAGATCGGGGTCGTGAACGCCAACCCGGGCGCGACGGCGGAGGTCCACCGGGCCTCCGACGGGTCGCTCGTCTACCGGATCCCGGCCGACGGCGGGAGCATCACGAGCAAGGGGCTGGACCCGGACGCGAACGAGAACGTCTGGCAGGTCGACTTCTCGAACTTCAAGACCGAGGGGACCTACTACCTCAAGGTGCCCGCTCTTGCGGGGAAGAGCTACGACTTCGATATCAAGGAGAGCGTCTACAACCGGGCGGGCTACGCGATCCTGAAGGCGTTCTTCGCCCAGCGGTGCGGCGTTCCACACGGCCCGGCCCACATGGGGGTCTGGGCCGATCCCGGTGGCGCCTGCCACACGGCGGACACGGCCTGCGCCCACAACCAGTGGGACGACCTGGACGCGACGAACCACGGCACGCTCGACCTCTCGGGCGGGTGGCACGACGCCGGCGACTACAACAAGTACCTGGGCTCGGCGGGACTCAAGGGCGGCGGAAGCTGGGGCGGCGACGGGGGAGCCGCGGTCTGGGGGATCGCGATGGGGTTCGAGCTGAACTCGACGGCGTACAACAGCGACGCCACCGCGATCCCGGAGTCCGGGAACAACGTGCCGGACTGCCTCGACGAGATCAGGTTCCAGCTCGATTTCTACCGCAAGATGCAGGCCCCCGGGCTGGGCGGGAAAGTCCTTTCCATCGTGAAGAAGAGGCTCGGCGACTACAGCGGGGGATCGCCGCCGAGCGGCGATACGGGGACCCCGCGGTACTACCTCAACCCCACGAACGACTCGACCTCGATCGCGGGCGCGTGCTTCTGCATCGGGGCCCGATTGTGGGCCCCCTACGACGCGGCATACGCCGCGACGCTGACGGCATGCGCGAACAGCGCGTGGGCGGCGGAGTCCGCCCTGACCGGCAACGAGTGCAAGCTCTGGTTCGCGGCCGAGTTGTACCGGCTCGACAACGCCGGTCCGAATGCGGTGGCGGCGAAGTCGTATGTGGACACCTACTGCACTTGGACTAGCCCCGGGGGCATGAATTCCGTGTGGGTGCAGTACAACGTGAGCCTGAACACGGCGGGCATGCGCGCCATGACCGCCTACACGCTCGCCCCCGGGGCCACCGGCTCGGTCGTCAACGGGATGCGGGCGAACTTCTCGAACCTCGTCAACGACGCGTTCACCAAGGGCGGCGGGTACATGTCCGGGTGCGACCTCGACGAGGAGTTCAACTGGGGGAGTAACGCCTACAAGGGGCGGCGTGGACTCCACCTGCTGCACGCGGCCCGGATCGGGGCGACGGGGACGCACACGGTCCAGGAGGCGCGCGACCGGGCCCAGGCGATCCTGCACTACTTCTACGGTCTCAACGGGCCGAACATGGTCTACGCCTCGAACATGGCCGCGATCGGCGGGGAGCACAGTTCGTGGCAGCTCTACCACGGATGGTTCGGCAACTGGGGCGACGCCGACGGGAAGGCGAGCTTCCTCGGCAAACCCGCCGCCGTCGCCGAGATCGGATACCCGTACTACGCGGGTACGGACAGCATAGGGATTAACGACAACAACACGTCCACCTACGGGCCGTTCCCCGGGATCATTCCCGGGGGCGCGAACGTCTATTACGGCGGCAGTGTGGTTCCGCCGCTGGGCGGGCTCGGCGGCACGGGCCGGCACTACTGGTACCGCGACTGGGCGTTCTGTTGCACGGGGCCGGACGCGTCCGGAGCCGTGGCCGTGCCGTGGGAGATCACGGAGAACGACGTCGCCTACCAGGGCGAGGTGGCCGGGCTGGCGGCCGCGTTCATGTCGCCGGACACTCAGATCGCGCTCGTGAAGACGGCGGACAAGGATCCCGTGTACCGCGGCGACAACCTCGTATATACGATCACGGTATCCAATACGAGCGCCAACACTGCCTACAATATCCAGGTCTGGGACACGGTGCCCGGCGGGGTTGCCTTCGTGAACGCGCCGGGCGGGGTCTTTGATGGGACCAAGGCTGTCTGGAACATCGCGAAAGTCGTTCCGGGCGGAATTACGGCTGTGACGATGACAGTGTCCGTCTCCGGAATGGCGTCCACGGTCGGGCCCAACACGGCGCAGGCGGACTTCCAGAATCCCGCGTTCTCTCCTCAGCCGACGGTCACCAGCAACGACGTCACCGTGACCGAGGTGGCGGGCGGGTGGCTCCTGGGGTGGTGGACGCTCTCGTCCACGGCTCTCTCGGAGGAGGGCACGGTGGTCGCCACGCTCTCGGTGTCGAACACGGGGGTCATGACCGTGACGGGGATCGACCTCGTGCCGTTCTGGGAGACTGGCACCGGCGGCTGGCTGGTACCCGTGGACGGCCCGGCGACGGGTGTCCCCGCCTCGCTGGCCCCGGGCGCGTTGTTCTCGCTGACGTGGACCCTGACCGGGGTCGAGCTCGGCGTTGTCAACCTCACGGTCACGATCACGGGCACCGACACGGGACCCCTGACCTCGGACCCGATCGTGTCCCCGAACGCCGAGGTCTACACGATCCCGGGCTGTCCGCTGCTGCTCAGCGGCGCCGAGACGCTAGACGGCCACGGGACGTGGAGCGGGGCCTGGGCGACCCGGACGGTCAACGGGACGACGGCGGCGGCGATCACGCAGGGCACGGGATGCCTGCTAGCCAGTATCACCAGCACGCAGAACACGCAGGATAAGTGGGCGAACCTGACCGGATTCACGCCGAGCGTGTGGACCCCGTACACGAAGTTCACGGCGGATGTGTACGTCGACCCGGGGAACCTTCCCTGGACGACGGGTGGGGCGTACCTGAGCCTGTACGCCAACAACTTCTTCACGGGCCAGATCACGTCCACGGTCCTGTTGGCCTCCGGCATGAACAACGTGTCGCTGGATCTCACGTTCACGACCGCCGGCGGCGCGGTTCTGTCGACCGATGCCCTGTCGACCCTGATCCTCCATCTCGACATCGCCAACACGAAGGCGGGAGGGCGGATCTACGTCGACAATCTCCGGCTCGCGGGCCCGCCGAATGCCGGCGGGAAGCTGGCCGCGCGCGTGACCTCGCCGCCGGCCCCGGTAATCGGCACCTGGTTCACGGTGGCGCTGACGTTGACCAACACGGGCTCGACCGCGGTCCTGGGCGTCATGCCCGCGATCGCCCGGCCGATCGGGGACTACCGGGTGTTCCAGGAACTCGGTCCCATCCCGCCGGGCCCCGTGGACCTCAATCCCGGGGCGGCTCAGACCTTCCGGTGGACGTACTCCGCCTCCGGAGGCGGAGTCGTGCAGTTCACCGCGAGCGGCGCGGGTTCCACGTGCGGCGGGCTGCCCGCGCTGGGCACGGCTACCGTCTACTCGACGATCTCGGGACCCGCGATCCTGGACGCTTACGTGACGGGGTACCTGAGCCCGCGCAACGTCGGGCAGACCTTCCTCGTGACCGTCACGATCACGAACACGGGCGGGGCCGCCGCGACGGGAGACACGCTGCTCAACCTCGTGACGATGCCGTTCTGGGTGTCCGGAACGGGGTCCGCCACGAAAGGCCCGGGGCCGACCCCGGCCCTGCCGTGGGCGTCGCTCGGCATCGGGCAGTCGCAGACCTTCACCTGGACCTATACGGGGTCGGCGCCGGGGACGGTGTGGTTTACGGCGACCGTGAACGGGACCGACAGCTACTCCGGGAAGGCGATCTCGGACACAGCCACGTCCGGGCCGTACGTCATTCAGCGTCCGGCCGCGCTCGCGGCTTCGTTCACGACGATCCCGGTGTCCCGGAACGAGGGCCAGGGCGTCTGGCTGACGCTGACCGTAACCAACACGGGTGACGCGACCGCGCTCAACGTGACGATCCCGTCGCCGTACCGGCCGGACGTGACCGGGACGGGGGTGGTCAACTACTCCGCCGGACCGACCCCCTCCCTCTCGCCTACGCTGACCCGGACTATTCCGGGCGGGATGTCTATCACGTTCACGTGGACGTACTCCGCCAGCTCACCGGGATGGATCGTCTTCACGGAGACGGTGACCGCCAGGGACGGCACGTCGGGGGCGGTCCTCACCACGGGACCCGTAATGACCGGGACCTTCTATATCGACAAGGCGGCGGTGCTGGAGGCCCTGTTCGAGTGCCCAGCGGTCGTGAACGTGGGCCAGCCGTTCCTCGTGACCCTGACCGTGTCGAACACGGGCGGCGGTACCGCGGGTCCGTTTACCGTCGCGCCCGTGTTCAGCCTGACGGCGACGCCGATCACGGTCTCGGGTGCCGGGAGCGTGACCACGCTCCTCGATCCGACACCGGGGTATCCGTACTTCCTGCCGGGTCATACCGGAGTCGTGTTCACGTACACGTTCACGGGCGTCTCGCCGGGGCTGGTCACCATGATCACGCAGGTCACGGCCACCGACTTCAACAACTCGGCCTACCTCGACACGGGGCTGCTGTACGTGAACGGAGGCCCCGACAGCGTGCTCGTGCAAGTAGGTTCCGACATGCGCGGGAGCCCGGTCACGGCCAAGCGGCCGGACGGGGCGACGACCGTCTGCATCGGGGACCGCATCCAGGTGGCGATGACGGTCACGAACTCCGGGGGTGCGCCCGTCCTCAACCTCAGCGGGACATGTTTCGTCGCGGGCACGGGAAAGGCGGCGTTCGCGTGGATGAACCCGGTCGGGACGACGCTCCCGGGCGGAGGCAACCGCGCCTTCTTCACGTGGACGTTCTCGGCGACGGGGGCGGGGGTTCTGGACTTCACCGTCACGGTGACCGGGAACGACGGCAACTCGGGGGCGGCGCTGAGCGCGACGCGGATCTCGAATCCGGTCACCATCGCCGGGCCCGGGGCGCTGCGGGCGGTCGTGTCCGCGCCCACGTCGTCGCCGGGCGACGAAACCATCGAGGTCGTGCTCACGGTCACGAACAGCGGCGGGGCGCCTCTGGACATCACCAACGTCAACATGGTCAGCACCGATGACGGGATCGGCATCTACCACGACTTCGCGAATGGACCGATGCCCGGCGGAACGGCGAGCGGGGTGATGCCGGGCACATCGGCGATGTTCACCTGGACATACTACGTGTGGGGCGGCGCTCCCTGGACGGCCCCGGACATCATCTGGACGGGCAGCGTCGACGCCGTCACTTGCGGGGGGCTCGTCCTGTCGACGTGGGACACGAGCGCGCCGTCCAACGTGAAGCTGGACGGGTCGCTCAAGGTCCTCGCGAACACGATCTGTACGGGCCAGAACTTCCTCGTGACGCTGACGATTACGAACAACGGCTCCGTGGCGGCCACGGGCCTCGTGACCCCGCCGTTGTCGACGGTGGGGCCGGGCGGCGTCACCTACGTGGCCGGCCCCCGGCCCGCCCAGCCCTACGGCCCGCTGAATCCGTTGGCGCGCATCACGTTCACTTGGACCTACACGGCGAGCACGGCCGGGTCGGTGACGATGCAGGCGTCGGCCGACGCGACCGACGGCAGCACCGGGGAGCCCGTGTCCGCCGGGCCGTACGTCTCGAACGCGCTCCTGATCGGCGATCCCGGCGCGTTCTCGGTCTCCGGATCGGTGTCGCCCGGCGTGCTGGTGGGATCCCCGTTCACGGTGCGGCTGACGGTCACGAACACGGGCGGGATGCCCATCACGGCGCTCACGGCCACGGTCTACGCCACGCCGGGCGGCGCGTTCGTGAGCCGTCCGCTCGGGCCGGTGCCGATCAACCTCGCGTCGTTGGCGGCCAACGGCGCGACGACGTTCATCTTCACGTACACGGCGACGGGGGCGGGCGCGGTCACGTTCACGATGTCCGTGGCCGGCACCACCTGCGGCGCGGTTCAGCGCGTGAAGGCCGTGGTGTCGACCGTGGTCTCGACCCCGGCGGTGCTGTCGGCGACGGTCATGGTCTCGCCCTTGCCGAACCGGGACGTGGGGCAGGAGTTCTTCGTGACGCTGCGGGTCCGGAACTCGGGCGGCGCGACGGCGCAGGGGTTGAACATCGAGCCGTTCTGGATCACGGGGCCGGGCGGGGCGGCCTATTCCTCCGGGCCGGACCCGGTCCTGCCGATGGATCTCGCGTCCGGGGCGTCGGCCGTGTTCTCGTGGACCTACACGGGGGCGTCGCCCGGGCTGGTCAGGTTCACGACGACTGTGACCGCGCTCGATGTGGCGTCCGGCCTCCCGATATCGCTCGGGTGGCGGCTGTCGAACACGGTCCTGATCCAGGCCCCCGCCGCGTTGGACGCCGCCGTGAGCCTGGTTCCCCTGTCCGTGTGCAGCCCCACCGGCACGTTCCAGGTCCGGTTGACGGTTACGAACACGGGCGGCGCGACCGCGACCGCGATGGTGATGTCCGGATGGGTGATCACCGGCGCCGGCGGGGTGTCGGCGGGGTCGGGGCCCCTGCCGCCGATGCCGTTCACGCTGGGTGGCGGGCTGTCGCAGACCTTCACCTGGACCTACACCGGGATAACCAACGGCGACGTTACGTTCACGTCCTCGGTGTCCGGGATCGGGGCCAACACGGGGGCGACCACGTACGCGGGGCCCGTCTCGAGCCCGGCCCTTACGGTCGGGTCGCCGGGGGCGTTCGGAGTGGTCACGACGGTCCAGCCGTACGTGTCGGCCGGGCAGTGGTTCGAGGTGTTCCTGACGGTCACGAACACGGGCGGAACCGACATCACCAACCTGGGGGCGACCGTGTACGTGAACCCGGGAAGCGCGTTCGTTAGCAAGCCGTCGCCGCCGGTGCCCGTGGTGGTGCCCCTGCTCGTGCCCGGGGACTGGCAGACCTTCTCGTTCGGGGTGACGGCAACGGGGGCGGGCGTGGTCACGTTCACGGCGTCGGGAGTGGGGATGACGTGCAACGGGGCAACGCCGCTGAAGCTGGGGGCGTGGGTTTCCGCCACCGTGCAGACGGCGGTGGCGCTCTCCGCCACGATCGGGATCTATCCGGTGGCGCCCTGCGTCGGCCAGGACTTCGTCGTGACGCTGACGGTCACCAACACCGGCGGGGCGGCGGCGACCGGCGTGGACCTCGTGAACGCGCCGATCGTGATGACGGGGGCAGGCACCGCCACCCTCAAGGACGGCCCGATGCCGGGCCTGCCCGTGGACCTCGCGGGCGGGGCGTCGGCCGTGTTCACCTGGACCTACACGGGGCTGACGGCGGGCGTGCTGACGCTCTCGACGACCGTGACCGCGACCGACGCGAACTCGGGCGTGCTGAAGACGACGGGGGTGATCAAGCGGGCGGCGACGATCACGACGGCGGGCCAGTTGACGGCCACGGCCTGGGGGCCGGCCAAGGTATCGCTCGGACAGTGGTTCGGGATTCGGGTGACGGTCACGAACACGGGCGGGTCGGCGGTCACGGCGCTGACGGCGACTGCGTTCGCGGGGCCCGGCGGCGGGCTGGTCGGCGGGCCCGGGGTGCCGGTGCCCGTCGCGCTCGCGTTGCTCGGGGTCGGGGGAACCACGACCTTCGCCTTCAGTTGCACGGCGACCGGGCTCGGCAACGTGACGTTCACGGTGACGGCGGTTGGATCGACGCTCTGCGGCGGGGTGCCCATGCCCGCCACAGGCGCCGGGATCGTGAACGTGCTCATCCAGAAGCCCGCGCAGCTCGCGGCGCAGGTGGTCCAGTACGCGTCGGCCGTGTGCACGGGCCAGCCGTACCTGGTGACGCTGACGGTGACCAACACGGGCGAGGCCGATGCAAACGGGGTTAACGTCCAGTGGCCGGCGAATCCGTTCGGCGTCGGCGGGGGCGGGAACGCGACGAAGGCGGACGGGCCGATGCCGGCGATGAACGTGTCGCTGGCGGGCGGGGCGTCGCAGACGTTCACGTGGACGTACTCGGGGTCGGCGGCGGGCAACGTGATCTTGACGACGACGGTGACGGGTACGGACGCGAACTCGTCTGCGGTGGTGACGACGGGGGCGGTGCCGTCGAACGCGATCGCGGTGGCGGCGGCCGGGGCGCTCGTCGCGAGGACCACGGTCTCGCCGGGGCGAGTGTCCATCGGGCAGTGGATCACGGTCGCCCTGACGGTCACGAACACCGGCGGGGCCGACGTGAACGGGGTCCTGCCGGACGTCGCCGTCGGGCCGGGGGCGGCGCTGGTCGTGGCCGAGTCTGGGCCGGTGCCGGCGGGCCCGGTCACGATCCTCTCGGGGACCTCCCAGACGTTCGTCTGGACGTACTCGGCGAACGGGGCCGGACTCGCGGTATTCACGGGCACGGGCACGGGGACGACCTGCGGGAGCACGAACTTGCTGGCGGCCTCGACGGTGACGGCGACGGTCCAGACTCCGGCGGCGCTCGATGCGACGGTGAAGTTGCTGGCGGCGACGGCGTGCACGGGAAAGACGTTCCTGGTGACCCTCACGGTGACCAATACGGGCCAGGCCGATGCGACGGCTCTGACGGCGGCGGCATGGACGCTGGACGGCGGCGGGGCAGCGACCGGCGTGGGACCCAATCCCGTTCTGCCCGTCGCGCTGGCGGGTGGTGCCACGTGGACCTTCACGTGGACATATACGGGGTCGGCGGCGGGTCCGGTGACGTTCACGACGACGCTCTCGGCCGTTGACGCGAACTCGACATTCCCGGTTACGGTGGGACCGCTGGCGGCGGGGCCGGTGACGGTGACGGATCCGGGCGTGCTGGCGGCTGTTTCGAGCGTGCCGCCGTACGTCTCGGTCGGGCAGTGGTTCCCGGTTGAGCTGACGGTGACGAACACGGGGGGCACGGACATCACGGGGCTCACGGCGACCGCGTACGTGAACCCGGGCAGCGGGTTCGTGAGCAAGCCGTGGAACGCGATTCCGGCGGGACCGATCACGCTCACGGCCGGGACGTCGCAGACCTTCATGTTCGGGGTGACGGCGACCGGGGCGGGGGTGGTCACGTTCACGGCCTCGGGAGTCGGGATGACGTGCGGCGGGACCACGGCGCTCGTCGCGAAGGCGAGCGTTTCGGCGACGGTGCAGTCGGCGATCGCGCTCTCCGCCACGGTCGGGATCTACCCGGCGGCCCCCTGCGTGGGCCAGGACTTCGTCGTGACGCTGACGGTGACGAATGCGGGCCAGGCCACGGCCTGGGGCATGGACCTCGTGGCGCCGCCGCTCGTGATGACCGGGGGCGGGACGGCGAGCCTGTCGGCGGGCCCGTACCCGGCCCTTCCTGCGACGCTTCTGGGCGGAGCCACGGCCGTGTTCACGTGGACCTTCACGGGATTGACGGCGGGAGTGCTGACGCTGTCGAGCACGGTCACGGCCACGGACGCGAACTCGGGGGTCGTGAAGACGACGGGCGCGTTGAACCGCGCGGCGACGATCTCGACGCCGGGAGCGTTCGCGGTGGCCGGTGCGGCGCCGGTCGCGGTTTCGGAGGGCCAGTGGTTCACGGTCGCGCTGACGGTTACGAACACGGGCGGGACGGCGGTGACGGCGCTGACGGCGACCGTATACGCGGGCCCGGGCGGCGGGCTGGTGAGCGGGGCGGAGGGGCCGGTGCCGGTGGATCTCGCGTCGCTGGCGGCGGGGACGGCGACGACGTTCTACTTCAGCTACACGGCGACGGGGGCGGGGCCGGTGACGTTCACGGTGACGGTGGCGGGGACGACGCTGTGCGGGGGCGTTCCGACGCCCGTGCAGGCTGTACGGTCCGTGGTCGTCACGATCCAGAAGCCCGCGCAGCTCACGGCGGCGGTGGCCCAGTATGCTTCCGCGATCTGCACGGGCCAGAGCTACCAGGTGACGCTGACGGTGACGAACACGGGCGAGGCGGACGCGACGGGGGTTGACGTCCAGTGGCCGGGGAATCCGTTCGGGGTGAGCGGGGGCGGGAACGCGACGAAGACGGCGGGGCCGGTGCCGGCGATGCCGGTGACGCTCGCGGGCGGGGCGTCGCAGACGTTCACGTTCACGTACCTGGGCGCGGCGGTGGGGAGCGTGATCCTGACGACGACGGTGACGGGGACGGACGCGAACAGCCTCGCGGGCGTGACGACGGGGCTGGTGCCGTCTCCGGCGATCGCGGTGACGGCGGCGGGCGCGCTGTCAGCGCGGACGACGGTGACGCCGGGGCAGGTGTCAATTGGCCAATGGATCACGGTGGCGTTGACGGTGACGAACTCGGGGAGCGCGGATGTGGACGCCGTGCTGCCCGACCTCGCGGTGGGGCCGGGTAGCGGACTCGTTGGCCTGGAGACCGGCCCGACTCCTTCGGGGCCGGTGACGCTGGCGGCGGGCGCGTCGCAGACGTTCGTGTGGTCGTACTCGGCTACGGGCGCAGGGCTTGCGGTCTTCACCGCCACGGGCACGGGGACGACCTGCGGGTCGACGAACCTGCTGGCGGCCTCGGTGGTGACGGCGACGGTGCAGACCCCGGCGGCGCTCGTGGCCTATGCGAAGGCGTATGTTGCCTCCGTCTGCACGGGACAGAACTTCCTGGTGACGGTGACTGTGACGAACACGGGAGGGGCGACGGCCAGCGGAGTGAACGCATTGTGGGAGTTGAGCGGCCTTGGGGGGGCGGCGACCGGAGTGGGGCCGACTCCGGTGCTGCCGGCGTCGCTCGTAGGTGGGGCCTCGGCGACATTCACGTGGACCTACACAGGGACTGTCGCGGGGCAGGTGATCCTCACCACGACCGTCACGGCAGTGGACGCCAACTCTCTATCGGTCCTGACTTCGGGTCTGCGGGGTGCCACGGGGCCGAAGGGGATGAGCGTGGATAATCCGGGGGTGCTCGATGTGGTGGCAACCGTGCCGGGCCACGTCTCGGTCGGGGAATGGTTCCCGTTGACATTGACGGTGTCAAACACGGGTGGGATGGGCGCCGCGATCGTCACGGGAGTCACGGCGACTGCGTACGTGAACCCGGGTGGCGGGTTCGTGAGCAACCCGTCGAGTCCGATCCCGGCGGGACCATTCACGCTGATCCCGGGGGGCTCGGCGCTCTTCATGTTCGGGGTGACCGCAACGGGCGCGGGGGTGGTTACGTTCACGGCCTCGGGAGTCGGGATGACGTGCTCGGGGGCGACGGCGCTGATCGCGAAGGCCAGCGTCTCCGCCACGGTGGAGACGGCGGTGGCGCTCTCCGCCACGATCGGGATCTACCCGACGGGGCCGTGCGTGGGCCAGGATTTCGTCGTCACGCTGACGGTGACGAACTCGGGACAGGCGACAGCCACGGGGCTGGACGTCGTGGCGCCGCCGCTCGTCATGACCGGGGGCGGGACGGCGAGCCTGTCGGCGGGCCCGTACCCGGCCCTTCCTGCGACGCTTCTGGGTGGGGCCACGGCCGTGTTCACGTGGACCTACACGGGATTGACGGCGGGGGTGCTCACGCTGTCGACTACGGTCACGGCCATGGACGCGAACTCGGGGGTGGTCGAGACGACGGGCGCGTTGAACCGCGCGGCGACGATCTCGACGGCGGGGGCGTTTGCGTCCGCGATCGCGGCGCCGGCCGCGGTCTCAGCCGGCCAGTGGTTCACGGTCGCGCTCACGGTGACGAACACGGGCGGTACAGCGGTGACCGGGCTCTCGGCCACGATCTACGCGGGCCCGGGCGGCGGGCTCGTGAGCGTGGCGCAGGGGCCGGTGCCGGTCGATCTCGCGTCGCTGACGGTGGCCGGGGCAACGACGTTCGTCTTCAGCTATACGGCTACCGGGGCGGGGCCGGTCACGTTCACGGTGACGGTGGCGGGAACTACGCTCTGCGGCGGGGTGCTGGTGGCGGTGGAGGCCGCCGGGTCGGTCACGGTCCAGGTCCAGGTGCCTGCGCAGTTGACCGCGCAGGCCGCCCAGTACGCGTCCGCGATCTGCACGGGCCAGAGCTACCAGGTGACGCTGACAGTGACCAACACGGGCGAGGCGGACGCGACGGGGGTGAACGTCCAGTGGCCGGGCAATCCGTTCGGGGTGAGCGGGGGCGGGAACGCGACGGAGACGGCGGGGCCCGAGCCCGCGATGCCGGCGACGGTGGCGGGGAACTCGTCGGTGACGTTCACGTGGACGTACTCGGGATCGTCGGCGGGGACCGTGATTCTGACGACGACGGTGACGGGGACGGATGCGAACAGCCTGGGCGTGGTGACGACGGGGGCGGTTCCGTCGAGCGCGATCGCGGTGACGGCGGCGGGGGCGCTGGTGGCGTGCACGACCGTCTCGCCGCCGGTCGTGTCGGCCGGCCAGTGGGTGACCGTGGCGCTGACAGTGACCAACGCGGGTGGGGCGGACGTGACGGGCATGCTGCCCGACCTCGCGGTCGGGCCGGGCGCCGCCCTCGTCGGGCTCGAGACGGGTCCGATTCCGGCGGGGCCGGTGACCCTGACGGCGGGAACCTCGCAGACGTTCGTGTGGACGTACTCGACGGCGGGGGCGGGGCTGGCCGTGTTTACGGCCACGGGGACGGGTACGACGTGCGGGTCGACGAACCTGCTGGCGGCCTCTGTGGTTACGGCGACGGTCCAGACTCCGGCGGCGCTGGCGGGGTCGGTGGCGACCGGGCCCGGCGCCGCGTGCGTGGGCC